>Ga0209118_1000694_pt1 | contig 17320 bp, 12 predicted proteins | sample BlaSpr_A8_Ref_M1_FD_187988 | JGI IMG/M metagenome (GOLD analysis project Ga0209118, IMG submission 187988) | Forest soil microbial communities from Thunder Bay, Ontario, Canada - Black Spruce, Ontario site 2_A8_Ref_M1 (SPAdes) (version 2) | ecosystem: Environmental > Terrestrial > Soil > Boreal...
AATCCCGCCCGATGATTTGAGACCGCCGGCCATGAGCGTGTGCAGAGGATTGACCGTTAATTCATTCGGGAATGAAAAGCGTGTGATGCCGCCGGCCATCGCGGTAACGGTGGCGGGCGTGATGAGATCCGTGACCGAGAGTGTGCCGGCGGTAATCGTGTTGTTGCTGTTGACCGTTCCGAAAACATTCAGCCGGCCGGCCACGGTCAGCTGGCCGTTGAGTTGCAAAGTGACCTTGCCTCCCGTGCCGCCGATCGTCCCGTCGAGATTGAGAACGTAAGCATTCAGGTCGCGACCCACCGTCGCATTCGCGAGTGTGACGCTGATCACCGCATCGGAACCAATCGTCCCACCGGGCGTGCCGCGCTGGCTATTAAGGATGGTGAAATCCGCGTTAGCAGCGGTGTTTAGCGTCCCCGTAACGCCAAAGTTCATCGTGGCGCCGGTGCCGATGGCGCCTCTGCGATTATCGATCTGCAAAGTGAGCTGCCCGGTATTGAGATTGCCGCCGATGGACGCTTGAATGTTGCCCCCAGTTTGAATCGTCCCACCGGGATTGGAGATCAGAAGCCCAATCGTTCCCAAGTTTCCGGTGGTTAGATTTCCGCCGAGCTGGAGCGTGATGTTTCCGCCGGTGGTGATGGTGCCCGGAGTGGCATTGTCGACCAAAAGTCTAAACCCGGTGTCGCTTCCCGTGACAAGAAGAGGGCCCGTGGCCATGAGATTAATATTGCCGCCGTTCCCGAGAGTGCGCCCCAGACCGACATGGACGGTTCCGAGGAGCTGAGCAAAGGTCAACGCGCCTTTGGAATTCACGATAATGTTGCTGCCGCTGCCTTGATCGAGCCCGGTCGGGCCAGTCTCGAGGGTAAACAATCCGCCGACCGTCATGGCTGCGCCCGAATTGACCGTGATGTTCCCGCCAGTCGTTAGGCCGCTGCCATCAGTAAGGAGATTGAGGCCTTGATTGACCTGCAGATTTCGACCCGCATCGATGAGAAGATTTAGGCCGCTCGTGATCCCGCCGTTGGATCGATCGAGGCCAAGTCCATTCGCGATCGTGATATCGTTGCCCGCCTGCAACGTGACATTGCCACTAGAACGGACGGCGGCCATGCTGAGGAACTCGCCTTCCCAGACCAGATTGTTTTTCGCCAGGAGCGAAAGCGTAATGGCTGAAAGATTAACGGGGGCAGTCGTGCCGATATTCAAATCGCCTTGGGACGAAGCCAGTAGCGTTTCACTTTGAACCGAGCCGCCGTTTAGCGTGATCTGGGCTGTCCCGCTCGAAGCCGCCGCAGTCTGCAACAGCGTGATTGTTCCTCTATCCGCTTCCAACACCGCGCCTTGGCCGAGGATGTCGCTTCCCGCAGTGGTCAGAGTAATCGAGCCGGCAGGTCCAGGGGCGGCGTTATTCAAAAGCGATAACATCCTTGCATTGGTTCCCAGCGTGATGCCGGTGCCCGAAGTAAGATTACTGAAAAGCGAGATCGATCCCCCGCTGGCGCTGCGTCTGACTTGAATGGCATCCGGATCATTCGACGAAACTTGGATGAGTGAATTAAGGGTGAGCGTTCCGCCTAAAGCGGAAAGGGAAACATTGCCGCCCGCTCCGGAGAATCCCGCCGCAGGATTGATCAAAGCCGTCGTGGCTGTTATCGGCGAACTCACACCAAAAGCGGCGCCCGCCGTTCCGAGCAAAGTCCCGCCCGATCCGCCGACTCTTAGATCTTCGGGCGCATTGATCTGAATGTTGTTTTCCGCCACCAGGCGGAGCGTGCCCACATTATTGATCGGCCCGCCCAAAGTCAGATTCGAGCCCGCCCCACGGGCATAGAAATAAAGCGATGGAATACCTTGGAAACTGATCCCCGAAATATCGATCGATCCGAGTTGAGTCGCGATGAGGACGCTCTGCAGGCCCGGGAACGTGAAGGTCGTGTTCCCGAACGGCGCCGAAGTGATCGGCGCGACTGAAATCAACGCGAGATTCGTCGCGCCGCCGTTCGCAGTGGAGATGCTTGGGTTGCCCGCGAGTTGTAAAGCCGCAAACTTGAACGCAGCCACGGGCATACTTGGACCGTACTGCGCATCGATCCCGCTGGTGGTGTCGAAGGCCGAGGTCGCGGTAAATGCCCAGGCCGAGAATGGGCCGTCCTGAGTCGTATCGCGGTAAATCTTCCCGAAATCAGTGTTCCCCCCGCTTGAGATCACCGGGTCGGTTTGAATCGTCGTCAAATTACTGATTACGTACGGGACCGACGAAACGATCACTGGCGGCGTCCCGAATTTGGAAGGAGTCGGCTGCGGCGTCGGCGTTGGTGTGGCGGAGGGGCTCGGGGTCGGCGTCGCGGATGGTGAGGGCGAAGGAGTCGGTGTCGCCGAGGGCGAAGGAGTCGGCGTTGCAGAAGGTGACGGCGAAGGAGTTGGGGTTGCGGATGGCGATGGCGTCGGCGTCGCGGACGGCGAAGGCGTCGGCGTCGCGGAGGGCGTTGGAGTCGGTGTGGGCTTAACCGGTAACACCACGGGCAGAGTCGTCGCCGCTATCTTTCGATCGATGACATCGAGCGATTGCGGATCGGTCAGCGTCACCAACGTTCCGCGCCCGAAAATGACGAGGTTCGTGTCGATCAATTCGCCCGCGGCTTTCTTCTCCAGTTGCACCTGTTGGGCATCGGCCAGGAGCGGCTCACTTCCGAGGGGATGGAAGCCCCGGAAGAAAAGCGAGGTCTCGATCAGCCGCTTCAAATCCACATCCACCGGTTCCGATAACCGGGTCGCGTCCGGCTTGATCATCATCATCTGGCCGGGCCCCATCAAAATCGATTCGCCCAGCCGGCCCTTCAAATAGATCCGCATCAGACCTTCGAGAACGATGTATTTCGCGTAACTCTTGGGGTGATATTCCGCCATCACCGTCGTGCCGGTGATCGCGGCGGTGACCGCGGCGGTCTGGATCTTCGCGCCGCCGGAATCTTTCGGCACGCGGAGAAGGATGGCGCCGTCGGTCAGCGAGATGGTGCTCGTGCCTTCGTTGAAACTGAAAATCGTGTTGGCGCCGAGGCGCGCGATCGTCAGATCGGTGAAGGTAAGCTCGGCCCGCGAATCGGCGCCGGTCCGCACGGCCGTGTTGCCGCTTACGTTGTCGCTCACCGCCGCCGCTCGCGGCGCGGCCTGCCCCGGAAGAAGTTTTACATCCTTGATCACCTGGGTCACGCGCGCTTCCTTCAGCACGCCGCCATTCGCCGGCGAAATGGCAAAAGAAATTCCGATCACCAAAGCGGCGAGCCGCCTTGTCCATCTCGACCAGTTTGCGGATGGTAGGGACGCCGCGCTGCGGCGTCCGTCGGTGAAGAGTTTGAGGCGATGTCCGGCAGATCCCCGGACGGCGCAGCGCGCCGTCCCTACCAATGCACTGACAAGAAGCGTTTTCATCTCGAGTTAAAAGTGGAACGAGAACGACACCGCGCCGCCGACGTTTGCTACGCTGTAATCAAAGACACTGTGGTTCGATTGGCTCCAGGCCAACGTGCTCGCCGCGCTGGCGCTGAAATATTTCGTCACCCGGAAATTGGCGCTGAGCGCGAAGATCTCGCTCACATCCACGCGATCGCCATCGTAATAATTACGCACGAAGAGGCGCCCGACGGCGTCGAGCGACAGGGACCGCGTCAGGTTGACGGCGTACCCGGCGTAGAAATCGAAGTCATTCCGGCGCGGCGCCTCGGGCTCGGCATGGATGCTGACATTCGCGTCCGCGCCGATCGAGAGCTGCTGCGCCCGGCCGAAACGAAAAGGAAGCTCGGCGCTGACGAAGAGCGAATGATTCGAGAAGAAATCGTTGAAACTGCTCTCGAAGGTGAGGCGGTTGTAATCGTACTCGGCGCGCAAACTCAGGTTGTGCAGCTTCGGCAAAACATAGGTGATGCCCGCCCGGAAATCGGTGCTGCCGAAATTGAGCTCGCTAAAGCGATCGTAGTAGAAAAATTGCTGCTGCGCAGTGATCGAGGCAAAAAACGTCTGCGAGATCCGCGGCGCGTAGGTGACGCTGGCCGCCGGCGCGATGAGGACGTCGCTCTGCTCACCAGTCTTCGCGAGCGCTACGTTCGAGGTGTAATAAAACGGCATTCCGGACCAGACCGTGAAGGGCTGGTAACGTTCGATCCGCTTGAGAATTTCCTGCTCGCCGAGGTCGGGATTATTCGGGCTCTCGACGGCGTGGCCTTCGTCCACTCCGTTCTCCATCGAGTACGGATCGTTATGCATGAGCGCCTGGTTTCGCAAAAACTGAGCGCGATCGACATTCTGGCTCGGCGTTTGGGCGGGGCCGGACGCAACGACTACCAGGAGCGCTCCGCCCGAAAGCAGAGCCGCCAGGAAACGACCGCGGGCCAGTTCGAGAATGCGGGGCATTATGAGTACGTCTAGTTCTGCCGCTCACGATTCCACGCGTCAAGCAGTTAAAGAATTGTAGCGGCGGTCTCTGACCGCCGAAGTGTGTATTTCGGCGGCTCAGAGACCGCCGCTACAGAAAAACCGAAAAGCCAGGCCTGTGCTACGACAATTCCAGCAAACTACGCTGCCACGGCACGAGCAAGGTCGTGCTCCGGCTCTCATCGGCGGCAAGCGCGTCCAGCGCGCCGCGCGGCGCGATGAAGGAAGGATCGAGGCCATGCTCGTCCGCGACCGCGTCCCGCCGCCGGCGCAATTCCTCCGCCACGCGCTCCATTTCCCGGGTCGGCCGTGTTCCATGGCGGCGCCGGCGCACCGGCCACTCGGATTCTGGCAACTGCAATCCCTTCTCCGCCGCCACGCGAAAACCTTCGCGCCGGCGCGTCGAGAAATGACGAAAGTCCGGCGTTTCACCGGCGGCGAAATCCTGCGCGGCGCGCAGCAACAAATGATTTTGGAGAATGTGAAACGGCGGGCGGTCCGCCGCTTGCGCTTCCTTGTCGCGCCATTGCCAAAGCTCGCGTAAGACCGCGGACGCGCGGCCCTCGAGCGTTCCCGCGCCTGTGATACGCCAAGTTTCGTCTTCATCGCGCACCCGTTGCACCGCCGTTTGCTCCAGAGCGCGCTGACACGATTGCCGGAACCACTCCAGACGACCGCGCTCGCGCAGCTGCGCCTCCAGCTTTTCCGCCAGCGGCAGAAGGTAGCGCGTGTCGTTCATCGCATACTCCGCCATGTGTTTCGGCAAAGGCCGCTTCGCCCAGTTCGCCTTCTGCGAACCTTTCGTTAGGCCGACGCCGAAATATTGCTCGACCAGGGCCGCGAGGCTGAACGCCCGAATCCCCAGAAGCCGCGCCGCGATCACCGTGTCGAAGATCCGAGTCGCGACAAAATTGATGCTCCGGCGCAGAAGACGCAGGTCGAAATCGGCCCCTTGCAGCACGATTTCCTTCTCGGCGAGGACGGCGGCCAGCGGCGCCAGATCGATCTTCGCGAGCGGATCGATCAAGTAATCGTTCCCGCCGAAACTCAACTGCACGAGGCAAAGTTTCTCGTAATAACAATGCAGACTGTCGGCTTCGGTATCGACCGCGATCCGGTCGACCTTCCCCAGCTTCGGCAGCAGCTCGGCCAATTGAGAATCGGTCTCGATCATTTCAATCCACTTAGCAGCAGCTCCGCATTCGTCTTCGTCGCCTGTAAATTCTCGATCAACTTTTCCATCGCCTCGATCGGCGGCAGCGCGGCCATCGCTTTGCGCAGGAGCTGCACCCGCTCCCATTCCTCGGGGTGATAAAGCAAATCCTCCCGGCGCGTGGCCGATTGCGTGCAATGGATCGCCGGGTAAAGCCGCTTCTCCACGAGCGACCGGTCCAGATGCAGCTCCATGTTTCCCGTCCCCTTGAATTCTTCAAAAATCACCTGGTCCATTTTGCTCCCGGTATCGACCAGCGCCGTCGCCAGGATCGTGAGGCTGCCGCCTTCCTCGCAATTGCGCGCCGCGCCGAAAAATCTTTTCGGCTTGAGAAGCGCCTTCGCTTCCACGCCGCCCGACATCGTCCGGCCTTTGCCGGGCTGGAGCGAATTGTAGCCGCGCGCCAGCCGCGTGATGCTGTCGAGCAGGACCACGACATCTTTCTTCATCTCGACGAGGCGCTTCGCCCGCTCGAGGACCAGCTCGGCCACTTCGACATGCCGCTTGGAGTTTTCGTCAAAGGTCGAATTGTAAACGTCGCAATCCACTTCGCGCTGGAGATCGGTCACTTCTTCCGGCCGCTCATCCACCAGGAGAATGATCAAAACGATCTCCGGATGATTTACGCGGATCGCTTTCGCGATTTCCTTTAACAGGATCGTTTTGCCGACGCGCGGCGCAGCTACGATCAAGCCGCGCTGTCCGCGGCCCAGCGGCGTCAGGAGATCGACCGCCCGCGCGCTGATCGAATTCGTTTTGGAATTCTCCAGCATGATCCGGCCTTCCGGATACAGCGGAGTGAGATGCTCGAAGTCTGTCGGCTCCGTCCATTCGGCGGCCGGGAGGCCTTCGATCGCCAGTACTTCGTCGAGCATCGGCATTTTTTCGCGATCCCGCGGCAACCGCAGGGTGCCGCTGATTTTTTGCGCGAGCTTCAAATGATATTTCTGGATGAGCGCGCGCGGCACGCCCACATCTTCCGGGACCGCGAGAAAGTTGAGCCGCGGCCAGCGCAGCACGCCGAAGGAATCGGCCACCTGATCGAAAAAGCCGGTGGCCGTGACTGGAATTCCGAGACCCAGCGCGGTGCGGATCAGATCGAGAATATGATGATGCCGCGTTCGAGCTGGATTAACTCGCAATTCGAAATCGCGGCAGAGCTTTTCGATCTCCTCCGGCTCGAGCGACTGGAGTTCATTGACATCCAGCGACATTGGAAGCGACGCCACCGTGGTGGCGGCGGTCGTCTCAGTGGGCGCTGCTTCAATAGCTTGCGGTGCGGAAGGACTTTCCGCCGCCGGCTCAGCTCGCGTTGAATCGCTCTCGTCCATTTCAGTGTCTGTTGTAGCGGCGGTCTCTGATCGCCGACCCTTTGCCGCGGAAGTTCGCCAGCATCATTCGTTCGCTTCGGCGGTCAGAGACCACCGCTCCAGGTGGAAAATTCGTCAACGCCATCTGTTACCCTTGCCAATACTTCACCAGCAACCCTGCCTGGGCCGCGAGGACGCCGCGCCCGCCGTTATTCCAGACCAGGTGATCGGCCCGGCGAATTTTTTCTGTGAGTGGCATTTGCGCGTGGATCATTTTCTCGGACGCGGCGCGATCGAGTTTCGTGCGCGCCATGAGGCGCTCGAGCTGCACGCCGGGCGAGCACGCCACGACCACGACGCAATCGCACAAGGTTTCACCGCCGGTTTCATAGAGAAGTGGAATGTCAGCAAAGAAAAAATCGGTGGAGTTTCTGCGGCTCTCGGCTTCGAGGCTCCACTGACGACGGATGCGCGGATGCAGGATTTGCTCCAGCGCGCGTTTCTTTTCCGCGTCGGCGAAGACTATCGAGCGAATCTGCGCCCGGTTCAAGTCGCCGTTTTGAGAATAGATCGCGGCCCCAAATTCCCGCGCGATCAAGTCTCGCACCTCCGGATCGTTCTCCGTCAGGTCGCGCGCGACCTGGTCCGCATTAAAGAACGCGGCCGCCGGGACGATCTCGCGCAGACACTCGCAGAAGGTCGTTTTCCCCGTGGAAATCCCACCCGTGATTCCTATCGCCGGCATGGCTTAGATATGAACACCTCTCGTTTGGTTGCCGCAATGGCTTTCAGGCGCTACGACCGCAATTACCCACGATCGTCGTACCAGTATTTCCGAATGAACTCCTCGGTGGTGTGGGGGTTCCGTAACCGCGTGACCGCCAGGCGGGCCATACCGCGAAAGTAGTGCCAATCCCCGTGACGGTCGAACTTCCGAGTGGAAGCGATCGCTTTGACGGAGCGGAGGCGGGTGAGCCGCTGGCGACGAGACCTACCCAGCCGTTTCAAGGCCCACAGAAAAGCGATATCCTCCGCGACCGGCCGGCGCTCGTCGTAACCCCCGACCTCGAGGAAATCGCTCCGCCGGCAAAACACAACGCCGGCATCCATTCCAGTAATGAGGACGATCGGGATGATCATGGCATAGGTCGCGATGAGCCCCAGCGACCAACGCTCCAGGGTCACACCAGTGGCACCGCCCACAATGTCCTTATCCGCCAACGCGCGCTCGATGCCGTTGAAGGTCTCGGGATGGATCTGCATGTCCGCATCCACGAAGGCCAGGATCGGACTAGTCGCGTGCGCGGCGCCTCCGTTCCGCGCGGCGGCAATCGCTCGCGTCACCACAGAGACGACGCGGCAGCCCCGGGCCGCCGCGATCTCAGCGGTGCGATCCGTGGAAGCGTTATCCGCCACGATCACTTCGATGGCGCCAGCTCCGAAAGAATAACCTGCCCGCGCGACGTCCACGGTATCGAGCAGCCGTGGCAGGAGCGCTTCTTCATTGTGCGCCGGAATGACGAGCGTTTGCCGGAAATTTGTCTGCATCATTCTCACGAATTTCCCGATCTATGAAACCAGCTACCGAGTGAGCATAAGCAAACAGGGGAAGATCGGCACTTTATCTTTCGCGTGCCGTTATTCGCTTTGAAAGCTCCCAAAGCACTATTTACAGGCCAGAAAATTCCTGGCAGGATCGAGGGCGCTCCTTCCGCTGTGGGGGGTGCGCGGGCTTGCATATGAAAACACTGTCGGGCTTATCTTCGATTCTACTTGGCGTCGCTGCCCTCATCTTTTTCGCAGGCCCATTTGGGTTGCACCCGGCGCTTCACCCGGACATGTCCCGAAACCAGCCGCCGAACGCACAAGTGCGGCTTTCTGGTGAAAAAGCGCGCGCCTATCTCCAGCAGACGAGCGAAGGACAATCGTTAGCGCAGGCCCTCACCGCCGCGCGTTTTGGCTTGCAATGGCAGGAGCACCAGCCCGGCGACGCCAGCACCGCCGGCGGATATCTCGGCATGAGCCATGAACAGAACTTGAATGCATGGTTCGATGAGGATGGCGTCAGGCTGCGTCCAACCCAAGCGGACCCGAAACGCGATCAGACCTGGAGCGCTGCGTTACACCTAAAGGCATGCGGCTATGGCAAACAGCTACCCGATGCGCCGCCAGTCGTCTCGCGTCAGGTCAAGGGGAATCGCATCGAGTATCAACGGGAGGATCAGGCAGGCGCAATCGCGCGTCTCGGATCGCGCATCTCGCATCCCGCCTTGACCGAGTGGTATGAGAACCGGGCGGAAGGCATCGAGCAAGGATTTACCTTCAAGGAACAGCCTGGGCGAAGCGCGAGCGTGGCGCCTAACGAGCCATTGCGCGTGGTCCTGGCGGTGTCGGGTGATTTGCGGGCACGATTAGTTAACGACGGCGGCGAGATTGAATTAGCGAATGACAAAGGTCAACGCGCCCTGAGCTACAGTAAGCTCGTGGCCGAGGATGCAGATGGGAAGAAGCTGGCGGCGCGGATGGGCGCGAGCGTGGACGGCCGAGAGATAGCTTTGGTAGTGGAAGATGCCGGCGCGCGTTACCCAATCGTGATCGATCCTTTCCTGGCGTCACTCGAGCAGAAATTACGCGGTGACATTCCGCAGGCCGACGCTCGCTTCGGCACCGCCGTGGCCATTGACGGTAACCCGGCGGTAGTAGGCGCCTGGCGCGAAGACGTGGGAGCTAATGCGGATGTGGGCGCGGTCTATGTGTTTGTCAGGACGGGCGCCTTTCCGAGTTCTTCCTGGGCATTGGATAAGCGCTTTGGCTCAGCCACCGGCGGGGGGCAGCAATGCGGCTTGAGCGTGGCCATTAACGGCAACCGCATCGCCTATGGCTGCCCCGGTGACAACGGAACTAAAGGGACTGCCTTTTATTTCCAGCGCAATGGACCTAATAGCTACACCGGCGCAGCCGTCGCCCCGGGCGGGTTTAGTGTTGGAGATCTTTTCGGGACTAGCATCGCCATCAATGATGATATTATCATCGTGGGCTCGCCGGGCGAGGCTTATAACGCCGAGCAGAACGCCGGATCCGCCTGGATTTCCAAAATTAACGCGAATGGCAGCACTTCGACGATGATCCTCGAGGCCGAAGACGTGGCCAACAACCGGCTCGGTACGGCCGTTGCGTTGGATAGCACCTATCCAAACCAATACACGGCGATCATTGGGAAGCCCGGCGTGGGAACTGGAGCGGTCCTGATTGTCGAGTTCGATTCGCAGGGATTCCCCATTCATTCCGTCACCGTCACACCGCCAGGTGGGCACAGCGGCGACCAGTTCGGACAAAGCGTCGCTCTCAGCGGCTACCCGGGAGCCAATACCGCGGTCATTGGGGCTTGGGGTGACGACACGAAAGGCGCCGACGCCGGCGCGGCCTATGTCTTCGAGCGCGTGCAAACCACCCTGAACTGGAACCTGCAGCAGAAGCTTACCGCCAGCGATGGGAACGCCAACAACTTCTTCAGCGTCTCCGCGGTCGCCATCCAGGACAACACGATCATCGTTGGTGCTTATGCCTGGGATGGAGGCACGCCTCCTTTCATTCTCAGCGACGATGACAGGGGCGCGGCCTATGTCTTTTCGCGAAGCGGGACGACTTGGACGCAGCAGACTAAAATTCTCGCCAGTGACGGAGAACGCGGTGACAATTTCGGCATTGGCGTCGGCCTCAGCGGCGACAGCGCGATCGTCGGTGCGCGCCACGCCACGGCCGTGGGCACAGCAGCAGCGGGCGCCGCCTACGTCTATCGGCTAACACACTTGTTGGGAAACATCTCCACGCGCCTTCGAGTCGAGACGGGCGATAACGTCCTGATCGGCGGACTTATTGTCACGGGCACTCAACCGAAGAAGGTCATCGTGCGTGCCATAGGTCCCTCCTTGAATTTGCCGGGCAAGCTTACCAACCCAACGCTGCAACTCTTTCAAGGCAACAGCCTGATCGCTTCGAACGACAACTGGGTCGATAGCGCCAACAAGCAAGCCATCATCGACAGCGGCGTCGCGCCCACCGATGACCTGGAATCGGCCATCATCACTACCTTGCCCGCGAACAACGCCCAATACACCGCGGTCGTTCGTGGCGCGAATGGTGGGACAGGAATTGGAGTGGTAGAAGTGTATGACCTGGATACCCTGGCGGACTCGAAGCTGGCTAACATTTCCACCCGTGGCTTGGTGCAGACCGGGGACAACGTTCTGATTGCGGGCACGATCGTCATAGGAGAAGCGCCGCAGAAGGTAATCATCCGTGCTCTGGGTCCATCAATCCCGGTTCCAGGAAGGATGTCCGATCCGGATCTTGAATTGCACGACGGCAACGGCGCGCTCCTGGAAGCGAACGATAACTGGGTCGATAGCCCGAACAAGCAGGCGATCATCGATAGCGGAATCCCGCCGAACCACGATTTGGAATCAGCTATTGTCCGGACCCTGCCTCTTGGGAACTATACCGCCATCGTCCGCGGCTTCGGCGGAACCACTGGTATCGCGTTAGTGGAAGTTTACGTGCTGAACTGATCTTGTTTCCGGGTGATGCTCAAGGCCGGCTTCCTTGGCGGATAGAAAGCGCCAGACTCGCGATTGCAATGCCGTAAATGGCCAGCTTAATCACAAGGACAATTGTGTTTGGCAGACCGGAGATGTCGGCATGGCCCGAATTCTGAAGCTGCCCAAAAAAACTCGCCCACATCCCACCGCAGAGAATACCCCAGGCCGCCACAAGCAGACGTGAGCCGTAACGCTTCTTTTTCGTGGCCGCGTAGGCGCCCCACAAGAGGAGCGCGCCCACGATGAAATCATCCAGGTAGCCGGGAATATCGTCAAAGTTATTTCGGCGACGGCACACCTCCAGGACCGGAAGCGCAATCCCAAGAACGTATGCTGCGATAATCTCAAACCTCATCCAACGAAAATAAGATCAGCCATCACTGGCGTTTTCTGCCTTCGGCAAGGCTGCCAGCCGTTCGCTGTCCTTCGACATACTCAGGACCTTGAGCCTGTCGAAACGGCATCGCCTGGCTTAGACCATTCGCGTTGTTACGCGTTTGGTATCGCTCAAAGTCCGCTGGAATCTTCGGCGGCTCAAGTGTAGCGGGAGCAACCCGACGGAGGCGAACCCGGAGAAGCGAATCGGTCTCCGGGCGCTTCAGTTGCAGCTCGATCTCGGACCCGGGCGGCCCGGAGACTTTGCTGAGAAACTCCTGCACTGTTTGCAGCTTTGACGAGGGAAAGTCGCCGATCGCGACTATCTGATCTCCGACGCGAATCCCGGCACGCGCTGCCGGGCTGTTTGGCAGCACTGACGCAATCACGCGAAAATCAGGCTTGCCATGAACCGCGACCCCGATGACACCGCGATCTGCGCCAAAAGCGGTGAGCGCGACCAGTAATGATGTGAGAAAAGTGAGCGCGGGCTTCATGGTCTAACGAGACACAAGATCAGCGACGGCTGGCGGCCTGCGTGCAACGCTTCGCGTAGCGATGCGGGCGGGGCTGCGGATTGAGGGTGGAATTTCATGGCAAATGAGGAACCGAGGCGGCCAGCCGTTCGCTGCATGGTTAGGCGCTTTGGCGACGAATGAATAGTAGGCCAAATCCAATGAGGACATAAAGACTGAGGCAAACAATACCAGATACAGTCTCGCTAAAGAAACGAAATGTGCCTGCGGAAAAATACCTCGCGCTCCGGGAGACGCCCAAGGCGCAGAAGAACGAAAGCATCGCGAGCGCAGAAAGTGCTAAAGCATTCAGCAAGACAATGCCTGTATCGCGTCGCGTGCGACTGAAGCCCTCTGAAAAATGCTCCGAGCAGAAGGAATACAATCGCCGGAATACTGAAAACAGCGATGATGACTGCCTTGGTGTGCCAAGGAGGTTGGTTGACGAAGGCGAGGATGTTCACCATTTAAAAAAAGAACGCAGACAACACAGCGGCGGGACAGCCGCTGGGTAGATGGTACAGCCGCGCAGGGTAGCGGCGACTGAACGGGGAGTGAAGGAGTCAATGGTAGCGTGGATCTAAAAAACTCGAGGGGAGTGCCAGTCCGGTCGAAGACTCGCCATGGAGAGCTCGGGCCTAATCCAGCTCGGCTAGTCTGGCCCGGACCAAATCCTTCACTAATTCTCTGTCGATTTCCCAATCGACAGGAATCTGAAAGCATTTCTTCAAGAGGACAAACTTCCCCAGCCTCACCTTAAAGTCTCCAATTACACGAGAACTCCAGGGTGAAAATGTCAGATGATGCTTGTAGGCACAAACGCCGACTACATACTTCCCATTCCGGTGGATGGTAGGCACGTTCCAGGAAATTTTGGACTCTAGTTGCGGAAATTGGGTAAGAATCAAATCGATTACGGACCTGAGGGTCTTTTCTTTCGTAGGGTCCACCGAGGCTAAATAGTCCTCAACGGAATTGAATCTTGGGGAGCTCATTTCTTTCCGACTGCCTTGATGTGCCAAGGAGGTTGGTTGACGAAGGCGAGGATGTTCACCATCTAAAAAAAGAACGCAGACAATACTAGCGTGGAGATGCCGAAGATAGTGATCATTTAGTCCCTTTCCATTGCGAATTTGCTGCATACATTTTTCAACCCTTGACTCCGGAGTTTTGGATTGTTTGCGTGCAGAAAAATAAAGAATGTATCAAGGGCGCCGCTTTCCAGCCGCAAGCATCGCGCAGGCTTTCTCGATCCGGCGTCTATGTGTCTCCGGTTCTTTGGCTGAGTCCATCCAACTAATAAAATCCCGGCGCTCGATCGGCGTGAGATCGCTCCACTGAGCCTTCGCCGTCGGGGTAGCCGCGAGGGCTTGGTGAAGATTCAACGACACTATTGAATAACAGCAGGGGCGTCGCTTTCCGGCCGCAAGCATCGAACAGGCTCTCTCGATCCTGCGTCTACGTGTCTCCGGTTGTTTGGCTGAGTCTATCCAACTAATAAAGTCCCTGCGCGCGATCGGCGTGAGATCCCTCCACTGAGCCTTCGCCATCGGGGTAGCCGCGAGGGCTTTGCGAAGATCCGTTGGCACTCTGGGCTCTGATTCTTCTCCAGCCGGCTTAGGATTCATTCTTTTCATTTTGCTTTGAGACATTGTCAGAATGTGTAAAATATGCCAAGGCTTTCGGACGTAAACTACAGTTCCCCCTGCCGCCCCTTCGTCGTTCCGCCAGACCATGTACCGGACACTCACAAAGACCCCTGACTAAGCGCAGTCCGTTTTGGTGTCCGACTCACCAGGTAGGTTACTAACAATCTTCTCCCAATCGCTGTAGATGTCGACGTGTTCGATCTGCCCCGGATCCTGCTGCGTATCGATCGCGGCAACCTCTGAGAGAAAGCAGAAGGAATCACGATCTGTGCGATCAGCGCGCCAAAGGAAGAGGAAACGCTCCGCAACACCAATAATCCACTAACGACAAACCCAAACCAATGAACTAAAAACTAACCTATACCCGCATCCACGCTCGACTCCCTACATAGGGGTTAGGCGGCGCGGCTGAGCCAGTCACTGAAGCGCGTCGTTCCAAGCCGAGGGTTTTCACCCGGGGTGAGGCTTTGATCGTTCACGTTAATGCCGTAATAGAGCGCGCGGGCGTCCGTGATAACCTTTCGGGCGTCCCCATTTGCGCTGAGGAATTGCCGGACTAGCTCATCCATACGGATCGGTTCAGGACCCGCCAGGTCGATCGTGCTGTTCAACGGCTTCGCAAGAGCCACGTCGACCATGACGTCGGCGACATCATCCGACACGATGGGCTGCATCATGGCCGCTGGAAGCCGGACGGTCTGCCCTTCGGTGGCCAACTGGGCAATGCTCCCCACGAACTCGAAGAACTGCGTTGCGCGGACAATTGTATAAGGGACGGGCGAAGCTTTGATCAGATTCTCTTGGGCCATCTTCGCGCGAAAGTAACCGCTGGCGAGCAGGCGGTCGGTGCCGACCACCGACAGCGCCACGTGATGTGAGACGCCTGCGGCTGCTTCCGCGGCGAGGAGATTGCGTCCCGACGTTTCAAAAAACTCCAGGACAACCTTGTCCTCCCACGAAGGCGCATTCGCGACATCGACAACGACGTGCGCACCGACGAGCGCCTGAGCAAGCCCCTCGCCGGTGACTGAGTTGATTCCCTTCGAAGGTGAGGCGGCCACGACCTCGTGGCCCTTGTCGCGAAGGTTCTTCACGACTTTGGTTCCGATAAGTCCAGTGCCGCCGATGACGACGATTTTCATGTTGTGCCTCTAATTTGATGGTTGCTCACTGTGTGGAAATTCTTGGTGTCCCCGATGCATGCGCCTAACGAGACACAAGCTCAGCCACCGCTCAGGGAGACGCAAGTGGCAGCTCTCATCAACACACCAGCTACGCTGGACATCCAAGAGAACGACGCCGTCTGAGCCGGTGGCTGCAGCGCCTGGTTAGGTGTTTTCATCTCTGCTCCGGCGAAAAGCACGCCGGCTCGGATCGAGCTTTACCCACGGGAGTTTGTCTTCTGTCCATATCGCGACCTCCGGGTGAAAGGTCTTAGGATCATCGAGCGACGCTACTGTCACGTCAATCCATTCAGAACTGACTTCGTCCTGGATAAACAGAGGCGTGCCACAACAAGAGGCGAACGAGTGTAATCGGTTTGCATATGAGACTCTACGCAGTTCACCGCTTAGAACCTCGATCGCCTTGCTGGGAACGCTACACCAAGTCACATACGGAGCAGCGCTAGCCCGCCGGCAATCTTCGCAATGGCAGTCACTCCCCTGCTTTAACCTGACGTGTAGACGATAGCGGACGCCTCCGCACAAACACCCGCCCTCGATTGTGCTTGCCATACGCCTAACGAGAAAAGATGAGCGACGGCTGGCCCGCCGCGGCGGGTAAACTTTGTGGCGCGTCGCTGCGGGTTGAGGGTGGAATTTCATGGAATGGAGCGAGTTGGGAATGGAGCCGCTGGGGAGCGAGCGACATGGATGGGCGGACCCGTGAGGGTGAGCCTTCTGGGTAGAAGGCGAATCAAGCCGCGACATAGACGGGAAGGCCGGAGGCTGAGTCATGGGAAATGACGAATCAAAGTCAGGAGCTGAGACTGCCAACCGTTCGCTGCATCGGCAATAATATACTTCGCACAACATTAAGGCGTGGGTGAGGCCCCCGAAGCATTCTGATCGCGCTTTAACCGCCGTTGCTCGAAGTAATGTCGATAGGCCTGTTGGTTTACGGCAAGTTGGTCTCTTTCGCGTTTTAGGCTATCTCGATGCTCGACTAACTGTTTTATTTCAACTCGCAATGCAGCACGCTCTCTATCGAAATATCCGCTAAGTAGAGCCGATAAGAATGCCAGAATAGATAACACGATAGGGAGCGACACACCTACATAAGCTGGACGTAACCACAAAGGCTTGCGCAGTTCCGCAATTTCGAGTTCCAGCTTTCGCCGTTCAAGTTCCTCTTTGGAATCCACAACTCAGGTCCGCTTACCTTTTTTCTTTGCTTCGCGCCTTTTCACATTAGAGGCTTGAAATCGAGCCAACTGACTATCGGATTCTTTTGCTGGCGGAAAGAACCAGCTTGGCCGATTTTCGAAACCTCTCGAAAGAAATAAGCTGGATTTCGTTAGCAGGCGGAGGCTTTGGATGCACGTATCCATCACCTAACGAGAATAAGATGAGCGACGGCCACCGAGACCGCGCTTTGCTTTCATTTCATCCTTCATAATTCATCCTTCAGCCTTGATCCAATGCGGGTAGCCGTTCGCTGCATCGGCATCAATATACTTGACAGACCGTGAGTCTACACGATTCTCAGCCCGTAATCTCCGCCGTGACACATCGGGCCGGTTCTTCGTCCTTCGCTTTGGCGGCTGGGCTGGGCGTTTTCGCAACGCGTCTTACCAGCGTCTCGAATCGCTTCGCAGCGCCAGCGCCTTCGCGCTGGCATCACGCGCCAGACGTTCAAGCGTTTCTTCGCGTGTTTCAGTTTTCTTCATTGTTCCCGATTACTTTCCGTTATCGCCCCAATCATCGCAACCATTGTGAACTGCAATGGGGCCGAAGGTTTTGAAATCCGGACCGACTCGAAATGCGAATTGAGTCCAGTGAGGCTTTCCGAATATGTCCGCATACCAGATTGTGCCCGACACATACCAGAGCTTGCCTATGGAAATAGCATGCGCCAACTCCGCTGGGATAGGATTATCAGCCGTGCTGGTATTGCCGATGGCATTGGGGCCAAGTATCATCGCTACGGGATTTTCAGCAGGCGGGTCTTCCTTTGGAATATCTTCCGGCGTTTCAGATTGCCGAATGAACGAATTGACCTTCAG
>Ga0209118_1000695_pt1 | contig 17295 bp, 13 predicted proteins | sample BlaSpr_A8_Ref_M1_FD_187988 | JGI IMG/M metagenome (GOLD analysis project Ga0209118, IMG submission 187988) | Forest soil microbial communities from Thunder Bay, Ontario, Canada - Black Spruce, Ontario site 2_A8_Ref_M1 (SPAdes) (version 2) | ecosystem: Environmental > Terrestrial > Soil > Boreal...
GCGGCGGCATCCAATAGCCCGGCACGTTAGTGCCGGGAAAGCGAAAGTGGAACAAACCGAGTCCGCTTTAGCGGACGGCACGAGTTTCGTAACAGCCTCAAATCGCGAGATGTGGGGCACCCGGTGGTATCAAGGGCTGGGCCGTTAGGCGTTGGTCTTCAGCATCTGCTCGGCGTGCTTGCGGGAGGTCTCGGTAAGCTTGGCCCCGCTGAGCATGCGGGCGACTTCTTCGGTGCGCTCCTCTCCGGTGATGAGGCGTACTGCGGTGCGGGTGCGATCGGCGGAGATCTTTTTCTCGATCAGATAATGATGGTCGGCGAAGGTGGCGATCTGGGGCAGGTGAGTTACGCAGAGTACTTGATTCGCTCGCGACAATGCCTTCAGCTTTCTGCCCACCGCTTCAGCCGCGCGTCCGCCGATGCCGGTATCGATTTCGTCGAAGATAAGAGTGCGTTGCGCGGACGACGCGGGCGAGAGCCTGCCCTGAGCTTGTCGAAGGGGCGCCCGCGCCACACTTGCCTTCTTGCCGGCGACGCTGGCCTCCACGCTAACTTTTAATGCGAGCATCACCCGCGACAGTTCGCCGCCGGATGCGATGTGCTCCAGCCGTCGCAGCGGCTCGCCGGGGTTCGGGGAAATCATGTAGACAACTTGGTCGAAGCCGGACGCGGTCCAGTTCCCTTCTTCACCCGTGCCGCTGACCTCGATGTGAAAGTCAGACTTCATGGCCAGATCGTTGATCTCCGCCTCGACCAATTTTTCCAGCTTGCGGGCGGCCTCGTAGCGCTTCTTCGAAATGGCACGAGCTGCGCTAAGATACTCCTGCGCCGCTTGCGTCAGCTCTCGGCGTAACTCAGAGAGAATTTCGTCTTTGTTTTCCATCTCCGAAAGCTTGCGGCTGACTTCTTCGCCGTGATGAATCACATTCTCAAGAGCGGGGCCGTATTTGCGCTTCAACCGATCGAAGACCGCAAGGCGATCTTCCACTTCGGCCAGGTGCTCGGGCGATGCTTGAATGCCGCCAGCGTAATCGCGGAGGGTTGCGCCCACATCCTCCACGCTGATGCGCGCGGTCTCGATCGCGGCCAGCGCCTCCCGGAATTTGGGCTCGTAGCGCGATAATTCTTCGATGTGCTTCTGCGCTGTTCGCAACGAGGACGACGTCGAAGCACTGCCTTCGTAAAGCAGATCGAAGGCATTCATGGCTGCGCTGTAGATTTTCTCCGCGTTGGCTAGAACGCGCTTCTCGGTTTCGAGGCGCTCGTCTTCGCCGGGCTGCAGCTTTGCATCTTCAATCTCGCGCTTCTGGAAAGTCCATAGATCGAGCAGGCGCAGCCGGTCTTGCTCGCCGTGCTCAAGTTCTTCGATGCGATGGGTAGTGCTGTTCCATCTGGCGAATGCTTCGCTCGTGGCTTCGAGCTGCGTGCCGGCAAAAGCATCGAGCAGCTCGAGTCGGGCCGCGGCATCGAACGACAAGATGGATTCGTTCTGCGCATGGATCGTGGCCAGATAGGGCGCAAGCTGGCGCAACACGCCCACCGTGGCCGGCTGATTGTTGATAAAGACGCGACCCTTGCCTCCCGCCGCAATCTCGCGGCGCAGAATGATGGATTCGTCTTCATCGTTGGGGTCGATGCCGTTGGCTTCGAGAATTCGAGCTGCGATCTTTTCCGTCTTGTCGTCAATCTCGAATACTGCCGATATCACAGCCCGATCCGCACCGGCACGAATCACGACGGCGGAAGCTTTGTCGCCGAGGAGAAGCGCGAGCGCATCAATCAGAATGGATTTGCCCGCTCCGGTCTCGCCGGTCAAAAGATTCAGGCCAGCAGCGAACTCTACCGCCAGGTTGTCGATGACCGCGTAATTTTCGAGCCGCAGTTCGGAGAGCACGGGCTGTCCTGGAACACCGAATTAAGCCAACGAATTAAGCCAACCAATTAAGCCAACGAATTAAGATTCTGAAGTTGAGCGTAGCATGAAAACCACAAGCTATCTTATAAATGGTTTTTGGAAGGGCACGGCTTTCACAGGCTGCGGAAAAACTCCGGATTCGTATCAGGGTATGCCTTCAGGCATACCGTAAGTCGCTGAGAATGGGTCCGGCTTTAGCCGCTGGGGCTCGACGTTTCTCCAGCAAACAGCGTTTTTCCGCAGCCTGTTTCAGCCGTGCCGCTCAGGGCCAACAAGAATGCGGGCTTTAGCCCTGGGGACTCGGTAGTCTAATCCTTCGATTCATTGTGAAATGACTTCTAGTCGCGCCGTAGTGGAGGCACATACAGTGAAATCCCGTTAATGCATGCGATACGTCTCCCCGAGTGGCCGGTAATGTTCGTCTATAATTAATCAGCGAAAACCCAAATGCATTTTTCCTTACTACTGGCAGTGGTGGTTGGCGGACAGATCGTCGATTTAGTCGGTGAAACCGGCCCGGTCGCCAAGGTCGTCCTCCTGTTCCTGTTGAGCTTCAGCGTAATTTCCTGGGCCATCATTCTTTCCAAGTGGAGCCTGGTGCGGCGGGCGCGGGTGCAGAGTGGACGCTTTGTGCGGGCTTTCCGCAAAGCTCAGCGGCTGCAGGATGTTTCGGCCGTGGCCGAGCAGTTCAAGCCCAGCCCGTTGGTTGCGGTGTTTGAAGGAGGCTTCGCGGAACACAAGCGGCAAGGGAGCAGTATAGCGATTCAGCGCGCCATGCAGATTGCCTGCTCAGAAGAGGTCACGCGCCTGGAGCGCAACATGCCGTGGCTCGCGATCACCGGAGCGGTGACTCCGTTCATCGGCTTGTTTGGCACGGTCTGGGGCATTATTGATGCGTTTCACGGCTTGGGGACGGCGGGGGCGGCGACTTTGCGCGCGGTCGCTCCCGGTATCTCCGAGGCTCTGATTACTACCGCGGCAGGCTTGGCGGCGGCGATTCCGGCGGTGATTGCCTACAACCTGCTGGGCAGTTCCATCCGCGAATTCGCCGCGCGGGGAGACGATTTCGCGCTGGAAATGCTGAACGCGGTGGAGCGATCGCAGCCCGCGGCTCCTGAGGTGCGACGGTAATGGCCTTCACGGCTTCGAACGGACGCACCCAAACTTCTCTCTCCGACATCAACATCACGCCGCTGGTCGACGTCGTTCTGGTGCTTCTGATCATCTTCATGGTGACCGCGCCGGTGCTGCAATCGGGGATTGAGGTCAGCGTTCCCAAGACGCGCACCGTGAAGGAGATCACCGAAGAACGCCTGGTCATCAGCGTCGACAAGCAGCAGCGCGTGTTTCTGGGGAACGACGCCGTCAACATCAACGAGATTGCCGCCAAGCTGCGGCAGAAAATCCGCGATCCGAAACACCAGTCCATCTTCATCCGTGCGGACGAGAACGTGCCCTTCGGCGCCTTCGCAACAGTGATGGATGCGGTCAAGCAATCGGGAATCACGAACGTGAGCATCGTGACCCAGCCGCTCGAAAGTCATGGCAGCCAACGCTGAGATCTTTTTCGAACACGACCGTTGGGGACGCAACCTGGCTTGGTCGGCAGCGCTGCACATTGCGATTGCAGGCTCCATCATTTTGTACGCGGTGTTTGGGCCTGGTGGCCACGGTGGCACTTGGGGCGCGGGCGGCGGTGGCGACGCGATGGGGGTAACCCTGGTCAGCTCGGTTCCTCTTCCCGCCAGATCTGTCCAGACGCAGAATGTTCTGGCGAACGAGTCCAAGGGGCTCACCCAGTCGCTGCCCAAGACTGAGGAGAAAGAACCGGAAGCGATTCCGATTCCCGACAAAAATGCGAAGACGAAACCGAAGCCACGCATCAGCGAGAGTCATCAGAAAGCTCAACCGCAACCCGAAGAAGAAGCCAGCAACGTGGTTCCATTCGGAGAAGGCGGTCCGGTGAGTGGGCCTTATGGAACGTTCAATGCGGGCGGGGCGAAAGGGGGATTCGGCTTCACCGGCGGCGGAGGCGATTTTGGTTCGCGCTATGCGTGGTACGTGCGCGTGGTGCAGCAGAAGGTTTCTGAGAACTGGCTCAAGTATGAAGTGGACTCACGTATCACCGAGGCGCAGAGGGTGTATGTGACTTTTGACATCACCCGGGATGGCCACCCTTCGAACGTGCAGGTGGAGCAGTCGAGCGGCGTGCCCTCGCTGGATCAGTCGGCGGTGCGGGCTTTGCAGCGCATTGATACTTTTGGTCCGCTGCCGCCTGATTATTCCGGGAATAGGGTTTCGGTGGAGTTCTGGTTCGATTACAAAAGATAGAAGCGGCTGTCAGCTATCAGCTTTCAGCTCTTAGCTCAAACAGGTGATTTGGAAATCAGCTCCGGCCGAGAATGGATTAGACGGAATGCGCAAGGGTAACTTGAACTCCAACGTTTGCAACAGGACGACCGGCACGCACTATTTCAAAAACAAATTTCGCGTTATCGCAGCCGTGTTCTTTCTTCTAGTGACTGCGGTTGTTACTGCCGCTCCTTGTCTGGCTCAGCAGGACTGGATCAAGACCGGCACGGGCTTGGGGATGGAGAAGGTTCGTCTCGCGGTCCCCGACTTTAAGCCTTCCACGTCCGACGCCAAGAATGCCGAGCTGCTCAAGGTTTTCAACGACACTCTGTGGAATGACCTGGATAACGCCGGCATCTTCGAAATGGCTTCGAAGAGCTTTTATCCACTGGCCGTCCCGGGCAACCCCGCAGAGGTAAAGTTCGAGGCCTGGAATTCTCCGCCTCCCAATGCGGCCATGCTTGCGTTCGGCAACCTGGGGGTGACCGGCAGCAATGTGACGATGCAGGGTTGGCTGTATGACGTGAAGAACATCACGTCGCCACAGGTGCTGGGCAAGCAGTATCAGGATGCGGCGACCAGCGATGCCGCCCGCGTAATCGCGCACAAGTTCGCGGACGAGATTATCTTCCGGCTGGGCGGCGGCATTCCCGGCATTGCGGAGAGCCAGATTTATTTTGTGAGCAGCCGCAGCGGGCACAAGGAAATCTGGGTGATGGACTACGATGGGGCCAACCAGCACCAGGTCACGCATCAGGGTTCGATTTCGCTGTCTCCGCGGATTTCGCCCGACGGCTCGCGTCTGGCCTTCAGTTCAATGACGAAATCGGGCTGGGAAATCCTGATGTACTCCATGGATCTTAATCGTCTGCTCTCATTCCCCAAGTTTGGCGGCACCAACCTCTCGCCCGCATGGTCCGCCGATGGCACCAAGTTAGCATTTTCTTCCTCGCGCTCTGGCGACCCTGAAATTTACACGGTGGATCAATCGGGCGCAAATCTGAAGCGCATTACTTCCTCGAAAGGCCCGGATGTTTCGCCGGTGTGGAATCGCAAGACGGGCGCGCAAATCGCATGGGTGAGCGGGCGCACCGGTCTACCGCAGATTTACGCCATGGAAGCGGACGGCACCAACGTGCAGCGGCTAACGGACCAGGGTTATGCGGTCTCGCCGGCTTGGTCGCCCAACGGACAATTTCTCATGCTCGCCTGGACGCGACATTACGGGCCGGGAGCTCCGGGGGCGGAGGATCTCTACATCATGGACGCCGCCAGCAAGCAGTGGGTACAACTGACCCACGATGGCGGACGAAATGACTTTCCATCATGGTCGCCGGACGGACGGCACATTGTTTTTCAGTCCAGCCGTTCTGGAAGTGAGCAGATCTGGTCCATGCTGGCCGACGGGAGCAATCAGAAGCAGTTGACTGTTACGGGGAGCAATACGCAACCGAACTGGAGTTGGAAGTAAGGTTCAGGCGTTGCTAGCGGCTGAAGCCGGGATGATTCGTGCGCGCTTGCGATATGGCTGAAGCCATATCCTGATACGAATCGTGAGTGTTTCCGCAGCTTGAGGCGTGGTCGAAAGGATGGCAGTTTGGAATGCTGCGCGCCAGATCCCCCTCGGCTTCGCTCGGGGCAGGCTCTCGCCCAGGTGGTGAAAGCGCGGGGCTTCGGGATGACGCCGCTTGAAACAATAGCGAAAGGACAGCACCTACGGCACGCCTGAAGACGAGCCCTGATGCGAATCGTGAGTTTGTCAGCACTCTGGAAGTAGGGTTTAATAGGGTCTAACACGGGTTGACACTGGGTCATAACATTTATGTTTGGCATGTTTTTCGATTAATCAGCCCGGAGGAGGCGGAGAAGTGCACCCGCCCCGTTTTTTGGATTTTGAAGCGCGCGTTGAGGGCAACAGCGCGCGACACCGCAGGGAGGAAAAGTGAAGCAGCAAAGACTGAAGTGGATTTCGCTTGTATTCGCCTTGGGCGCTATTCTGTTCCTTGGTGCCTGCCATAAGAAGACACCACCGCCGCCACCACCACCGCCACCGCCGCCGGCAGCGCCGACGGCCTCACTCACCGCTGGCCCCAACACCGTCGAAAAGGGGCAATCGACCACGCTGAGCTGGCAGACCACGAATGCCACCGATGTTAGCATCGACGGCATTGGAGCCGTGCAGGCCAGCGGCTCGCAACAGGTAACCCCGGCCGATTCGACCACCTACACACTGACTGCGAAAGGAGCCGGCGGTACGCAGCAGGCTACAGCCCGGGTGACCGTGACCACACCTCCTCCACCACCACCAGCCGCAACCGGACCAAGCGAGGAGGAGCTGTTCTCGCAGAGCGTGAAGGACGTCTACTTCGATTACGACAAGTCCGATATTCGCGCTGACCAGCGAAGTTCGCTGCAGGCGGATGTCGATTTCCTCAAGCAGCATCCCAACGTCCACTTCACGATCGAGGGACACTGCGACGAGCGCGGATCCACGGAGTACAACCTGGCATTGGGCGACAGCCGAGCCGGTGCCGTGCAGAGTGCGTTGACCCAAGCTGGCGTCAGCGCCAGCAGCATCAAGACGATCAGCTACGGCAAGGAGAAGCCGTTCTGCAGCGAATCCAACGAGGCCTGTTGGCAGCAGAACCGCCGCGGGCATTTCGTGTATCAGAAATAGTCACTTGAGGTGCGGAGAGAGGTTTGCTCCGCACCTCAGTTCTTTATTGTTTCAGTTCTTTTCGGGCCAAGCCACACCCGCAGTGGAACCCTCCAAGACAACTGTGTCTGGAGCGCGCTATCCTTCACAATAGAACCTTGTAGGAGCCGGACTCCGGGCCGTTTATTTTTGCATCTAATGGAACCAAGCTATGAAAATCCGACGATATTCGACCATAGTTGTCCTGCTGCTCGCCTTCTCGGTAAACCTGACACCGGCCTGGGGCGTAAGCAAAGAGATCATTCAACTGCAGACACAAGTACAGGCGTTGCAGGATCAGATGACGCACATGCAGCAGTCCTTTGACGAGCGCATGGGGGTCATGAAGAGCTTGACGGAAAAGAATACCGATAGCATGAACAAGGTGGCGGCGTCCATCACCGCGCTTCAGAGCAGCCTGGAAAAGCTGCAGAACGATAATGGCGCGAAGGTGGACCAGCTTTCTGGGCAAATCCAAGCGCTCAATGATTCTCTCGACGAACTAAAGGCGCGCCTGGCCAAGGTCAGCAAGCAACTGGAAGACATGCAGGCCGCGCAGCAAACCGTGGCAGCAGGGCAGGCGGCGCAGCAGGCGCAACAACAGGCATTGGCGCAGGCTCCTCCTCCCGATGTGCTGTATAACAATGCGCTGCGTGATTACAACGCGGCGAAGAATGATCTGGCGAAACAGGAGTTCTCGGACTATGTGAAGTTCTATGCCAGCACTGATCTTGCGGGAAATTCCTATTTTTACCTGGCAGAGATCGCCTACAAGCAGGGGAACTTCCAGGAAGCGGTGAAGAACTACGATCAGGTACTACAGAATTTTCCGACGGGCAGTAAGGCTCCTTCATCCGAGCTGAAGAAGGGATTGGCTCTTATCGAACTCGGGCAGAAGGATGATGGAATCACGCAGTTGCGCCATGTGATCCAGCGCTATCCACGTTCGAACGAGGCGCTGCAGGCCAAGGATCGGCTGCGCAAATTGGGGGTCTCGACCACGGCGACGCGCGCGCCCGGCGAATAGTACGGGTCGCCGATTTTCAATTGCCAATTGCAATTGAAATCCGGGTAATTCTATTCCGGTTTCTTCAGCTCCGACCTCAGATCCAATGTTCTCAGGCAGTAGCGGATTTCCGTGGTCACTTCTTTTACACGCATGCCTTCCTGCACCATCAGCTTGCAGGAAAGGGCGGCGCGGCTCGTGCTTCCTTCTCCCAAGTCGAAAGTCACGCGGCAGTACTGGCAATCCTCATTCCAGCAGAAGCGGCCATAGGAGACCTCTTCCGGCGCCAGATACTGAAAGCCCCGCAACAGCGGATTGTTCTCCGGAACCTCGAACTCCCTGCCCAGGATTGTGATCCTTACCAGACGGGTAAATGGCCGGAACAGCGTGGACGGAGCAGTCATTTCCAGGGCATTGCAGCTTAAGGCATTCCAGGCTTAGGGTATTCGGGCTAAGGACATTCTATGGCGCCCTTTAGCGATCGGGAGAAACGAAAGTGATGGTACGGCGAGGAGAGCGAGACAACCGCCGGACATTTTCAAGTCAACGCGTGTCAAGCCAACGAGTGTCAAGTCAACGCCTCGCGTTCACGCCGCTGTGATGATGGTTGTGATGAGTATGGTGCTTGTGACGGTGCCGCGGGAGCGCGTTGGTTGATACGGCCTGAGCGGGCGTGGCTACAGCCGGCGCCGATGCTGGCGGTGCGGTGGTTGCGGTTTGCGCCCATCCGGTCAAGGTCGAGAACAAAACTGCTATAGCGGTTACGATCAGTCGTTTCATGGATCCTCCAATTCCTATTCAGGATTCCTTCCTAATATATATGGAGAAAACCCACTCACTCTTTGGAATTTTCGGAGTAGGCTAATGACAGGCATGGTTCACTGCCTGCTTGGGAGGTTTCATTGTGACGATTACGAAGGATCAAGACCGCTCTAAGGGCGCCGTAGAACAGGAAGGAAAGGGGCAAGCCGATAGCACCTCCATGCAGGGGCAGCTCGGACATCGGGACCAGGATGCGATGCTCAAAGACGCCGACACGGACTTTCCGGAGCCGGGTGGAAGCCCGGAGCACACGGGCGAACCGGAAGATGGGAAGAAGGGCAACCGGACCGGTGTTGCCTGATCAGCGGGGAGTGGCTGGGAGGAGCTTCTTCCATCTGACTGCTAATGGCTGCCCAATAGCAGGTTGCGGAAAAAGTCGACTCGGGTTGAGAATACTCGCCTCGGGGGCTAAAAGCCCAGACGTGCTTTCAGCACTTTACGGCACGAGTGAACTCGTGCCCTCCCGAATTCGATGCGTCCGAAGGAGTTTTTCCGCATCCTGCGAGTCAGTGCTTCATCGCAGCTCGTCATCGCAGCTCTTCCATCACCTGCTCGAGCACTTCCCTTCCTGGACGCGTTACCGACTCTGGCAGGGTAGCCAGTGGCTGCTCGGTGACGTTGAGCATATCGATGAAACTGGGCGCCTCGGGATTCACATAGAACAATCCGGTTAGCACTTCGCCTTTTTCGTGGGCTTCGTGCAGGCGGCTGATGGCCTTGATTCGATTGGTGGCATCGTAATCTTCTTCGAGCTTACTGAGGCGGAGGCGCGATCCGTCATGCATGGTGACTTCGACGGTAGTGCCGGGGTCGTACTCCACGTTAATTTCCTCGAAGGCGGGAACGAAACTGATGTCCTGTAGCGGCTCTTCGTGGTCTTTCATGTATTTGTACGATTTGGTCGAGCCCTCGTGATCGTTGAAGGTCACACAAGGCGAAACCACGTCGAGCATGACCGTGCCCTTGTGGGCGATGGCTGCTTTCAACAGGCTGTGTAGTTGCCGCTTGTCGCCGGAGAACGAACGGCCGACCAGAGTCGCGCCCAGCGTGATGGCCATGGCGCAGGTATCGATTGGAGGAAGATCGTTGAGCACGCCGGACTTCAGCTTGGAGCCGACGTCGGCCGTGGCCGAGAATTGGCCCTTGGTGAGGCCGTACACGCCATTGTCCTCGATGATGTAAATAATCGGGAGGTTGCGCCGCATCAGGTGCACGAACTGTCCGATGCCGATCGAGGCCGTATCGCCGTCGCCGCTGACGCCGAGCGCGATCAGCTTATGGTTGGCCAACATGGCGCCGGTTGCGACCGAGGGCATGCGGCCGTGTACGGCGTTGAAGCTGTGGGAGCGGCTCATGAAATACGCCGGACTCTTGGAGGAGCAGCCGATGCCGCTGGGCTTGATGACGCGCTCGGGCTGTACACCCATCTCGTACATGGCGTCGATGATGCGCTCGGAAATCGCGTTGTGGCCGCAGCCGGCGCACAGCGTGGTCTTGCCGCCGCGATAGTCTAGAACGGTCAGACCGATGCGATTGATTTTGGGTGCGGGCGTGGGTGTGCTGGTCGTGGTCGCCATATTATTTGCCTTCCATGCTGATGAGTTCGTCGGTTACCGAGCGCGCGTCCAGCGGCAGCCCGTGAATGTGCGCAATGCTGCGGAGGCGAGTAACCAGCTCCGGCTTAATGTCCAGCTTGATCAGGCTGAGCATCTGGGCGTCGCGATTTTGTTCGACTACGTAAACCCGGTCGTGCTGTGCGATGAATTCGTGAACTTCGCGCGAGAAGGGATAGGCTTTCAGGCGCAGGTAGTTGGTTTCGATGTTGTACTCGCCGCGCAACTGGTCGCGTGCTTCGACGATGGCCCAGTGCGACGTGCCATAGGCGATAATGCCAATTTTCGATTTGCCATTGCTCATCAGCTCGGGCCGCGGAACAAATGATCGCGCCGTGTCGAATTTTTTGTTGATGCGCTCCATGTTCTTCTCGAAGTCGTCAGGGCGCTCGCTGTAGCCTGATTTTTCGTTGTGTCCGGTGCCGCGAGTGAAGTAGGCGGCTGCGGGATGCTCGGTGCCGGGCAGAGTGCGGTAGCCAATGCCGTCGCCGTCCACGTCTTTGTAGCGGGCGAAGCCTCCCAGCCGGTCGAGATCTTCTTTCGTGAGCACTTTGCCGCGGTTGATCGGCGCCTTGGGATATTCGAACGGATCGGACATCCAGTTATTCATCCCTAAATCCAGATCCGACATCACAAACACTAATGTTTGGAACTGCTCGGCGAGATTGAAGGCATCCTGCGCCATGCTGAAACACTCGGCTACGGAATTGGGAAGGAGCAGGATGTTCTTGGTATCGCCGTGCGAAAGGAAAGCGGTCGAGAGAATGTCGCCTTGCGAAGTGCGCGTTGGCAAACCGGTGGAAGGGCCGACGCGCTGGATGTCCCAGACGACCCCGGGAACTTCAGCGTAATAAGAAAGGCCGGCAAACTCGGCCATCAGCGAGATGCCCGGTCCGGCGGTCGCGGTCATGGCGCGCGCACCCGCCCAACCTGCTCCCAGGACCATGCCGATCGCGGCGAGTTCGTCTTCGGCTTGCACGATGGCGAATGTCGCCTTGCCGTCAGCATCGATCCGATACTCTTTCATGTAGTCAATCAGGGTTTCGACCAGGGACGACGACGGCGTGATGGGATACCAGGTGACGACCGTGACCCCGGCAAACATGCAGCCCAGCGCCGCCGCCGAGTTGCCGTCGATGATGATCATTCCTTGGTTCTTGTCCATGCGCTGAATGAAGTAGGGATCTTGCTTGGTGAGATTGGCGGCAGCGTAGTCGAACCCGGCGCGGACCGCCGCCAGATTCAGATTGGCCGCTTTCACTTTCGTGGCGAACTGCTTGCGCAGGGCCTTCTCCACCTCGGCCATATCAATTCCAAGCACTTGGGCCGCGACGCCGACGTAAATCATGTTCTTAACCAGCTTGCGCAGCTTGGCTTCAGGACAGACGGGCGCAACCAACTTGTCGTAGGGAACTGGGTAGAAAACCAAATCAGTACGGAGCTTATTCAGGTTCAGAGGCTCGTCGTAAAGCACGGCCGCTCCTGGCGCCAGTGACAGCACGTCTTCCTGCGCCGTCTCCGCATTCATGGCAATGACGAAGTCGATTTCTTTCTTGCGCGCTATGTACCCATCCTTGTTGGCGCGGATGGTGTACCAAGTGGGCAGGCCGGCGATGTTCGAAGGAAACAGGTTCTTGCCGGAAACTGGGACGCCCATCTGAAAGATACTGCGAAGAAGTACTGTGTTGGAACTCTGCGAGCCCGATCCGTTCACGGTCGCAACCTGAATGCTCATGTTGTTGACGACACGCTTCGGCTCCAGTTGCCCAGAGGCTTCGTGGAGCGCTACATCCGTGGTGGCCATTCCTTAATCCTTCCTTGACTGGAGCGAGTTTCGCCCGCTCGGCGTGCTCTTGGAGTAATGAGGCGAACCTTTGATTATACGGCACGGAAGTGATTGCGAACAGGCGCGGACAGCGGAATTCAGGCACCAATGTACCTGTCTTGCAAATATAGTTTCCGTTCCGCTTATTCCGAGCGCAGGAACTGCGCCATATTGCGGAATTTATTATATCGTGATGCGACTAATTCCTGGGCAGGCATTTTTATCAGTTCGCCGAAATGTTTCTGCAGCGCAGCATCCAGCAGAGTCGCCGCCGCTTCGGGATCGGTGTGGGCTCCACCGCTGGGTTCGGGCACGATGGCGTCAATGCAGCCGAATTCGGCCAGGTCCGCAGCGGTGATGCGCAGCGCCTGAGCCGCGAGTTCTTTCTTGGTGGCATCGCGCCACATAATGGCGGCACAGGACTCGGGAGAGATTACTGAATAGATGGCGTTCTCCATCATCAGCACGCGATCAGCGACCGCAATCGCCAGCGCGCCGCCACTGCCGCCTTCCCCCGTGATCGTTGTAATAATGGGAACTTGCAAGCGCGCCATTTCGCGCAAATTTCTGGCGATGGCTTCGGCCTGGCCGCGCTCCTCAGCGCTCAGACCTGGATAGGCGCCGACCGTGTCCACGAAAGTAAAGATCGGTCGTTTGAACTTCTCGGCGATCTTCATGACCCGGAGGGCCTTGCGGTAGCCCTCTGGATTGGTCATACCCCAGTTCCGATAAACATTCTGCTTGGTATCCCGCGCCTTCTGGTGGCCCATCACCACCACCTCGTGGCCGTGAAAACGCGCCATGCCACAAACCATTGCATGGTCGTCGGCAAAACCGCGATCGCCGTGAATCTCGCTCCAGTTGGTGAAGATCCGCTCCACGTACTCCAGAGTGAGCGGGCGCTGCGGATTCCTCGCCAACTCCGCTTTTTGCCAGGCACTAAAATGTGCCGACACCTGAGCCCGCAGATCGTGAATGCGATGGTGAAGCTGCTGGATCTGGTTGTGGACGTCCTCGTCCTGCCCGGGCAACGATTGCAGCCGCTCCAGCTGCTGCTCAATTCTCTCCAGCTCTTGCTGCGCCTTCAGTTGAGACTCCATCTTCCTGCCATCACCGTTCCTGGCGGCCCAACGGGCCTCCACCATCGAAAGGAGAAACTCCGTTCCGGTCACCACCAGCATCGCATTTGTGGCTGCCGGAGCCGTCGCCGATTGCAAACCCGCACTCCTATGAATGGAAGCTCTCATCCGCCGCACGTCTCAGTCCATCTGTAGAGACGTAGCTAGCTACGTCTCTACAGGCACGTCTCAGTCAATGACCCGCACTGCGCCGCGGCCACACAACTCCTCGACCCGAGCCACAAAGTTGCGGTCTGGATGGACATTATAGCCCTCCGCTTCCATCACCACCATGAAATCACCCTGGCGTTCCACGTCAAACAACACTTTTGCCTCTCCCTTTCGCTGGGCACAAAGCGCATGCAGTTCATCGACAATGGAATCATTCGCAGTCTCCACCGGAATACGGATGCGTAGTGAGCGCGGCAATGGAACCTTGGCATCCTCGAGCGGAATAATGTCGTTTGCCATTAGCTTGGGATTCACGCCTTCTTCGATCCGCAGGCCGCCGCGCACCAGAACCGGGACTTCGAGCTTCACCTTGTCCTGCAGCTTCCGGTACGCCTCCGGGAATACGATCATCTCCACTGAGCCTGACATATCTTCCAGCGCGCCTTGTGCGTAGAAATCTCCTTTCTTCGACTTCAACACGCGGAGGTTGGTGATAATGCCGGCAGTACAGATGTTCTCATCTTTTCCGGTGGAAGCCTTGATGCCAGCGATATCGGCGGTGCTCAAAGCGCGCAGATCTTCCAACTTGTCCTTGTACTTTTCCAAGGGATGGCCGGTGATAAAGAACCCGAGAATTTCTTTTTCAGCGGCTAACCGGGTGTGCTCGTCCCAGTCCGGCGTGTCAGGTAATTTGTCATTGTTGACGGGAGTTTCATCCTGCTGGAACACTCCAAACAAGCCATGCTGGCCGGATTCCGTGTCGCGCTGGGTTTTCAGGGCCCGCTCCATAGCCTTGTCGAGCACTGCCATTAACTGGCCCCGCCGGCCCAGCGAATCCATGGCGCCGCTCTTGATCAAAGACTCCAGAACCCGTTTGTTGAGCAGCCGCAAATTCACCTTCTCGCAGAATTCATAAATGGAACGATAACGCCCCAGTTCTTTGCGTCCCGCCACGATCGACTGGATGGCATTGTGGCCAACGTTTTTCACAGCCGCTAAACCAAAACGGATTGCACTCCCGTGCGGCGTAAAATTGGCGTCGCTCACATTGATGTCAGGCGGTTCGACGGGAATTCCCATCTCACGGCATTCGTTGATGTACTTCACCACGTCATCGGTGCTGCCAGTCACCGAGGTCAGCAGCGCAGCCATGAATTCAACGGAGTAGTGGGTCTTGAGATACGCAGTGTGATAGGCCAGCAGCGCATAAGCCGCCGAGTGCGCCTTGGGGAACCCATACTCGGCGAACTTGGCCAGCAGGTCGAAAATCTTTTCGATCTTCTTGGGCGGGTAACCGCGCTGCACCGCACCTTCGACAAAGCGCTCGCGCTGCTTAGCCATTTCTTCAGGCTTCTTCTTGCCCATGGCGCGCCGCAGCAGGTCGGCCTCACCCAACGAGTAACCCGCAAGGCGGTTGGCGATCTGCATCACCTGCTCCTGGTAGACGATCACGCCCCAGGTTTCTTCCAGGATTTCCTTCAGTTCTGGCAGTTCGTACTCGATGCTCTTGCGTCCGTGTTTGCGATCGATGAAATGGTCGATCATGCCGCCCTGGATCGGCCCCGGACGGTAGAGCGCGTTCAAGGCGGTGAGATCGTCGATCGAGTTTGGCTGGTACCGGCGGAGCACGTCGCGCATGCCGTGGGATTCAAACTGGAACACGCCGGAAGTCAGTCCTTTGTAAAAGACGCTTTCGTAGGTCTTATTGTCCTCAAGCGGAATTTCGTGCAGGCCGATCTTCTGGCTGCGCGTCTGCTCGATCAGCTTCAGCGTGTCATCAAGAATTGTGAGCGTGGTCAGCCCGAGAAAGTCCATTTTCAACAGGCCCATTTTCTCGATCGCGACCATGTCGAAGGCGGTGACGATTTCGTCGTTCTTCGTCCGGAACAGCGGGACTAGGTCGGTGAGCGGGCGCGGGGAGATCACCACGCCAGCCGCGTGTACACCCGCATTGCGCACCAGGCCTTCCAGTTTGCGAGCGGTATCCAGCAACTGGCGCACTTGCGGCTCACTCTCGTAAGCCTGCTGCAGCGCGGGAGAATCTTTGATCGCCTGCTCCAGCTTGATGTTGAGAGTAGTGGGAACCATCTTGGCAATCCGATCCACGTCGGCATACGGAATGTCCATGGCGCGGCCCACGTCCTTAATCGCCGCCTTGGCCGCCATGGTGCCGAACGTGATGATCTGAGCCACGTTCTCCCGCCCGTATTTCCGGGTGACGTAATCAATCACCTCGCCGCGACGGTTCATGCAGAAATCAATGTCGATGTCGGGCATCGAAATGCGTTCGGGGTTCAGAAAGCGTTCGAAGAACAATTCGTGCTGCAGCGGATCAAGATCGGTGATGTTCATCGAATAGGACACCAGCGACCCCGCAGCCGAGCCGCGGCCCGGCCCCACCGGAATGTTATTTTCCTTCGCGTAACGGATGAAGTCCCAGACAATCAGGAAATATCCGGAGAACTGCATTTGCTGGATGATGGCGAGTTCCCGCGCCAGACGTTGCTCGTATTCCGCAATACTGTGCTTCACCCGTCCCTGCGCCTGCAAGGTTCGGAGCAAGTCCAGCCGCCGCGCGAAGCCCTCCCGCGTGACGTGTTCGAAGTAACTGTCCAGCGTATAGCCGGCAGGCACATCAAAATGAGGAAAGGGGTTGCTTACCTTTTCCAATCGCGTGCTGCATCGCTCGGCGATGGCCAGGGTGCGCGAAAGCACATCTGGCGCATCTTTGAACACGCGGAACATTTCGTCGTGGCTCTTGACGTAGAAGTCCGTGCCCTGGAACTTCATGCGGTTGGTGTCCTGGATGGACTTGCCGGTCTGAATGCAGAGCATTACATCCTGGGCGTGGGCATCGTCTTCGCACAGGTAGTGGCTGTCATTGGTAGCTACCAGCGGCAGGCCGAGATCCTTTTCCAGCTGGAACAGGTGAGGATGGATGCGGTGCTCCATCTCCAAACCCTGATCCTGAATCTCCAGAAAGAAATTGTCTTTGCCGAAGATGTCGCGATAAAACACAGCCGCATCCCGCGCGGCTTCGTACTTTTCTTCCATCAACCTTTCGGCAACCTCGCCCTTGAGGCAGCCCGACAGTCCGATCAATCCCTTGGAATGTTCCGCCAGAAATTTCTTGCTCACGCGCGGCTTGTAGTAGAAGCCATGCAGCGAAGCTTCAGACGTGATCTTCACCAGATTGCGATAGCCTTCTTCGTTCTCCGCTAGCACGAGAAGATGGTTGTAAGTATCGCCCTCGGGCGGAGTGCGTTCGATGTTGTGATCGTCCTTCTTACAGATATAAAGCTCGCAGCCGATGATTGGCTTGATGCCGGCTTGCTTGGCCGCATTCACAAAATGCACTGCCCCAAAGATATTGCCGTGATCGGTCATGGCAACCGCGGGCATGCCCAGTTCTTTGGCGCGCTCGCAGAGTTTGTCCACATCGCAGGCGCCGTCGAGCATCGAATAATCAGTATGCAGATGAAGATGGACGAATTGGGGCATGGGGGCTCGGAGTTGATTCTACGTCACGGTCATTCTAATTGGAGGCTGAAACGGGAGACGGCGAGTTATCCACAGACCGTAGAGACGTAGCCAGCTACGTCTTTACGGACGGGCTGGCGGATCAGCGCTCACTCGGGTAACTGAAACTCTACGCTGCGATCGTCATTCGCTTTCTTGGTGGCAGGAATGTCGAGCTCGGTGAGCGGGATCTTCCGCGCCCGCTGTTCACTGAAGACCCAAAATGTTTGGTCAACGATGGCGTAGTTCTGCACCTCCTC
>Ga0209118_1000696_pt1 | contig 17285 bp, 8 predicted proteins | sample BlaSpr_A8_Ref_M1_FD_187988 | JGI IMG/M metagenome (GOLD analysis project Ga0209118, IMG submission 187988) | Forest soil microbial communities from Thunder Bay, Ontario, Canada - Black Spruce, Ontario site 2_A8_Ref_M1 (SPAdes) (version 2) | ecosystem: Environmental > Terrestrial > Soil > Boreal...
CATCGGCCGGCCGCTCGCCAACTGCCGCATCTACGTCGTCGACCGCTGGCTGCTGCCGGCGCCGCTGGGCGCGCCGGGAGAGCTGCTGATCGCCGGGGTGAACCTCGCCTGGGGCTATCTCGGGCGGCCGGAGCTGACAGCCGAGCGCTTCGTGCCCAACCCGTTCGGCCGGCAGCCGGGCGAACGGCTCTACCGCACCGGCGACCTGGGGTGCTGGCGCTCCGACGGCGTGCTGCAGTACCTGGGCCGCGCCGACCGCCAGATCAAGATCCGCGGCTTCCGCATCGAGCCCGGCGAGGTCGAGGCCGCCCTCGCCGCCCACCCCGCGGTGCGCGAGGCCGCCGCCGTCGCCGAGCTGGCGGCGCCCGGAACGGAGCCGCAGCTGGTGGCGTACCTGGTGGTCACGCCGCCACCCGCCGCCGGCGAGCTGTACCGCTTCCTGGCAGCTCGCCTGCCCGCCCACCTGGTGCCGGCGCGCTTCTACCGGCTGCCGGCGTTGCCACGCACTCCCAGCGGCAAGCTGGACCGCCTGGCGCTCGCCTCGCCCGGCACGCCGCGCGTCGAGCTGCAGCGCGAGTACACGCCGCCCGCCACCCCTGAGGAGCGCATCCTGGCCGAGATCTGGTGCGAGGTGCTGGGCGCCGCCCGCGTCGGCATCCACGACAACTTCTTCGAGCTCGGCGGCGACTCGCTGCGCAGCGTGCAGGTGGTGGCGGCGGCGCGCCAGCGCGGTCTGGCGCTGTCCGTCCGGCGCCTCTTCCAGCAGCCCACCGTTGCCCAGCTGGCGCGGGACCTGGCGAACGACGCGGCCTTGCCCGCGGCGGCGGCGCCGCCGCGGCAAACCTTCTCCCTGATCGCGGCAGCCGACCGGGCACTGCTGCCGGCCGGGATCGAGGACGCCTATCCGCTCGCCACCCTGCAAGCGGGAATGCTGTTCCACAGCCAGCTGAGCGCGGCGGCGGCGCCGCTCTATCACGACCTGGCGAGCGCCGACTTGCGCGCGCCCCTCGATCTGGGGTGTCTGCGCGCCGCGGCGGACGAGCTCGTTCTGCGCCATCCGGTGCTGCGCACCGCTTTCGACTTCAGCAGCTTCAGCGTGCCGCTGCAGCTCGTCCACCGGCAGGTGAGGATGCCGTTCGCGGTCACCGACCTGCGTTCCCTGCCGCCCGCGGCGCAGCACGCCGCGGTGGCCGCCTGGATCGCGGCCGAGAAGCGGCGCCCCTTCGACCATCGCCGCCCGCCGCTGCTGCGCCTCCACGTGCACCTGCGCGGCGCCGACCGCTTCCAGCTCACCGTCGCCGACCACCACGCGATCGTCGACGGCTGGAGCGTCGCCTCGCTGCTCACCGATCTGTTCGACCTCTATTTCGCTCGCCTCGACGGCCGCGGCACCGTGTCACCGCCGCCGGCGGCTCTCTATCGCGACTTCGTCGAGCTGGAGCTGGCGGCCCTAGCAGCGCCCGAGAGCCGCGACTTCTGGCGCGACCAGCTCGCGGGCGCCAGCGGCGCGCGCCTGCCACGCTGGCCCGCGGCGCTCGCCAGCGACCTGGCGCCCGGCATACACGAGCTGGCGGTCGAGCTGCCGGCGGCGGTCCAGGTCGCCGTCGGCGCGCTCGCCCGCGAGACGGGCGCGCCGATCAAGAGCGTGCTGCTCGCCGCCCACCTGCGCGCCATGGCGCTGCTCACCGGCGAGTGCGACGTGGTCACCGGCCTGGTGGCGAACGGGCGGCCGGAGGTGGCCGATGGCGACCGGGTGCTGGGGCTCTTCCTCAACACCCTGCCGCTGCGGGTGCGGCTGGCGGGCGGCACCTGGCGCCAGCTGGTGGAGGAGACCTTCCGCGCGGAGCGCGACACCCTGGCCCACCGGCGCTTCCCGATGGCCGAGCTGCAGCGCGCGAGCGGCGGGCGCCAGCTCTTCGAGACCACCTTCAACTTCATTCACTTCCACGTCTACGACCGCATCCAGGCGATCGCGCGGCTCGAGGTGCTGGGCTACAGCGCCTTCGAGCAGAACAACTTCACGCTCGCCGCCTCGTTCGACCAGACGGCCGGCGAGGTGGGCCTCACGCTCCTCGCCGACCGCAGCCAGATCCCCGATGCCCAGGCGCGGCAAGCGGCGGACGCGTACCGGCGGGTGCTCGCCAGCCTGGCCTCGGCTCCGGACGGGCGCTACGACGCCGAGTCGCTGCTCGGCGACGCCGAGCGCCGGCAGCTGACGAGTTGGAACCGCACCGAGCGGGACTTCGGCGCGGAGCTGCTGCACCGACCGTTCGAGCGGCAGGCGGAGCGGACGCCGGAGCGACGGGCGGTGTCGTCGGAGTCGGGAGGGCTCGGCTACGGCGAGCTGCTGGCGCGGTCGCGCCGGCTGGCGCGGCACCTGCGCCGCCTGGGTGTCGGTCGTGGATCGCTGGTAGCGGTGTGCGTCGAGCGCTCGCCGGCGATGGTCGAGGCGCTGCTGGCGGTGCTCGCGGCGGGCGCCGCCTACGTGCCGCTCGACGCCGGCTATCCGGTCGAGCGCCTGCGCTGGATGCTGGCCGACTCGGGGGCCTCGGTGCTGCTCGCCGGCGGCGCGTTGCCGGCCGGCCTCGAGGAGCCCGGCAGGCCGGCGGTGCGGCTCGACGAGGAGGCCGCGGCGATCGCCGCCGAGAGCGCCGCGCCGCTGGCTGTCGCGGTGATGCCCGAGGACCTGGCCTACCTGATCTACACCTCCGGCTCGACCGGCCTGCCGAAAGGCGTGATGGTGCCGCACCGGGCAATCGTCAACCGGCTGCAGTGGCTGCAGTCGGAGCTGCCGCTGGGGCCCGGGGACCGCCTGCTGCAGAAGACGCCGGTGAGCTTCGATGCCTCGATCTGGGAGATCTTCCTGCCCTTGTGGACGGGCGCCGAGCTGGTGCTGGCGCGTCCCGGGGGCCACCAGGACACGGCCTACCTGGCCGCCGCCCTGGCGGAGCGGGAGATCAGCGTCGTGCAGCTGGTGCCGTCGCTGCTGCGGGTGCTGCTCGACGAGCCGGCGCTGGCGGGCTGCCGGGCCCTGCGTGCCGTCTGCTGCGGCGGCGAGGCGCTGCCCGAGGCGCTGCGCCAGCTCTGCTTCGCGCGGCTGCCGCGGGTGACGCTGCTCAACACCTACGGTCCGACCGAGGCGGCCATCGACGTCACCTTCGAGCGCTGCGCGCCGGCCGCGCGGGCTGCGGGCGCTGCGGGAGCCGCGGCCGGGGCGCCAGGGGCAGCGGCCGAGCCTGCGACGGTGGAGCCTGATACGGCAGAGCCTGCGGCGACCGAGCCTGCGGCGGCGGAGCCGCCGACCATCGGCCGGCCGCTCGCCAACTGCCGCATCTACGTCGTCGACCGCTGGCTGCTGCCGGCGCCGCTGGGCGTGCCGGGAGAGCTGCTGATCGCCGGGGTGAACCTCGCCTGGGGCTATCTCGGGCGGCCGGAGCTGACGGCCGAGCGCTTCGTGCCCAACCCGTTCGGCCGGCAGCCGGGCGAGCGGCTCTACCGCACCGGCGACCTGGCCTGCTGGCGCCCCGACGGGGTGCTGCAGTACCTGGGCCGCGCCGACCGCCAGGTCAAGATCCGCGGCTTCCGCATCGAGCCCGGCGAGGTCGAGGCCGCCCTCGCCGCCCACCCCGCGGTGCGCGAGGCCGCCGTCGTGGTGCGCGACGAGGGCGCCGGCGGCGCAGCCCTGACCGGCTACGTGGCGCTGCACGCCAGCCACGACGACATCCCCGGCACCCTGCCCGCCTTCCTGCGCCAGAGGCTGCCACCGCATCTTCTCCCGGCCAGGCTCGTCGCCTTGCCGGCCCTGCCGCGCACCCCGGGCGGCAAGCTGGACTACGCCGCGCTGCCGGCGGCGGCATCGGCGCCGGCCACCGCCGCCGCCGGCCCGCGGCAGCGCACGCCGCCGCAAACACCGCTCGAGGAGCTGCTGGCCGAGATCTGGGCCGAAGTCCTCGGCCTGCCGTCGGTCGGCCGCCACGACAACTTCTTTGCCCTCGGCGGCCACTCGCTGCTCGCCACCCGCATCAGCTCGCGACTGCGCGACGCCGCCGGTATCGAGCTGCCCCTGCATGACCTGCTCGACGCCGCCGATCTCGCCGAGCTGGCGGCGCGCCTCGCGGCCGCGTCGCGCGCCCGGGAGTTGCCGCCGGAGCTGCGGCCGGTACCGCGCGACACGCCGCCGCCGCTGTCGTTCGCGCAGCTCCGGCTCTGGTTCCTGGACCAGCTCGAACCCGCGAGCGCGCTCTACAACATTCCCCTGCTGTTGGGCCTCCGCGGCGAGCTGCACGCCGGCGCGCTGGCCGCCGCGCTGGCGGCGGTGGTGGCCCGGCACGAGGCGCTGCGCACCACGATCGGCAGCGAGCCCGGCAGCCGCGACGGCGAACCGGTGCAGGTGATCGCCGCGCCTTACCGGCCGGCGCTGCCCCTGGTCGACCTGGGCGGCCTGCCGCCGGCTACCCGCGCCGGCGTCGCGCGGCGTCTGGCGGGCGACCTGGCCCGCCGCCCGTTCGACCTCGGCCGTGGTCCGCTGCTGCGCCTGGCCCTGGTGCGCCACGCGGCCCGGGAGCACCAGATCGCCGGCGCCATGCACCACATCGCCGGCGACGGCTGGTCCTCGGCGATCCTGGTCCAGGAGATGGCGGCGCTCTACCGCGAGCGCGTGGCCGGGGTCCCGGCCGAGCTGCCGGAGCTGCCCATCCAGTACGCCGACTTCGCCGCCTGGCAGCGGGCCTGGCTCACCGGCGACACGCTGGCGGCGGAGGTCGACTTCTGGCTCCAGGCGCTGGCCGGCGCCCCACCCCTGATCGAGCTGCCGCTCGACCGGCCGCGCCGCCCGGTGAGCAGCCCGCTGGGCGCGAGCTGCTCGCTGGCGCTCGCGCCGGAGGTCGGGCTCGGCCTGCGCCGGCTCGGCAGGCGGGACTCGATCACGCAGTTCATGCTCTTCCTGGCCGCGTTCGCGGTGGTTCTCGACCGCTTCGGCGCCGGCGGCGACCTGGTGATCGGCAGCCCGATCGCCAATCGCGGCCGCCTCGAGCTCGAGCCGCTGATCGGCCTCTTCGTCAACACTCTGGCCCTGCGGCTGCGCGTTGCCACCGCGGTCAGCTTTCGCGATCTGGCCCGCCACGCGCGCGCCGTCTGCCTCGCGGCTCATGCCCATGCCCAGCTGCCCTTCGAGAAGCTGGTGGAGGCGCTCGCGCCGGACCGTGCCATGGGCCAGACCCCGATCTTCCAGGCTCTCTGCTCCTACCAGAGCGTCCCGGACACCGCGATCGAGTTGCCCGGCCTCGCGCTGTACGAAGAGGAGATCGACAACCCGACCACCAAGTTCGACCTGACCCTGGTCGTCGACGACAGCGGCTCCGGCGAGGTACGCCTGGCGCTGCGGTATCGCCGCGACCTCTTCGATGCCGTCACCGTGCGGCGCCTGGTCGCAGGGCTGGCGGCGCTGCTCGCCGAAGTCAGCGTCGCGCCGGCGGCGCCACTGGCGGACCTCCGGATCGAGCCCGCCGCCAGCCGCCATCAGCTGCTCGTGGAGTGGAACGACGCGGGCGGCCACCGGCCGCCGGTGCAGTGCCTGCACGAGCTGTTCGCGGCGCAGGCCGCCTGCCGGGGCGACGCCGTGGCGGTGGTCGCCAGGGGCCGCCAGCTGAGCTGGCGGGAGCTCGACCAGCAGTCCAATCGCCTGGCGCAGCACCTGCGCGAGATGGGTGTCGGCGCCGAGAGCGTGGTGGCGATCCTGCTCGACGTCGGGCTGGAAGCCGTGGTCGCCGTGCTGGCGGTCCTCAAGGCGGGCGGCGCGTACCTCGGCCTCGACCCCGAGCAGCCCCGCCGGCGCCTGGCGCTGATGGTCGAAGACGCCGGAGCGGTGGCGCTGATCACGCGTGCCCCGTGGCGCGAGCTGCTCGACCTCCCTTCCCTGCGCCGGGTGGACCTCGCGACCGACGCGGAACGGATCGCCGCGCATCCCGACTCGCCGCCGGCCGCCGCCGCCGGCCCAGGCAACCTGGCCTACGTGATCTATACCTCCGGCTCGACTGGCCGGCCCAAGGCGGTTGCCGGCGAGCACCGGCAGGTTGTCGCCTACCTCGACGGCGTCCTGCGAGCGGTGGGCTTTGCGCCCGGCGACCGGCTGGCGATGCATCAGCCGCTCGCCGTCGACGCCCCGGTCACCTATCTCTTCGCCGCCCTCTGCTACGGCGGCGTGCTGCACCTGATCAGCCGCGAAGAGGTGCTCGATCCGGACGCCCTCGGCGAGCGGGTGGCCGCGGTCGATTTCACCAAGATCGCCCCCAGCCTGCTCGCCACGCTGCTCGATTCGCCGCGGCCCGAGCGGTTGCTGCCGCGCCGCCTGGTGCTGGTCGGCGGCGAGGCCTTCCCCAGGGAGTTGGCCGGCCGCATCGCGAAGCTGGCTCCGCACTGCGTCGCGCTCAATCACTACGGACCGACCGAGACCACGGTGGGCGTGCTGACCCAGCCGGCGTCGCCCTTCGCCGGCGACGCCCACCTCCCCGTCGTGCCGCTGGGACGGCCGCTCGCCCACGCGCGCGCCTACCTCGTCGACGGCAAGCTCGCGCTGGTCCCGTTCGGCGTTCCGGGCGAGATCGCGATCGGCGGCGACAGCGTCACCCGCGGCTACCTCGCGCAGCCCGCGCTCACCGCCGAGCGCTTCGTGCCCGACCCCTTCTGCGGCCGGCCGGGCGCCCGCATGTATCGCAGCGGCGATCTCGGCCGCTGGCGAGCCGACGGGCGGCTGGAGTTCCTCGGCCGCCTCGATCACCAGGTCAAGGTCCGCGGTTACCGCATCGAGCTCGAGGAGATCGAAGCCGCGTTGCGCGAGCATCCGGCGGTGCTGGCGGCGGCGGCGGCGCTGCGCCAGGAGGAGCGGCAGCAGGGGCTCGTGGCCTACGTGGTCTGCGCCGCCGAGCGCCCCGTCGCCGCCCAGGAACTCAAGAGCTTCCTGCGCCAGCGGCTGCCGGAGGCGATGGTGCCAGGGCTGTTGACCTTCCTCCCTGCCCTGCCGCGCACGCCGCAGGGCAAGATCGATCGCCGCGCGCTGCCGGCGCCGGCTCTCACCGCGGAGCGCGAGGAGCCGCAGGCGCCGCCGCGCAACGCCGTCGAGGAGCTGCTGGTCGATCTCTGCTCCGAGCTGCTCGACCGGCGCCCAGCCAGCGTCCATGACAATTTCTTCGATCTCGGCGGCCACTCGCTGCTCGCCATCCGGCTGCTCTCGCGGCTGCGCGAGGCGTTCCGCATGGAGATCCCGCTGCGGCTGCTGTTCGAGACCCGCAGCCTGGCCGAGCTGGCCGCCGCGCTGGTCGCCCGCGAGCCGGTGCCGGGACGCAGCGAGCGGCTCGCCCAGCTGCTGCTGCGCGTCCGCCGGATGCCCGCCGTCGAGCTCGGCGAGGCGCTGGCGCTGGCGCGCCATGCCGGCGGCGCCGCTTTCGAACGCTCCGCGGCAGCGCGCCGCGAGCCTCATGAGATGAAGGACCAACCGCGGGTGAAAACATGAGATTGATCAAGCATCTCCTGCGCCAATCGCGAACCCTGCTGGTGCTGGTGATCCTGACGGGAACCGTGAGCGGTCTCGCCAACACCGGCCTGCTGGCAATCATCAACTCGCTGCTCAGCGGACGCGGCAGCCGCACGATGCTGCTGTGGAGCTTCGTTGCCCTATGCCTGGTGGTGCCCATCTCGCGCACGCTCTCGGAGGTGCTGCTCAGCTACCTGGGTCAAGACACGATCCTCGAGATGCGCATGCGGCTGGCACGGCGGATCCTGGCCGTGCCGCTGCGGCGACTCGAGGAGATCGGCGCGCCGCGGTTGCTGGCGACGCTGACCGACGACATCCCAACGGTCTCGAACGTGGTGGGACTGGTACCGCTGGTGAGCATCAACGCCGCGGTCCTGGCCGGGGGACTGATCTATCTCGGCACCCTCTCCTGGAAGGTGCTGCTCGCGGTGCTCGCTTTGATGGCGTTCGGGATGGTGACCTACCAGCTGCCGGTGCTGCATGGCATCAAGCTGATGCGCCGGGCGCGCGAGTTCACCGACGTGCTCTATCGCCACTTCCGTGCGCTCACCGACGGCGCCAAGGAGCTGAAGCTCCACCGCCGCCGCCAGGATGCCTTCCTCGAGCAGGAGTTGCGCGCCACCGCGCAGCAGGTGCGGCTCAGTAACATCCGCGGCGCCCGCATCTATGCCATCGGCGCCAGCTGGGGGCAGCTGATCGTCTTCGTCGTGATCGGCATGCTGCTGCTGCTGCTGCCGCAGCTCACCCGGACCGATACGGCGACCCTGACCGGTTACACGCTGACGCTGCTCTACCTCATGGTCCCCATCCAGACGCTCTTGAACTCCTTCCCGACTTTCAGCCGGGCCAGCGTCGCTCTCGAGCGGATCGAGAGGATGGGCCTGCGACTCTCCGAGGAGGCCAGCCGCGAGGCGCCGGCGCCGCCCGAGCTCGAGCCGCGGTGGCACCGGCTCGAGCTGGCCGGCGTCAGTCACGCCTATCACCGCGACGGCCGGGAGGGTGAGTTCGTGCTCGGCCCCCTCGACCTCGAGCTGCGGCCCGGGGAGCTGCTGTTCATCGCCGGCGGCAACGGCAGCGGCAAGACCACCCTGGGGAAGCTGCTGACCGGGCTGTACCTGCCGGACGAGGGCGAGATCCGCCTCGACGGGCAGTCCATCTCCGACCAGAACCGCGATTCCTACCGCCAGCTGTTCTCGGTGGTCTTCTTCGACTTCTTCCTGTTCGAGAACCTGCTCGGGCTCGACTCTCCGGACCTCGACGCCCGCGCCGCCGAGCTGCTGCAGCGCTTGCAGCTCGAGCACAAGGTATCGGTGCGCGACGGCAAGCTGTCGAGCACCGACCTCTCGCAGGGACAGCGCAAACGCCTCGCGCTGTTGACCGCCTATCTCGAGGATCGTCCCATCTACGTCTTCGACGAGTGGGCCGCGGACCAGGACCCGTTCTTCAAGGACGTCTTCTATCGCGAGCTGCTGCCGAGCCTCAAGCGGGCCGGCAAGACGGCCGTGGTGATCAGTCACGACGACCGCTATTACGGGCTCGGCGACCGGGTGATCAAGCTGGAGGAGGGACAGATCGTCGCCGAACGCGAAGCTCCGGCTGCTGAACCCCGTCTCGCCGCCGCGCAGACTTCATGAGCTCCATGGATATCGCGGCTGAGATCAGGGCGACCCACGAGGACCTCTCGGCCGAGGCCGCGCTGTTCCTGGACTACGTGCAGCGCGATCCCGAGCGCGCGCGGCCGATCGCCAAAGCGTTCCTTCCGGAGAAGGTGGTCCAGTACAAATATCCGTTCCAGGCGTGGCCGACCTTCGTGGGTGGCGGCAAGCTGGCCGCGATCAAGCGCGCCACGATCGTCACCACGGCCCTGGTCAAGTCGGTCCCCGAGCGGATCTTCGGCAACGATCCGAAGCGGATCGCGGAGTACTACCGCCTGAGCGAGCTCATGGCCAGCCTGCTGCTCGAGCCCCCCAACGGCATCGCCGGTGCCATCGCGCGCTGCGACTTCTTCGACAGTGCTGCCGGCTTCAAGTGCCTCGAGGTCAATCTGGACGCCAACCTCGGCGGCTGGCAGACCTGCTTCTGGGGCGACTCGTATTGCAAGACTCCCGTCGTCGCCCGCTTCCTTGCCGAGCACAGGATCACGCCGCTCACCCGCGACCCGCTGCGCTGCCTGCTGCTGCACGTCGTCCAGGACAGCCTCGGCCGCTCGATCAGCCTCGGCGGCGAGCTCAACGTCGCCTTGGTGGTGACCCTCGAGGAAACGGGGCAACAACTGGGCGGCTTTGAGGACGAGCTGCGCACCCTCTACTCCGAGGTGGTGAGGCAGCATGGGCGCGGCCTCGCCGGCACCCTCGTCCTGACCTCGTACGAGAGCCTCAGCGCCAGAGGCGAGCTGATCTACCATGGCCGGCTGCCGATCCACGCGGTCATCGAGGCCACCACCGTGGTCACGCCTCGCGAGGTGTATCGCTGCTTCAAGTCCGGCCGCATCAGCCTGTACAACAGTCCGGTCTCCGTGATCCTGGCCGACAAGAGAAACCTGGCGCTGCTGTCGAGCCACGAGGAATCGGACGCCTTCGATGCTGCCGAGAGAGCGCTGATCAGGGAGCACATCCCTTGGAGCCGCGAGACCGTCGACGAGAAGGTGACCTACCGCGGGGAGAGGGTCTGCTTGACCGATTTGCTGATCGCCCGGCGCGAAGACTTCGTGGTCAAGCGGTGCGACGGGTTCCGCGGCGAGGACGTCTACGTCGGCAGGTACACGGCGCCCGAGAGCTGGCGTCAGCAGGTGCACCGCGCGGCCGCGACGCGAGGCTGGCTGGCCCAGGAGTTCGTCGACTCCAAGCTCTATCTCTACCAGCGGGGCGACAGCGGCTACGCCCGGCACCGGGTGGTCTGGGGCCTGTTCTGCTTCGGCAGCTCCTACGGCGGCGGCTTCCTGAGAATGGTGCCGGCCGGAGGCGGCGACGGCATCATCAACTCCGCCCGCGGCGCCACCGAGGGTCTCATCTTCGAAGTGTAGTGGAGGAGGACCTGAGCTTGCGATTCATGGACGCGAAGGCGCTGGTGGGCAACACCCCGCATCTCAAGATCCCCTGCGGCGAGCACGCCGGGTGCGATTTCTACTTCAAGCTCGAGGGCTACAACCCGACGGGGAGCATCAAGGACCGCGCCTGTGTCCGGCTGCTGGAGGATCGCCTGGAGGCCGGCGAGCTGCGATCCGGGATGACCGTCCTCGATGCCTCGAGCGGCAACATGGGCTGCGCCATCGCCTACTTCGGCCGCCTGGCCGGGTATCCCACCAGGATCGTTTCCAGCTCGAAGCTGACCATGGACAAGCGCGGCTTCATGGAGTATTACGGCGCCAGCGTCGACCAGATCGGCGACTTCACCATCGAGGGCAACCGCCGCTGCCGCGAGATCGCGGCCGCGGAGCCGGACCGCTTCTGCTTTCTCGATCAGCTGCATTGCTGGGGGAATCCGCGCGCGCATTACGAGACGACGGGGCCCGAGATCCTGCGCAGCTTTCCCGATCTCGCTCTGCTCGTCGGCTCCCTCGGCTCGGGCGGCTCCCTGCTCGGGACGGCTCAGTTCCTCAAGGAGAAGCGGCCCGACCTGCAGGCGGTCGCGGTCGAAGCCGCCCCCGGCACGCGCCTGCCCGGCACCGGCGCCTTCGACGATGGCGACTACGTCACCCCCTTCATCGAGCAAGGCTACAACCAAGGGATTTTCGATCACCGGCGAAAGATCGACTACTCCACCGCGGCGGCCCGAACTCTCGAGCTGCGCGACCGCGGCATCTTCGCCGGTCTGCAGACAGGCGGCGTGTTCGCGGCGGCCGTGGACGCCGCACGCGAGCTGGGAATCCAAGGCGAGGTGGTGATCCTCTCCGGCGACACCGGTTGGAAGAACATGGAGAAGCTTCTGGCGCTCTGATATGGCCGATCGGCATCAGTTCTCGACGGGGGCCTCCGGGCTCAGGTACCTGCTGTTCATCCCGGATGGCGCCGCGGACCTCGACCGCAGCGGTGGCCGGTCGCCGCTAGGCAGCGCCCACACTCCTTATTGCGACTTCCTCGCCCGGGAAGGCGTGACCGGGCGGATGCACACCCTGTATCCCGACCTGCCCAGGGAGAGCATGGTGGCCCAGCTCGGCATGCTGGGCTGGGAACCGCACCGCTTCTATCCCCACGGACGGGCTTCCTGCGAGCTGCTGGCCCTCGAAGGCGCCGACCTCCGCGACGGCGATCTGGCCTTCCGCGCCAACCTGGTCCGGTTCTCCGGCCGCCGGCTGCAGAGCTACAGCGCCGGCGCCATCCAGAGCGTGGTCTCAGCGCCGCTCGTCGCCGCGCTCGACCGCGAGCTGCGGCGCGAGTTTCCCGATTTCGAGTTGTGGCACAACTCCGACTTCCGCAATACGCTGGTCGTCCGCGGGGTCCATGTCGACCCTCGGCTGCTGCACTGTTTCGAGCCGCACGAGTGCCAGGGCCAGGAGTTCGACCTGGAGCAGCTGGTGGCAGGCCGGGACGCGGCGAGCGCCAGGTTGGCGGCGCGGATCACCTCCTACCTGCGGCGCGCGGCTGCGCTGCTCGCCGGAAAGCAGGCCAACGCGCTCTTCCCGTGGAGCGCATCACGGGTCTTCCGGCTCCCTGCCTTCGCCGAGATCACCGGCTTCGAGGGGCGGGTCGCAATGGTTGCCTTCATGGACTTCCTGAAGGGCATCGCCATAGCTGGCGGCATCGAATTCGTGCGCTTGGGCAATGGCAGGCCCGACACCGACTACCGCGCCAAGGGCGGCGCGGTGGTGGACCTGCTCGACGCCGGTTGCCACTTCGTAATCTGCCACGTCAACGGTCCTGACGAAGCCTCTCATCTCGGCGACAGGGACCTGAAGATTGCGAGCCTGGAAGCGTTCGACCGCGATACGGTGGGGCCGGGGGTGGAATGGTTCCTACGGCATCCGGAGCAGCTCGGCGGCGTGATGGTGATGCCCGACCACTACACCAATCATTCCTTGGGCGGCGGGCGCTCGGAGGCCCATTCCCTCGATCCGAGCCCCTTCGCGCTCTGGAACGGGCACGACCGCGATGAGATCGTCCGCTTCGACGAGGACGCGGCCCTCGCTGGGCGCTTCGGCCGCGAGCCGCTGGACCGCTTGCAGCTCTTGGAGCTCCTGGGCGTCTCCCGGCGGCGCCAGGCCGAGGAGGGCCTCATGGCCCCAAGCCGCGCCGGACACGAGCGCGCCACGAGCCGATGAGCCGGGTGGTGGTCTACCTGTCGAGCGCCTGCAGCAATCACGCCCGCGGACTGCTTTGACTTGCAGGTCGACACACCGTCGACGTCACTTGCGCGGACCTGCGGCCTCCCGCACCTCTTCATCACGCTGGCGGCGCTCGGCGCTCACGTCTTGCGCGTCCGTCACCAGCGGCCGCGAGAGCGGCAACGCGAAGCCGATGTCGAGCAGCAGCTTGAGCAGCACGAAGACCAGAAACACCGACTTCTCGCTGCCGGTGAGCGCGAGCGCGATCACCCCTCCGATGATGCAAATGTGCACCAGCAGCATCCGTCCCACCGCCCCGTCGACTCGCGCTCGGATCCAGGCGAATGGCTGGCGGCCTATCGTGCGCGCGTCGAGCGCGAACGCCAGCGTCATCCCGGCCACCAGCCACAGCGCGCCGTGCGCCAGGTCGGGCAGCGACGGTCGGGTCTTGAGTAAGCCGAACGTGAACAACCCAACGAACACGCCGTGAATCAGCGTGAAGATCAGGTTCGACCCGGCAAAGTTCTCGAGCAGGGTCGCAGGAACCGCCAGGCCCCCGGCCTTCACCGTCATCCAGTGGCCGCGCTTGTTGGTCAGGCTCCGATGCAGCCAGATGCGCGCGCCGATGAACGCTGTATTGAGCAGATTCTCGAGCCAGTAAAGGAAGAGCATGGTGGCGAGCGACCAGCCCTTGAATACCAGCCCCCAGATCGGAACCGCGTTGACCGCCAGGGCCTCGAAGATTCGCGGCAGCGCAGCGATCCAGCGGTTGACGGGCGCGGCGATGGAGAAAGCCTGCGCGAGAGGTCGGCTGTCGTTCATCCCTCGAGCCTCCGCCAGGAGAGGCGATCGTTGGTAGCGCGGCGCGACAGGGTCAGCAATGTACCAGAAGTGTACGGGAGGGGTACGGAGGCAGTCAGCCACTCCGACATTCGCCCACGGTTCCCGCTCCTGCTGATACCATGGCCTCTATGGGAACCAGGGCCGTAGAACGTGCCCGAGGATCGGACCCGCGCACGGCGCCTGCGTTCCTTGATCGACCCCGCGGCTGCCTCGGCTGCGGAACGCAGGCCACGACGATGGCAATGTCAAAGGCTCTCCCGACAGGTCGACGGTGGATTCGCTGCTCGGCGCTGCTTGCGCTGCTGCTGGTCGCATGTGATCGCCGACCCTCTTCCGCTGCGGCCTACGACAAGCTCCTCGCGGAGAGCGTTCGCTACTTGGACGCCCAGCTGGAAACCAATCGGCAAGTCTTCCGGATTGACAGCCATCCACGCTACGACTGGTCTCAAGAAAAGGGTGAGCTCGTCTTCTCAGACGCAGGCGTGCCGAAGGTCGTCGCCACCATTCAGGTGGTCGGCGACTTTTCTGGCGCTTCCAAGACCTGGCTCTGGGCCTGGAACTTGACTCCGTCACCAGGTTGCGTGTTTCCCAGACTGGTCATTGACGAGGCCCATCATCTGAGACCTGACGTGCTCGAAGACCACCTCCGGCCTCTGGACGGCATCGCGCGTGTCATATGGGTCCGCTTCCCGCGCCACTAACCCCCATCAGACGAATGGCGCCGGGGACGGCATCAGCCGTACCGGACAGACAAGGAGGAGGACGACGATGAGACGACATCACCTGCGGTGGGTGGGAGCGGTTGGAGCCTTCGCGTTGCTGCTCGGAGTTGGAGGGGCCGCCCCCGTCCTCGCGGCGCCGGACCCCGCCGGCAGCCGCGGGGCCGGAGAGGCTCCCGAGACGTATTCTCCGATCCAGATCGTGACGGAGGTCCTCGGCCTGAGCGATGCCCAGGCTCAGACCCTGGCGCAGATCCTCGCCGCCAGGGCCGAATCCACCCGGCCCCTCGCCGAGCAGATCCAGCAGCACGAACAGCAGATCTCCACCCTGCTCGGCGGCAACCTCCCCGACCCGACCCAGCTCGGCCGCCTGCTCATCGAGACCCGGCAGCTCCAGTCCCAGGTCCAGACGATCGCGGCAGCCTCCGCGTCGCAGTTCGTCTCCGTCCTGTCCGATCCGCAAAAGCAAACCCTCGGACACATCCGCCAGGCGTCGCAAGTCTGCCCGGTGGTTCCGGCCTTCGCGGCCATCGGGGTGCTGTAACCCGGCCTAGGAGCTTGCGCGGCAGGAAACGGCTGTTCCGAGGGGGGATGGGGTAGACTTCGCTATGCCCACCTCGTTTCGGCCGTACGCTCCTGACCAGTCGTTGCTGCTGCCGCCGTCACCGCGGGACTGGTTGCCCGAGGGTCACCTGGCCTACTTCATCTCCGAGACCGTCGATACGCTGGATCTGAGTGCCTTCTATGCGCCCTACGAAGGGGACGGTCGGCGCAACCAGCCGTTCGACCCGGCGATGATGGTCAAAGTGCTGCTCTACGCCTACGCGACGGGGACGTTCTCGTCGCGGCGGATCGCCCGCAAGCTGGAGGAGGACGTGGCCTACCGGGTGTTGGCAGCAGGCAACTTTCCGGCCCATCGGACGATCTGCGAGTTTCGCCAGGAGCACCTGAAGGCGTTCGGGGAGCTGTTCGTGCAGGTGGTGCGGATCGCTCGGGAGGCCGGAGTGGTGCGGATGGGCTCGCTGGTGGTGGACGGGTCGAAGGTCAAGGCCAGTGCAAGCAAGCACAAAGCGATGAGTTACGGGCGGATGCTCGAGGAGGAGCGGCGCTTGCAGGGCCAGATCGCGGAGCTGACGGCGCGGGCGGCCGCGGTGGATGCGACCGAGGACGCCGAGCATGGGCCGCAGATGCGGGGCGACGAGCTTCCCGCCGAGCTGCAGCGGCGCGAGCAGCGGCTGAACAAGATCCGGGAGGCCAAGGCGCGGCTGGAGGCGCGGCAGGCCGAGCAGGACCGCCAGAAAGGGCGGTCGGAAGACGACGATCGCAAGAGTCCCCGTGGCGGCCGACGCTTTGCCCGCGACTTCGGCGTACCGCCGGACAAGGCCCAGGACAACTTCACCGATCCGGAGAGCCGGATCATGAAGACGACGCAAGGTTTCGAGCAGTGCTACAACGGCCAGATCGCCGTGGACGAGGGCTCGCAGATGATCCTCGCGACGAGCCTGACCAACAACGCCGCGGACCATGACGAGTTGATTCCGCTGCTCGAGCAGGCGCAGTCGAATCTCGAGTGCCCGCCGCAGCAGGTCCTGGCCGATGCCGGCTATCGCTCCGAAGCCACGTTCCAGACGCTCGAGGCCCGGGGCATCGATGCCTACATCTCGGTAGCGCGGGAAGGCAAGAGCGTGGCGATCTCCGAAGCGTTGGAGGCGACCGGTCGCATGGCGGAGAAGTTGGCCAGCGAGAGCGGCAAACGGCGCTACCGACGACGCAAGGCTGTCGTGGAGCCGGTGATCGGTTGGATCAAGAGTGTGGTGGGATTCCGCCACTTCAGTTTTCGTGGTCAAGATAAGGCTATGGGAGAGTGGGCACTGGTATGCCTGGCGGTCAATTTGAAGCGCTACCATGTGCTGCAAGCGGCCTGATGGAGGCGACCGCTCGCCGCGTCGGCGGTTCACACCCGCCCTCGGCGGTGAGCAAGGCGCCCACGCAACCGACAACCGGTCCGGCTCAGTGAGCGGACCGGCACTGACGCCGAGAATCCCTTGACCTGCCGCTCACCTAACCAGGATCGGCTAACTGCGCCGGCGTCCTGCCGCGCAGGCTCCTAGCCGCCGCCGTGCTCCGCCTTCGGCCCGACCTCACTTCTGGGGAACGGGCAGAACCGCCGGAGCGCGGCGAGCTCGAGCAGCCGGCACGTCGTGCCGGCGGTGCGATCCCGCGGGCCTGACCGGCAACGAAGCGACAGGTCGAGGAGGAGGCCGAAGCACTCGGGATGGACGATCACCGTGGTGTCGGCGGCCGCTGCGTCGTTGGCCGCGTTCTGATCGAACGTCGCCGACGACACGCTGGCGCGATTCGTGACCACGGTCCCTGTCGCGGTGCCGGGCGTCACCCGCACTACGATGCTGGCGCCGCGGGCAGTGGTCGCTGCCATCGGCCCGGGCCAGGCGCAGGTGACGGTTCCGGTCGCGCTGCCCGGGGCCGGCGCGGTGCAGGCGCCTCCATCGCTCGCAGCGGCCCGAACGAACGTCATGTGCTCGGGCAGCGGGTCCTCGACCGTCACGTCCGACGCGCTGGCGATGCCCAGGTTGGACACGGTGAGGGTGTACGTGATCTCCATCCCCGCCGACACCCTCTTGGGAGCCGCCGTCTTGGTCAGTGCCAGGTCCGTGCCGAGCGGCACCCTCCAGAGCCCGCGGCCGAACGTCGATGCGAGCAGGACGTTCTCTCGCTCGTCAATGAAGATGGCGCTGCTGGCGGTGATCGCCGCTGTGCCTGGCACGACCCGCCAGTCATCCCCGCCATTGAACGACGCGACGATGCCCAAATGGTCCGTGCCGACGAAGATGCGCCGGCCGTCGGTTGGATCGAAGGCGATCGTTCGGACCTGCGACCCGCCATCTGGGCCGCCATAGATGAAGGGCACCCGACC
>Ga0209118_1000697_pt1 | contig 17276 bp, 9 predicted proteins | sample BlaSpr_A8_Ref_M1_FD_187988 | JGI IMG/M metagenome (GOLD analysis project Ga0209118, IMG submission 187988) | Forest soil microbial communities from Thunder Bay, Ontario, Canada - Black Spruce, Ontario site 2_A8_Ref_M1 (SPAdes) (version 2) | ecosystem: Environmental > Terrestrial > Soil > Boreal...
CTCTTCGTGCGCCAGAGACTCTAAATAGTGGCCCCGGTGCAGGGCGTTAGACGCAAATTCCCTACTCAACGAAACAGGGAATTATTTCGGCGGAGCAGGGAATTCTGCCGCAGGAACAGGGAATTTCATCTGGTAAAACCCAAATCATCGCCGGATGAGGTTTTCAGTACACACAGGTGGATCGAATTAGACGAGTTCAAAAAACTGCTGCGGTAAAAATATGGTGTTTTCTTTAGCTACAAGTTCTTCGCCGAGGCGGCGCTTATGCCCTACATGCCTCGCATTGAGGTAGCTTTGACTGTCGTGGCGATAATGCTTTCGCAGAGCATTTCGAACATCGCATGGGGTCAAACGGCCGGCGTAGCTTCTGGGAAATCAAAGACCTCGAAATGTAACCGCGCGACCTTTCGCGTCATATTGGATGTTGGACATACGGTGGAGGAGCCTGGAGCAATAAGCGCTCGGGGCGTTACTGAATATGATTTCAATCTTCGCCTCACCAAACGAGTTGAACGGAAACTAGTCGAGGCAGGCTTTAGCAAGACCCTCGCGCTCGTTACTGGCGGTTCGGCTATTTCAGGATTGGTTCAACGAGTGGCGACCGCAAATAAATCAAAGGCTAATCTGTTTCTTTCAATTCATCACGACTCAGTGCCCGATTTCTTACTCGAGAATTGGGAGCATGAAGGAAAGCAATATCATTTCAGCGACAGATTCAAAGGTCATTCTATTTTTGTCTCTTACGAAAATAAAAATCGCAACGCGAGTATGCTTTTCGGTAAGCTTCTCGGCAAGCAATTGAAAGTTCGCGGTCTTAAGTACACGCCTCATTACGCTGATGTAATAATGAGGAATCGCCGAAGAGCGCTGCTGGACGCAGACGTTGGTGTCTACAGGTTCGATAATCTTTACGTGTTGAAAGCGATCCAGATGCCCGCTGTATTGCTCGAAGCCGGCTCGATTATCAATCGTGATGAAGAATGGCTGCTGAATACTGAGGAACGCCAGTCACTCATTGCTGCCGCTGTGCTCGATGCCGTCGAAAACTATTGCGAATCGCAATCACCTCGAATTCCGATGCCGCTGGCGGACACTTTGCGCGTTCGATAGCCAACGGGCCATTCGGCCGGCTCGGAGTCTTGGCTGCGATGGAGACCTACTCAAACCAGCGTGGGCGCGCTAACGTCTGCTCATCGGGGTGAAGCTAACGTCTGCTCATCGGGGTGAAGTGGACTCAACGCGGACGTGCCGCTGCCTCTGAGTCTGACCCTAAGCCGACATCGCCGAGCACGGCTGAGGGATTTCAACTTTCGTGAGCACAAAAAGCAAAAGCCCCGGGGGGATACCCCGGGGCTTTGCAGCTTCGGATTGAATCAGGTTGGCCGCCGAACTTGTAGTTCAAGCCGACGGGCCGATTGGACGTCACTGATTGGGCCTACTCGCCGCCGACGCCCCGGCCCCGCCCAGCGTGCACGCCAGCCGAAGCCCCACCGAAGCCAGCCGATATGACGTCCGCTTATCGTTCGCGGTCCGCGGGATCTGCCCCGTCTGTTCAAGCGAGAGGTCCTCGGCCCGCGTCGAGAAGGCGCCGCCCATCACGCTTCCGTCGGCCGGGCACCGTCCGTTGTTCAGCATGTCGTTTGCGGTGCATCGATTGTCAGGCGCCTCCACCCATTCCCATAAGTTCCCGACCATATCGTAGAGTTCAAAGGCATTGGGCTTAAACCGACCGACCGGTGTGGGCCCGACGCCGTCCCAGCGCGATCCGCAGTTCCAGCAGTTCGCCTGGTCGCGTTCGATTTCATCGCCCCACGGATAACGGGTCGAGGTATTCCCGCGGGCTGCGTAGCTCCATTCAAGCGGCGTGGGAAGCCGATACTTTTCGCACGAGGAGTCTCCCCGCTTTGCATCCATCCACGCGATGAACTGCAACGCATCGAGCCACGTGATTCCAGATACCGGTCGATTGCCGCGACCGAGACCGCGATCATCGATCCAGGTCTGACAATAGAAGTCGCGATAACATGCGTCCCACTGAAGAAACGTCGTCTCGGTCTGCGCCAGTGCAAACGCAGCGTGACCCTCGCGACTGGAAATTTCAACCATGATCGGACAATCAGGACAGTCCTTGAATTGAGTCTGTGGAAGCCACGGTTGCTGTGGCGCTGCAGCATCCGATCGCGCCCCGGGCGTCTTCCGCCACGGGCCGCGCGGCGACAAGAATATGAAGTCGCCGTTTTGCCGGTAATCGATCCGCTTCGCGAGCGACGGCTTAAACTTGAGATCACTCCTTGCTGACGCTGGTGGAATCGTCTTTGGTATGAATGCGAACACCGGGTCGTTCGGCCGCTCTTTACGCCGAGTCTCCTCTGCGACACGCGCGCGAACGTAGTGGGCAAGTTCGGTCCCCAAGATCAGCCCGTCTCCATCCTGGTCGGCGGCTCCGGCCAAACCTTCGACGACTGCTTTGGAGAAAGGGTTGTTGACGTCTGGCACGGTTTGGCGGTCGCTGCCAGCGGTCAGGATCAGCCGGGCGTTGTGGCCGAGCAAGGTCATGGCCCAATCGGCAATTTCATCACTTAACTCTCTGACTACGCCGCTTTCGGTCGTTGCACGCGTTTGTATCTGCGGCACCATCGCCCCGGAGAAACAGGCGTTGAAGAATATAAAGACGTGCTGAGCCTGCAGATTCAACAGGCTGTGAGCGAGCTTCGTCACCGAATAGGCGTGCCTTCTGAAATCAGACTTCTTGGGCGACGGACTGTCATAGGTCACGATGTATCCGATTCCATTCTCCTCCGGATTGCCGGCAGCATCTTGGTCCGCATGACCGTGACTCGCGACGTAGATGATTAGTCGGTTGGCGGGATCACGGCCGTAACGTTCGATGAAGTCCTTAATGAGTTGGTCGAGTTCGTCCGACGTCAACGGCTTGAGGCCGTTCTGTCCGGGCTCCTCCGAGGGTGCAGCAGCACGACGGTTTAGGTTCGGCGTTAAGACCCGAAATCCGTGGGCTGCCAGCCCCGTGGCTACCTCTTCGATTTCCTCAAGTACACCGGGTAGCCTGGGCCAAACCGGGTCATTAAAGGAATCGATCCCCACCACGAGCGCGAAGCTACGCTTCGGACTGAATTGCTCGGCGAGCTCCGTGCGGATCCTTTTGATCTCAAGCAAAATCTTCTCGTCGACCGGCTTCAGATTGCGCGCTAAGGAAGTGCCGCCATCTTCACTGGCAGCGAAGCTCGACGTCGCGGTGACCGTGCATACGATCACGATGCGCGCCGCCGCCGCGGCCAGCCGACGCAACCCAGGGCGCCGATTAAGCCAGCCAGCCGACATTGATAAAGCCCTTCTCGCCGTCCCAGATGGCCACGGCTTGATGCAGCATGCCCGGATGGGTGTTGCCTTCTACCACAAGTGCGTCACATAGCTCTCGCAGTCGGTCTCGCGCGCCCAGTGCCGCAGAAAGCCCGTCATCCTTGGCAAAAATCCGGTGACGATCGGCCAAATTCATAATGCGAGCGATTCGACCCGCAAGGCCGAAATCCTCGGCATGGTCGTCTGTCCGGGCGGAAGCCTCGGTGCTAACAACGCCTATGGAAAGGCCTGCTCGGCCAAGCGCTTCGGCAAGTGCGACTGAGCGAGGATCGTCGAGCGCGAGCCATATTACGGGATGGCGAGTTGTGTTTCCCTCGGTCCAAGCCCGAAGCCGCGTGATCACTGAATCGAATTGTATCGGTCGCTCACTGTCCGCGGCGAGGATGACGCCGCATGCAAAATCCCGAACCACGCGCTTATTTGCCAATCGCAGCTGTTGCGGCATAGCAACAACGTTGTCGCGATCTTTCTGTTTCTCGATTTCGGGAAGTTGGTCATAGGGGAGCATGCTCGGATGAAGTCGCCGCCGGTCGTCTCGTATTGTCCCATAGGTCCATCCGTCGAGGGACTTATTGGCCATCCAGCGGGCGTGTTCGAGCGCGGCTAGGAGTTCAATCTCGTTGGATGACAGTTCGGCGGCCGGCCGATCCGCGCCACTCGCGGTACGACAGCTAATCAGCGAAAGCTTGACGTCAAAATGATCAGCAACGGCTCGGTTGTCGTCTTGGAACTCCGCAGGAAGTTCCGACCAAGCAGCGTGACTGCGCTGCGTCGGGAACCTCAAGCCCAGTTTCTTGCGTTCCTTATCGAGATAGTCCTCATGAATCGCGCGCGCGTGCCGATCGGTCATGCGAGCGAGGTCGCGGGCAGTACCGATCTCCACGGGCGGACACCACCTCCACATCCCGCTCTCGCCGATGTCGTTGGACGCGGCGACCTTTACGGAGGCGGCGGACGGATAGATCACGATCGGCGGAACTGCATGCTGAAACTGGCGAAGGGCAATTTCCCACCGTCTGGCGAGCGCTTCCGCTTCCCCATCGCGCTCCCCCGCGCAGTGAACGGCCCAAACGGGGTGTTCCTCGAATCCAACTTGCCCGATCGCTCGCTCGAAGCCCGCGGCGTCGCTCGAATCACCGGAGATGGTGAGAACGTCGGCGGCAAGCTTCGCTGCAGTAAAGCGCTGGAGCGCGGCTTCGGAAAAGTCCGCCGTGCCGAAATGTACAACTGTTAGGATCGGGCGCTCCGAACCGAGCTCATAGGCCTGGCGCGCAAGGTGCATGGTCAATGGTTGAAGCAAACGGCCGGCGCCGGAAACTACCACGTGTACACGGCTGGCGGCAGCGACGCGAAATTCATACGGAATGGCCAGTTTTACGCCTTGGCGGATCTGCATCTGGCTGAGCGACAACACGGTCAGATCGACACCACGCGCAGCTGCCCGACGGACGAGTTCGTGCGCCTGAAGATTGCGCAGCCCCGGTTCTTCGATCAGCGCCACGATCTCGCACTGGGCTCCTTCCCCCAGTTCAACGAGCTGAATCGCGGTGCCGACGATCTCGACATTGGCGATGTCGCTGCTTGACGCTGCGAAGACGCTGCGCGCTCGGCGAGAGCCGAGACGGGTGAGAGCCGCCTTGATCCCGCCCGACCCATACCCCGGCTCAACCATAGAAAGCCAAAAACGTGTTCGCAATCGCTTCAAGTTGTCGAAATTAATCGCAACAAAGACTACCATACCGCGGCGACGCGCTTCGCGCGCTGCCTCACCAATGCGATCAGGCTCCCCCGCAACAATCGTATGTTTTCCAATCTTGCGAATCCATAACCGGTGAAGGGACGGGCCGATGACTATCCAGGCAACAAAAAAAAGAGCAATGGCCGCAATAATTGGAAGAGTTTGGGAGGACAGGCTAGACAACGCTGCGCCTGTTGGATCACCCGTAAAGCAGTAAATATCCGAAATGGATTTTGGCCTAGCGAAGACTAGCTGAATTGCTTGATAAGCATATTGCCACTGAGCCCAAACCCAATCTCCAGGGAGTGGAGTTGGAGAGCAAAGCTGAAGCCCAAAATTTGCGGCACCAAGTCCGAAAAGCAATGTAGCAAGTGCGGACGCGGCAGCAACGGCGAAGCGCTTCAAAAACATGATGCGACCAGCGGAGCGGACGGTGGGGACTGCTGTGAACGACGCTGAAGCTGAAAGGCCTCGGCGGCGGCGGCGCTGCCCGAGAACGCTGCTCGCTCTGGGGGCATTGTCAATATGGCAATCACAGGCTTATCTTCACTGATGAATATCAGACCGCGGCGCCGCCTTGTCACGCCTTTTCATTAGTCATTCGAGTAAGGACAATTTAGCGGCCAAAGCGTTCAAGCAATGGCTCGGCGCAAACGGATGGCCGGACGAGGAGGTCTTCCTCGACCTTGATGACATTGATGCGGGCGAGCGCTGGAAGGACGCACTCCGCAATGCCAATGCCCGGTGCGAGGCCGTCATCCTGCTCGCCTCCCCGGACACCTTTTCCTCTCCCGAATGTCTCGCCGAAGTTCGCAAGGCTGAGGATTACGGCAAGGATATCATTGTGGTACTGCTGCGCGATCTCGAGGTCGACGACCGCCGCCTTGATTCCTACAAGGACCGGCAGATCGTCAATCTTGCAACGCCGCCGCAGACTCACGTCGAACCGGTTAATTATCGCGGCGAGCAATACGATGTTCGCTTCAATCCGGAAGCGCTGGCGAGTGTCAAGGAATACCTGTTCAAGCGCGGCATCACTCCGGGGGCCTTTGCCTGGCCGCCTCGCGGCAAGCCGGACGCCGAGCCGTATCCGGGTCTGAACGCCTTTACTGAAGACGATGCCGGCATCTTTTTCGGCCGCGATTCCGACATCTTGCGCGGCCTCGACAAGTTGCGTCTCATGCGCCGCGACCGGCGCCCGCGCGTTTTGGTGATTCAGGCGGCTTCGGGCGCCGGCAAATCCTCTTATCTGCGCGCGGGCCTCTGGCCGCGGCTTGATCGGGATCCCGATTTCGCGCCTGTTGCAATTCTTCGCCCAGCACAAGGCATTTTGACAGGACCCGAAGGCCTTGGCCGAAAGCTTGCGGCGCGATTGTCGCGTCCGGATAGGCCGATGAACCCCGGCGACATTCACGCAAAACTTTTGAGTGAAGATACGTCAAAGGCCACGGAAGAGTTCACCAGACTCATGGCAATGGTTGCAGCCCAGGCGTATGAGCAGCGCCGCATCGGCGATCAAACGGCCCGTCCACCTGCACTTATTCTCGGAGTTGACCAGGCAGAAGAGTTATTCGCGTCCGAGAACGCTGCAGAAAGTCAGCGTTTCCTATTCCTGTTTGCGAATCTCATGCGCAATCTCCCGGGGGGCATCGAGGCGTTTGGAATAATGACTATACGCTCGGACGGCGCCACGCAGCTGTTCCAAACGATAACACACCAAGAATTGGAGTTTCCCGAGGTACTGCCCCTGCTGCCGCTGCCGCAAACGTCCTATCGAGATGTAATCCTCAAGCCCCTTGAGGTATTGGCGCGGCGCGGGCAGAGGCTCACGATCAGTTCTACGCTTGCCGACCGTCTGGTCGGGGATGCCACTGGCGCAGACGCGCTGCCCCTGCTCGCCTTCACGATATCTCACCTCTACCAAGAGTTCAGTGCTGGAGGCAGCATCACTCTCGAACAATACGAGGCGATGGGCGGCGTGGCCGGCTCGATCGAAATGGCATTGAAGCAGGCGCTCGCCAAGCCCGGCGACGATCCTGTGATCCCGGCCGCCAAGGACGAACAGCTCGCCTGCATGCGGGCGGCGTTCATTCCTTGGCTCGCGCGCATCGATCCAGAGAGCGGCCAGCCAATGCGACGTGTCGCGCGTATCGACAAAATCCCGCGAGGCTCACGCACCATGGTGGAACGATTGGTCGAGGCGCGACTTCTCGTCGCCGGCCTCCACTCGGGCACTGGCGTCGTCGAGGTGGCGCACGAGAGCTTGCTGCGTCAATGGCCGGCGTTGGCTGAATGGCTCAAAGCCGATGCCGAGGATCTCAAGCTTGTCGAATCTGTCGAACGGGCGGCGCGCGAATGGGCGCGCAACGAACGGAATGTGGGCTGGCTTGATCACCGCGGCGCGCGATTGCGCGCAGCTGAACGAGTCGCGATGCGTGACGACTTCAAAGAACGACTGGGCGAGGAAGGTGTTGCATACTTGGAGGCTTGCCGTGCGCGAGAAAAAGAACGCAGGCTGAAGTTGGGAGCGGTTGTCGGCACCCTCGTGGCGATCATCATCGCGGGCGCAGTGGCGTGGCAATATCAGCAAGGTTTGAAAGAGAACGTCTATTGGTTCACGCACGTCCGCGGCTACGTGCTTACGGCGGCAGGCGAACGCGCATTGAACCCGGGCGACCCTTTCAAGGAATGCGTCGAGTGCCCCGAATTGATCGTCGTACCGGCCGGCAGCTTCATGATGGGCTCGCCAGAGGGTCAAGGCGACAGGAGTGGAAGGGAATATCCGTTACACAGCGTCACGATTGCGTCGCACTTTGCAGTTGGCAAGTTCGAGCTGACCTTCGCTGAGTGGGATGCCTGCGCCAACCATGGCGATTGCAATCCCAACGTCAGCTCCAATGGCTCGGGCCACGGCCGACAGCCGGTAATCAATGTCACGTGGGAGGATGCTCAGCGGTATGTTGCTTGGCTCGCCAGAATAACTGGCAAGCCCTATAGGCTGCTCTCCGAAGCGGAATACGAATACGCGGCGCGCGCCAGAACGCAAACGGCGTATCCATGGGGCAATAATGTCGGTCAAGGAAATGCCAACTGCGGAGAATGCGGCAGCCAGTGGGACGCGAGCCAAACAGCTCCGGTCGGCTCATTCGCCGCCAACCGGTTCAGCCTTTATGACATGGTTGGTAATGTCTTCGAGTGGGTCGAGGATTGCTTTCACGACAATTACAAGGGCGCTCCTTCGGACGCATCGCCTTGGACCTCCGAGAACTGCAGTCGGCGTGTTGTCCGAGGCGGCTCCTGGCTCGCCCGCTCCTTTCTGCTCCGCTCGGCCAGCCGCGACTGGCTCTCCTTTGACAAGCCGAGAGACGATGTTGGCTTTCGCGTCGCCAGGACGCTTACGCCTTAGTTCGCCGCATCTCTTGGTTTCGAAACGCCCGGCACCGATAGAAATCACTGCTCCGATCTAGCGTCTTTGTGCATACAACAGGACCCGAAGAGCCCCGAAATCCGATTCCAGCTTAGTTCTCCTGCCACGGAGGGTTTAATCCGCAGTCTTTGGGATTGGATATCCGGTCTACGGCGTACATGGCGTGCCGGGTGAGCGGAAAACGGCGAATGATCTCTCTACTCATTGCCCGTCCCTCCTCCACACGTCCCGCGCAGCGAAATATGATTGCCATCCACGTGTACGCGTTATCGACCGCATTGCCGTTCGGATACGTTTCGACCAGGCGGCGGAACGTTTTTTGAGCCGCGTCTACGTCCCGCATCACAATTCCTTCGGCGTAGATCTGTTCTGCCAATGCGTCATCCAGCAACTGCGACGCCGGCATTTCGTCTTTCATTGCGGCTATTGCTGCAGCGATCGTGTGGGGAGCATACACCACCAACACGCGGACCTTGCGATAATGGAGCCATTCGCGCAGCCGGCCATACTGCGGGTCCTTCGGTGTTTTTTGCAGCGTCGCATCAATCAAGTGAAGTGCTTGTCTTAAATCTTTGTGAGCGATCGGCGGCGCAACATTTCTTCGCGCGGGATCAATCGGCCGATCCAGCAGCATCGAATATCTAATAATGATCACCTGCGCTTTCTTGGCAAACACGTCGAAACGCTCAGTGGCGGCCGAATTCAAATATGTTGTGTACTGCAAAATTTCCTTGGAGGCCTGCATGAGATACGGTAGCTCGGTGACGTTTAGATCGGCGCTCAGTTGCGCGTTGATCTTCTGCACCGCCGCCCTAACTCTGTCCGGGTCGGTGGTCACCGGCAGTTGCTCGACCGGTATGTTCAACGCTTTCAGCGCCCGCTGCGCGACATCGATCGCGAACGCATAGTCATGTTCCCGGTATGCTTGTCGGGCCGTTGAGTACCACAGCGGTGGTTGTTGGACGAAATTCTGGTTCGATTCGATCGCTGCGAGTTGTGCGCGTGCAGGACGCTGCCTGAGAATTCTTAGCGTTTCTATCAATGCCAGCCCTTTATAGTCGGCATTCCCCACCACCATCGCTTGAGAAAAATAGGCCAGCGCTTCATTTGACTTACCTTGACGGTAAGCGATCCAGCCCAACATATAGGCCGCATCGTCCGCCATTGGCGACGACGTGCGCCCCAAGACCGCCTCGAAGTGCCGCTGAGCCTCCGCGGCTCGCACAGCGAAATTTGGCACGATGCTGTCGAGCGGCTTGTGATCGCATAGATCTGGGTTCCGATTAAAAGTCCCGACGACGCGATTTACGGAATAGTCTTGGTCGGGATCCTGATCCAACTCCAGCTGCACATTCGCCGTGGCGCATTTCTTGACGATCTCTACCGTGTCTCGCAGTAGCGATTGTAGGATCTTGTATCCGCTCGCATAGTGAAGGACGTCGCCGCTAATCGACTTTGGATTGACAGCTAGCGCCCTGTCATAGTCGCCAATGATAAAATGCGCGAACTCAATAAACGGGTCTGACGGCTTGTTCACTAAAAGGCTTTGTATGCTATGGCGAATTTCCGGATGCCGCGTTTTCGGGCCATAGAAGTCGAGTAGCGAATAGTTATTTTTTGCCAACCGTTGAATGGCCCCTGTCGGCAGCAGCGACCACACGTGGGAGCGCAGCTTGTTCGAACGGCTTTTATCGAAAATCTGATCGAGTAACTTGTTTGCTGCCGTCGGCGACGTGTCGAGCGCGAGCCTGCGGGTCACCATGGCGACCTCCGGCCACAGTCGATAATCGTCATTCGCGAGGGATCGATCCTTTTGCAGGATGGTTTCCAGCTCTCGCTGGAATTTTATCGCGGCGAGTTGCGAGCCATCGATGGCTACATAATGCCGATGTCCTCGACCGCTGACGTCGAAACTGGCGACATATAAATAACCGGGACCGCCGACCATTCGATACACAAGAAAACCATTTTGCGCTGAGAACGGTATGTCGCCGGCAGAATCGACAAGTACACCTAAGTGAGGGTTTTTCCCGTCCGCAATGGTCCGAAGGTCATCGCTGTCGACTTCCTCCAACTTGATTTGACCCCAGATCGCAACGACCGCTGTTCGGACTGCGCTGCCGCGGCCTTGAGTCAACCATTCAACCTTCGCGGGCCGTTCGTTGATTCCACGTGATAAATCCTCGATCTCTGCTTGTACGGCAGCCCTGCTCAGTGTTACCGGCGCGGCGTTCGCCATGATGTAGATCGCAGTGCCGTCTCGGGCGTGAATGAGTGTGTTCGAGACGATGAGTTCGCCTAAGGTACCCCTTCTTTTCTGCGCACGTTGGCAGCGTGTTGCATCGGCAAAATCTTCGCTCGGCTTGCAAGTGTAGGATTGATAATTGGGACCGTTCAGGGCGACTTGGCCGCCCAACGCAAATCCGTCAACGACATATTGATCTGCCTGAGCAGGTGCTGTCGCTAAGGCTTCAGCAAGTAGCATAAGTAGCGGCGGCCACGCTCTTGCCAACCACGGCACGATTCGTCTCATCGCAACCTGGACGCGTTATCCGGCACTGTGCGTTCGGTTGCAGCTTATCCGCGAACCCCGCTAGCTGGCAATGCATTCATCCGTGTCGACATCTACCGGGGTCGCGCGGTCCGCTCTCGGTTTATAGGTGCACGGCCTAAGCGCTGAACGACGCGGATGCAGGCAGGTCGCTCGTTAAGTTGAAACTGGGTCCAGTTGTCTGTACCGAAAACTAGATTCTACAATACGGCGCAGGAACAGGGAATTTCACCTGGCAAAACCGAAATCATCGCCGGATGAGGACACGCGATCGTCAAGCCCCCGCAGATCGAAACCGCGTTTGTCCTCTCGGCGTCGTGGGACTCGGACGGGGTTTACGGCGGCGACGGAGTTGTAACCCAGCGATGCGCTCACGCAGCCATTGTTGAAGGCCTGCCGCAATGCCGCTCGCCGCGCCGCATATGATCATGCCTGCCGGCACCGCGATTAGGAGCATTGGACCGGTGACAATCTGAAAACCGATATAGGCTCCGATCGCTGCACCACCCGAGCTTTGCTTGAGTAGGTCGCCAAGGCTCGCGAGAGTGGGCGGCGACTGCTCGATGACAATAACTGGCTCGCGAAGAAGTTCGGAAAAATACTCCGCCGCCGACAATTCGTAAATTTCTATGCGCGGAGAAAACGGCCCCCCAATATCAACATCAGATGGCGGTGGAGCGTCTGGCTTCGGCGCTTTTTCCAGCGCCAACTCAAAAAATTTCGCGAGTTGCTCGGGAAACCGGAGGTCAGCAGAAAGCTGCTCGTCGAGCGTGATCCTCAACTCCTCGCTCATCTCGGCGACCGACGCATCACCATCGAGGGGAACAAAGAGCACAGTTATCGCTTGATCCACCGCCTTAGGATGCACGAGCGTTGTCTGAATGATCTTAACCGGAGCCTGCTCTGGCATGGCGTCCTCCCGGCCGGAAAGCGGTTCGCGGCCAACCAGCTACCGTATCACTATTTAGCAATTGGAGGACCGACGGTAAGAAACCAATATCAAATCAGTTCAAGCGGTGTTGACAGAAAGGCGGATTGGCAGAGCGAAAGATGTCAGCCTCTGACCCACAGCGGACATCCCCGTGACGACGGAAATAGCTTACCTGTTGATCGAGTTTACTTACGAGCCAACTTGTAATCGTGGCATGGCGTATTTTGGAAAGACAGCCCCATTAGAATACTTTTTACTCAGGAACTCTATCGCACTTGGAATACTTCTGGTCGAAAAAATATCCTTATGCACACCGCATTCAATAAGCACGCTATCGATACCCGCGTTAGCCGCTCCACAAACATCTGTTACATAAGAATCGCCAATGACAACCACGACACTGGTATCCGTCGCCCCGAGATTCGATAGGCAGTGCTGAAACATCGATTTATCGGGCTTACCAATAGAGGTTACTATTCCGCCAAGTTTTAGAAACCGGTCAGCGACCCATCCTGGGCCATTCTGCTTCAGTCCGCGGGAAAAGCCTTCGACATCTGGGTTGCTACAAATCATGGGAATTTTCTTCGCCGCTGCATAGCAAAATACCTCGGCATACGTCTCCCATTTCATAGAGGAGGAATCCCACCCGGAGAGGTAAATAGCGTCGGCATTTTCAATAGTGTTTATAAATGTGTTACTTGAAAGCTCACTCTCAGTTTTTTCATCAAACGAATAGTCGATCCAAAAGATACGCTTTCGCACGAGAGTTCGTTTCAGATATTCGATTGCAAATTCACCCGAGGTTGAAACGTAGTCGAACTGACTCGTATCAAACCCAAATTCGTTCAGTCGCTTAATATTACTTTCGGCAGATTTTCCTGAATTTGATATTAGGGCGATTGTTTTTCCCAACTGCTTTAGGTACGCCACACTCTCAATGGCCGATACAAAAGCCACCGCACCATCGTGCAACACTCCCCATTGATCCAATATAAAAATACTGTAAGCGTCAGATATCTCCCTCAATCCTTGGCATTGTCTGACTTGGGTCATCACTTCAACGATCCAAAGTTAGAGATGTCGATACTTTCCGCTCATCCAAGGAAAGTTTTCGTTGGGCACGAAATCGTGGCTAATCGTATGAACGCAAAGTGCCCCCGGCCAGCGCGCTATCCCTCCCTTGGTCGCGTATAAAGCTATAATATGGCCTTTAAAATCGACATCTTGTCGCTTTAAGAATCTCATTCCAGCGTCAAGAGTAGCTCCTGTACGCAGATGGAAAACCAAAACAAGTGCTCTTGAAATATTTATTTCACCCCAATCCAATTTTAGGCGCGAACCAACTACAATTCGACGCGGCTCACCCGCTGCAGTAGTAACAGAACTAATACGCGGGACTGCCAAAACCTCTCCAATCCCGATCCTCTGAGCCAACATTCCGGCAAATATTGCACTGGATCGGTCGAAGGCGATTATCGCTGTCGGTGTAATTCCACGCGTACGAAGCAGGTCTTCTGCAAGACTTAAGTCTCGTCTTATTATCCAATATCCGAATAGCCGACGCCAAATTGGAAGGACTATGGCGATCAACAAAACTGGAGCGTACAGATACAAAACCCAAGGAAACTTATCGGCAAATTCATATATTGTGATCAACCCACCAATGATTGCTAAAATATTTATTAGCACATGGAGCATTTAGTCACCCCGCATCTTCATACGCATTTCTTAGCGAGTTTTTGCATTGCTCGATCTAGGCACTTGATGCCCAAAAGGAGCACTGCTCCAACGTCATAATAATCGCGACCCATGGCAAAGCGAAAGGGTGTGTCTGCAAGATAGTGTGTTGCTTCTGCAAACTCGATTCGATCGATCAGGTGTGGCTCCAATGCCCTCAGGGAAGAAAAAGCCCGACATTGGCGAAGCCAATTCAAAAAGTGTTGTCGCTCACTTAGGCATACTTGCAGGGAACGCGAATTCGATCTTGGAAAAAGGAAATACTCGTTTGCGCGACTCGTATATTCAAAGTGTTCCAGTATGACGTGCGCAAATCCGCTTAAAGAGAATGTCAACTTGCTGAGGTCATAAACTGGATCCCAAGCTCCAACACGACCTCTTGGATCAATGAGTGTAAGAGCGTGGGTGTCCGTGTTCATAAGAATATTTAGGATAGTAAGGTCGCCATGCGAACAAAACCCCTCGGTTTGAGGTGACAACCACTTCGTGACCGATCGAGAGTTGCTTATCTTATTAAACCAGTAGAGCGGACTATGACACGCTTCTGAGTCAATCGTGATCACGTCATTGTTCATGATGCGCTGAAATAGATTCCGTATCGGGGCCGGTGCTCGGCGGTGATCGTAATTCGTAATAAAATGGATTACCCGACCGATCGCTCTATCAATATACAAAGACCTAAGTTGAGCCATCTGTTTGTTCGTGGCTACTTTGTGCAAATCAGATAAGTAGCCGGCCGAGAAGACATCTCTGACCAGGGCTTGCAACTCAATACGAGGAAAAGAGCGCCCTGCAAGAACGTGGTCGGCAATGGTTTGTCCCTTATGCTGATACTCAAAAAATAGAGAGATTCTGTTTCCGCGTTCTTCAAAGCTTAACAGGCGAGCGTAACGAGCGAGTAGGGGTTTTAGTCGCACACGTTTTTGGAGTGCTTGATAGTATCGCAATTCATTTCGAAGCTTCGGCGCTGCGGCACCCTCGTATCCGCTCTGCGTTGCGGTCTTTTGGAGAACAATTTTAGAGGAATCCCGTGAGTCATGAATGAGTTTTACAGCAATTGAGCCCCCTTTATGTAGTTGGACGATACCCCGTCTCCGAAGTGATGGACGCCAAGGTCGGATCGGCCGAAATCGATATTGAAATGTGCCCCGCCAAAACTTTATTGTTTCCGATATCCCTTCTGGAAAGGATCGATGCTTATTGCGTAACTCGGGGAAGTACTCGTCTGTCTTCTTAATCAGACTAAGTTCACAGAGCTTCCGTTCTCTTTGTTCCAAAATAATCTCGCCATAACAGACGGGGAGCTGGCTATGGATCTCGGCGCTGATTTGGCGCACTGATTTGGTGACCCTGCCGTAGCACCATACAATGGAACCGGGTATTTGATAAAAGTCACGTACAATCCGGATCATAAATGCGTTAAGTTCGTCTCGGTACACGTAATTTCGAATTTGATCTGGCAGACGAAGTTGACCCCCATAAATTCTGTTGCAGATTATTCGAGGAATTAGGCGATTGCCAATATATCCAGGTCCATAGAAATTCGAAAGGCGGACGGATTTTGAATATGTGGTCTGTTTTACAAACAGCTCCTGAGCGAGCTTTGACAGGAAATATGCATCTTCAGTCTCCAGTTTGCTCAATGCATCGATCGTTTTCCAAATTTTTTTTTCGAAGAGCCGCCCTCCATGCGGAATTGTGAGGCCGCCAACTATTGGCTGAAGAGTGCTGTACTTTGCAGCATCGTAAAAGCAATCCAAATCTCCGGTTGAGATGTGTATGCAAGCTACTCGCTTTTTCTCAGCTGCTGATGAAAGGATTATTGGCAGCACGCTGTTTGCAAAAAACAACGCATGACTTGCGCGGCCGCTCTGTTTGATAGGTCGGTTCATCCCTGAACAATTTAAGATTAGAGAACTCTGATCTGCGAGTTCTCCTACAGCCTTGATGAGATGTTGCTTTGCAGGAAACGCAATGAACTTATTTAAATGGGGATAGCGAAGACTATCTGTTGAAGGGCTCCGGCGCACGGGAGCAATTGTCGTAAAACCTTGCTCGTTTAGATCGAGCAGCAATTGCGACCCTAGGTCGCCAGTCGAACCGAATATGCAAATAGAGTCTGCTTTGTTCATTTAAAGTGGTGTTATCCTTCTGAGTTATCTGTGTTTTCCCGACAGCAGCAATGATTGTATTTAAAAATAGATCGCGCAACAGTAGATATTGATGGGATTGCTAATGGCGCCGGCCAGTACGGGTTCTCGCCAGTTCGGGAGCGCCGTTGGGTGCGGTCGGCTACCGAAGGCCGTCAGATCAGCGGGAGAAGTTCAGGCGTGGGTTTGCGCGGGCGTCACCGTTTTACCGGCCGTCTTGCTAGCCCATTGGTAAAGTTTTGTTGAGACGAGGCCAAACATCCAAAACAGCAAAAGCCCCACAAGCACGAGCACTAGCGTAAGCGGCAAGGCAAAGATCCAGTCGAGGATAATCTGGAGGCCGATCCAACTAGTGATAGGAGCGCACACAACGCCGAGCGGGTAGCTGTGCCAAACGCCTTCACGCAGCCAAGGCACGATCTGCCAGAGCAGAAATATCCAGGCCGCTGCACCAAGGAAAAGCACGAGGGAGACAAGCCCCAGGCAGGAGACGAGACTGTCGGGCGTGAACTGTTTGTGCTTCATCGCTTTCTCCTCCTTCCAATTAGCCGGATACAGAAATGACACTGCACTGCTGCACCAACCGTCGAGGAACTCTCCGACACTCTTTCTAGTTCGATCCCGGCGTCGGGCAATTCGCTGCCAACACGTGGTGCGAGGTAGCGCAATGTCGGCATAGTAGTGCGCCAGCTTCTCGTGGTTGCGCAGTGCTTCGGGACGATATCGGGCGGTCACGTCATATTGCTGCACCCCATCCAGGGCAAAGCGCGGCAACACCGATGAATGGAGTGTCGCGTCCGGCACCGGCTCGCGCAGCGTCTTCTTGGCCCAGCGAAAGGCAGCGCTGCGCGTCTCGTCGTGCTGCATGCCGTCGATTCGTCCGTTCGCGCGCAGCACGGTTCCATCGACAATCAGCTTCTCGTCACCGAGCTTCTTGTGTGCGACCTCTGACACCATCCATTCGAGGGCGCCATCGGAGAGACGTGATTCGTTTTCTGGGTAGCCACCGCCGACGTCGGCATGATTTCCCGGGAACCAAAACTGTTCGAATGGTTCGATCTTGTGCTTCCCGCGCGTGAAAGCATCCTGCCGCCTGCCCCAAGGAACGCGCTTGAAGTCATTGCGACGTTCGTCGATCGAAATCGCGTGGCGCGCGTACATAACGTTCGGGTTGAGATACTGATCATAAAATTTCTGACGAAACGTAGTGAGATGAATGACATCCCAGAAAAACTGTCCCGGAACGCGCCATGCAAATTTGAGATGGGTGTAGACGTAGCTTGCCACGACTGCGCATGCGGTCCAAACGGCGATCCACCCAAACCAGTACCAGAATTGAAACGGCGGGAACGCGTAGGCAAGCG
>Ga0209118_1000698_pt1 | contig 17257 bp, 16 predicted proteins | sample BlaSpr_A8_Ref_M1_FD_187988 | JGI IMG/M metagenome (GOLD analysis project Ga0209118, IMG submission 187988) | Forest soil microbial communities from Thunder Bay, Ontario, Canada - Black Spruce, Ontario site 2_A8_Ref_M1 (SPAdes) (version 2) | ecosystem: Environmental > Terrestrial > Soil > Boreal...
GATCACGGCGAGGAAGAGCGCCAGGAAGAACGGGCTGTTGAAACCGTTGGACAGGTAGACCAGCGTGGTCGCGAACAGGATGTCGAGCGTCATGGTGGAGAGGCTGAACTGCTTTCCCGGTTGGTAGCCCCGGACGAGAAGGACGTTGACGGCAACGTTCATCGCCCCCCATCCCGCGAGAACGAAGTCGATGGTGACCTTCTCATTGGCGGTCGTATGGGGATTCACGTTGTTGAGCACGCCGAGAACGATTAGAAACAGCCACCTGAACACCACTGCCACGCGCTCGCCGACCCGGCGGCGGTCGGCATCAAACGTGGCGTCGATGGCCAGGGCTCGAATGTCCTGCCAGCGCTTGGAGGGAGTGCCGCCTGGCTCGTTTTTCATGGTGTGGTGTCGACCCACTCCGTGAAGGTGGTAATTATTGGCTGTTTTCGCGGCTGAAAACCGCTCTTAGGTCGCCTCTGACGCGGTACCGAGGCCGCGTCTCCTGGCCCGACTCCGGTGGCCCTGCTTCATTATTCACCTGGTGTTTCCGGCGTTCAGGTCGCTGACTCGATCTCCCGATCGGCTTTCGGCCGTCGACTGGAGCCTCCTGGCCGGTTGCGCTCTGACAGCCGTCGCGGGTGTGATCGCCCTGGTTGCGCCGGCCGGCGGCGCCAATCGGGTCTCCGGTGTCGCGCTCCCCTTTGCAGTGAGCGCGGTCGCCCAGCTGGCCAATTTGCTGACTCGCCGCCGGAGCGGCTGGCTGTCCGGATTGCTCTATGCGGTGGCCGTGCTCGCCATCCTGTATGGGGTGATCCTGGCGGTGTCCCTGCCTCTCCGGCTGACCATCGAGGGCCCGTGCCAACCTGCTCCAGCGCCGTGCCCCTTAGGATTCGACCTGCCCATCAGGGCCGGCGAGACCATCGCCGTTTACGCCGCTGTAATAGGTGGCTTGGTCTCCATGGTGCTCAACTTCGTTGCGGTCGAGCTGCAATTCCGGCCGAGCAGAAGTCGGTTTCCGGTCTCCGACGACCCGCAAAAGCCCCTCTGAGTCGACGCGCAAACCTTTTACATTTCGAGCGCTGAATCGCCGGCCTCAGAGCTATCATTCACAGCGCGCGTCGCGCCAGGCGAGCCGAATCGCCCTCCTTCAACCCGAATCATCCAACTTGCTTAAGCCAAATGCGACCCAACAACGAACGCTGCTGCTGGTGGAGAACACCCGACGCACGGGTTCGGCCGCCAATCGCGCGTTCCGGAGTCCGAACGCCTAGCAATAACCCGAGATTTGCAACGTTCCTCTCATCAGTTCCCGTCAATTCATGGAGGTATCGGTGATCGAACCCACTCGCAAGCACCCATGGGCAGCGCTGCGGCAGCTCGGCCGCTATGCGCGCAGCCAGCGCAGCCAGGCGCTGGTTGAGTTCGCCATGGTGTCGCCGATATTTCTCCTCGTCCTCTTCACCGCGATTGATATCAGCCGCCTGCTGTACACCTACACCGCGGTTTCGTCCGCGGCTCGCGACGGTGCGCGGACGGCCTCTCTTGCCGGCGCCATCTACAGCGACTGCCAGATCATCCAGGAAGTCGAGCTGGTCGGACAGGGCTTCCCGGTGAGGATGGACCCCAGCTCAATAGTCGGCAATTCGGATCCGAACAACCCGAGCGGCGCTTTGCAGCCGGCCACCCAAGCACAAATCCCACCCAACGTCGCCTATGCCTACATCTGGCCGGCGGTGGCCACCGCGGCCCCGGCCGACGCCAACTGCACCTCGTCCACCCAGCGCGCGGTTTCACCGTCCGTGAAGCACGTCGCGGTGGAAATCCAGTATCACTTCACACCGCTGCTTCCGCTTGTGTCCACCTTCGCGTCGAACATCATCGTCAAGACGGTTTCAGTGGTGACTACCGAGTGATGTGGAACATGACCTCGCGCAAGCGACAGAGCGGCCAGCTGCTGCCAATCGCAGCGGCGGCGTTTCTCGTGATGTGCGCGTTGAGCGGCCTTGCGATCGATGCCAGCCGGGACTACCTGGACAAGCGCAACGCCCAGAACGCGGCTGACTTCGCCGTGCTGGCCGCGGCGAAGCAGATGTCCTTCGGGGCCAGCTTGACCACCCCGATCACGTCGGGCTCTGGCGCCGTGCAGGCAGCTCACGATTACGCTGCCAACAACGGCTTTTCCACCATCTACAACAACAACTGCGATGTGGCGACCGGAGGCGGCTTTACCACGAGCTGGTTCGATGTGGTCGGCCCGCCGTGCAACGCAACCGCGGGGTTCAACACCAAAGTCAGCGTCAACCAGCCTGCCATCGGCCTCCCGGGTTCCCCCGTGGCGGCGGCGTGTTCAGGCGCAGCCAAGTTCACGTGCGTGCAGGTGGTGATCACGAGTCGCATCGCCGAGCTGTTCACATCAGTCCTGGGCATCCCCTTCGCGTACGTGACGGTTGGGGCTTCAGCTCAAACTTCGCTTCCGAGCTCGTCATTCGACGCTCCTCCGCCGAACGCGGTGACCATTTACCAGCCCCAGAGCGGATGTCTCCCCTTGCTGCAGCAGTGCTTCGACGAAACCAAGCCCGCTGCGCGAACCCTGCTGGCATGCACCGGCGGCACCAACAACTGCCCGACCTTCTGGGCCAAGCAAAACACGGCCCCGAAGATCTATGGCTACGACGGCTCGATCCTGTTGCCTCCGGGCGACTACACCGCTCTGCGGTCCAACGGCGACATGGTCATTCAGGACCGGACCACGATCTGCGACGCGTACAACGGCGTGGTTTGCGCGGCCAATGTTGCGAAAGGCCCAGCCGGTTTCGCCGTGCCGGGTGGAACCAAGCTCTACTGCTCGAAGTTCGGAGCGGGCGCCGTCAGCTTGACGCCGTGCACCACGACCGGTCCGGGGGGCCAGACACCGCTGAACGAGATCGACGCCAACCAGACCGGTTGGTCCGCACCGGGTTACTGGTACCCCTCGATCACGACACCGAGCACCTTCTGCGGGTCACTGATCCTCAATGGACAGCCGATGTACGGCCCATGCGCGGACCCAGGCGAGCCGTATCTCATCGGGCCGGGGATCTACAGCTACATCGTGATCAACCACGGAAACTACGAGTTCGATTCAGGTCTCTACGACATCACGGGCGTGGCCCCGGTGAACACCGCGACCGGCGGTGGATACATCGCGAACGGGATCGACCACAGCCGGGAAACCGCCACCGACTTCGACCTGTGCACCGGCGGGGCGCCCAACAGCTGCCCGACCCTCACGGCGGGAGTCTGGATCGGCCACGGCGGCGGGGGCTACACGCCCTACTCAGGGCCGACGCCCGGCTCGTGCACCAACGGTGTGGCCGGCAGCGGCGGCGGCGGCGGTGACCCCACAGTGATCAGCGGCAACGGCGTCGTTTTCCGGCTCAGGGGCACCTCCGGCGGCTTCGTGACCACGCATGAGGTCACCGCTCTGACACTGGCCGGCAACGGTGTCGGAGGACTACCCGCAGCCGTTAACGGCTCGCCGCTGCTCTTCGACCTGGAAAACAGCTCCTTCATCCACCTGGACTCATCGGTGCAGCCGGTCGACGCCGGCTACCCACCCAACACGACCAGCGGAATCATCTACCAGAACCCCTCGGTCGCCACCGGCGGAGGCGTGGAATTCAACCCCGGTATGGCAGGATTCGACGTGAGCGGCAATGAGCTGCCCGCGATCCAGGGCCAGATCCTCGCGTACAGCCTCACCACATTCGGCCAGGCAGGTGGCACGATGGACTTCCGCACCGGCTACGGGGGCGGTTCGGTGCCGGGTATCGGCACCAGCGGGCGAAACGAGAACAGCATCATCGGCAACCCATCTCTGTCAGCAGGCCCTCCCGGCTACTCCGTCTTCACCGTGCCGTACACGGACGAGTGGATGATGGACGCCTACGACGTGTACGTGAAGATCAACAACGGCAGCCCGCAGTTCTTCTCCCAGGGCATCTGGAACACGGTTCCAGGCCCAGGCACGCCGCTTCCTCCCCCCGGCAACAACCCGGGCGACGCGAATCCGGCGTACCCGAGCAATGGCACGCCAGGCTCCGGCTACACGATCAAATTCACTGGCGCACCACAGAACAACAGCGACTGGGTGTACACGATCCCAGGCGGCAACGGCGCGACGCTCGAGGCGACGGGCGGCTGGACCTGGGGCCACCACAACGATCCCAGCATCAATCCCACTGGGCGCTCGGGTGGGTACACCGGCTCGCTCATCTACACGTTCCCCAACCCGGTCGGCAGCTACGTGTCGGTGACGGTGTTCATGCTCGACGGTGACCGGTGCGGTGACTACGCGTACGCCACGTACACATTCAAGACCACCGGTGGTCCGGGACCCGGCCAGCAGAGCGTCGGCTCGGTGTCCTTGGTGTCGTAATGAAAGTCAAGCGCCGGTCCGGACGAAACCGCCGCCAACGCGGCCAGGCACTGGTCGAGTTCGCCCTGATCACACCGGCCTTGATCTTGTTTGTGCTCCTCACCGTCGATATTGGCCGCGCCTACTGGGAGTCGATCGACGCCGCCGGCGCCGCTCGGGCGGGGGTTCGCATGGGAATCATCTCCGACACGGCCGACATCGGCAGCGCCATTCGCGACGAACCCAACACAGGCATCCCGAACACCCTCGCCGCCTGGGGCTCCGAAGGGCCTGGAACGTCGTGGGGTACCTGTTTATCCTCCGGCGGTACCTGCGGCGATCCGAACGGCTGCGCCGCGAGCTCCTTCAGCGGTACCCAGATTGCCTGCTTTGCGATTCGCACGTGCAGCCTGACCTCTGGAGACCTCGGTACGTGCAGTTCGTACGGTCCCTGGGGAGCGCGACCGGTCAGCGGTGGTCACGGCCTGCAGGTCTTGGTGGTGGTCAAATTTGCCGCGGTGACGCCTGTAGCTGCGCAGATCATCAGCGGCGGTGTGCTATTTCTGAAGCAATCGTCGCTGGGAAACGAGCTCTACTTCTAGACCGCACGCCGAGCGGCGCGCCTGATCAGCTCCCCTCGTTCCAGCCTTTCTCGGGCCGCCCAAGCTCCGGCCGCCCCCCGTCCGACGCCGGCCTGACCTCGTAGCCAACGGAGCGCAGCGCCTCGTCGATCCAAAGGAGCGCCATCTCCTCGGTGTTGGGCCACGCTTCCGGCGACGCGGCCGGCAGCCCTGTGTCGATGACCACCCGCCCGGCCACGCGCAGCAAGCGTCTCGCCAGAGGCGCGGCCTCGGGAACGCTCAACGCGAGGTCCTCGAGCGCCCGCGAAAGCATGAAGCACGCGGAATTGAAAGTCTGCGCGTCGATTGGTTCGTTGCCCCCCAGCCGTTCGGCGAGCCCGGCCCTCAAATCGGTGGGGTCCATGCGCCGGGTTATCATTTCAGATCGGCGATGGATCTAACCGAACCTGTCTTGCTGACGCCCGAGGGGCTGGAGAAGCTCAAGCGCGACCTGGAGGTCGCGCTGAAGCGTCGCGCCGAAGCGGGCGAGCGCCTGAAGGAGGCGTTTCAGCCAGGCGACATCGAGGACAACCCCGAATACGAGCAGGCGAAGGAAGAGGTCGGGATGCTCGACAGCCGCATCTACGAGCTGCAGGAGATGATCGGGCGCGCGCAAATCATCAAGGACACCCACTCGAGCGTCGCTCAGCCCGGCTCGACGATCGAGGTGGTGGACAACGAGGGCGACGTCGAGACCTTTCACCTGGTCGGCGCGGTCGAGAGCGACCCGTCGGCCGGACGCATCTCGGTCGAGTCGCCGGTGGGCAGGGCGCTCGTCGGAAGGAAGAAGGGCGACAAGATCACTGTCAGCGTTCCCGCCGGCTCCCTGACTCTCACGATCAAGGCGGTCAAGTAGAGCCACGTCGCTAACCGCGACCGCCGCGACAGAGGATCTCAATCCCGAATCGATCGCCGACCGCACGACGGTGGGCGTCTTCTTCCGCCAGGCCGCGCGATACGGTGACAAGCCACTGATCCACTACCGGCAAGGGGACGCATGGCAAATCGAGACATGGGCGGATGTGCGGCGCCACGTGCTGGCGGTCGCGTCAGCGTTGATCGCCGCCGGCGTCAAGCCGCGCGACTCGGTGCTCCTCATCTCGGAGAACCGGGTGGAGTGGGTATACTGCGACTTTGCGATCCAGACCGTCGGGGCGGTCACGGTCCCTGTCTACCCGAACAGCCCAGCAGAGATGGCGCAGACCATCGCCGCCGACTCGGGCGCGACCTACGCGATCGCCTCCGGCGCACCACTGGCGGAAAAGCTCGAGGTGGCCGGAGCGCTTCGCCAAATCGCCACAATGGACGGCGAGGTCGCAGGCTGGGTCCGCCAACCGACGCTGAACCTCGCTGAGATCGCCGCGCGCCTGAGCCACGTCACCCCCGAAGACATCTGCACCATCGTCTACACATCAGGCACGACCGGCACGCCGAAAGGCGTCGAGCTCGCACACCGCAACCTTGTCGACACCGCTCGGGCCGCCGTCCAGGTACACCCGATCACCGACCAGGATTCGTCTCTATCGTGGCTGCCTCTCGCCCATGTCTTCGGCCGGATCAACGAAATGTTCGATGGGATGGTGTACGGCGGCGAAACCTGGATTTCAGCCGGCTCCGACCACCTCGTTGAAGAGCTCCAGCAGGTGAGGCCGACTGTCATGTGCAGCGCGCCGCGTGTCTACGAAAAGATGTATGCCGCGGTCATCGCCCGCGTGCAAAAGGCGAGCCCGGCAAAGCGCGCAATTTTCAGATGGGCTGTGAGTACCGGTACGCGATTCTCGCAAATCGAAAACCCTGGCCCTGTCCTCAAGGCTCAGCGTCGCCTCGCGGATCGTCTTGTCCTTGCTGGATTGCGAAGACAGCTGACCGGCGGCCGCATGCGCTTTTTCATCAGCGGCGGGGCAGCCCTGGCGCAAAACATCGAGGAGTTCTTCTGGGCGGTCGGCGTACCGATCCTCAACGGGTGGGGACTCACCGAGACGTCATCCGGAGTTTGCTCCAACACCCTCCACCAGCACCGCTTTCTGACCGTCGGCAAACCACTTCCCGGTGTCGAACTAAAGATCGCAGACGACGGCGAGATCCTGGTGAAAGGCATCGGCAACATGATTGGGTACCACAACAACCCTGAGGCGACGGCGGAGGTCGTGAAGGACGGCTGGTTCCACACCGGTGACATCGGAGACATTGACGCAGATGGTTTTCTCAAGATCACAGACCGGAAGAAGTCGCTCTTCAAGACGTCTGGTGGAAAGTACATCGCGCCTGTACAGCTGGAGCACGAATTGCTGAGCGATCCAATCATCGAGCGTGCCGTCGTCGTCGGGGACGGACGGCCCTATGTGACGGCGCTCATCGTGCCCAACTGGCCGTCCGCCCGCGGCCAGGGTCTGGACGAAGCACAGCTCACCGCGCGCATCCAGCAGACAGTCGACAAGGTCAACACGCGGGTCGGCCACTGGGAGACGATCAAATACTTCACGCTCCTTCCGCGGGACTTCACCGAGAAGGACGGCGAGCTGAGTCTGAAGCTGGACGTCAAGCGCAAGGTCATCCAGGAGCACTACCGGGACCAGATCGAATCGATGTACACAGGCAAGACCAAGCCCGCGTAATCTCTCGAACATGGCCGGTCCGACCGACATGTCCGAGCTCCACCTGGCGCTGGATCGCCTTCGCCCCCAGCTCTGCCATTGCGGGTTCAAAGGGGAGTGCCTGGGCTGCAAGGGCATCGAGATGGTGCGCGCGCAGGCGGAGGCTGTGGTCGCGGCTGCGAGCCAGCCGATCCTGATCCAGGTCGCCCAGGAATCCTCGATGAACGACATGGCGACCCGCTTCCAAGCCATGTCCGAGCGCCTGATGGCCGACCCGGATATCCGGCGCTCGGCCGAACAGATGCAGGAGCGCCTGATGGCCGACCCCGAGACCCGCCAGCTCCTCGAGGAGCTGATGCGCCGCCTCGGCACCCCACCCGGGGAAACGCAGAACTAGGTCGTAGTCGTTGCGGGGGTCGCGGGTGCGTTCGGCTTGACCGGACGCATGGGCTTGCTCCAGAACGGGATCGGGTCAGTCTGCAGCCGCTTGATGATCGCCTGCTTCTGGGCCGAGGTGAGCTTCTTGTTCGTGACGGCAGTGTCGAGCACTGGCGTCAGCTTGGCGATCAGCTGGGTGCGGAACTGCGCTTCGGTGATCGGTGGGTTATGAGCGGCAGCGACCTGGGAGAGCGTCATCCCGTTCGCGAGGTCGGTCTTCAGCTGGGTGTCGCTGATGCCGAGCACCGAGGCGGCGGCGGTGACCAGCTGCGACGTGTACATGGCGATGGTCGGGGCGGCGACGCGAGGGGCAGGCTTCGGGCCCAGATTGCCCGCCAGACTGCACGGCGGCGAAGAAGCAAGCTGCTTCTTGATGGCGTCCGCCTGGGCCTGGGTGAGGTCTTTGTTTTTCACCTCGTCGGCCAGCGTCTCGCCGATCGCCTTCTGGACCGCCGCGTTCACCTGGGCCTGGCTCTTGCCGAGATCGCTCGACAGGTGCGTGAGGAAGTCATTGCAAACGGCCGACGCTGCGGCCAGCTGGCTGACGGAAGCGGCGGCCGGGGCCGGCTGTGACGAGGAGGGGCGGAAGCCGACGTTTAAACCGGCGGCCGAGGCGGTGACCAGGACCGCGGCGCCCGCCACGAGGACGGCGCCCGCGGCGAAACCGAGAACTCTCAGGTAGCGGAACTTGGAAAGGTTTGTCATGACTTCTCAACTACACAACGTCGCGAGGCACAGGTTCCTCACGCGGAACGTCAAGGTTTTGTAAGCGGGCCATCGATCTATATTCCGTGAATGGAATCGCCTCCTTCCTCGGGCTGGTCAGGGAAGCACGCGGTTGAGCTGTACGTGCGGACCTACACGACCATGCTTCAGAGCTCGGGTGAGATCAAGGTCGAGTCACTTGTGCAAGCGCACCTGGGCATGGGCTCGGTGCTGCACCCCCTGGCGGCCGAGCCCCAGACCGACATGGGAGCGCTGCTCTACGCAGTCAGGCGTCTTCCGGAGGCGATCAGCCGCTGCCGGCACGTCGTGATGGGCCAGAGTCCGCAGGGCTTTCGGGCGGTCCTTCACGCCGACATCCTCAGCTGGCACAGGGTCAAGGCGCCCGCCCGGCGGCGCCGCTGGTACCACGACGGCAAGAACACGCTCGCGGTGCTCATCGCGTCCGCATCCGATATCGACGACCTCATTCCGACGCTCGTCGCTTACCAGATCGAGTGGAACAAGCTGCATCGCGCCCTGCAAGATGTACAGCTCTCAGACGAGAACGCCCGGCAGGCAGCGGGAGCGACAGAGGACGACTGGCGCCGTCTGCACGAAGCTTGGGGTGACACCTTCGAATCCAACCTGACCGCGATCAAACACGAGGAATGCAGGATCGTGCTGCGGCTCATCGGCGGGAGTCATATCGGTTACGCGCGAAACGCGAGCCGGTGGTGGCTTCCGATCGCGTCCGCGATGGGCGAGCTGGGCGCCCGCGACGCACCGATCTATTTCGTCTCGTCGAACTCGCACAGCCTCGTCAACGTTCTGACCGGAGTCGCACGCGAGTTCGAGAGCGACATCGTGGATTGGATCGGCAGACACCATCCAGAGCTGGACGAGGAGCGCCGCAAGCTGGAAGCCGGCCACATCCGCGCATCGCGCCACAACTGGATGTACTACGGCGCTCGCCAGGTTTTCGACCATCATCCCGATCGCGAGCGGATGCGGCGGCGGCGAGCCGAGATGGAAGCCGCGAACGGTGTCAGGCACATACCGGCCAAGGGAACCGGAGTCGACTCGGCGGCCCAGGTGTTCATGCTGTCGAAGCTCGATCCTGGCGCGATCGATCCGCGAGTGGGCGCCGTCGACCAAAAAAAGCTGCGCGAGTCTGATGCCTGCATTCTCAACGTCGACTACCCGCTCGGCGAGGCCGCGTATCACATCCTGCGGCAGGTCGCCGAGCAGGCGTCGTGGATGAGGGGTCTCTATGTCCTCGGGAAGGCGGCGACGCTGAACGCCGACGTGGGCGACGTGATGATCCCCAACGTCGTCCACAACGAGCACTCTGGCAACACCTACTGGCTCGCGAACTGCTTCACCGCTGCCGACGTGCAGCCGAACCTCGTCTACGGCTCGGCACTCGACAACCAGCGCGCCGTCACCGTCCGAGGAACGTTCTTACAGAATCGCGACTACCTCGACTTCTACTACCAGGGCCGCTACACCGTGGTCGAGATGGAGGCGGGGCCATACCTCGACGCCTGCTACGAGATCGTCCAGCCCGACCGCTACCCGCTGGACGAGAGCGTCAACATGGCCCAGGTCAACTTCGACCTTGGCATCGTCCACTACGCGTCGGACACTCCGTACACGCAGGCGCGCACGCTGGGCGCTCGCGGGCTGAGCTACCGGGGGATGGACTCGACGTACGCGTCGGCTATCGCGGTCGCGCGGAGGATCCTGCAGCGCGAGGGGGTTCTGCTGCCCGAGGCTCAGCCTCACTGACCGCCCGAGGCGCAGCCTCACTGACATAGACGCTGTGCTGATGCGGGTGATTGTGGTCACCGGCCCCGTGATGGATCTCGCCGCAGGGATGGCAGCTCTCGACCTGGATCGTGGTGTGGCCGATCGCAAACTTTCCGCAAAGCCGGCCCTCGAGGTCGCGCACGACGTGCTCAGCTTCTTCGAGCCGGCAATCGCCCACCACCACATGGCAGCTGAGCGCCACCTCGTCAGATGAAAGCGCCCATACGTGCAGGTCGTGCATGCCCGTCACAAGGTCGGTGGCGGTGATCTCTCGAATGACGGCCGCGAGGTCGATCTCCGCAGGCGTGCCCTCCATGAGGAGGTTGACCGTCTCGCGCACGATTCTCCACGCCCCGAAAGCGATGAGGACGGCGATGCCCAGGGAGAGCAGCGGATCGATGTAGAGCCAGCCCGTGAGCAGGATCACGACCCCGGCCACCACCACGCCCACGGACGCTCCGATATCCCCGACGACGTGAAGCATCGCTGCCCGCACGTTCAGGCTCCGCGACTGGCCGCGCAAACCAAATGCCACGAAGGTGTTGATGGCGATTCCAATCAGCGCCGCGACGACCACGACTCCGCCCTGTACCGGCTCCGGGTGCGCGAGGCGGCGGACCGCCTCGTATGCGATGGCGATGACGATCACGATCAGCGTCACCGAGTTGACAAGCGCCGCCAGGATGCTGACCCGGTGGTATCCGTAGCTGCGCCGGGCGTCGGCCGGGCGGCTGGCTTGCACGACCGCGAACCAGGCGAGGCCGAGGGCGAAAACGTCGGTCAGGACGTGCCCCGCGTCAGAGAGCAGGGCCAGGGAGTGGGAGATCAGCCCGCCGGCGAGCTCGACCACCAGCACGACGCAGGTGAGCGCCAGCGCGAGCTTGAGCGCTGATCCCCGGGACCTCACCTGTTCCATGAACTCATCCTACCCATCGCGCCTAACGCCCTATCGCCACCATTCATTGCCCCGTTCCAGGTAGGCGAGGAGCATCCCGTGACGCAGGCCCTGGTGGCTGATGTGCAGCACGGCAAGCCCGTACCAGTCCAGGAGCAGCAGCAAAGCCTCCACCCCGGCGCGCATCGCCTTCACCCGGCTGGGCGGCAGCTTTACGGCCCTGGCGACCTCGCTCGCCCGATCCCCGTCCAGGCGCGCCTCGCACCTGAGAAGGTCCGCGGTCGTCAGGACCGGAGGCGGGTTGCGACGGGTGAGCACCAGGGGCAGGTTCGAGGCCGTCCCGCCGGTGGCGACCAGCCGCTCGATGTCACCGTCCGGGGCGTGGGTCAGCTCGCGCAGGGCGGCCTTGCGCAGCCGCGCGCGCTCCTCAGGCCTGGGTGGGTCGGAAAGATAGGTGCTGGCCAGCACTCCGGAGCCGACCGGCAGCGTCGCCGAGCGCACCATCGCCTGCCCTTGGCCGATCACTACTTCGGTCGACCCGCCACCGAGGTCGACCATGGCCCACTCCCGCCGCACCGAATGCCGGCTGGCCACGCCGAGAAAGCTCAGCTCAGCCTCCCTGTTTGCCGGGATGATGTGCACCGGGACGCCGATCGCGCGACTTGCCTCGCGGACGAAGGCGTCCCGGTCGGTAGCCTGCCGCACCGCCTGCGTGGCGCCAGCGATGAGGACCTCGAAGCCATGACCGCGCGCTCGCTCGACGACCGAGCGAAGCGCCTGGATCGCGACTTTGGACCGTGATCCGATGGCGCCGGTGCGCGCGACGTAGGGCCCGAGCTCCGGCTCCTCCACGTAGTGGGCGACGTCCTCGAGCTTCCCGCGCACGGCGTCGGCGACCAGGGAGTGCACAGTGTTGCTGCCGATGTCGACCGCGGCCAGGCGCATTGCAGCGTCACTCTAGAATCTGGCGGTGGGTAAGAGGAAGGGCACGCGAATCGAAAAAGATTCCATGGGCGAGATGGAGGTGCCGGCCGGCGCCTATTACGGCGCCTCGACCCAGCGCGCCGTGCTCAACTTCCCGATCTCCGGCCAGCCGCTGCCGCGCCGTTTCATATGCGCCCTCGGCCTGGTCAAGCGCGTGGCGGCGCAGACCAACCTCGAGCTGGGCCTCCTGTCACGCCGCCGGGCGCGCGCGATCGCCGCCGCGGCGCAGCAGGTGATCGACGGCGAGCTAGACCAGCATTTCCCGATCGACGTCTACCAGACTGGCTCCGGTACCTCGACCAACACCAACGCGAACGAGGTCATCGCGACCAGAGCGACCGAGATCCTCGGCGGTGAAATAGGATCACGCTTGGTCCACCCTAACGACCACGTGAACCTCGGCCAGTCCTCCAACGACGTCATCCCGACCGCGATCCAGCTCGCCGCGGCAATGGCGATCCAGGACGAGCTCATACCGTCCCTGGAGCGTCTGCACAAGGCGCTCGAGGCCAAGAGCAAAGAGTTCTGGCCGGTGATCAAGACCGGCCGCACGCACCTCCAGGACGCAACCCCGATCCGGCTCGGGCAGGAGTTCAAGGGCTACGCCGGACAGATCGAGGAGTCGATCCGGAGGGCGAGGGCGGCGGTAGACGAGCTCGCGCGAATTCCGCTGGGTGGCACAGCAGTCGGCACCGGAATCAACACTCATCCGCAGTTCGCTCGGATTGCGGCCGCCAGGCTGGCCAAGGTCACCGGCGTTTCCGTCCGCGAGACACCGAATCATTTCCACGCACAGGCCACCCTCGATGTCCTCGTGGCGGCGCACGGCGGGCTGCGGACCATCGCGACCAGCCTCTGGAAGATCGGCTCTGACGTGCGCCTGATGGGCACGGGTCCCATCGCCGGCCTGGGAGAGCTGCGGCTTCCCGAGACTCAGCCCGGCTCGAGCATCATGCCGGGCAAGGTGAATCCCGTGATCGTCGAGTCGCTGCTGATGGTGATCGCTCGCGTCTACGGAAACGACCTGACGGTGGTGATCAGCGGGCAGTCGGGCAGCTTCTTCGAGCTGAACGTGATGATGCCGGTGGCCGCCGTCACAACGCTCGAATCCATCACCCTCCTCGCGGCGTCGGTCCGCAATTTCTCGGAGCGGTGCATCGAAGGACTTCAGGCCACCGACCGTGGGCCTGAGCTGGTGGAGCGCAGCCCCATGCTCGCGACCGCACTCACGCCAGTTATCGGATACGACGAATCGGCGAAGATCGCGAAGGAGTCGATCCGGACCGGCAAGAGCATCAGGCAGCTCGCCCGCGCCAAGGGCATCAGCGAGCAGGAGTTGAACAAAGTGCTGGATCTCGGCAAGATGACCAAGCCTGGACTAGAGGGTCCCGGCGGGGGCGGCTGACGGCTCGGCTTCGCAACCCGCTCACTCGTTTTCGCCTTCCTGTAGTCCTGCTCGCGGTGATCATCGTGTACGGCGTCGCCGGCTACATGCTGATCGACCGGTGGAACCTGCTCGACTCCTTCTACATGGTCATCATCACGATCAGCACCGTCGGCTACGGGGAGATCCACCCTCAGTCAGCGGCCGGCCGCATCTTCACCTCTACGCTCATCGTCACCGGCGTGGCTACCATGCTCTATGGCTTCGGCGTTTTCGCCGAAACGCTTGCCGACAACGCGTTTGGAAACTACAGGAGACAGCGCCAGTTGGAGCGCAGCCTGAACCAGCTACGCGACCACTTCATCCTGTGCGGCTATGGCCGCATCGGCACTGAGGTCGTCGCCGAGTTCGAGGACCACAAGGTCCCTTATGCGGTAATCGACCAGAACGAGGAAGCGGTCGGCCGCCTGCGCGCGGAGGGCCGCCTGCACATCGAGGGCGACGCGTCCAGCGAGGAGCTGCTCAAGCAGGCGGGCATCGAGCGCGCGCGAGGTTTGATTTCGGCGGTCGACTCCGACGAGCGCGCCGTGTACATCGTGCTGGCCGCGCGAGCTCTCAAGCCCGACCTCTACATCATCGCGAGGGCTGGACGCCCTGAATCGATCCGGCGCCTGGAGCTGGCGGGAGCGACCAGGACGATCTCGCCCTACCAGATGGCCGGCCACCGCATCGCAGAGCTGGCCGTGCGCCCAGCGCTGGTCGACGTGCTGGACACGCTCCACCACGGCGAATTGGGCATCGGTGTCGAGGAGCTGCTCATCGGAAAAGGCATGGCGGCGATCGGTAAGACCATGACTGAGGCGGGGCTGCTCGATCCTTCAGCGGCGAAGTTGCTGGCCCTGAGGCGGCGGGACGGAACGCTGTACGTGAGTCCAAGCCCTGACCTTCGATTGGAAGATGGCGACCTGCTGATCGCCCTCGGCACCGAAGGGCAGCTCCTCGAGTCGACCTCGCTCTTGAAGTAGAAAGAGCGCCGCTACAGTGGGGTCGATGGAGTCACTGGCGAGACGGCCGGAGCGCGTTGCGCTCGGCGCGGTTTTCATCGGGGCCGCCCTGGTGGTGGCGAAGCTCATCGTCGGGGTGCTCACCGGCAGCCTGGGCATCCTCAGCGAGGCTGTCCATTCTTTGCTCGACCTCGCCGCGAGCATCTTCACGCTCGTCGCGGTTCGCACCTCTCGCAAGCCGGCGGATCGCGAGCACCCCTACGGCCACGGGCGAGCCGAGAACGTCGCGGCGTTCGCCGAAGGCATCCTGCTCCTGATCACAGCCGCCGGGATCGCTTTCGAGGCGATCCGCCGCCTCGCCGCCGGCGGGGTGACGGTGAACCCGGCCGGCTACGCGTTCGCGCTCCTGATCGCGACGCTGGTGATCGAAGGCGGCCGAGCATTCGTGCTGAGACGAGTCGGCCGTCTCGCGTCGAGCGACGCGCTGCTGGCCGACGCGACCAACCGCGTGGCCGACGTGCTGGCGACCGTAGCGGTCCTGGCCGGGCTGGTCGGAGTGCGCATGGGGCTGACATGGGCCGATTCCGTCGCGGCTCTCCTGGTGGCGGCGGTCATCGGCCGCGCCGCGGCCCAGCTCACGTGGCGTTCCGGCGACATCCTCATCGACCGCGCCGCCGCCGGGGCGGAGAAACAGCTTCGCGCGGCCATCCAGGGCGTTGACGGGGTGCGCGAGGTCCGCTCGGTTCGCGTACGCCGCTCGGGGCCCAACCTGATCGGCGACGCGAGCATCGCCACACGGCGGATGCTGTCAGTGGAGGCCGCCGGCGCGCTGGCCGACGAGGTCAAGCGCAAGGCACGATCCGTGCTGCCAACCCTGGAGCTTTCGGTACTGCTCGAGGGCCAGGAACGCCAGGGCGACCTGGTGGAGCGGATCCATGCGGCGGCCGCGCGCAACGGGGGCGTCCGCGACCTGCACAACGTGACCGTCGAGCGCGAGACCGATGGGTCCCTGCATCTGACAATGCACGCGAAGCTTCCCGGCGACATGACCCTAGCTTCCGCATCGCGGGCCAGCGCCGCCCTGGAAGAAACGCTGCGCGCGGAACTGCCTGACGCGACGCGCATCGACGTCCACCTCGAACCATTGGAACCGCATGTGGTCAGCGGAGAGGATGTGACCGCACGCCGCGCACAGCTTGCCTCCCGCATGTGCGAGATCGTCGAGGCCCACCCGGAGGTGAAGCGGTGCGTCGACGTGGAGCTCAGCGACCGCCACCAACGCATCCACGCCCACGTGGTGGCGGAGGTAGCGGGCGATATCAGCCTGGAGGATGCTCACCGCATCGAGACCGAGCTCGAAGAGATGATCCGGCGCGCGTTTCCAGAGGTTCACGAAGTAGTGGCGCGAGCGACGGCATAACCGGAGTTCTGGTGACATGAGAGGATCCCCGCGAAGTCCGAGGCTTCGCCGCGACTTCGCGGGGACCCCGTTTGAATGAGACCTGGTCGCGCGTCAGACCTCCCGGCACTCCTCGAGCTCTGGCGATCGGAGGTGCGTGCGGGGCTCCGTGACAGCGTCCCGTCAGAGCCCCAGGTGCAGGGATTGCTGGCGCAGTTCGATTGGGGTGCGCGGTCCCGCATGGCGGACGATGGTGCGGCGGCTTTGGCCGGAGCCGTCGTGGTGAGCAGCCGCCCGTCGCCCGAGGGCATCGTCGCCCGCATCGACCCCGCGGTGGCTTCCCGGACCGACACGCCGCTCGTGATGCGAGACCTCGTGCAGTGGGGACTGCAGCTGTCGCGCGCAGCCGGGGCCGCGGCGGCCCAGGTATGGGTTGGGCCGGGTCAAGGCGGCCTGCTCGAAGGCCTCGGGCTCGAGATGGTGCGGCCGTGGTGGCGGATGGATCGTACGCTGGCCATCGGCACGGTTCCCACACCGGTCCCCATCACCGGATACCGGCTCCTGGACGGCGTCGCGGTGCCGAAGGGATCCTGGGCTCCAATGCACAACCGGTCCTTTGCCGACCATTGGCGATTCTCGCCACGCACCGAGGACGAGCTGATTGCCGGGAAACCGCCGCGGCTGTGCCTGATGGCGGTCACGGCCGTTTCAGGCGAGCCGGCGGCGGTGACGCTCTGCCAGCTGGAGACATATGGCGAAGACTCGCGCCCTCAGCCGGTCGGGCTCGTGAGTTCGGTCGGGACCGTGCCGGAGCACCGAAGGCGAGGCCTCGCTACCTGGTTGGTGGCCGAGTCGTTGCTCCGGCTCAGGGACGCGGGCGCGCCTTGTGCGTCTCTGTATGTCGACGGTCTCAACGAGACCCGCGCCTTCGATGCCTATCGCAAGCTCGGCTTTGAGTTGGCGTTCGAGACCGAGGTCTGGGAAGCTACCTTCCGGTGAGAACCGCTTTGACTTTCGCCGCCGTGCTGGCTTTCGCGGCTT
>Ga0209118_1000699_pt1 | contig 17254 bp, 21 predicted proteins | sample BlaSpr_A8_Ref_M1_FD_187988 | JGI IMG/M metagenome (GOLD analysis project Ga0209118, IMG submission 187988) | Forest soil microbial communities from Thunder Bay, Ontario, Canada - Black Spruce, Ontario site 2_A8_Ref_M1 (SPAdes) (version 2) | ecosystem: Environmental > Terrestrial > Soil > Boreal...
GATCGAGGCGACGGGACTGTTGCCAAAACGCACGATTCGCTTCGTGCTTTTCAGCGGCGAAGAACAGGGCACTATTGGTTCTTACGAATATGTAAAGGCTCACCGCGCGGAGCTCGACAAAATCAGAGCGATGATCACATTCGATTCCGGCATCGGCCGCGTGACGGGATATTCGCTCGGTGGGCGCCGCGACATCGAGGCAGGCGTGCGCGAGGTTCTCAAGCCACTGGAATCCTGGGGTGCGAACAATCACACCTATGACGCTTCGTTCGGCACGGACAATTTCGACTTCATGCTGGAAGGCGTCCCAACACTTGTCGCAAACCAGGAAGAGGCCAATTACCTGCCGAACTATCATGCCGCTTCGGACACGCTAGACAAGGTCGATATCCGCCAATTGAAGCTGCACACCGTGTTCGCCGCGCTGACGGCCTGGGGTATCGCAGACCGTGCCGAACCGCTCGGCATACGCCTTTCGCGCTCGGAGCTCGACGTCCTTATCAAAGAGACTGGCCTCGACCAGCAGCTCAAACTCCTCGGCTACTGGGACGCGTGGCAGAGCGGCCAGCGGGGACGCAAGCCCTAGGACAGAAGCGACGAGTAGCCGATCCTTTACGCGTGGCCGGCTTCTCTCAATGCGCATCAAAGATATCGTGGGGAGCTTCCCGGTATACTAGATGTGTGACAAAAGCCCCGAATGAACTGGGCGCAAGCACGCCAAAGTCGATTCTCGCTGTCGACTATGGCCGCGCGAGGATGGGCCTGGCGATCGCCGATTCTAAAGCGCGGATGGCGCAGCCGCTGAGCACCCTGGAGCGCATCAACCGGAATGAGGATATGCGGCGGCTGCGAGAGCTGGTGCGCGAGCACGGTGTGAAGCAGATCGTTGTAGGGCTGCCGCTGCGGCTGGACGGTACCCGGGGCGAGATGGCCGAAGAAGCAGAGCGCTTTGCCCAGCGTATGCGGAAACAGATCGGCGTGCCGGTGGAGATGGTGGACGAGCGGCTGACGAGCTGGGAAGCCGAGCGGTTGCTGGAAGAAGTTCAGGGAAGATTCATCCGCGAAGAAAAGCTGGCCAACGGCAGGAAAGCGAAAAAAGTGCAGGAGAAGATGAGCGTGGATGCCGTGGCGGCGGCGGTGATTTTGAAAGAATTTCTGGAGCGCCAAGGACAGACGGCGGAAAAGGCCTGAGAAAAAAAACTAGCTAACGAGGCTGAATTGAAGTTTCTAGTCATTCTGATTCTTTTGCTGGTGCTAATGGCCGGGGGCGCCGCGGCCTGGATGTGGTACGGCATGACCAAACCGTATCGGGGTTTTGCGTCGGGAGGCGTTTTTGTTGACGTGCCGCATGGGGCTTCGCGGCGGCATGTAGCATATCTTCTTAAACAAAATGGAGTGGTTCGCAGCAAGCTGGCATTCGAAATCTATGCCCGGAGGCACCCCAAGCGAACGCTGCAGGCCGGTGAATATTTTTTTGATCATGCGCTGACGGGCCGCGAGGTATTTTGGAAACTGGCAAACGGCCAAGTCTACCAGCAACCCTTCACCGTGCGTGAAGGGGAGACCATGTTTGACATCGCGCGCGATTTGGAAGCTGGAAAGTTCATGCCCGCAGGCGATTTTCTGTACGCCGCTGGGGATCCGGCGTTGATTCGCAATTTCGCGCCGGGAGCGCAGACCCTCGAGGGTTTTCTCTTCCCTGCCACGTACGAACTCCCGCGGCATCCGCAGGCCAGCGAGTTGGCTGCGGAAATGGTGCGCAAGTTCAAGGAAGAATGGAAGCGTATTGCCTCGCCCGCCGCGGGAGGACCAACGGACGAGGGCGACCACCGGGCCGTGAACAGGATCGTGACATTGGCTTCGCTTGTTGAGAGGGAAACGCCGAAGCCGGAAGAGCGGCCGTTGGTGGCAGGCGCGTTTGAAAACCGACTGCGCAAAGGCATGCGGCTGCAATGTGACCCGACGGTGATCTATGGGATGGAGCGGCTCAGAAAATACAATGGGACGCTGACGGGGAAAGACCTAAGTTTCGATTCGCCATACAACACCTATGAGCACGGGGGACTTCCGCCGGGACCGATTGGAAATCCGGGCGTGGCATCGCTGACCGCAGCGCTACAGCCAACGCACACGGATTATCTTTATTTTGTGGCCAATACGCAGGGTGGCCATTTCTTCAGCGCGACACTGGCGGAACACAACAAGAATGTGGTGAAGTACCGTCGGCTGCTGGCTGGCCTGCCGGCGGATCCACCCCCGCCGCCCCCGCCCAGCCCCAAGAAGCGGCCAAGCAAACAGCACCGAGGCGCAGCCCGATGAATCAGGATTTGAAAACAAAGAAGGCGCTGATCCTCCAGACCGCACGAGAGATAAACGTTCAGAAATGGACGCCGGCGGAGATCGATCAATTGCGGCGGCGGTTGCTTACGGAACATGGAGAGGCGGGCAAAACAGGATCGGATTACATCGCGGAAGTGTTGCAAAGCGAGGGGCATAAAGTTTTACTCGCCTTGCAGGAAGAAGCCGAGGAACAGTACGAAGAAGAGTTCGAGGACCTGCTGCACTTCAAGACATTCGAAGATGCAGAGGTCAGTGTGATGCGGCTGGATGAATTGATGCGGAAATTCCGTGCGCACGGCGAGCATGCAGCCGTCGAGCGCGTCCTGAACGTGGCACGGCTCGGCAAGCGGCGCGCCGAAATGATCGCGCGGAATCGCAAAGTGGAGCCGCAAAAGCGCATCGAAAAAGAGGAGATTGCTAACTGGTTCCGCATCTGGCTGGAAACACCCGATGCCTTCTTCGACTGGCTCGACTTGCGAAAACAGTCGCCGGAATTCCGGGCCAAGTTTCCGCAGGCGGAGTCCGAAGAATGAGCGCGGCAGGAAACGCGGCGCCGGGCAGGGACGCGCTCGAATTGCCGCCCTTTTCGCTTGATGTTCAGGCGATGGACTTGGGCGGCGGCGTGAAAGCCGTGGGGCTCGAGTTGATTGAAACCAAAAATCGCGAGCCCGTGCGTGGCAAGAAAAGCGCGGAGATTTGGTCCACCCTATTCCCTGCCCTGGTGGGAAGCGAACCGTACGCAGTAGATTTCTTCAGCCATATCGATCGGGTAAGGGAATTCTGCAAGACGCGGGAGATTGCGTTGCGCGAAGCTGCGGAACGGTGCGTGGTGCTTCCACAGCCAAATCAAGAGCAGTTGCGGCAACTCTTCGAACGCTTCGAGGGCGAAACCTTTGGCATCAGGGTAGGCGCCGCGTTGCCATCGGCGGACGCGGCGCTTGAGGGTGATCTCTCGAAGCGCGGGCTGGATGCCTACCAGACGGCTTACGCGCGTTATACATTTTGCGCGGTCTGCGAGCTGGAAGACGGCTGGGTCACGCTCTTAAGCGATTCCCTTTGGCCCAGCGAACTCATTCGGCGGCTGCGGCCGGCGGTCCAGCCATTTGACGTGCACATCGCGCGGCCAAATTGAAGGCTCCCTCCACTGCGACCTGGCTCGATGGACAGGCGTCCAAGTGGTTGTTAGATTGCTCTGTTTCTACAGGTGAGGACGGAAACGAGTGATGCGGCGTGTGAAGGTATGCATGGTCCTGGCGACAGTGGCGGCGATTTCTTGCGGCTGCGGAGGCGGGAGAGTTGTGACGAGCCACACCGTACTGACGCAGGTTCAGAGGCCAGTCGCCAAAGACGCCACGCGCGAAGAACTGCTTGACCAATACAACTCAATCGCGCGCGGCACGAAAACCCTGAACGCGACCGTCGAGCTCAAGCCCACCACCGGCTCGAAATACAGCGGCATCATCGACGAGTATCACGAGGTAAAAGCGTTCCTTCTGGCGGCGCGCCCGGCGCAGATTCGTGTGCTCGGACAGGCACCCGTGGTCGGAACGACCGTGTTTGACATGGCCAGTGACGGAGAAGCTTTTCGGGTTTCGATTCCTTCAAAAAACAAATTCCTGGTTGGCCCGGTAGCCGTCGAGCGCGCAAGCAGCAAGCCCATCGAGAACTTGAGGCCGCAGCACTTGCTCGATGCTCTGCTCTGGCCGGAGATCCGGAAAGAAGAAGCGGTGTACTTGAAAGAATTTAACGACGAAAATGCCCGCTACTATGTGCTGACCGTTCTACGCGGCGGCTACCAAACGGAAGTCTTGCGCGAAATCTGGTTTGACCGTGCCGACCTGCAAGTCGCTCGTTTGCAGACCTTCGGGCCAAAAGGCATTCTGCTTTCGGATGTCCGTCTGTCTGACTGGCGGCCCCTGGAGGGTGCCACGGGCCAGAGCGCTCCTGCCGCGCCCGCGAGCGGCGTGGCTTCGTTTCCGCGCGCAATTCGAATCGACCGGCCCCGCGATGACTACCGGCTCGATCTGCAGATTATGAAGATCACCGTGAATGAAGAGATTCCAGCGGAGCGCTTCAATCTCGATCCGCCCGCCGGAGCGGAATTGGTGCATGTTGGCGACGCCATGGAGAACAGACAGCCATGATGGGCGAACTCATCGCGCGCAATTTACTGCACCGGCCGCTGCGTACGCTGATCGGCGCTATGGGAATCGCGGTGGAGGTCGCACTCGTCGTCCTAATCGTCGGGCTGACCAGCGGGCTGCTCACCGAGACGGCCAAGCGTATCGAAGGCATCGGCGCAGATATCATGCTACAGCCGCCCTCGGCTTCCTTCTTGTTTGCGTTTGGCACCGCCCCGATGCCCATCAAGATCGGTGACAAGCTCAGTGAACTCAAGTATGTGCAATCGGTAGCTCCCGTGCTCTTCCAGTTCAACACGTCAGGCGTCGAAATCGTTTATGGGATTGACCAGGAGAGCTTTCGCGCGGTCTCAGGCGGATTTGTGTTTCTTCGCGGACACGACCTGGAAGGTCCGGACGACATTCTCGTGGATGACGTTGCCGCGAAAACTAAAAATATTCAGCCGGGCCAAATCTATCGTATCTTCGATCACGATTGGCATGTCGCAGGAATCGTCGAGCATGGAAAGGGTTCCCGGCTTTTTGTTCCCTTGTCAACCCTCCAGGAATTGGTTGGAGCGCGGGACAAGGCGACCATCTTCTTTGTGAAGTGCACGCGGCCGGAACACACCGAAGATGTGATGGAAAACATGCGCCACGTCCTTCCCGGCTATACGGTTCGGCCGCTCAAAGATTATCTGTCGCTGATGACCTCCACAAATATCCCTGGGCTAGAGGCATTTATCAACGCGATGATCATGCTGGCCATCTCGATCGGGCTGCTGGTCATTTTTCTGACGATGTACACGACGGTGATCGAGCGCACGCGGGACATCGGCGTCTTGAAATCGCTGGGTGCGAATCAGTGGTTCGTTATTCGAGCGCTGCTCTCGGAATCCGCCGCGCTCTGCTTGCTGGGAATCGGCGCCGGCGTCGGTCTGAGTTATATCGTGCGCGCAGGGTTCCTCTGGAAATTTCCGACGCTGACGATTCAGATCACTGCGGGATGGATTCTCCGTGCGGCGGGAATTGCACTCCTGGGCGCGCTGTTCGGCGCGAGTTATCCGGCATGGCTGGCGAGCCGCAAAGATGCCGTGGAAGCCCTGTCCTACGACTGAAAGAGAACGAAATCAGAGCGGATTTCGCAGTGGAAGAAGAAATCAAGGAGAAAGGACCGCGAAACCCGCGGGATGGCTAGGCAGGGATGGGAATCGCAGCTACAATACAGGAACCTGCCGAAGGGCTGATTTTCCAGGGAAAAAAGAGCGTGGAGCCGATACTCAAGACAGAGAATCTGTGGAAACTCTACCGCGCGGGCAAGGTGGAAGTGCCGGCTCTGCGCGGCGTGAATTTCGAGGTTCAGCCCGGCGAGTCTGTCGCAGTGATGGGGCCATCGGGCTGCGGTAAGTCTTCGCTGCTTTATGTGATCGGTGGACTCGCGCAAGCTTCAAGAGGCAAAGTCCTGGTTGACGGCAACGACTTGACATCCATGAGCGATGGCGCTCGCACAAAATTACGCCGTCACAAGATCGGCTTCGTCTTTCAACGCTTCAATCTGCTCCCCACGCTCACGGCGAAAGGCAACATTGCCATTGCGCAATTTGTCCATGGCGATGGCTTTGACCCGCACCGCTTCGACGTTGTCTCCCAGATGCTCGGCCTCGCGGGCCGCCTTCATCACAAGCCGTCGGAACTCTCGGGCGGCGAGCAGCAACGCGTGGCCATCGCGCGAGCTATCATAAACGAACCGAAAATTCTTTTAGCCGATGAGCCAACCGGAAATCTGGATTCGAAAAACTCGGAAATCGTTCTGCAGATGTTGCGGCAGCTGAATAGAGATCTTGGCCAGACCATCGTTATGATCACGCACAACCCGGAAGCCACTACCTACTTCGACCGTGTAGTGCATATGCGCGACGGAATCATCGTTGACGGGGTACCTGCGGATTGACATGGCCAGCGTCCGACAAATCCTATCGAAGACGATTCTCTGGTCCTACGAGCGCGGCACGTGGCAATACGACGTCGCGGTCATCCTGATCCTCGTTTTCGTGCTCCTTACGCCGCGGAGCTGGTTCCGCGACCAACCGCAGAGTGGAGCGCCAGTCTCACCGGGACAGGTGCAACTGATTTCGAAAGAAGGAAACCGGCTGACCTACCGCGTGGATGCGCGCATCCTGGCGCCGCCGACAAAACTCGCACTCCAGAACGACCTGCACACCGCACTTCAAGAGGCGCTGCCGGAACTGCACAACGGGAGCTTCTCGATCGCCAGAGTTGAACCACTGCGCGACGATCAGGGCACGGTGATTGCATACCAAGTGGAGATTCGCCACTAGCTGCAGTTTGGATTGGACGTGAGAACCTTTTCCCAGGTAACGCTGCGTCGCATTCGTGCATCTCTTTGTATATGTTAGGATTCCGGGGGGCTGAACGAGCGTTGGCATCTTTACTCGATCGAGGCTGCGTTTGAAACGTCTGGGTTATGTTGTCGTGCTGGTTATCCTGTTCGGCTCCGGGGATACGTTTCGCACACGCGCCGCACAAGCGAACACAAGCTGGACCATCGACGGCGTCCTGGCCATGATGGACAAAGCCGCGAAAGACTTTCACACGCTCACCGCCGATATCGAACACATCAAGTACACGGCGGTCGTGAAAGATACATCGACGGAAACGGGCCACATTTATGTGCGGCGCGATGAAAAAATGCGCATCGATATCGAAAAGCCCGATTTGCGCACGATTCTTCGGAACGGCGATTCGCTCTACATTTTCACGCCTAAGATCAACCGGGTGGAAGAATACAACATCGGGAAGCACCGGGCGATTGCGGACCAGTATCTGGCGCTCGGGTTCGGAACGAAAGGCGATACGCTTAAAAAGAATTACGTTCTGACCCTAATCGGCGAGGAAGACTTCGACAGCCACAAGACCGTCGTGCTGGAGTTAACGCCGAAGTCGGATCAGGCGCGGAGCCAGATCTCAAGAATTCGGATGTGGATCGACGAAGCGTCTTGGCTGACCGTGCAGCAGAAGTTTTTCGAGACGGGCTCCGACGACTACTTCCTATCGCACTACACCCATCTGATGAAAAATCTGAAGATCCCCGATGCGAAGTTTAAGCCCGACTGGCCAAAGGGCGCAAAGGTAGAAAAGCCCCGAGGATAACCCTCACGCCCTTGCAACCTGCTGATTCCCGCAAGCTCACTAGTTTTTACAATCTAAAAAAACGATGAGCTAGTTCTCGCCAGCCCGTTCTTGGGCCAGCAATTGTTCCTTGCGTGAAAGCCCCCACCGGTATCCGGCAAGCGTCCCGTCCTCACGAACCACACGATGACATGGCACGACGATAGATACGGGGTTTGTTGCACAAGCCCTGGCCACGGCCCGCACCGCTTTCGGCTGACCCATAGACCGCGCGACCTGCGAGTAAGTGCGCGTCCGGCCCCGCGGTATCCTTTGCAGCTCCTGCCATACGCGGCGCTGGAACGCCGTTGCTTGCAAGTCGAGCGGAAGCTCCAGGCGGGGCTGCTTGCCTTCGATGCGCTGCACAATCTCTCGCACCCACTGCTGAAAGGTGTCCGTGGCGGGAGCAATTTCCGCGCGTGGATATTCTTCGCGCAACTCTGCCACGAGCGTGCTTTCTGCGTCGCCGAGATAGACGGCCGAAACGCCCCGTTTGGTGGCGGCAACCAGAACTTTCCCAAGCGGCGATTTCGCAATTGTGTATCCGATCTTCATACCCTGGCCTCCCTTTCGATAGGTCGCCGGCGTCATGCCGAGCTGGGCATTGCTGCGCTCGTAGACGCGGCTTGGTGATCCATATCCTGTTTCGTACAGCGCATCGGTAATGCTCTTCCCTGCCCGCAGCATCGCCTTGAATCGCTTGATCCGCAGCGCCTCTGCGAGTTCACGCGGGTTCAGTCCGGTGACCTGAAGAAATGCGCGCCGCAGTGTGGCTTGGGTAGTTCCGAGCGTCCGGGCGAGGACGTCCAAACGAACGCTGTCTTCCGAGGTCTGCGCGAGATGGTGCGCGGCGCGTTGCACCAGTGCAACCGGGCCTGAAATTTCGTTGGGGCGGCAGCGGAGGCAGGCTCGATAACCCTGCTTCTCTGCCTCTTCCCGCGTTCGAAAGAAGGTGACATTTCTGCGTAGCGGCCGGCGCGCCGGGCACGACGGACGGCAATAAATGTGCGTCGAGCGCACCGCGAGGACAAAGGTCCCGTCGGCGCGAGAATCCCGTGCCAGAGTCGCCTGCCAGTACCGCGCCGCAGCGTGCGCTGATATGCCTTGTCCGATTCTTGTCTGTGTTTCGCTCATGTTCGATACGCTAAAAGTAACGCAGGCTGAAAAACAAATCTATCCGCAATCGTGCGGCAAAGTGAAGAATGTAGAATACGGCGAAACTCCCGGAAATCAGGCTTCGCCAGGAACGGGTTGCGGGTCTTTTGCAGTCGCTGGCGCCCTATGAGGCGCAGTGATCACAAGGATGACGGCTGTAAGAATAACCACTGCGGCGAGCAAAGTGCGCAGCGTGATGGTCTCGCCGGCAATCAGCCAGCCGAGAAACAGCGCCACGACGGGATTCACAAATGCATACGTCCCGACACGCGCAGCGCTGCTCTTGTGCAGAATGTAGATGTACGCGCTGAATCCTATGCCCGATCCAAACGCGATTAGATAGCAGAGGGCGAGCCACGACCGCAGAGAAACCGCGGCAAAATGGAGGGCGTGGAATTCTCCTGTAAGAAAGCCGGCGATCAGCAGAATGGCGCCGCCCGCAAAGCTTTGCATCGCCACTCCCAGCATCGGCGAGCTGGGCATCCCACCATGCTTCGAATAGAGCGATCCACAAGCCCAAGCCAGGGAGGCGAACACCAGGACGCCGGCGCCCCGGGGATCAACGCGCTCGGAACCGCCAAAGTGCCCAGGACCGACCAGGAGCAAGAGCCCCGCAAATCCCATCAACAGCCCCAGGACGACTCTTGGCGCAGGCCGCATGCCGCCGGGCGGAGCCAGTCCACGATCACCAGCCACAGCGATACGGTGGCCACCAGCAACGCCGTCACTCCCGACGGCACGGTTTGCTCGGCCCAACTGACGCCGCCATTACCTACGAAGAGCAGCAGAAAACCGGTAACCACGGCTGTTCGCCAGTTGGCCGCGGTCGGCCGGATCCCCGTTTTCAGACGGAAAACGGGATAAAGGAGAAGCCCTACGGACAGGTGACGAAACCCCGCAAGGATCAGCGGTGGAAACGATTCGATTCCCACGCGGATAGCCAGATAGGTGGATCCCCAGACGAGGTAGACGGCGGCAAACGCAAAGACCAGCAGCGTTGTCGCGCGCGCAGGGGCTTTGCCCAATGACGCGGGTGTCTCGGCGGGTTGTGTCGTCTCAAGTTCCGTCGTGGACACGATTCATCACCTGTATTTCTATAAGTAGACGTGGAAGCGATGAGTGTCCAGAACCATATTGGTTGAGTGTTTTCCGGAGCAATCCACAGGATGTAGTGGGTTGGTGTTGGTACTATTACTAAGTGTTTGAGGTTAAGACACTTCCTTCGTTTTCCACAGGTTGACGTTGGTCTTTTCTAATGCCATGTTATCGCTCCACACCGGACCGGTGCGGACGGGGCAATTCCAGAAAGTCATTTTAGCAAGTGAGATTGTTGGGCCGTAGCCAGCGAGGGTGAAGTGGCGTCTTTGAGGGCAAGATGACCGCGAGGAAGCGCGCAATTCCATTCGAATCGTGGCCCGCCAAACCAGCCGCAGAGACTCGCGACGTTGCTGCGGGACCGCCTCCAGTGGCGGAAACGCCGCATGTCCCTGCGCTACGGCTGACGCCTCGCCTATGCCCTGCACAGCCACGGCGCTTCCTTCGCGTGCCTACCCATGCCGTGGGCGTTCATCCGGAGCATCGGGAATACCCGCGTGCCACGCTGAAGCTTCCGCTGCGTCTTCGCGGCATTGGCGGGATCCCGGAAGATTTTCCGATTACTCTCGTTACACGCGATATCAGTTCGACAGGCGCCTACTTTCTTTGTCCGAAGCAACTTGCAATCGGCACTTCGATTGAGCTGGAGATCGTACTGGTCAGCAAACCCCTGGGTCGCGGGAATGTGGTCGTGGCTTCTATGGCACACGTGCAACGCCTAGAACCCGCCGCCATGCCCGGATGGTTTGGCATCGCCGCATCCTTCGATGACATGCAGTTCGACCGCGACGACCGTATTCCCTCCCGTTTCTTGAAACCGTAGGACTCGCTTCCTCTTAGTTTTGAACTGGCGCGGGAACCTGTCCCTGGCGTTGCGCTCCTGTCTAAGTGCATCGGTCCGCAGAAATTCTTGCTACCCTGATTGTTGATGGCTGGGAAACTAAAATCACGGCTTGAAGGCGTTCTCTTTGACTGGGACGGCACGCTCATCGATTCCTACCACGCCGATGCCTCCGCGTACTTGGCGATGTTTAGAGAAATGGGCATCTCGTGGGGACTTGTGGATCTCGAGAAGCACTATTCGCCGAACTGGTATCATGTTTATCGCGCCGCGGGTCTGCCGCGGAAACGATGGGATGACGCGGACCGGGCGTGGCGCTCGCACTACGCGAAGCACCGGCCGAAGTTGCTCGCAGGCGCACGGCGAGTCCTGGCAAGGCTGGGTACTGCGCACTATTTGGGCCTGGTAACGAGCGGTGATCGCGACCGCGTCACCCGCCAATTGCGCGAGTTCCGCTTGACCACACTCTTCAGGGCGCGCGTCTGCAGCGGCGATACTTTGCGCAAGAAGCCGCATCCCGCGCCACTTCGCCTGGCCCTTCGTCAGATGGATCTGGATCCTTCGGCTTGCGTTTACGTGGGCGACGCGGCGCAAGACGTGGAGATGGCCCGCCGCGCCGGCGTCTGCGCGATTGGCGTACTCGGACCTTTCCCTACGGAAAAACGTCTCCGTGCCGCCCGGCCGGAGTTTTTGATCAGTTCAATCGAGGAATTGCCAGATATACTAAAACTCTTGCACCGCTGATTGAGTGCGACTTCCGAATGGCTACTCTTGCGGTTTCGAAGAAACTGACGGATTCGATGGCGGTGGCCCTGGTGGCGCCGCAGGGACAGGCTTGAAGTCCGTCCATTTAATGACGACGCGCACTGGAATCTGCAGACCCTTCAAATCCAGCGTATCGTCTGAACGAGAATAATTTGGGAACCAGTATTTCCCTTCGACGTTTTCGCGATAAGTTTCGAACAGGCTGAAGGGCAGTTCCGCAACGCTGTGCATCTCCCCCAGATCCGTCATCCACTTCCCATACGTTTTCACAATCTCGAGGTATTTTGCGTCAACCCAGACGATACCGTCGAAATAGGCTTTGGTGCGTTCGACCATCTTGGGCTTCACCTGAAGAATGTAACAATCGATTTCGTCCACCTGCTCCTTGCCAACATACTTCAGGTCGTATTTCGCGAGCTGGCTCGCCGTGAGTGGGAACAACGGGACACGCTGCAGCCCCTCGACATCTTCCGCCCGAAGGAAGATATGCTGCAGCGTGGAATGTGGCCTTTCGATGACTTTTTCGAAGACCTTGCCGTCCACATCCCGGGCCGGCTGGGTCACCAGCACAAATTCGCCGGAAGGCTTTCCGTCCTGGCCGAACTCCTGGATGCGCACGGTCCTCCGGTAAGTGTAGTGTGTGCGCGCAAGCAGGTATTCGTCTTCTTTCTGGGAAACACGCTTGATGATTTCGCCCTCAGGAAGTGACGGTGGCGCCTCTGGCTCCGCCTCATTTCCGACGCGCGTGACGTGATGTTCCCGCGGCGGCGCGATCGGCCCCTGCGGCGAGTCTTGCGCCTGTAGCAGCAGCCCCTGGAGCAGAATCGCGACGACAAAAACAATACTCGCGAGAACGCGCGAGACGCGAAGGAAGCACGAAAATCGATTGGCCTGGATCATACGAAATTGGATGCGCGCAGTTCCCGCAGGGCAGCCTGCCGCGTCTTCTCGACTCAAGAGTCTAGCGCAATCGGAGCACACGGCCCTAGAAAGGGCAACCTCGCGGAGACGGGCAAAGAAGAAAAAAGGAGTCTCTGCTACAATTCCGGGGATTCGTGAGCGACGCGAGACAAGCGAAACGGTATTTCGTATCGGGAATGGTCCAGGGCGTGGGCTTCCGCTATTTCACGCAGCACGCCGCGGAAAAACTGCACGTCAGCGGCTTCGCGAGAAACCTTCGTGACGGCCGCGTGGAAGTGTTTGCCATGGGCACAACGCAGCAGCACGCGGAATTACGCGCCATGCTCAAACGCGGACCACGCTTCTCCAGCGTTTCCGAGGTTCTGGAAGAGGCCGCAATTCCCGACTCCGAATATGAAGGCGGTTTTTTCATCAATCCCAGCGATTGAAGTGCTCAGATTGAAGTTAATAGGGCCCCGAGGAGACGTTCGAATGAACGATCTGAAGAAGCTGATCCGCGAAGTGCCGGACTACCCGAAGCCGGGAATTCTCTTTTACGATTTGACCACCTTGCTGAAGGACAAGGAGGGATTTCACACGCTGATCGACCGGCTCTGCGATCACTACGAGGGCCACACGATTGATTTGGTAGCAGGAATCGAGGCACGCGGCTTCATCTTTGCGCCTGCTCTGGCATACCGGCTTGGCGCGGGCTTCGTTCCCGTTCGTAAGCCGAACAAGCTCCCCGCCAAGACCACAAGTGTTTCTTATGCGCTGGAGTACGGCACGGACACGCTCGAAATCCATGAAGACTCCGTGAAGCCCGGTCAGCGCGTGATCATCTGCGACGACCTGCTCGCAACGGGTGGCACCGCTGCCGCGACGGCAAAGCTCATCCAAAAACTCGGTGGCACAGTCGAAGGCGCCGCCTTTGCCGTCGAACTCACTTTCCTCCACGGCCGCAAGAAGCTGAATGGCATCGGTGTCTTCTCGCTCATTCAATACGACAAATAGGAAAGGACAACCTCGATTTCGGGTTCACACAGGAAGGAACTCAGTTCCCTGGCGTGCGCGTGCTCCGCTGTCGGAGCGCTTCGAAAAGAACGACGCCAGCGGCGACGGAAACGTTGAGGGATTTTACGGGGCCAGTGGTCGGGAGCGAGACGACGAAATCGCACCGCTTGCGCGTCAGTTCATGCAAGCCTTGGCCCTCGCTGCCGAGGACGATCCCCACCGGCGAGGTGTAGTCCACTTCAGTGTAATTCTTGTCGCCCTGCTCATCGAGGCCCACAAACCAGTAGCCAGCTTCCTTTAACTCCTCCATCGTTCGCACGAGATTGGTCACCTTGGTGACGGGCAAATGTGCCAGCGCGCCGGCGGAAGCGCGCGCCACGGTATCCGTAAGGCCCGCGGCCCGCCGCTCTGGAATGATCACTCCGTGCACCCCCGCCGCCAGCGCCGTTCGAATGATCGCGCCCAAGTTATGCGGATCCTCCACACCATCGAGCAACACGATGAGGCCCTTTTGACCGGGGCTGGCGTTCGCGCGGGCGAGGATGTCATGCAAAGTAGCCGGCGCCCGCGCCGCTGCCAGTGCGACCACTCCTTGATGGTCTTTCGAATTGGCCAGTCGGTCGAGCTGCGAACGGTCCTCGAACCGCACCGGAACGCCCTGCTTGCGCGCAAGCTGCACGATCTCCTCAACGCGGGTGTCCTGCCTCCCCTTGGCGATGGCAATGCGGTCGATGGGGCGCTGGGCCTCGAGCGCTTCTTTAACAGCGTGAATGCCGGTCAATCGGTCCATGAAGTAGAGAGTTTACAGTTGCCAGTCCACAGTTAAAAGCAGTGGCAGTTGGTGGGACAGGCATTCCTGCCTGTCCCACTGGGCCGCGGCATGCCGCGCGCGTCTGTCGCAGTGGCTAATCGAATGCCGAGCAAAACTCGAGCATTCTCACTCGCGCCGATTTTACAGGCACAGTAAACGCCAGCGCTTCGGCCTCATCCAAGAGCAAGATCACCCGGTCCATCTCCCCCTCCCCCGCCCGCCCGGCAAGCGCCAGCCGGATCGGGTGAAACAACTCCCTCCCGCGCAGATTCATGCTGTCTTTCAGCCCAGTGATGATCTCTTTGAATCTATCCGACGTGAGAGGCGCGCCATCGAGCAGCAGCAGGGCCAACTGGCGAAACACGTCGCGGGCGGCATAGCGCGAGAGCACGACGTGGGATTCCACCTGCCCGATCAATTCGTGCGCATCATAATGAAAAACGAGACTAAGAAGATCAGCTAAGGCAGCGCGGTCAGTGGCGTGCCCTCCGAGCATCGAAGCGGCGCGTTCGCACCAGGCATGTTGCTCAAGCGAAGGCTCTGCAGCCAGCCAGCCGCGTTCTCGCAGAATGGCAAAGACATCGGCCGAGGTGAACGGATTTGCGGCGGCAACAGAAGCGTCAGAATGATCGGCAGGAAGCATCAACAGGATTGTAGCGTAGGCGCGGAGTATTATCCTGAGCGCAAGCGAAGGAATGCTGCGCTCCACAAATACATCTCGACAATTCAGCGGGAAGTGAGTGTAGCAATGACGTGCGCCGCGATGGCTTCGCCGCGGCCGATGGCGTCGACGCCTTCGTTGGTCTTGGCTTTCAGGTGAATTTTTTCGGTGCCGACGCCCAGAGCTTTCGCCAGTACCTCGCGCATCTTAGGAAAGTGAGGGCCGAGTTTCGGTTTCTCGGTAATGATCACAGCATCGACGTGTTCGATCGCGAAATGCTGCTCGTCCAGCAGCTTTTTAGCATGTTCAAGGAAGAGCATGCTGTTCGCGCCCTTCCACTTCGGATCGGTGTCCGGAAAGTGAGTCCCGATATCTCCGAGGCCCGCCGCGCCAAGCAACGCGTCGCAAAGCGCATGCGCCAGTACGTCCCCGTCGGAGTGCCCGACCGGTCCTTTGTCAAAAGGCAGCTCAATCCCACCGACGATGAGCTTCCGCCCCTCCGCCAAACGATGTAAGTCGTAGCCGATCCCGCAGCGCGTGTTCATTTCTTCTTGCGCTCGCGCTCGAGGTAGAAGCGGGCGAGGTCCATGTCTGCGGGCTTGGTGATTTTCATATTGCTCTCGGAGCCGAGGACGACGTGAACGTCGTGCCCCATGCGCTCGACAAGCCCTGCTTCATCCGAGGCGTGCACGCCATCGGCCTGGGCACGCGCAAAGGCTTCTTTCAGAAGTTTCGTCGCAAACGCCTGCGGAGTTTGCGCCAGCACGATGCGTTCGCGCGGGACCGTTCCGGTAATCAGCGCCACGTCCTCCGGCAGGCTCGCGCGCTTCACTTCTTTGACGGTGTCCATCGCCGGGATCCCCAAAATTGCGGCCTCGCACCGCCGCGCTTCTTCGATAACTCGCGCAATCTGTTCCGCCGTCACGAACGGCCGCACGGCGTCATGCACCAGTACAATTTCAGTGTCGTTCGGTACTTCGCGCAGCGCCGCCGCCACCGAATCCTGTCGCGAATCGCCACCCTTCACGACGCGCACAGCCTGCTTGAACTTCTCCCGTGCAATCCGCTCTTCGACACGCACCACTTCGTCCGCCCGCGTCGCCACAATAATATCCGTAACCTGCGGGCATGCGGCGATGCGCCTCAAGCTGTGGATCACAATCGGCGTTCCGTCCAGTTCCAGAAATTGCTTGGGCGTTTCAATGCCCATGCGCGTTCCCAGGCCTGCAGCGGGAAGAATGGCGGCGATTCGGCTCATGTTTTGTGCGGTTCCGGTCCTAAAGGGGCCAAGCTTGGAATCGCAAACTTCAGAGTGTACCTCAAGCGGGCGTGTGGGGTGAAATAGGCCAGCAGCGCCGTCCCAATTCCGGCAAAACTTGGAACCGCTGCGCTTCCTGCACCGGACGACTCGATGGAATGGAGAGAGGCGTTTCTGCCTGGGCTACCCGTTAGGAAGATTGGGCGTTATGGACGATCCAGCGATGGCTGCCCGGGAAGACGCGGTGAAGCCGTTCGGCCCGAGGCATCGGAACGCACGCCCCCATTGCCGTCGCCACGGCCTGCCGCCGCAGCTTGTCGCATCGGAGGAGCCGATTGCTCCGGACGTTCCTCAAGACGGCCAAAGATCATCTTGCCTGCCGTCGTTTGATGAACAGAGGTGACGACGATGTCGATACTTTTGTTGATCATCCGCCGCGCGCCGTCCACCACCACCATGGTGCCGTCATCCAAATACGCTACACCCTGGTTCGGCTCCTTGCCTTCGCGCAGAATCAATACACGCATAGGTTCGCCCGGCAGCACGGCTGGCTTGAGTGCGTTAGCGAGCTGATTGACGTTCAGCACCGAGAACCCCTGCACCGTGGCCACCTTGTTCAGGTTAAAATCGTTCGTAACAATTTTTGCGCCGGTGCACCGTGCCAACTCCACCAGCTTGTGGTCCACATCCCCGGCCTGCGGAAAATCCTCCTCAAGAATCCGCACTTCCACCTGGGGCATTTTCTGAATCCGTTGCAGCACCTCAAGCCCGCGCCGTCCTCGCTGGCGCTTCAGAGGATCCGAGGAATCGGCGACCATCTGCAGCTCGCGCAAAACGAATTGCGGAACACCCAGAACGCCTTCCAGGAACTGCGCTTCACAAATCTCGGCGATGCGCCCGTCAATCAGTACGCTGGTGTCCAGGAGCTTCATGGATTCTGCGGGGGCGGCGCTCTTCGTGAAAAATCCACCGAGGGAGTCTTTGTGCAATTCCCCACCCCGGTCCGCTCCAAGCACAAGTCCTAGGAATCCGCAAGAGAAGAGCGCGGCAAATTCGAGGAAAGACTTGGTGGGCTCAGGTTCATTCGTGCGGGAGATGACGAGGG
>Ga0209118_1000700_pt1 | contig 17209 bp, 16 predicted proteins | sample BlaSpr_A8_Ref_M1_FD_187988 | JGI IMG/M metagenome (GOLD analysis project Ga0209118, IMG submission 187988) | Forest soil microbial communities from Thunder Bay, Ontario, Canada - Black Spruce, Ontario site 2_A8_Ref_M1 (SPAdes) (version 2) | ecosystem: Environmental > Terrestrial > Soil > Boreal...
GGCCGGTCGCTTCCACGATGGCGATGTCTGCGCCTTCGACCAGCTCGTCAAGCGGCTGGGTCGGCTCCGTGTCGCCCGAATAAGCGATGAGATGGCCACCGACCTTGATTCGGTAGCCGTTGGATCCGCTGGTGCCGTGGTCGAGCCTGATCGATTGATACATGTACCCTGCGGCGCTGCCCGTGGGCTTGGCGTTCTCATACGTCACGTTGAAGCGTGGCCGCATAACCAACTTCCAGTCCGGGCCCCAGCTGACCTCGAAGAGAGCTTCCATCTTCTCCTCAATCCCTTCAGGGCCGATCATCGTCAGCGGTCGCTGGTCTACGAAGATTCGATAGAGCACAAAGGGTGGCAATCCGAGCATATGGTCGCCGTGAAAGTGCGTGAGGAACACCGCATCGATCGCGCCCGGGTCAACGCCACAGCGGTGCATGTGCGGAAGCAGCGGTGCGCCGCCGTCCAGGAGAAGACGTCCGTCCACCACGACCGCCCCGTTGTATCGCTCTGGTGAAAAAGCTGACCCTGTGCCTAGAAAAGCAAGTTTCAGGCGACGGTCACCGACTGGTTCAGGTACACGTCCTGGATCGCGTGAAGCAAATCGACCCCTTCTTTCATGGGTCGCTGGAACGACTTGCGCCCGCTGATCAAACCCATCCCGCCGGCCCGCTTGTTGATGACTGCCGTTCTGACAGCCTCCTTGAGGTCGGTCGCTCCATGTGATTCGCCACCCGAGTTGATCAGGCCCGCACGTCCCATGTAGCAATTGATCACCTGGAACCGGCAGAGGTCGATCGGGTGGTCCGTGGACAGCTTGTCATAAAGCCCCGGCGCTGTCTTGCCGAAGCCGATGACCTCGAAGCCACGGTTGGTGTCCGGCAGCTTCTGCTTGATGATGTCGGCCTCGATCGTGACGCCAAGGTGATTGGCCTGCCCGGTGAGGTCGGCAGCGGTTTCGTAATTGACGCCGTCTTTTTTGAAGGCGCCATTTCGGACGTAGCACCACAGCACAGTCGCCATGCCGAGCTCATGAGCTTGATGGAAAGCGATCGCGATTTCCTGCAGCTGGCGATCCGATTCGGCGGAGCCGAAATAGACGGTGGCACCCAGCGCCACGGCGCCCATCTCCGAAGCTTCCTTGACCGTTCCAAACAGGATCTGGTCGTACTTGGTCGGGTAGGTGAGGAGCTCGTTGTGGTTGATCTTGCAGATGAATGGGATGCGATGGGCGTACCGGCGAGCCACCGAGCCGAGCACGCCGAAGGTCGACGCCACGGCATTGCACCCGCCTTCTATAGCCAGCTCGATGATCTTCTCCCCGTCGAAGTAGATCGGGTTCGGGGCGAACGACGCGCCCGCGGTGTGCTCGATCCCCTGGTCGACCGGGAGGATCGAGAGGTAGCCGGTGCCGGATAGGCGGCCGTGCTCGAAGAGCGACTGCAGGCTGCGCAGCACGCGCGTAGGCCGGTCGCTGTCCTTCCAGACCCGGTCGACAAAGTCGTGTCCCGGAAGGTGCAGCTGTGCCTTGGGCACGGTCTCGCATTTGTGCTCGAGAAGGTCGCGGGCGTCGTCGCCGAGCAACTCCTCGAGCTTGCCCAACGATCCTCTGGTGACTGTGGCCATCAGTTCCTCTTATACATGTGATTACCGCGTTCCCGCAGGTTCGCCACCCTGCAGGCGTCACTCTATAGTGGCATCTCATGACGGAGCGAGCTAGCGATCTCCTAAGCGACCTCGCCGATCGGCTTTCAGCCGACACTGGCGAGAGCGACTTGGTGGCCGCTGAATCCATACGCGCGATCGCCCCGGCGGTCCTGAAAGCGCAGAAGGACGACTCCGTCGACGAGCTCATCCGGACGTCGGTTTCCTTCCTCGAAGTCCTGTTTCGCTCCCTCCATACAGACTCCCACGTGCCCTGGCTCGAGTACTACGGGCTGGCGCGTGAGGCTTCGCGACGTTACGCCGAAAAGGGGATCCCGCTGGAGTCTTTGATGGAGGGCCTCGCCGTCTTCCGCCGCTCGGTGATCTCCCGGGTCACGGAAGAGGTCGCGGGCAGCACCTACGCGGACGAGGTCATCCTGCTCGCGCAAGGGCGGCTGGGCGATGTGGTGGAGCACCTGAACTCCAGCTTCATCCGCGGCTACCTCGACTTCACCGAGGCCAAGCACAAGGCCCGGCAGACCGAGCTCCACGGCCTCTATCACATCGCCAGCGCGCTTGGCCGCTCGCTGGACGTGACCGAGATCGCCGAGGTCGGGCTTCGGGAGACGCTGAAGGTTCTCCGACTTCAGGCCGGCGCCGTGTGGGTGCGTGAGGGAGCCCGGCTGAAGCTCGCCAAGACGCTGGGCATGCAGCCGGGAGAGGAGGAGGAGTTCTCCGAGTCAGGCCGCTCGAGACTCGTCAAGGTGGTCGAGATCGCATCTGGTCCGGCGGAGTCTCGCGTAGACCGCATCACCGGTCAGTGGAGCGCGATCCGAGCCGAGCTGAGAACCAAAGGTGTGCTGCTTGGCGCGATGACCGTGGCGACCCGCCTGCCTCGAACGTTCGAGTCCACCGACTTGGAGTTCGTGGCCGCCGTCGCGGACCAGATCGCGGTGGCACTGGACCGGGCGCGCCAGCATACGAAAGAGGCGAGGACCGACTACCTCACCGGGCTGGCCAACAGGCCGGAGTTCGAGCGCGCGATCGACCGCGCGGTGGCGGGCGCGCAGCGCCACAAGCGCCGGCTCGCCCTGATGATGATCGACCTCGACAACCTCAAAGACATCAACGACGCCCACGGGCACCACGTCGGCGACGAGGCCATCCGCGTCCTGGCTCACGAGCTGCAGCGTGCGGTGCGCGCGACCGACACATGCGGTCGCCTGGGAGGCGACGAGTTCGGCGTAGCGATGCCGGATGCGGACGAGAGCCACGCCATCCATGTAGCCACGCGCGTGCGACAGTCGCTGGACGAGATGAACCGGTCGTCCAAGGTGCCCGTCCCGGTCGAGTTCAGCATCGGGATCTCTTCCTGGAAGCCGGGCATGGACTGGCAGGCCATGTATCAGACCGCCGACAAAGCCCTTTACGTGGACAAGCGGCGCCGGCAAATCGGCCGCAAACTGCTTGGTCAGTCCGGGAGCTGATCCTCCGCCCGGCGAAGTGCTAGGGCCGGAATTCTTCGATCGCGACACAGTCACGGTCGCGCGCGACCTTCTGGGCAAAGTGCTCGTGCGCGAAGCGGAAGGCAAGCGCATGTGGGGCCGCCTGGTCGAGGTCGAGGCCTACCTGGGTCCGGACGACCTGGCAGCTCATTCCTCAGGAGGCCGGCGCAGCCCGCGGAACGAGGTCATGTACGGGGCGCCGGGTCATGCCTACGTCTATTTCACCTACGGCATGCACCACTGCCTCAACTTCGTCACCCAGCCGGTCGGTGTTCCACAGGCGGTGCTCGTGCGCGCGCTAGAACCCGGGCCGGGCGTTGGACGGTGCGGTGGCCCCGGCCTGGTGTGCCGCGCCCTCGGCATCGATCGAACGATCAACGGCGTGGCGCTGGTGCCACCTCAGCTTTACGTTGTCGACGATCACGCGCCGGAACGCAGATGGTTCGCCACCCCTCGGATCGGGATCGGCGATCAGGGCGAGTGGACCGACCGCCCGCTGCGTTTCTGCTGGGACTCGCCTGATTTATCCCGCCCGGTGAAGCGCGGGTCAGACGGCTAGGGCCAGTTTCCGGGCGACGGATCTCCTCGTTTCATTTCGGCCCAGTCCGCCCGCACCGGCGCGAAGATGTCGGTCGCGGTGCAGCCGTCAGGACCTGCGACCGCTTCGTGGGGGATGTTCGGTGGAATCGCGTAGGTGTCGCCCGGCCGGAGCTCGCGTTTCTCGGACCCGATCCGCATGGTCATGGTGCCGGCGATGATGAAACCGAGCTGCTCGTTCTCGTGGTGGTGCTCTGGGGAGATGGCGTGTGGCTCGAGGTCGATCACTGCCATCGTCACCCGTTCGCCGTTGACCGCACGAGCCTTGATGCCGTCGCGAAGCAAGTGCGGGCGCAGCTTCGACAGGTGTTCGAAAGAGCTCACTCCACGACCCGGTCGATGATCGTCGCGGTGCCGATGCCGCCGCCGCAGCACATCGTCTCGAGACCGTAGCGCAGGTCGCGTCGCTCGAGCTCGTACAGCAGGCGGTTCATCAGGACGGCGCCTGACGCGCCCAACGGGTGGCCGACCGCGATGGCGCCACCGTTGACGTTGGTCTTGTCCATGTCGGCGCCGGTCTCCTTCTGCCAGGCAAGGACGACCGAGGCGAAGGCTTCGTTGACCTCGAACAGGTCGATACTGTGCAGCTCCAGGCCCGCCTTTATCAACACTGCCGCGGTACCCGGAATGGGTCCTTCGAGCATCAGAACCGGGTCGGTGCCCACCACTGCCTGCGCGCGAATGCGGGCGCGTGGCTTCAGGCCGAGTTGCTTGGCCTTCTCCAATGACATGAGTAGGACGGCAGCGGCGCCGTCGGAGATCTGGCTCGAGTTGCCGGCGGTGATCGTGTGCTCGGGGTTGAAGGCCGGCTGAAGTGCCGCCGTCGCCTCGTAGCTCGCGTTCGCTCGAATCCCCTCGTCCTTGTTGACGAGCTCGTGGTGGCCGTTGCCATCGACCGAAACCTCGATCGGCATGATCTGGGACTTGAAGTAGCCCTTGTCGGTGGCCGCGTGGGCGAGCTTGTGGCTGCGAACACCGAACTCGTCCATCGCCTGGCGGGAGATTCCGTACTTTCGCGCCATGTACTCGGCCGAGATGCCCTGCGGAACGAGGTCGTAGACCTCGGTCAGCTCTGGCGGAAAAGGTGACCCTGGCGAAATTGCGTTGGAGCCCATCGGGACGCGGCTCATCGATTCGACGCCGCCCGCGATGGTGATGTCGCATACGCCGGACTGGATGAGGTTGGCGGCGAAGTGGATAGCCTGCTGGCTCGATCCGCATTGACGGTCGATAGTGGTCGCGGGCGTCGTGAAGGGAAAGCCGGCCGTCAACCATGCGCTGCGCCCGATGTTCAAACTTTGCTCGCCGGCCTGGGTCACGCACCCGAAGACGACGTCATCGACCGACTCGGGTTTGATGCCTGCGCGCTGGATGATCTCTTTCAACACGAGCGAGCCGAGGACAACCGGGTGGAGGTCCTTGAGCTTGCCGTTGCGACGACCGATCGGTGTCCGCACGGCCTCGACGATCACGACTTCGCGCATGTTCGATGTCTCCTTGTTGCGGTGGTGATACCCATTTTAGTCGCGCCATTAATCATCACGGACGTCAGTGTCAACCCCATAAACATTTGCCTGGCGAGCCGACTTATTTATTTGTTGACGTGCCCTTATCCGGCTGATAACTTTCGCGATGCCCCAAGCGGCTGAGTACGGTAAACCTGAGGATACCGAACGTCGAGTAGGTGGAAGGTCTGGCGCAAGCCATGGTTGGAAACCGAAAAACGCATAGGGCACTTCAGGGTAAACAGGAAGGTCGCTTGGGGCATCGTTTTCCACAACCGCTCCACACCCCTCTCCTCAATTCAAAAACCCTTTCTTTCCAGCCTCTGTGCAAGCTTTCTCCACAGCCTCGGCGTCGAAGATTGCCCCCCTCCGCCCGAGCTTTTTCACGCCCTCCAGCAAGCGGGCGACGGGGAGCGGATTCTCGTAGCGCAGCCAGTGGTAAACGATTGGATGCGACCAGGGCCGGCCCTGCAGCGCGTACAGCCGGCGATGGCTCTCGACCACGATCCCCTCCACTCGGCGCAGGAGACTTGGCTCGCCGGCCGCCATCGTGCCGAAGTCCTGCCGAACCATCCATCGCAGCAGGCGATGAAGGCGTTCGCCGCTGCGCGAGGGCGCGGGCAGGATGGGACCTCCTGATTTCTCTATCTGTCGGCCTCGGGCCGGACGGCAGTGATGGCGTCGAGCTCGTACACGCTCGACCGGAGCGTGCAGATGAAAGGAAGGTTTCGATACAGCTCGCGGTAGTCCAAGCCGTACCCAACCACGTAATCGTTGGGGATCTGAAAGCCCACGTAGCGCACCGGCACCTCGACCAAACGTCGGGTGGGTCGGTCAAGCAGGGTCACCACCTCGATCGATGCCGGCGCGCGCTCGCGCAGCTCCGAGAGCAGGTAGTCCAGGGTGAGGCCCGTGTTGACGATGTCCTCCACCAGCAAGACGTTGCGACCAGTGATCGGATAGTCGATGTCGCGCGCCACTTGCACTCGTGCGCGCGGCTGCGCGCCTGCGTACCGCTTGAGGTCCAGGTAATCGATCACGAACGGGACCTTGATCTGGCGCGCCAGGTCGGCGAGAAAGAACGTGATGCCCTTCAACACACCCACCAGCACGATCGTCTGTCCGCGGTAGTCGCGCGAGATCTTCCTCGCCAGCGCCCTCACGCGTGTTTCCAGCTCGACCGGGGAGATGACGATGTCGCCCACGTCCTGCTTGCGGAGATTCTGCACCTCGACGGCGCCGTATCCGGCTTTGGCCAGGAGCTGCTGGTAGTCCTTGCGATACAGCAGCCGCACGTTGACGTCCGGGTACAGCTCGCGAAGCAGACGGACCTTTCGGTTCTTCGGGGTCACATGCACCTGTTTCATCGTTGTGAGCTCGACGTAGAGGTCGTGCTCGGGCAGGTAGAAGTCGGGCGTGAACATCTCGGCTACGCGATCGCCCTCCCACGCGATCGGGAACGACACGGGCTCGTATACCCAGCGGATTCGGTAGTAGTCGAGGAAGCGCGCGAACTCCTGCTCGGAGGGATGGGCGAACTCGACGCGCGAGTGCGGTGGGCCCGCGCGTCTGACCAGGCGCGAGCGCTGCCGGACTGGGCGGCGCCACTTCTGTGGCACGTTAGCTAGGGCGGACGACGCCAATGAAACGCCGAAATTGTACTCTCGGCATTGAGGTACGACCTGAGATGCCAGCCGGATCTTCGGCGCCCATGCGGCCCATCTGCGTCGTTGCGACCTGCGTTGCTCGCTTGCGCATCAACGGATGCGCGCGCTGCGCTACTCGGCCGCGCCTAGCATCTGGACCACCTGGACACCGAATCTCTCGGCTGGCCCTCCAGTCGCACCTCTTATGACCAACTCGGCTGAAAGGATGATCGCGGAGCAGCTGCTCCCGAACGGCGTCACCGACGAGCGGGTGCTACGCGTGATGTCATCGATTCCGCGTGAGGAGTTCCTCCCCGGCGGGCTTCGACGCTACGCCTATGACAATCGCGCGCTCTCGATCGAGTGCGGCCAGACCATCTCGCAGCCGCTTGTCGTCGCCTTGATGACTCAGGCCCTCAGACCACAGGACGGGGACGTCGCCCTCGAGGTCGGTGCCGGGTCTGGTTACCAGGCGGCGGTGCTGAGCCGGCTGTGCAAGAAGGTGATCACGCTGGAACGTGAACCTGCCCTGGCCGAGCACGCATCGGAAACGCTGGCTCGGCTCGGTTTTTCTAACGTCGAAGTGGCGGTGGCGGACGGCACCCTCGGCTGGCCGGATTCAGCACCGTACGACATCATCCTGGTCGCCTGTGCGACGCCTGAGGTGCCGCCCGCGCTGATCGAGCAGCTTGCCCCTGGCGGCCGGCTCGTAATCCCGCTCGGAAGCGCGTCCGACGAGCACCAGGATCTGCGCCTCTACCGTCGCGACGAGGACAGCCTGTCGTCGATATCACTCTTTCCGGTGCGCTTCGTCCCGCTACGGACTGGGTGAGGGAGAGGCGCTCGGAGTCGGGGCCGGCGATGGCGTGCCGCCGGTGGTCGGTACCGTTCCGGTGATCTGCTGCAGCTGCTGAAGCAGAACTCCGAGCTGGGCCATGTCTGAGGCGTACGTCGACAGGTCTCCGGCTCTGAGTGCCGTGTACGCCGCCGCGTAGAGGGTGTTGATCTGGTTCACCAGGCTGGCGATCTGTGTGACCTGGGCAGGAGTGAAGGTGGTGGGAGTGGTCGTCGTCGGCGGTGGTGCGGTGGAAGTGCCGACAAGCTGGTCGATCGCCTGCTGCAGCGTGTCTGTGTAAACCACATTGGCTGCGTCCGCGAGGATGACCTTCTTTAGCTCGGGGAGGCTGGTCGTCTGCGTGGCGCGCAGGTAGATTGGTTCGAAATAGAGGAAGGAATCCCCGATCGGCACAACCAGCAGGTTGCCCTGCAGGACCTGGGAACCAGCCTGGTGGAACAGCGTGAAGTCCTTGGAGATCGTCGTGTTTTCGTTGATGCGATTGGCCACCTGCTGCGGGCCGAAGATGACCTTGTCCTTGGGCAGGTCATAAGCGACGTATTCACCGTAATGCGTGCCGTCATTCCGAGCTGCCATCCATGAGACGAGGTTGTTCTTTCCGTGTGGCGTGAAGGGCATGATCAACAGGAACTCCGGCGTCTGCTCGCCAGGGAGCCGGAAGAGGACGTAATAAGGAGCCACCGCGGTGGCTGCGACGCCTGGGGCGTTCTGTGCGGTGGGCACGTCCCAGACGTCCTCGCGCGAGAAGAAGACGTTGGCGCCTGCCGCATCCGCGCTGACGTGGTACGTCGCGTAGATCTCGACCTGGGTGTTGAAGAGGTCGACCGGCACCCGCACGTGGGCGCGCAGGCCGGACGGCATGTTGTCCATCGACTTGAACAGCGACGGGAACGTTGCCTGGTAGGCCTTGATGATCGGGTCCTTGGAGTCGAACACGTAGAAGTCGGCGGTGCCTTCGTACGCGTCGATGACGACCTTGACCGAGTTGCGAACGTAGTTGATGTAAACCGGGTTGGTGGTGTTCTGGAAACTCACCGTTTGGGAGTACGGGTACGTCGCGCCCGTCGTATATGCATCCAGGATCCAGTACGTCCGGCCGTTGACCACGACGATGTAGGGGTCGCCATCGAAGGTTAGGAATGGGGCGAGCTCGTGAGCCCGGTCGATGATGTTCCGCCGGTAGAGCATCTCGCTCTTGGAGGTGACCTGGGAGGAGACCAGAAGGTTGAAGTCCCCGAGTTTTAGCGACCACAGCGCTTTGTTGAGCTCGGTCATCTGGACGCCGTGGCTGCCGGTGTATGAGGTGAAAACGTCCTTGCTGCCCAGCGGATAATCGAACTCGGGCGTGTTGGACGGGGCCAGCGCGTAGCTGCCGGTGACCTCGCCGAAGTAGATGGCCGGCTGGGTCACCGTGAGCTGGCCTGTGGGAGGCAGGTCACCGACCACGTAAGCCGGCAGGCCCTCACCGGCAACAGCATTGACCGGGCTGGCGGCCAGGCCGTAGCCGTGTGTGTACACGAGATGCTCGTTGACCCACTGCTTCGCCGCGTCCGGCAGATTGGTGTAGTTGAACTCTCGTGCGCTGATCTCGAGCTGCTTGATCGCCCCGCCAATGCTGTATCGATCGATGTCGATGTCGTAAAAGCTGTAGTAGGTGCGGATGGTCTGGAGCTGGTCGTACGTGTCCTTTAGCGGGGCGAAGTCCCACAACCGCAGGTTGTCGACCGTGGCCTTGTCGTTTTGGACCTCCTGAAGGCTGAGCGGCTTGTCCCCGGTGAACTGGCTGACCTTCACGTTGGACAACCCGTACGCAGCCTGCGTACCACCTATCTCCCTTTGGATGTAAGGAAGCTCATAGGACTTCGCGCTTGGGGTCACAAAGAAGCTCTGGACGACGGTCGGATAGACCTGGCCGATCACCAGCATGGCCACCCAGATTCCAGCCGCTGCCAACGCCACCGACCTCCGCTTGAGCCACATGTTCGCAAGCAGGGCACCGGCCAGAACCACGCCCGCCGCCGCCTGGAACGTGTAGAAGGGCAGCCGCGCGTTCACGTCTGTGTAAGCGGCGCCCCAAACGACGTTGGTGTTGTGTGCGTAGAGGAGGTCATAGCGGCCGAGCCACATCCATCCTGCGAGCGCGATGGCGAAAACCGAGAGCATCGCCGACAGATGCGCGATCGCGCGAGGGCTCAGGTTTAGGTCGAAGGTGTCACCTCGCCATGCGTACAGCGCCGCGATCACTAGGGTTGCCATGAAGCCGAGGCCGAGCGCCCAGTTGGCCAGGGAATGCAGGAATGGGAGCGTCAGCAAATAGAAGGAGATGTCCTGGCCGAGGACCGGGTCGGTGACGCCGGTCGGAGTGGCATGTTGGAAGAGCGCCAGGTTCATCCACTGGGTTCCCGCGCCGCCCGACAGGATCAGCGCGACAAGAGCCGCTCCAGCAAGCGCGACCCCACCGGTGGCGCTGCGAATGCTCGACCTACTGATTCCGACCGCTCGTAGCCCTGATCCCGAGCGGACGCGCAGCGCCACGATGACGTTGATCACCATGTAGACGAACGCGATCGAGAAGCTGCCCGCGAACAGGACCGTCTGCAGGACCAGGCGCGTCGTGAACACGTCCTTGAACCCAAGGGCGTCGTACCACTGCAGCTCGGTGAAGAACCAGATGATCGGGCTGGCGAAGATGAAAACGAGCAGTGCCACGCCGATGAGCCCGGCGCCGACCCAGAACCTGCGAGGCGGCCTCGGGAAGCGGATCTCTCGCGCTCCCTCGAACGGACCCCCTCGCTCGAAGGGATCAAACGGCCGGAAGGGGCGGCTCATGCCCTTCGAATGTTAGTAGTACGCCGGTACGGTGTGCTTCGGCCTGGTTAGCGCGCCCTCGCCGGTTCTGATGTTGGTTCGACCTTCTTATGAGCTGGATTGCGATCGACTATCAGGTCGATGAGGCCCCAGTCCTTGGCCTGTTCCGGGGTCATGAAGAAGTCCCGCTCCATCGCCCGCTCGACGTCCTCCAACGGACGCCCGCAGTGCTTGGCGTAGAGGCTGCCCACCTGCTCGCGCTGACGCAGGAGCTCTTGGGCGTGGATCTGGATGTCGCTCGCCTGACCCTGCATGCCTTGAATGAACGGTTGGTGGATGAGGATCTGCGCGTGTGGCAGGGACATGCGCATGCCGTGGTTGCCGCCGGCCAAGAGGATCGACGCACCGCTCGCGGCCAACCCCGTGCAGAGGGTGCCGACTTTGGGGGCCACGTACTGCATGGCGTCGTATATCGACAGTGCGGCGGTGAGTGAGCCACCCGGGCTGTTGATGTAGAGCTGTATGTCGCGATCCGGCGCCTCGTTTTCGAGGAAGAGAAGCTGCGCGGTGACGTTGGTGGCGAGGTCGTCGTCGATGACTCCGCGCACAAAGACGACCCCGTCTTTGAGGAGGCGGGAGTAGATGTCGTAGGCGCGCTCGCCACGCCCATCGTTGGTGATGACAGTCGGAATCAGCGACATGACGTTATCTCCCCGGCTCGAAGCCGATGCGTGGACGGGCCTTTGGCGGCGGGTTGGCCATCGCCAGGTACGCGCTGAAGTCGGCGACGCTGCGCAGCGCGTCCATATTCAAGGTCGCGGTGGCCATGCGCAGCTTCACGGGTGGGTCCTCGGGCCAGCGCGGGTGGTCGGCGTCCGCCCCCAGCAGCCTGGCCAGATCCGCATAGATGTCCGCGGGGCCGGCACCAAGCGCGTGAGCCACAGCCAGGAGGCGTTCGGTGGAGACCTCCTTGCGGCCCCTTTCCACCTCCGACAGGTGAGCCGGCGAAAGCCCGGCCTCCGCGGCCACCTCGGTCAGGGTCCGGCGCGCGGCCTCTCGGCGCCCTCGAAGCACAGCTCCGAGCGCGGCTCGCACCGCCTGGGCGGATTCGCTGTAGGCGAACGGCATCTTTCTAGGGCAAAAGCATACGCACAAATCGGGGCCGATAATCCATCCGCAGGGCATCTAACCCGAAATAACATGGGTGAGCGCTACGACTTCATCGATGTCTGGACCATTCCAGCCGGTATCGACCTCGCCTGGCGGATGGTCGACGACGTCGCCAAGTGGCCGAGCTGGTGGCCGGACTATCGCTTCGCGGAGGTCATCTCGGACGTGAAGCACGGGCCGGGCACCCGGTGGCACGTCAAGGTGAGGTCAAACCTGCCTTACACACTCGACTTCAACTTCACAGTCCTCACGCACGAGCCGCCCCAATATGTCCGCACCCGGGTTGAAGGCTTTTTCGAGGGTGAAATCGACTGGCGGCTGGAATCGCCGGCCGCAGGCATAACCCGCATGACGCTGCATGAGCAAACCGAGACCAGGTGGGCCTTGATCAACCTTACCGCGCGGCTTGGTGGTCGGCGGCTGTTGAGGAGCAACCACGCGTCGGCGATGCGTCGTGGCGAGATGGGCATGAAGGCCGCGCTCGCGAGGGGCTACGTGCCGCCCGACCTCGACGCGCTCCCGACTTAGTCCTTCAGGTTGTTCGGATCCAGCAGCTCCTGCCTTGGGCGTTCGATGAGCTGGCGCGACCTCATGATCTCGATTAGCTTCTTGCGGCCCTTGGGAGGCCCGATCATGATCGCGCCGACGAGCCGATCATCTTTGAAAAACAGCTTTCGGTAGAACTTCTCTTCGAAGCTGTAGGTACGGACTGACTCCAGGTCCGGCTGCACATCAGGCGTTACGCCCATGACTGCGAGCGTCGACCCGAACATCGTGGTCGTGTACGTGGGCACATCGAAGAAGTCCTCCGAAGCACCGGTCATGTTCCGGGCCGCAACCTTGCCGTGCGCCTCGGCGTTGTCCCACGTGCCCATCTGGTTATGGCGTTCGACCATGAGGTCGTAGAACACCGCGATGTCGCCGGCCGCGTAAGCGTTGGGCGCCGAGGTGCGCAACTTGGCATCGGTGACGATGCCTTTGTTCAGCTCGATCCCGGTGCCGCGAACTGGTTCCGTGTAGTAGTCGAGACCAACCCCATACGCCAGCACGTCGAACTCGACTCGCTTGCCATTCACGGTCTCAGCGAGGAAGCGTCCGTTCACGCGGCTGAACTTCTGCACCTCGTCAGAACTGATGAACTCCACGCCTTGTGCCTCACCGAGCTGCCGGCACAGCTGTCCGCCTTCCTCGTCCAGCACGTAGCGGAGGAACCACGGCCCGCGCATGATCCAGGTCAGCTGTGCCTTCTTGCGGAAGCTGACCCCTTCCGCGAGCTCGTAGCCGATGAAGCTGCCACCCATCACGAGGACCCGCTCGGCTGCATCGGCCTTCTCGATGATCTCGTCCGTGTCGTCCAGGGTCTGAAAGCCGATGCATTGAGAGACGAGATCTGATCCTGGCCACGGCGGTGGCTTCGGGCGCCCTCCGGTGGCGATGAGGATCGCGTCATAGGGAAATGACTGGTCGCGGCTCGTACGAACCACTTTGCTTTTGACGTCGATCTCGGTTGCCCAGGTCTCGAAGTGGATCTCGAGGTTCTGCTTTGCGTAGTCCTCGACCGTACGCATCAGCACCTTCTCGCGCCGCACCTGCCCCCGCAGATACCGCGGCAGGGCGACCCGGTTGTAGAGCGGATAGCGCTCGGCCGCGATCATCACGATGGAGGCTTCAGGGTCGAGCTTGCGCAGCTCCTCGGCGCATGTCTGCCCGGCAATGCCGTTGCCGAGGATGACGTATCGACGTGTCAACTAAAGAGAGAGGCCGTAGATGTAGCTGGTGTCGTCGTCATTGACCAAATCGTATCCGCTGGCACGAAGGTCTTCGCCCGCAGGGTGGTCGCGTGGGAGGGCGATGGTCACGTCCGCCAGCCCGTCGGCGTCGGCTTCGAACCGGAGCTCCATCAGCAGCTCTCGTAGTGCTCCGCCACGGCCCGCGACAAAGGCCACGGCAACGTTGTCGCTCCAGGGCACGCGAAGTCCGGCGATCGCACGGCCGCCGGGTCCGGCTCTCAGCATTCCGGTTTCCGCCAGGCGGGCCAGCTCCGCAACCCCTAGGTCATGAGCACCGTTGAAATCGGCGGTGACTCCGCTGTAAAGGTCGACGCCCGGCGTGCGGGCGACCGCCGACCACAGCTTTTCTGCCTGCTCGGGTGCTGGAATCCGCGCCGACTCACCGCCTTCGACGCGGACGCCTTTCCACCAGCGAACGTCGATCAACCGTCTGAAGCCGGCCGACTCGAACAGCCGCACGGCGCCCGGATTGCCTGTTGCGAGGCGCATCTCCCGGAAACCCTGCTCGCGAGCCTCGGCGATCGCCGAAGCGAGCATGGCCTTCGCCAGGCCCTGCCGCCGATGGGTGCTGGCGACCCTCAAGCCCTCGTACCAGATGAGCCCTGGCGCGTAGGGTCGCAATCTCTGCAGCCCGACCACGACGCCGTCCAGCTCGACAGCCTGGAAGGTAGCGCCAGCCTCCGAAACCCAGTCATCAAATACACGCTGGATGTAGTCATGGCCGTCCCACACATCGCGGACCATCTCGAGCACACGATCACGATCTGCTGGTCTAACGGGTCGGATCGTCAGCGAATCGATGGACGCCAATGTGCTATCCCGGAAAGTGAGAGGCCGCCGTCGTAGACGAGCTCGTCGCCATCCTGAGTGAGAATTTCCCCAAGCATTCCGCGCACCTCGGATTCACCTACGTCGCCGCGCAGCAGCGATTGGCAATCGGCCAGGGCCTCGTTCAGATCGGCATATCGCTGGACGACCTGGTACCGGATGAAGGTGACGTCGGGCGCCATCCCCAACTGCACCAGCAGCATGAAGAGGTCGGTGAACTGAGGCAGGCGCGGGCCGGGCCCGCCCAGCATCCGTTGTCGTATGACTGTGGCGGGGTGGGGCATCGGTCCCTCGCGCAGCATGATGAAGACCCGCTCGCGCGCGGATCGGTCCAGCTTGGCGATGAATGGCGCCGGCTCCTCGACTCCATAAAGGACGTGCGCGCAGATGACGAGGTCTGCCGGCGCCACCTCCGCCTCTTCCCACGTGCTGGCGATCACGGTCATGTTGTCGCGGGGCGGAATCAGGGCACGCATTCCCTCCGAAGGCTCGACCGCCGTCACCCATTCGAGTCGTTCAGCAAGGGGCAGCGCGTGGCGGCCTGCACCGGCGCCCACGTCGATGAGCGTCTTGCGCGCCGACGTGTACGGCGCCACGACGGCAATGAAGTCATCGACGCGCGTGCGGGTGGAACGGGCAAATGTGGGCGCCCTGCGGTCCCAGTACGACGAGTCGCCGTGGCCGCCCGCGACGGCGGAACGTTCCTTGACCAGCCGGCGCCAGTGGTTGGTCCAGTCGATGTCTGCGACGCTCTCAGATGCCTCTTTCACGGAGATCCCGAGGCTACCGGATATCCCCTCCCATCTGCGACCGCTACGCGGTCGGTGATGACCTCCCCACGAGTGGGGAGGGACGCGATCCGGAGCTACGATAGGCCGCACCATGGGCGCTACTGCCTCGGAATTCAGCGCCGCCGAAGCCGCCATGCTGGCTAGGTACTTCACCAACCTCGACCGGCCCGTTTTCGCGCTACGCAACCTGCCTGAGGTGGTGAAAGGGGCGCTTTTCTCGCGGTATTCGCGCACTGAGAAGAGCCTGCGCCGGGTCCTCCTCGACGAGTTCATCAACGAGCCGGATTCGGGTTTCGAGAAGCTCGCAGACACCGCGACCGACAGCGACGACATGGTGGCCGTTCGTCGCGCCGAGGAGTTCTACGAGCGCGTGCTGGTCGGCTACGGAGACGATTCGGTTGCCGAGCTGGCGGGTGCCCACGTCGCCGTCGAGCGCGTATCGACGCTGGCTGCCAAAGCGTTGGAAGACAGCCGCATCGGCATCTCACCCCTGGAGAAGTCGACTCGCTATGTGCGCTTCGATCGCCCCGGCTCCGACGGCCGCCGTCTCTTCCATCGAGGCCCGGAGCTGGACCATCCGGATTACGAACGGGCCGCCGACGCTCTTTTCGACACCTACAGCAGCCTCATCGAGCCACTCACACTGTCAATACGCGACCGATTTCCTCTCGAAGCCGGGGAGAGCGATCGCGCTTGGAAGTCCGCCACCCGGGCCAAGGCCCTGGACATGCTTCGCGGTCTTCTGCCCGCGGGGACGCTCACCAACCTCGGCCTGTTCGGCAACGGGCGCGCTTTCGAGTACCTAATCACCAAGCTGGCCGCACACGAGCTGCCGGAATGCAACCGTCTGGCGACCGACCTCCACCGGGAGCTGAGCCTGGTGATCCCGGCTTTCGTGAAGCGGGCCATCGACGACCGTTACGGCAGGCCGGCGGCGGAGAGGATGGCCGCAATAGCGTCCGCCACCGCCGCGCTCGCCTCGCGGTCGGGCCGCACGGGATCGGGGCCCAGCGTCAGGCTCATCGAACACGACCCGGACGCCGAGCGCAAGGTGGTGGCGGCGGCACTCTTCCCGCGGTCGGACGGCGGCTGGGAGGACCAGACAGGTGACCCCGCGGTCATCCTTGAGGCCTTGCTCGGGGACCGCGCCAACCGGCGGCAGCGTCCACCCCGAGCGCTGGAACACGCTCAGTACACCTTCGAGATCGTCGCCAACTTCGCGGCTTATCGGGACCTTCACCGCCACCGGATGCTCACCCAGGACCGCCAGCTCCTGGGCACGTCTCTCGGCTACGACGTCCCAAAAGACCTCGCCGAGCTGGGTATGGAGGGCCGATTCCAGGCGGCAATCGAGGCTGCCGCGACGGCCCACCAGCGGCTGGAGCGTGAGGCCGGCCCGGCGCTGGCCCAGTACGTGGTACCGCTCGCCTTCCACGTCCGCTGGTACTTCCGGATCAACCTCCGCGAGGTCTACCACCTGTGCGAGCTCAGGACCACCCCGCAGGGCCACCCGGACTACCGCTGCGTCGCCCAGGAGATGTTCCGGCTGGTGAGCGAGGTCCACCCCCGGCTGGCGCGCTACGCCGGCTTCGTGGACATGGGGCCTGGCGACGAGCTGGAGCGCCGAAAGGCGGAGCGCCGGATCGACGAGAAACTCGGCGCGATCGACCAACGCGTGCTCTAATGAAGTTAGTGACTAATAGTGACTAATGAGGGTGAGGGTGAAATGGTGAATCTGGAGATTTTGGTGCCGCGCGGAGCGGAGCGTCGGGCTGGAGAGGTACGGCGGGCTGGCGTTGAACGCCGGTATGCCGAGCGGCGCGATCCGGTTCGCGCAACCGCCGGCCGCCGGGTCGTTTATCCGTTCGACAGGCGGGTAGCCGAGCGGCGGGCGCTCGAGCGTCGCGAATCCTGGCCGGAGCGCGGGTTCTAACCAGCTCCTGACGCCGAGGCGCGCGACGGCGCACTCTTTGACGGCATGGCCCGCCCCGCGCTGATCGTCCACGGAGGCGCGGGCGCGGTTCCCGTCTCCGAGCGCCCACTGCGGCAGGCGGCCGTCGAACGAGCGCTGACGG
>Ga0209118_1000701_pt1 | contig 17196 bp, 13 predicted proteins | sample BlaSpr_A8_Ref_M1_FD_187988 | JGI IMG/M metagenome (GOLD analysis project Ga0209118, IMG submission 187988) | Forest soil microbial communities from Thunder Bay, Ontario, Canada - Black Spruce, Ontario site 2_A8_Ref_M1 (SPAdes) (version 2) | ecosystem: Environmental > Terrestrial > Soil > Boreal...
GATTGAAAGGGTTATTGGGATCAAGTTGCTTCTGGTTGACTAGCGAGGTCACAACCATCAGCGTGCAGGAATTCGACAGGCGCTCGGTGAGCGTGCCATCGGGATTGGGAGCTGGAAGTTTAGGGCAAAGGAATTGGACCGCGTCGGCAACGGGCTTCTGAAGCTCAGTGATTCCGGATACGCTGGGGAGACCCGGGACCTGACCCGCAGCGAGTGCAGCATAACCGGCGCACAAAACCACGCTCCCGGTCATTATCGTAACGTCACTAAGCAGCCGGTACGGCAACAGGTTCTTCAATTGGCTCCCCTTCTAAGTTACGCGTATGGCGGTCGCGCACCGATTGTCGACGCGCGTGACGTGATATTCCAAAAATCAATGCTTTGCCGGCTTTGAGAGTTGGCCGACGTGCGTCGAGGCCTGCAGCCGAGGCGGCGGTGCAACCCGCCCCTTTTTGGCACTGTTTACTGTCTCTCGTATAGAATTGCAGAGAAAATCGACCCGTGTCAATGAAATGCAAGTGCAGTGCGCTGATGCTCGGGCCGGTTGTGGCGAAATTCGCACTTCGCATGAGCACTGCCCTAATATGACGCGCTCACGATTCGCTTGGTCATGCCTCCGGCGGTCGCTGCCGGGCGCTGGCGCAATCATCATCAGCGCTTGGTCATGCCTCCGGCGGTCGCTGCCGGGCGCTGGCGCAATCATCATCAGCCTTGTCTGCCAATCGACCGGCCTCGCGGCACCGAACACTATGGTGGCCGTCATCGACGATCGCCAGAACGCGGACAGGCTGCTGGTGGTGGATTGCATGTTGCCCGGACAAGTGCGCCAGCTTGGCACCGGCATCACCTATATGGCGCCGCGACGCGCCATCAAGACCACCGGCTCGGAATGCGCGATCCGTGGCGGCGAATACGTTGCGTATGACCGGTCGAACTACGCGACGGCGCTGAAAGTATGGCTTCCATCCGCGCAAGGCGGTGACAAGGTCGCGCAGACCAACGTGGGAGAGATTTACGAAAAAGGCCTGGGCACGGCGCCCGATTATGCGAACGCGGCGCTCTGGTACCAGAAAGCCGCGGACCAAGGGTATCCGCGGGCGCTGATCAATCTCGGCTTCCTGTTCGAACAAGGGCTCGGCGTCTCGAAGGATCAAGCGAACGCGCTGAAGCTTTATCGCAAGGCCGCCGGCCTCGAAGGAAGCATCAATCTCGACGCTGCGCCCGCAATGGCTTCCAAGGAAGAGCTCGACTCGCTGCGCAAGGAGCTCGAGCGCACGCGGCAGGAGCTCGAAAAGGCGCGTCGCGCGCTCGACGAAGAGCGCCTCAAATCGAGCCAGGAGATCGAGCGACTGACGCAGAAGAAACTGCAGGCGGCGGCGGCCGGCAACACCGAGGAAACGCGCAGGCTGGAATCGTTGCTGAAGGAACGCGAGGCCGAGCTGGAGAAACGCCGAACGCAAGTTGCGCAGTCCGAACAGGCGAACGAGGACTTCAAGGCCCGCCTGGCGCGCCTGGAGGGCGAAAGCGCATCGCTGCGCCAAGAGCTGGAAACGGCTCGGCGGCAACTCGCGCAGAGCCAGCGCGACATCGAAGACAAGAAAAACGCGGCAGCGGAAGCCCAGCGCAAGCTGGATGCGATGCAGGCGGAGCTCGCGCGCCAGAAAAATGCGGCTGCCCCGGCGGACCCGGCGCGCATCAAGGCGCTTGAAGCAGAGCTCGACAAAAGCAAGACCGAATTTGCGCGGCAGAAGCAGGAGATTTCTCGGCTCGAGAACGACGTCACCAGCTACAAGGAGAAGGTCTCCAAGCTCGAGCTCAGGCCGGAAGCGCCGAAGCAACAAGCGCCAAGACAGCTCGTGGCGATGGCGCCGCCTTCGATTCAAATCATCGATCCCCCGATCGTTCTCACGCGCGATACCGCGACGGTCAAGGTTCGCTCAGGTGTGGGCGCACGGCCGGTCGTGGGACGTGTCACCGCGGCCGCCGGGCTGCTGTCTTTCACCGCCAACGATGTCGCTCAGGACATCGATGGCGACGGCATGTTCAAGACCAGTGTAGATCTGGGCGCGGGCAAGACGCGGGTCACGATGGTTGCGGTCGATCGCCAAGGCAAGCGAGCGGCGCTCGAATTCTTTCTGGAGCCCGACGCGGCGGTCATCAAGCCGGTCGCCGCAGCGCCGCCCAGGCTGTCCGGACAAAGTCTTGGGCTCGGTAAGTACTACGCGCTTGTGATCGGGAATCAGAAGTATCAGAAGCTGGCACGCCTGAACACGCCGGAGGCGGACGCATCGGATATCGCAGCGCTGCTCAAGGATCGCTACGGCTTCACCGTTACGCTGCTGCTCAACGCCACCCGCTGGGAGATCATGGAGGAGCTGAACAAATTGCGATCGGTCGTGACCGAAAAAGACAATCTTCTCGTCTATTACGCGGGCCACGGCCAGATCGACCGCGTGAATTCGCTGGCGAACTGGCTGCCCATCGATGCGGATTCGTCCAGTACTGCGAACTGGATCGCAAACTCCACGCTCACCGAAACCTGGAACACAATGTCGGCGAAGCATATCCTGGTGGTCGCCGATTCATGCTACTCCGGAGCGATGACCCGCTCGTCGATGGGCCAGCTGCAACCGGGCTTGTCCGACGAGGAAAGGCTCAATCAGTTGAAGTCGCTTGCTGTTTCACCTTCGCGGACCGTGCTTACCAGCGGCGGCGTGAGCCCGGTCATGGACGGAGGCGGCGGAAGGCACTCCATCTTCGCGCAGAATTTCATCGACATCCTCTCCGAGAACCAGGATTTTCTCCTCGGCAGGCAGCTTTCCGACGTGCTCTCTGCACGCGTGCTCAATATCGCGCGCAGGTTGAACTTCGAGCAGCGTCCGGAATATGCGCCGATTCGCTTCGCCGGCGGCGAGTCAGGGGATTTCATCTTCTCACCGCCCAAGATCTAATCTTCGGGCGCGCCGCGAGTCAACGAGTCGCGGCATGAACCTACGCCCCTAGAGGCGGGGAGGAAGCTCCGCTACGGCAGCGCCGGTCTTCGCGCGCTGCGCCATGACCGCGGGCGCGGAAACGACCGCGCGCCGAACGATTGCCGCGTCGAGCTCCATCCATATCGACACGGCCTGCTCCGAGTCGCCATTTCGATAGCACTGCAGCGCGGCGTTGTAGCGGGAGACGTACTCGCGCTGTTCCTTCGTCGCCGTCCCGATCGGGGCGATCGCCTCGTAGGCCGACACGGGCGCCCGCTTGCCCTTCAAGATGACCGCGTCGAGCTCGCAGAAAAGATAGCGGTCTTTGAGCGCGGCCATGGTGGTCGAGTCGACAACAATGCGGCATCCGAAGGTTCCGCACACCTTCTCCAACCTCTCGGCAAGGTTGACCGTCGCACCGAGCGCCGTGTAGCTCAAGCGGCGCGGGGTACCGACGTTGCCGACGATCGCAGGTCCGGTGCCGATCCCGATCTTCACATCGAACTTGGAGAAATCGCCGCCCTGTGCGGCGGATCTCAGCTCGCCGACGCGCTGCTCGATAAGAAAGGCGCTTTCCAGCGCTTGCGCCGCCGAGTCCGTCGCACTCGCCGGCGCTCCCCACATCGCCATGACTGCGTCGCCAATGAACTTATCGACGTAGCCGCCCATCTCGTCGATCACCTCGACGATGACCTTGAAGTATCGATTGGTGAGCTCCATCAGCTCGGCTGGTGGCATGGTGTCGGAAACGGCCGTGAAGTTGCTGAGGTCCGCAAACATGACCGAGATCTCGCGAACCTCACCGCCAAGGTGCAGATCGATATCCTCCTCGGACAGTTGCCGAACGATTTCCGGCGCAAGATAGCAGCCGAATGCGCTTTCCATGCGCCGTCGCCTCCTCTCCTCGACGAAAAAGCGCGCCAATTGCCCGCCGAGAAGCGCGCACAGGCCCGCGATGGCGGGCACTGCGACGGGCAGCCAGTGGCCTGCCCCCACGCCCACGACTGAGCCAGCGAAGAGCGCCGCCAGAAAACCGATCAAGGCGACCACTGCGACAACGGGAGAGAGGAGCAAACCGAGACCGGCGCAGATCACCGCGGCGGAGGTCGCCGCTGCGATGCGTGCGGGCCAGGGAACCAGCGCCGTGCCGGTTCCGTCAAGCAGACTGCCAACGGCTGCTGCATGAATATGGACTCCGGGCACGGTATCGCTGTCCGGCGCCGACGGACCCAGAGCTTGCAGCCCGCAGCCGAACGCGTCGGTCCGCGTGGAAGGCGACGACGGCCATTTCAGGAATCGATCGGGGGCGCGCTTGCGATCCTCTTCCGCGAGATTGCTTCCGATCAGAACGACCTTGTCCGCAAACGCTTCTCTTACGGCTTGGGGATTGGATTTGATGCAACCCAATACATCGGCGATCGCATAGGTGGGCAGGCTTTCCAAGGGTGCCGTCGGCGCAAGCAGGAATGGCGCAGCATTGCCGGGTCCACCGGCAATTTCAGAAAGCCGCGCGGCAAGCGTCGGCAGACGCGTGCCATCCGCCGCAGGATAGTTCGAATAGATCCAGCGCTGAACGCCGTCTTCGCTCGGCACCAGCTCCAAATAGGCAATGGACAGAGGCTCATCGCGCTGGGCGTCGCGCGCGGGGTCGAAGATGGCGGCCGCAAATGGCTCGGCAACCGTCATCGTGGCTGTGCGCGCGAGGACAACGCGGTCGCGATGCTTTGCAAGCGATGCGAGCAGCGCATCGTCATAGCCGGGGTCGATCGCCGCGAAACGAGTTGCGGTGTAGTTGAAGATGATGTCGAATCCGACGGCCTTCGCTCCGCCCCGGAACAGCCCATCGAGCAGCTCGGCGTAATAGGGACCGAATAATACTCGCGGAGTGGATGCCAGCGTTTCGGAAGCGAGGCTCTTCTCGTCGATGGCAACGACCACGACCTTCGACGGCGTCGGCGGTGGTCGAAACGGCGCGATGGCGATCGCAAGATCGTACAAAAAGCCGTCGACGAGCTCGACGCGCCCCCCCGTGACGGCCACCAGCGTCGCCGCCGCGAGGAGCGCTGCGAGGATGACGATTTCTCGATAGCGGCGGCGGAAATTCAATCCCGGTCTTTCGTCCGCTTACTCGAGCTGCAGTATCAGCAAGCCTTTCGCGTCCGATGCCAATATCGAAACCGGCACCTCGACCGGTTCGCTCCGTCCGCGGAAATGAATGCTGATGTAGTAGGGGCGCCTTGGCGGCAGGACGGCGCTTAAGCGGAACGACTTTTGGCGAATTGGAATATCGCGGTCGACCAGCATTCGATTCGAATCGAGCACATCAGCGGTCACCGCATCTGCCGACCGAGCGCCGGTGATGACCACCAAACCATCGGGCGCTACCTCGGCGTATTGCGACTGATCGTGCGATATCCCACGCGAGACGATGCCCCCGCCGAGAGGGCCGGGACCGGCAAGGGAAATCTTGTGCGTGTGCGGGCACGGTCCGGGTTTCCTGCTTTCGATGTTGGTTTCCGCGGCTTCCAGACCCTGCTCGGTCACCCTGACGGTGCCGCCGGAGAAAGTAACGATGGAACACGTGGCGTAGTGAAGAAGCGACAGGCGCGCCCCGGGCGCGATTGCAATCTCTGTCCCGGGTGCAATTTCCCGATGAACTACTAATGGCGGCTTGGTGGTCCCGGTCAGGTCCATGACGAGTGCGGCGACGGCGGAGTTGGTATTGGCCGCCCGCGCGAGCCCGGCATCCAGCATCGCGGGCAGCAAAATAAGCCCGATCAGGGCGGCTGCTTTAGTTATAAAGCCACTGCGGTCTATAGTTGCCACGAATCACCTCGTCGTTCCGTTGATCAGCGCACGCCGCGTTCGTTTGCGGTATGCCTAGCTCGCAACGCGACTAATGGAACATGTTCACAAACACGACGCGACGGTTTTCCGGCGCGGCGGGATTGTTTGAGTTCAGAGGCTCGCGATCGCCCTTCCCTACCGCCTTCAGGCGATCGTCACGCACGCTTTGGTTCTGAACCAGATATTCACGGACCGCCGATGCTCGTCCCTCGGACAGGCGCTGGTTCTTTTCTGCCGAGCCCCGCGGATCGGCGTGGCCTTCGATCACGAAGTTGAAGTCGGCAAGCCTGCTCGTATTGAGCGCGCGGCCGACGATATCGAGCTCACGCTTGGCACCGGCAGTGAGCACCGTCGCATTGGTCTCGAAGGTAATCAGTAACGCCGCCTTGGCCGGTTTCGGTGCGGCTGCGGGGGCTGCGTTGATGCCGCGCGTAAGCATTGGAGCAGGCGCCGGCGTCAGCGCTTCGACTAGCGCGGACTCCGTAATGTCCGAACCCTGGAGCACTTGCTGGGCCGCCGCCGGCACCCAACAGGAAGCGACGAGCAGCAGCGAAGCCAAGATGCGGCTTGCCACCACGGTCGGCCTCCACGATATTCCGCTGCGTGGAAGAACGATCCATACGGACTCATAAGAAATGTTCATTAATCTTCTCCCCGGAGCCTTGAGGTTTCCTTACCGTCGAGCAAGCTCGCGAAGCTCACTCGACACATAGCTCGGGATCGGGAACCAGGCATTCAGCTTCGCTGGCACCCGCTGTGCCCAGGCCACGTGTGGTGAACTGCGCGCCAATGCTTATCTGCAAATCCTTCGGGAGCAATAACCACATGCGCCCATTCTCCTTCATGCGGCTGGCGAGTTCGCCGGCACCCGGGCCGAAGCCCCAGAAATAATCGGCCCGCACGGGTCCACGGATTGCCCCGCCGGTGTCCTGCGCAAGCACCAGGCGATTAAGCCGCGTTCCGATGCCTTGCCCCTCGGTGGAAATGAAGACGGGAAACCCTAGCGGCGTCGTGCGCGGGTCGACTGCCACCGATCGACCCGGGGTCAGCGGCACGCCCAGCGCGCCCAAGGGGCCGCCATCGCTGTCGGGAATCTGCCGGAAGAATACGTAGCTGGGATCGCTGCTGAATACCGAAAGGCTGTCGGCGCTCGCGACGTTGGCCACCACGTTGGGTTCGGGCCTGACGCGCGCCGGTTCGGCCACCACCGGGCGCGACTCTTTCGGCGATGCCTTCGGCGACGAAAGCTGGACCCGTTGGGGATCCGTGTTTCCCTTGAGCAACAACTCGACCATACGCTCGACCTCGGGCGACAGCTGTTCATCGGCACCTTTCGCGCCGCTAGCGGTGCTTGCGCGTTGTTCCGCTCCTGCCGGAGCTTGCACGCTCCGAAGTCTCGGCACGATGCCGGAATCCGCGCTCCTGGCCGCGGTCGCTTCCTGACCGGCCTCGACATCGGGCAGCGGAATTTCGATACCTCTCATGAGGACGGTGTTAGCCCGCGTGCCACTTTTCGCGGCCGCGACCCGCACCGGCGGAATAAAAGGATGGCCGTTCTGCTCGGCGTAAGCGAGACGGATCATTTGTCCGTCCGGAAGGCTAACCTTTCCCGAGCCCTGTACCTGCATCGAATACAAGGCGGCAAGGTCGTCGACCCAGACGATGATTCGCGCCGCGGAAAGCGCGCCGCGGTCGATCTGCGCGCGCGTGTAATACGGAACGATGTGCTGCCCTTCGACGCGAACACGCAGCTTCTTGTCCCTGATATCCGGCTTGGAATCGGCGAGGTCGAGTGTGTAGTCTTCCTTGCAGAAAGGACTGGCCGCGAGACCCGTGCACGCGGTAACGACAGTGCGACCCTCGATGCGTGCAAAGACCTGCGTGGTTCCGAAAGTTGGTGGAATAGTGCGCGAATCGAGATACAGCAAGTCCTCCGGAACGCCATAGACAGGATAGATGTACGGAGCGCCGTGGCGACGGCTGCCGCGCAGCAGCGGTTCGAAGTAGCCGGTGATGACACCCGCGGCAGACTGGTCCTTATTGTGAATTTGGTAGAGCGCAAACTCGCGCTCCAGGTAACGCCTGACGTCGTCATCGTTGCGCGCGTTCACCGCGAGCGAGCGAGCGCATGGTCCCGCCCACGCAACGCGGCTCGCCAGCACGCCGCAGCTCGCCCGGAATGCCTTCCACGCTTCCGCCAGGCTGTCATCGCGCCACCCGGGAAGGTCGCTGAAGCGCGAAGGCACGAAATAAGCGTACTTGGTCCAGAAAGGGTTCGGCGACGAAGGCTCGGCGGAGGCCGACTGCGCGACGTCACTCCCAAGCGCGGTTTGTCCCGATTGAGCAGACGCGCTTTGTATGAGTGGCATCGACGCGAATGTGATCGCGAACCACGCCACCACTGTCGCTATTCTTGCGAGAAACATGCCTTACCCATCAGACTCGAGTACCCTCCACGACAAGTATATCCATCTTGAAGGGAGTTACTCGGTTGTGCCGGAGAAGTGACCGGCTTGCATTGGATATACGTAGGATCGGGCTGCGCGTTGCGTGAAGAAGCCGCATCGGAACTGCGGACTATTCACGAGCCAACAGCCAATTTCCCATGAGGATGAAGGGAGCCCAGAAATAGGGATGAGCGAAAGCAGTCTGCGATCGGGCGACGTCGCGCGGCGCCGCGCGTTGTGAGTCGTCTATCGGGGCCGCCGGATTAGCGCAGCGGCAGAAATGCACGGTCGAAGACATGGTTGGCCACGCGGCGGCCTTGGGCGATACCTTCGCGCTTGTCAAAGGCCCAGTGAATGCCGAGATAGATCCGGCTCTGGCCATTCTCTTCCTCGGCCTCCGACAGCGACCGGAACTGCCGCGGCATCAGCGGTCGCACGTTTCCCTCGCGGTCGAGCGTCACACCGTTGAATTCGTCGGAGACAAACGTGAAGGCAATGTCGTCGCCGAGGTAGAAGCGGCGCAGAACCTGGAATAACGCGCCGCCGAATCCAGCGTGACCCGAAGGATAAGCGGGGAACGGTGGCGTAAAGTTTGGGCCGGTCAGATTGCTGGCCGGAGCGCCCAGCGGCATGAAGCTTGGATCAGCGACCGTTGCCGGATTGCCATCCCCTGGCAGCGACAGCGCCGGGTTCGCATCGGCCTCGCGAATGCCGGTAATCGGGCGCCAGTACTGATAGAAGTACTTCGACTCCCAGATGGCGATGCCCGCGTCGGCCATTGCCGTGTTGACCAGCGCTAGCAGGCGGGTGAGTTCGAAGACGTCCGAGTCCTGCTGGTCGGCGATCTGCATCGCGATCTGGTTGTAGAGGCGCGGCGGCGCGCACAGGCTCGGCGTGCCGTCGTAGGCCCAGAAAGTGCCGATCTCGGTCTGCTCGACGGTACGACCGGTCCGGGTGACGATGCCATCGCCACCGAGCGCTTTCGCCTCGGCGAACGCTTGCGCATACTCGGCCGAGGCGAGCGCGGGAGGCCGCGGCGCGCGAAACTGTGCGCTGCTCTTCATCACGAAAGGCGTGACTTCGCCCCAGTAGGCCCCGAGCGCGATCGGAACCCGGCTCACCGGGTCCTGGCGCCACTTGCCGGGCTCGGAGCTGGTGATGAACTCGATGCCGACGCGAGGTTCTGCGCGCGCCGACCCGTCGTGCGTCCGCAGGCTCAGGATCGCGGCGGCTGCGCGCTGTCCCAGCTCGATGCCGAGCTCCTTCGGCCGCCGGCCGTTGATGGCGTCGAGATCCTGCGTGAGCTGCTCGTCGAAGGCTGCTTTCTGCGACGGAAACAGGGCGCTCAAGGTGTCATGCGCCGCTTGCGTGATCGCGGCTTCCATCGACGTATTGCGCGCCGCGGCGGGCAGCCCAGTATAGCTTCGATAACGGCCCGAAATCGCGTTGACCGCGTCGAAGATGGCAATGTGCATGATCGCCATCGCGCGGCTTGCTCGGGCAGGTCCCAACTGCTCTCCGAAGACACGCGCTTCTCCATTCGCAACCGGCGTGTGGTCGAGGCCGCTAGCGTCGATCGCGACTTCGTTCCAGTGCCTGGTCATTCCCAGCGGGGTCTTGTCGTGCCTCGATGGCCGCTTGCCCGGGCGTTCCGCGTAAGGATTCTCGCGATAGAGAGGTCCCAGCGCGTCTTGCACGTTATCAAACCCTTGCGCCTGCGGCACGAGCGCGTCGGACGCGCCATGCTGTGCCAAAGCATTACAGGCAATCAAACCAAACACGAACGCTGCGATAGTCAGGGTGGTGCGTCGAATCATGGTGTGCTCCCCGTTCGCTTCGATCCGCAACAGCTTGGTACCGCCGTTATTACGCTATGGCGTGGGTTGCATCGCACTCGCTGTCTGCGAGAACCGCGGATCACACGCTGCTATTGGTGCTCGGATCGCGGCAGTGGTTATTATGACATGGTCATGGTGAACAACGTCATTCGTCGCACAGCTTGAGAGGCCGCGGAAACTCTAAGAGCCTAACAGTCAGCCGCGTCCGCGTCGTCGATGGATGCGCGCCTCGAACTGTTGCAGCAAAAGGTCGATGGCGAAGCCGACGATGCCGATAGCGATCATGCCCGACATCACGATCGAGGTGCTGATGCTCGCCTGTCCCTTGACCAGCAGATAACCGATGCCGCTGGAGGCGACGATCAACTCGGCCCCGATCAGCGACTGCCAGGCGAGGCCCGCGCTCACGCGCAATCCGGCGACGATCGACGGCACGGAAGCGGGCAACAGCACCTCGGTGATGATCTGCCAGTGGTTGGCACCCAGGGTTTGCGCGGCTTCGATGTGCAATGGGTCGACGTAGCGCGCGCCACGGTAGGCGTTGATCACGCAGGGGGGAAAGGCGCCGGTGAAAATCACCAGCACCGGTCCGCCGATGCCGGTGCCGAACCAGAGTGCCGCAAACGGAACCCACGCGATCGGCGCCACAAAGCGCAGTGCATCGAATAGCGGCGAGACGATGCCGTCGAGCCAGCGAAACCAGCCCATCGCGAGACCCAGCGGCACGCCTATGAGCGCGCCCAGTCCGAATCCCATGCCGAAGCGCAGGAACGACGACAGCAGATGCTGTTGCAGCGTGTAACCGACGAATGGCTCTCGCGTAAGGTCGACGAACTTCGCCGCGACGATCCACGGCGGGGGCAGGAATTGCGGCGGCGCCCATCCCACTAACGCTGCCAAGGACCATACGCCGAAGAATATAGCGAGTCCCGCGATGCTCAGCAGGACCAGCTCCCGAAAGCCAAGTGGAGACCGCATCGTCAACGCGCCCGCCACGGCATCGCGCGCAGCTCGAGCCATCCGAGTGCGAGGGTGCTGAGCCCACCCGCGACCGCGACGCCGATCATGCCGACGACGATCATCGCCGGAAAGATATCGAGCCCTGCCTGATACAACACGTGGCCCAGCCCGACGATGGCGCCGATCAGCTCGCCGGCAACCAGTGTCGTCCAGCAGGCCTGCAGCGATAGCCGAAGACCCGTGAACACCAGCGGCAGCGAACCGGGAAAGAGCACTTCCCGCACCAGCATTCTCCGGCCGATCCCCAGCGAGCTCGCAGCCTCGATCAAATGCGGCTCGATCGAACGTACGCCCGCATAGCTGTTGATGACCGCGGGTACGAAAGCGGCAAACCAGATTACCAGTACCTTGGCGGCGTCGCCCAACCCGAGCCAGACGATCGCGAGCGGAATCCACGCCAGCGGCGGGATCGGCCGCAACAACAAAAAAACCGGATTGATCAGCGCCTCGGCGCGCCGACTCCAACCCATCAGCATGCCAAGCGGAACGCCGATCGCCACCGCCGCCGCGAAGCCCATCAGCACCAGCAGAGAGCTATGGAAGAAGTGCTCGTGCAGCTTGCCGTCCGCGTAGCCGCGGATGGTGATTTGCTGCAAGGCCCGGGCCACTTCCGCGGGCGTGGGAAAGTACACCGGCGGTATGGCATGCGTGATCGAAGTCGCCCCATACCAAAGCAAGGCGAGCGCCGCAAATGTCGCGGCACCGAAGGCCAACCTGAAAGCAGCCGATCTCCCGTCGCCCATCGGGCAGACCCGTCAATTGCTGTTGTTGGCGAACGCCTTGAGCTTCGGGTCCCGATCGACCATGCGCATGTACTCGTCGGTAATGTATGCCGAAGTCGCCGGCGCTTCCTCGATCGAGCCCGAGCTTTTCATGAACTCGCCGATCTGGGTCAGCCACTTGTCGACATCGGAGGTTCCGGTCGCGCGATCCATGATCTTCAAGTGTCCGGCGAGATCGAAAGTCGGGCGCGTATCGAACTCCTTGCGCATCGATGCTTCCGAGATGGTCACGCCACCCAGCTCGTAGAACTTTTTCATCATCGCGATCGCCTCGCTGCGATGCGCGTTCATCCATTTCCACGCGCGCAGATAGACTGCGAGGAACTTGGCGACGTCTTGTGGATGTTCCTTCGCATAGTCGGCGCGCACGACCAGCGCGCCCGGGATCACGGTGCCTGTTTCCTTCCCCGAGCAGATGACTTTCGCGCCCGCCTTCTCCTCCATCGTGTAGATGTTCGGGGCCCATAGCCCGCCTAGATCGGCGTTGTTGGACGACATCGCGGAGATGATTTCCGCCTGGCCCATGCTCTTGATCGTGACGTCGGCCTTCTTCAATCCCCACGTCGCAAGACAGGACTGGACCGCGTAGTCACCGGTCGAGTTCGCGGTGAGTACGATCGTCTGGGCTTTGATCGATTGCGGATTCTTGATGAAGCCGTCGGCCTTGGCGGCGGTCGCGACCAAGGCGTTGCCTGCCGACTCGTCATTGGTGAGCCCGATGGTGAGCAGGTTGAAACGGGCAGCGCCCAACACCGCGGGTACCGAGCCGGTGCCGCCGACATCCCAGGATTTCGACGCCGACGCAGCGATCTGCGGAACCCCGGCCGGAAAAGTGCTGAATGTCGGCTTGAGCCCGAGCTCCGCCCACCAGCCCTGCTGGTCCGCGACATAGAAAGGCAGCGCCCAGTAAAGCGCCGGCTGATAGCTCACTTTGATTTCCGTGACTTGCGCATGAGCGAACATCGCGACTGCCGCGAGCGCAGTCACGCAAAGCAGTTTTGGTGTTGCCTTCATCATCGCTTCCTCCTGGTGGCCGGGAAAACTTACCGAGGGTTACCAAAATAACAGACAGCTTCCGCAAAACTCGCGTCATCCCCGCTCATTTTGGTAACTGAGCGGGGATCCAATTTGCCGTCAAAAGACACTGGATTCCCGCTTTCGCGGGAATGACGATATGAAGGTTTGCGGGCGTCGCGCACTTTCGCAATGCTCAATGATGTTCATTCGGCGCCTGCTGCTCACGCAGCAGCCGCCAGATGCGAGTCCTCAAATTCACGAACGACGCTTCGTCCATGACTTCCTCGATGCGCTCGTGCCGGTCCCATCGCTCGGCCTTGCGCACAGAGGCAGTGTCGATGATCTCCGCAATGCGGCCGGGGCGGCGGGTCATCACGACGACGCGGTCCGCGAGATAAACCGCTTCCTCGACCGAATGCGTGATGAACAGCACCGTCCGCGGGTTCACGCGCGAAAGCTTGGTCAGCTCTTCCTGCATCACCACCCGTGTCTGCGCATCGAGCGCGCCGAACGGCTCGTCCATCAGCAATACATCCGGGTCGAGCACGTAACTGCGCGCGATGGCAACACGCTGCTGCATACCGCCCGAAAGCTGATGCGGAAATGCCGATTCGTAGCCTTGCAGGCCCATCAGGTTTACATAGCGCTCGATGCGTGAACGGCGCTCGTCCGTCGCGACGCCGGCCGCACGCAAGCCGAAGTCGATATTTTCAACGACGCTCTTCCAGGGAAACAGCGCGAATTGCTGGAACACGACGGAACGATCGGGTCCGGGACCAGTAACGCGCTTGTTCCCGACGGTGAGCGAGCCCGTCGTCGGGAAATCGAGCCCCGCCGCCATGCGCAGACACGTGGTCTTGCCGCAGCCCGAGGGACCGACGACCGCGACGAACTCTTTTTCGCGTACCTCGAAGCTCACATTGTCGACCGCGGCAATCTCCTTGCCGTCGCGCCGGAACAACCGGGTGACTCCATCGAACACGATATTGCTCATTGCGGAGCCACTATGATCTTGGACTTCGCCGCGCGGCCTTGGTCAAGATCGCGAAACGCTTGGCGATAGACGAGTGCTTTCATGGCCTCATCTGCCCTTACCCGGCAGAAAACCCGCCGTCGACGAAAATCGTCTGGCCGGTTATGTAGTCCGATGCCGGGCTGGCAAGGAACACCGCCGCGCCCCACAGATCGCGCAATTCGCCGTTGCGACCGACCAACGTGCGCGCAGCCATGTGCTCCCAGCGCTCAGGATCGCTTGCCACCGGCGCGGTCAGCGCGGTAGCGAAGAATCCCGGTGCGATCGCGTTCGCATTCACGCCATGCCGCGACCACGCCTCGGCCTGCGCGCGCGTCAGTTGCATGATGGCACTCTTCGAGGCGCCGTAGGGGCCCGAATTCGCGAAAGCGCGGACCGACTGCAGCGACGCGATGTTGATGATGCGCCCCCAGCTGCGTGCGATCATCGCCGGAGCGAGGCTCTGCGCGAGAAAGAATGGCGCATCGAGATTGAGGCTTAGCGTCGCATCCCAATTCTGCTCCGTCACGTCGAGCATCGGCTTGCGAACGTTGATGCCGGCGGCCGAGACGAGGATGTCGGGCGCGCCGAAAAACTCGCTCGCTCGTGCGGCACAAGCGCCCAGTGCACGACGATCGGCGAGGTCGCAAGGCAGGCTCGCCGCGCGTCCGCCGCCACGTTCGATTTCGTGACGCGCCTGCTCGAGCTGGGCCTCGCGCCGGGCGACCAGCACCACGGCCGCACCCGCATCCGCGAGCGCGAGCGCAATCGTCCTGCCTATGCCCGAGCTCGCGCCGGTCACGACCGCGACGCGGCTCGAAAGATCGAACAAGGCGAAGACCGACATCGACGCTCACGCCCGAACCGGTGCGCCCCGATCGAAGGACTCGCCCGGGAAATATTTTTCCAGTCGATCGTCGGCGGTGCGCGCGTGGGCTTCCATGCCCTCGAGCCTCGAAATGCGCGCGGTCACCTGCGCGATGTCGCGACTCCCCTCGCGCGTCATCCGTTGCCAGGTGACGGTCTTGAGAAATTTATGCACCGACAAGCCGCCGGAATAGCGTGCAGCGCCCTGGGTGGGAAGGATGTGATTGGGACCGGATGTCTTGTCGCCGAACGCGACGGTCGTCTCCTCGCCAAGGAAAAGCGAGCCGTAGCATGTGAGCCGGGCCAACCACCAGTCGAGATCGCGGGCATGAACTTCGAGATGCTCGGGTGCGTAGCGGTCAGATACCTGCGCGAGCTCCTCGCGCGTATCACCGAGCACGACCTCGCCGTAGTCCCGCCAGGCAGCGCCGGCGGCATCGCGGGCAGTAGGCGGCAACTGGTCGATCAACTGGGGCACCCGCTGCATAACTTGCTCGGCGACGAGACCGGACGTCGTCATCAGCCACGCCGGAGATTCATGGCCATGCTCGGCCTGACCGACCAGGTCGGTGGCGACGATATGAGGATCGGCCGTATCGTCGGCGATGACCGCGACCTCCGATGGCCCCGCGAAGACATCGATGCCGACCTTGCCGAAGAGCATGCGCTTGGCTTCGGCGACGTATTTGTTGCCCGGACCGACGATGATATCGGCCGGCTTGCCGGTGAATAGTCCGTAGGCGAGGCTGGCAACTGCCTGTACGCCACCCAGGGTCAGGATTGCGTCGGCACCGGCCGCTTTCATCGCATAGAGCACCTGCGGATGGATGCCCTGGCCCAGATAAGGAGTCGAGCAGGCGACGACGAACGGGACGCCCGCGGCCTTCGCGGTGGCGATTCCCATGTAGGCGGAGGCGATGTGAGCGTAACGGCCCGTCGGCACGTAACAGCCAGCGACGTTGACCGGAATCAGGCGCTGGCCGGCGACCAGGCCCGGATGTACTTCCATCGAGAATTCGCGAATCGACTCGCGCTGCGCCTGCGCGAAGCGCCGCACGCGGTCGGTGGCGAATTCGATATCGCGCCTCACGCCGGGGGCGATGTCACTGATGCGACGCTCGACCTCCTCGTCGGTCACGACGATGTCGCCAGTCCACTGATCGAGTTTCGAGGCGTAATCGCGCACCGCCTGTTCGCCGCCGCGCTCGATTTCGGCGAGCATTTCCGCTGCGACCCTGCGCGCAGTGCCCGTTTCGGTTTCCGGCGTTTTGGTCGCTTGTTTCAGATGTACGACAGACATGGGGAAATCCCGCTTGAGGTGTTTTCAACTGACTATGGCACGATGGTCGATCGGCTGCGGCCAGTCAAAAGTTGGAACACTGCGCCATCGCTTGGCGCTCGTTGCAGCCGGCACCGTCACGCTGGCTTTCGGACGCCCGCCACGGCGGAGCGCAACGCAGTGCCGATCAACCCGGAAATCACCATCGGCAGGTAGCGCACGCCCATTTTGCGCAGTCGATGGAAATCCGCGACGCTCGGCGCCGGCACCCCCGGTGCCACGCCGGCAGCGAGCGCCCGCGCCACGCCATGCTCGATCGCGCGGACGACTTCGGGATGTTGCATCTGCCCAGGATAGCCCAGCGAGAACGACAGGTCGTTGGGTCCGAAGAACACCGCATCGACGCCGGGCACGGTGACAATCGCGTCGATGTTCTCGATCGCCGCGCGCGTTTCCGCCATGACGATGACCGACGTGCCTTCGTTCGACGCCGTGATGTGCTGCTCGCCGGCGAAGAATCCGTATCCTGCAGCGCGTGTGGAGAAGGCTGCGCCGCGTTTGCCGACAGGCGGGTATTTGGCGGCAGCCACGATGCGGCGTGCCTGCTCCGCCGTATTCACCTGCGGCACCTGGATCGCCGACGCGCCGATGTCGAGAATTCGCAAAATATCCGCTTCGAGCGTACCCACGACCGGAATGATTCCGGCGCCGCGCGCGGCCCGCAGCATGTGCTCGGTGGACTCGATACCCGCGGGACCGTGCTCGTTGTCGACGATGACAAAATCGAACCCGGCATGCCCGCACATTTCCACCAGGGCAGGCACCAGGATGCCGACGAACATACCCAGCAGCGGGCGCGAGCCGCGCAACAGTTGCGGCAGCCGGGTATCGATGACGTTCATGGAATCTTTCATTCGAGTTTGACTCCATTCGCCGACACGACCTTCGCCCAGCGGGCGGTTTCTTCGCGCAGGAATACGGCGAAGGTTTCGGGCGTATTGACGCGCACTTCGGCGCCTTGCGCCTCGAGCTTCTCGCGAATCTCCGGAGTGTTCAGCACACGGGTGAAATCGGCGTTGATCCGGGCGACGACTTCGCGCGGCGTTCCTGCCGGC
>Ga0209118_1000702_pt1 | contig 17185 bp, 19 predicted proteins | sample BlaSpr_A8_Ref_M1_FD_187988 | JGI IMG/M metagenome (GOLD analysis project Ga0209118, IMG submission 187988) | Forest soil microbial communities from Thunder Bay, Ontario, Canada - Black Spruce, Ontario site 2_A8_Ref_M1 (SPAdes) (version 2) | ecosystem: Environmental > Terrestrial > Soil > Boreal...
CGGAATCGTCATCATGACCAACAGTTCGAACGGCGAAGGCATTTACAAGGAACTGCTGGAAACTCTGCTGAAAAATACCTACACACCGATCGAGTGGGAAAATTTCTCTCCCTACAACTCGCCCCGCTGAAAACAGGCAGGGGCAGGTACGTCGTGCCCTCTTGCAAACATTCCATCAAAACGCCTTGAGTTACCGCGCGGGACGGGCTTTGGACGCGTCCGCGCCCGCGACTGCCGCGGTGGCCTTCACGGGCGGCTTTTCCGCCTGTGGAGGAGCCGCGTGGCCGTTCGCCCCAGCCCCAGCCGTGTTCGAATTGCCCGGCACCGGGATTTCTAGCTTCTTCCGCAGCGTGTTCTCCAGCTTGTCGCGGATGTCCTTGTTTTCCTTCAGGAAGACACGGGCGTTTTCGCGGCCCTGGCCCATGCGCTCGCCGCCGAAGCTGATCCACGTTCCGCTCTTTTCCAGCACGCCCTTTTCAACGCCCAGATCGATCAGGTCGCCTTCGCGCGAAATGCCCTCCCCGTAGACGATGTCGAATTCGGCTTCGCGAAATGGCGCCGCGACTTTGTTCTTCACCACCTTCGCGCGCGTTCGCGAGCCCACGACCTTATCGCCTTCCTTGATGGCCTGTATGCGCCGGATATCCACGCGCATGGACGCATAGAACTTGAGCGCGCGCCCGCCCGTGGTGGTCTCCGGGTTGCCAAACATCACGCCGATCTTCTCGCGGATCTGGTTGATGAAAATCAGGCAGGTACGCGACTTCGAAACGATGCCGGTGAGCTTGCGCAGCGCTTGCGACATTAGCCGTGCCTGGAGGCCCATTTGCGGATCGCCCATGTCGCCTTCGAGTTCGGCCTTGGGAACTAGCGCCGCGACGGAGTCCACCACGACGATGTCCACGCCTCCAGAGCGGATCAGCGTTTCGGCGATTTCCAGGGCTTGCTCGCCGTTATCCGGCTGCGAGACCAGAAGGTTGTCCACGTCCACGCCGAGCTTCCGCGCATAGACCGGATCGAGCGCGTGCTCTGCGTCAATGAAAGCCGCCTGGCCACCGAGCTTCTGCGCTTCGGCGATGACGTGCAGCGTCATGGTCGTCTTGCCGCCGGATTCCGGGCCGTAGATTTCAATGACGCGCCCGCGCGGAAAGCCGCCGACGCCCAGCGCCGCGTCGATCGAGAGACATCCGCTGGGGATTACGCTTACGGGTACCAGAATGTCCCGGCTGCCCAGGCGCATGATCGCACCCTTACCGTGGTCTTTTTCAATCTGCGATATCGCTGCTGCGAGCAATTTTTCTTTTTCGTCTGTCATATCACACCTCGGTGGAGGAAAGTAGGAACTTGGGCCTGTGGGGCCGATAGCCTGGGTTCTGCGCCGGGAAAGCGCATCGCCCTCGTCCAAGGACATAACGAAGTGTGGAGCTTGCCACTCGATTCATCTTTTCGCCATCCCCGATTGCCGGTCGGCCTCAAACTGCCTGAAAATCACTTACCGCTGACAACCGTGCTCCGCGTCGTGGTCCCTGAGCCGCGTCTGAGCTGCCTGCTCGCGCTGATCCAACGTCGCCCGTTCGGGCGAGGTCAGCCGCCGCAGCCGGGATAGATTGCGACCGCGGATGCGAGCCTCGGAGAGTTCCTCTTCGAGTCTCTCACGTTCCAGACAGCTTAGAACAGCGTTCGAAAAACCACGCATGGAGCACCTGTTGAAAACGGCGAGGAGCAAAGTATCACCATGGCGAACAAAAAGCAAACACTATTTTTCGCCTTTTATTCGCTTATAGATCTTGTTCACGAGCGGACGCTCACCTATCCCATGAGGCCAGGTCTCAACGTATCGCCATCCTGCCATCGTGCGTCCGTGATCATCTCCCGTATTGTGCCAGTGCCAATTGGAAATGCGTCGTTCAGAGCGTGATACGACATCACAACACGACGCCCGTCCGCGTGCCGGTAAATGCGATGACTACCACCTACTCGTTGAAGCGCGAATCCGTCGCCTTCCAAAGCCCGTATGAATCGAATCGGCGAGCCGACAGGCCGCGTGGGACACGCGTCATGCATTGACAAGAACGGCAGGCTCCGCCAGCTCGATGGTGGCTTGATCCACCGGTATTGCCTGCCCGGCTTCGAGAAGGTGCTGAACGTAAAGGTCAATGGCATCACGGAGGTTCGCGAGTGCTTTCTCATGCTGTGGCCCCAGGTGTGGCAACCTTTGAGCGCAGGACAGGAGGCGTGCCAGGCGCCCCGGCAATCCTCGAATTTATCCGGCTCGATGACCAGTATGAAAACGTAGGATTTCATTGGCTCTATACCTCGCGCGGCACTTGCCCGCCACAAAACTTAGCCCATCAGATTATCTCTTGGTTACGCACCACGATTTGGTTGGAAACTGCCCCCAGGCTCCGCGGGCTTAGAGTTGCCCTTCAGAGCGGGCCCCAGATAAAGAAATCATTGCTCATAGCTGAAAAAACCCCGTCCGGATTTTCGTCCAAGCCACCCCGCCGCCACATATTTCTTGAGCAGCGGGCACGCGCGATACTTCGGATCGCCAAGCCCTTCCTGCAGGACATGCATGATATCCGCGCAAACGTCCAGGCCGATGAAATCGGCAAGCTCCAGCGGTCCCATGGGATGGTTCATACCCATCTTCATCACCGCGTCGACGGCCTCTGCTGTGGCCACGCCCTCCATGACGCAGTAAGCCGCTTCGTTGATCAGCGGCATAAGCACACGATTCGAAACGAACCCAGGCGCGTCGTTCACGGCCACCGGCTTTTTCTCCAGCTTCTCCACGAGCTTCATCGTTGTTTCGAAAGTACCGTCGCTCGTCTGCAGCGCGCGAATCACTTCCACCAGCACCATCACCGGCACCGGATTCATGAAGTGCATCCCCACAAAACGGTCCGGTCGCTTCGTCAGCGCCGCCAGTGCGGTCATGGAAATCGACGATGTATTGCTTGCAATGATGACCTCGGGCCGGAGAATCCCGTCCGCTTCGCCAAGCACCGCCCGCTTAATCTCGATTTTCTCCGGCACCGCTTCAACCACAAAATCCGCCACGGCAATCGCCGCCATTTCCGTCACAGGCTGCAGTCTCCCAAGAACTGTTCCCTTCTCCGCCTCCGCAATCTTTCCCTTCTTAATCTCCCGGTCGAGATTCTTCCCGATCGTCTCCATCCCACGATAAAGGAAGCGTTGCTCCACGTCTCGCAAAATCACCTTGTATCCCGACCGCGCGAAGACGTGCGCAATGCCGTTCCCCATCGTCCCCGCGCCCAGCACCGCTACCGTCTTGATTGCATCCATCAACATTCCCCGTCTCCATCAATTCCGTACAAAGAGGAACACGCGTAAGTTGAACAGGTCAATCGAGACAAGGCTTCAGCTGTCTTCGTCATCATAGTCATCTTCGTTTTTTGTTTTGGGAAAAGCAGCGTCTGCTCGATCGCGACCCTATGCAGAATATCAATACGATATTCAAACGTGGGGCGCGGCTTCATGAACTGGAACAATATTATTGAAATCCAGGGCCAGGCTTGCCTTTTCACTGTTTCCATGGAACAAAACGGAATACCGGCGTTGAGGAGCGCGTCAAGGATGCCCTCGAATTGTTTCCTGGCATCGCCGGTCCACAGACGAACCACCTCGACAACTGCTGCCTCCTCTCGCGTTGCGACGAGCGGAATGTGGCAATCACTGCAGGGGGAAAATCCCAGGCGATACTCGGACTTGCACAATGGACAGAACATTCTCGAGCAGGAGACTACTACAAATTAAGGCTAGCTCGCTCTGAAAGCCGCGGTGGATCTTGCCGACAAGGCGAGCCACGCGGCGAGCGTGGCGAACTTTTGCTGATCGCCTTTGATGTTCCGCAGACTTAGACGTTCGCTCGCCGCATCGGGCAACAAGCGCTTCGAGAATATGACCGGCTTGGCATTTCATATTTCCAATCCGCAACCGGCATGTCGCGCATAGTCACGCGATGTACCCCAAACCCTGTTCGGCTACATGAACTTGGCTTCGATTTCAGCAAAGAACGCTTTGAAGAGGGCAACGAAAGCCGATTCAGTCAGCTTGATCTCATCGCCAATTTTCAACTTCACGACCGATTTCTCCGGACTATATTTGATCGTCTTGTCTGCACACATCACCCCCGTGGTTTCGCAGGAGCGAAGTACCGATCATCCGAAACTCATTCAGAGGATTGCCATCCTTTCCCTCGAGTGTCCTGCTTCGATGAGCGAAGAAGCCATCCAAGACCACGACCAGGTTGTTGAAGAACAGCGAACCAACGGCTGAGTTAAAAGCCGCATTACCGGTGCCTGTTTTTGCTTTCGCTGCGGCAAGCAAGGTTTTGTAGGCCACGAGCTGCGATTCCATTCTTGAGCGGCATTCGTCAATGTAGTCTTGTTTATAGCTGTTCACGCAGAGCACAAGCGGCCTCCTTTACGGCTTCCACACGCCCGCCACCTGCCTGGTGCCAACGAAGCGGTTGAACACGTTGGTGGTGGTAATTGAGAGGATCAAGGCTGCAAGTCCCGGCTCTTCAGCGATCGGGCGGACCCGGTAGCGGGCGAGGTATGGGACGAGGCGGCCCGGCATTATGACCCGTTCGACGAAGAGGGAACGCATGGCCGGCAGGTTTGGTCATTGGTCCATCCTTTTCAATGAAGATTCGAGACGATCAAACTGGTCGCGCCAGAAGGCGCCATAGTGGCTCATCCAGTCGATCAGGGGCGCCAGAGCTTGCGGCCGGGCGCTGTAGTGGGTCTCGCGTCCCTCGCGTCTGTCCCGTACCAGCCTGGCAAGCTTCAGAACGCCCAAGTGCTTGGAAACTGCCGGTTGCGACACGCCTGCACGATCAGTCAAGGCATGTACGGTCTGCTCCCCGTCGCGGGCCAGGCGCTCGAAGATCGCGCGACGGGTCGGGTCAGCGAGGGCTTTGAAAACATCGTTTGTTGCGGCCTGCATTTCTAAATCATAACTGTGTGGTTATGAATTGCCAAATCCGAGGCGCTGCAAGGGTTCGGTGATGTATTGCGAATCGAGGCGGCAGATGCGGCGGCCATTCTGCTCCCGATAACGGCATTCTGGGAAATAGCTCTTGAGCAGTCGGCCGTAGCGCTTTGCCGTAAAAAATTCCAGCCTGGTGGATTACGGCGTTTCCGGGAATTGACCCACGATCCAGATTTGCGCCACGTTTCACGTTCTCGTTTTACCGCCGCTTTTCCGCGAAGCACCCAACGCAAGCCATGCGGCCATGGTGGCGAACTTTTCGTCCTGCGACCACGGGGAGCCAAGTGAGCGCCCCAATTCGGTGACGCGACGCCTGATGTCAGCAGGCTTGAGACGGAAGGCTCGCCCGGCGCGGTCCAAGAGTTCTCGCTCTTTGACTCTGAAATCGCGGAGACCACAACGAGCACTGGCATGGAGAAGAGCTTCGCGGAAGAGTTCACCATCCGCAGTGTGTATCAGCGCATGCGAAGCAAGAATCTTGTCGAGCGCAGGAAGCGGCCTCCCTGACGCGAGAAGTAATCCACAACTCTTCAGTGCGATGCCCTGTTTTTGCAACTCACTTTGCAGCCCCTGAATGGCGCGATACGCCAGCCGCTTCGCCTCATCCCGGACTCGTTCGATGAACTCGAGAGCCGGCCCCTGCAGCATTTTTTCTGCGGTATGAAAGGGCTGCCGGAATTCGTATGTAAACGTTTCAACGAGATGGACGCGCTGCCGCGCCAGCACGATTGGCACGCCTTTTTCGAGGGAGACTGCCACAAGCGCGGTCCAGCCGGAGTGGGCGCGAAAGCCCAGCGCTGCTTGTTTCGAATGAGCCATTGCGAAAATCCTACTCCGGCGGAGCGCCTTCCACTACTTCTATCACTATTTCACGTGCGCGCATTTTATCTTCGGGCAGAACGAAAATTGTATTTTTCCCTTCCCCTCTTTCGAAGCGTGCATGAATTTGATTTTCCCGCAGCGCCATCTCGATCATCTCTCCGGGATAAGACTCCTCGCCGTGCCACACTTCGATCGTGGCGTCTTCCGGATTCCAATTCGTTGGATCCCAGTCCGGCTGCCGGTTCTCGGAGTCCTCCTCCGCAGCGGCCTCTTCAAGAACCCCTGTCCCATCATTCTCGGTTTCTTCGCTCTGGCCGTCTTCCGTTCGGGTAAATCCCTTCGCCAACGGCCGCCAGGCAAGTGTGCCTCGAACTGCTGGCGCGTATCCCTTTCGATAAGGCAGGAGTCGAGCGGCATCCTCCTGTTCTTCCTCCGTTCCATAAGCATCCTTGATCGCGGCTTCCGCCTTCTCAAATTGCGAAAACGGGATCCCGATCTGAAAGGCGCTCTTGGTGTTCAGGTTAAAGAGATGATCCTCGCGCCGCACTGTCTTGTGGGGAATACCTTCCTCGGTGAGCAGTTCGCAGAGTTCGGCGTGAATGCGCGGGTCATCCCCCCGCCAAAAGGAGCAAAAAGGATCCTCCGAGTCTTCGGCATGCGAACTCGCTTCGCCTGTGGCGCCCAAACCATGCGCTACTGGTGGCGGCTCATGCACCAATTCCACGTCGCAGTCGGCGCATCGAGTAAACCCTTGCCGGTACTCTGCTTTGCATTGTGGGCAGTACATAGCGCGCCGAGTCTACTACATCTCGAACTCGCGACTGGGCCGGCGAAGATAGCCGCCAGCCCAATCGTTCCAATTCAGCGCGATCCCGCTCTCCCACTTTCCCATCTGCTATCCCCTTTCTTTTCACATTTACTTGCGCGCTCTTTTGCAGTTCTTTGCACTCGCGTAAAGCTCAACTCTTTTGTTTTCAAGCGTTTCCGCACTCTTTCGCAAGAAACAAGGGGGGGGTACCCTTTCCATCTGCTACCGGAGAAGAGCTCGCCTCTCAGCTCCGTGCGCATCCTTCGGCCGATCTGCCTGAGTCTTTTCTCCCTTCACCTCCGTATACCCGTTAGAATGAGCGCCTCAATCTCATGCGTGACCCCACAACGGTCCGGTTTCTTTGGGATCCCCGCCATACCCGGTCCAAACCTGCTCTTTTCTACGCTGATGAGCGATGAAGCGAAGACCATCGCGCGTGGCCTGCAGAAGCGCGACCCCGATCTGCTCGACCGCCTGATCGAGCAGTATCAATATCGGCTTTTCCGCTACCTGGTGTACGTTTCCGGAAGCAGGGAGCGCGCCGAAGATTTTTTTCAGGAAACCTGGATTCGCGTGCTCGAGCGCGGACACCAGTACGATGGCAAGTCGAAATTCGAAGCCTGGCTCTTCGCCATCGCGCGGCACCTGGTCATCGATTGGCAGCGGTCAAGGAAACCCCAGAGCCTCGATACCCTGACGGATCCCGAACAGGAACATCCCCTGCAGCTCGCGAACGAAAATGAACCCTCGCCTTTGCACCAGATCCTCAGCCAGGAAAATGAAGAAACCGTCCAGGCATCGCTGCAGAAAATCCCCGCGATTTATCGCGAGGTGCTCGTGCTGCGCTTCCAGGAGGAATTGCAGATCGACGAGATGGCGGGAGTGCTCAGCATTCCCCTTTCCACAGTGAAATCGCGCCTGTACCGCGGCCTCGAAGCACTACGCGGAGCGCTCCAGGGAGGCGCCGCATGAACCAGGAATCTCACGCTCGCGCCGAACAATTGGTCGCGCAGGAGCGCGTCGAAGGCGTCTCGCAAGCCGAGCGCGATTGGCTCACCGCACATATGCAGGATTGCACGTGTTGCGCCGAGCTCGCGCGCCAAACGGATGAAGCGCTGCGCGGGTTGCGCACGGCGGCAATTCCCCTCCCCCGCGGGCTTGCCAGCCGCACACAATTTCGCGTGCGCCTGCGCGCCCAGGAATTGCGCGAGCAAGCGCCGAAGCGCCGGGCACTGTGGTTGGCCTGCGCGCTCTCGTGGGCTTTCGGCATCGCCAGCGCACCTTACGTCTGGCGGCTCTTCGCGTGGTTCGGCGAGCGCACCGGCGTTCCGAAACTGGTATGGGCGCTCGGCTTCGGTTTGTGGTGGACGATTCCCGCGCTCTTTGCCGCAGCGGTCCTGCTGATGGAAAATTCGCGAAGAGGCGGCGAGCCCGATTGGATGAGCCAGGGAAGCTAACCCGGACGAGTGGAGAGAGAGGAAAGGGATGTCGGATTATTCACAGCGCGTGTCAGGTTCATTCAACGAGCGGAAGCGGCTCATCCGCTTGCGCCGAAAAAAGGAAAACCTCCGGTTCTGGGAGGAGTTTCGGATTATTCCGCGCTGGCTGATGGCGCTGGTGGCCATCCTTTACGTACTTGCACTGGTGATCGCCATTCCCGTGAATCTAGCGCAGGCACACAATCCCAACGGGAATGAAATGTTCCCTTGGGAATTGCGGGACAATCCGGCGCTGGCATCGTTAGCGTTGGCAGGAATCGTCACCGCGGTAAGTCTTTGCCTGGCGATCATTATTTTCTTATTCGCCTACGTGAACCGCGATGCCTCGCGCCGCGGAATGAGCGCTGCTCTGTGGACGATTCTGGTGATTATTCTCCTGCCGGCGTGGGGGTTCATCGGTTTTGTCATTTACTTCCTGATGCGCGAGCCGCTGCCCTATCCCTGCCCGCAATGCGGAAACAGCGTGGGCGCGCGCTTCAACTTCTGCCCCAACTGCAAATGCAACTTGCATCCCTCGTGCCCGCAGTGCAAGCGCGAAGTCGCCGAAACCGACAAGTTTTGCCCCTATTGCGGCAACGACCTGAAAGCAGCAGCGGACGTTGCTGAAGTTTCGCCCCAAAATTCCATCTAGCGGAGCCTTCAAACCAAAGGGAGTAATCAAAAGTCTCAGGCAGGGGGCGTAGCTTCCAGAACTTCGCGGATGATTTCGCGCGCCGGGGCTTCGTCCGAGCGCATCACCAAGAGATGAACTGTCTGCGGTTTTCTGCGTTCGAGGCGGAGACCTATCTGATTCTCCCGCAAACAATCTTCGAGCAATTGCGCCAAACCCGGGTCTTCGCCTGCCCAAATTTCCACCGTCGCGGCCGCCAGATTCCACGGATTCGGGGTTCGTTGCGTCACCGGCCCGGTTTCTTCAGGAAAGCCTGACGACGCTTCGGCCCCAAAGAATGGACTTTCGGTGATGCCAGCCAGTTGCTCTCTGGCCTTCTCGGCATCACCCTGCAGAACACGCACCACATACTTTGGCCGGGGCATGGCTAATCCGAAGACCAAATAATCATGGGTAGATTCCACGTGGTGCCGGATTGCGGCCCCGCGCAGAATACTGACGACTTCACTTATGGCTACCGGATCTCCGCCTCGCCAGATGACCACGAGCCGATCGTTCTTGGCGCGTTCGCTAAGCGGCTCTCCGCCCAATTCGACGCCACAAACGGTGCAGCGCCCGAAAGTTGCTGGAAATTCTGCGGCGCAGAGCGGACAATATTTTGACTCCGGTGGAATCGCCGCTTCTGTTGACGCGGAGTTCTCTCTTTCGACCTTGCGCTCCACAATCAATGTGGCCTTACAGGCGGGACACTCCGTCAACGAAGCGGAACAATCGGCGCCGCACTGCTGGCACTTTTGGCTAGCCCCGTGACCATCGCCGCGGCCGGCGACCGCTGCTGTCGCAACCTCCAAAGCGCGCTCAAAATCGTTCTGGAGAACGCAAATCTGCGATTCCGACTTGAGAAATTTCTGCAGTATCCCCGTTGGTCCCTCTTCCACAAGTGCGGGGATGTTCGCATCGTGAAGGGCGCCCGCGACGAGATCAAACTCCAGCGAATCCCGGCCAATCCACAAGAGGCGCGGCGGATTTGCACGCACCTGCTCGTCTTTGAGAGAAGCCACAAGCGTGGCTCCGCACGCAGAGCAGAGTTCGGACTCTTGACGGTATTCCGATGCGCAAAGAGGACAGTATTTCATGCCGGCAAGTGCCTTCAGAAGCGTTCGACGGCTAGAGCCACGGCGTTGCCGCCGCCGAGGCAGAGGGCGGCGATGCCGCGATTCAAGTTGCGGCGCTGCAATTCATATAGCAGCGTGACGAGGATGCGCGCGCCGCTCGCACCGATAGGATGGCCGAGTGCTACCGCGCCACCATTGACGTTAACCTTTTCGGGGTTGAGCTTGAGCTGCCGCGTAACGGCGATGGCTGCGACGGCGAAAGCTTCGTTGAGTTCGACAAGGTCGACGTCTTGGTCGCGGTCCCAGCCGGTTTTCTTCAATAACTTTTCGACGGCATCCACCGGCGCCATCATCACCCACTTCGGTTCGACGCCGCTAACGGCTTGCGCGACAATCCGCGCGATCGGCTTTTTCCCAAGCCGCGACGCGTTCCGCTCGCTGGTAACAATCAATGCCGCCGCGCCATCATTGGTGCCGGGAGCGTTGCCCGCCGTGACCGTGCCGTCTTTTTTGAACGCCGGTTTGAGCTTCGCCAGCGCTTCCATGCTGGTGTCTTCGCGCGGCGATTCGTCGTACTTGATGACGATCGCGTCGCCTTTTTTTTGCGGCACTTCGATCGGCAGGATCTGCGCTTCAAAGAAACACGATTTCCGCGCACGCACCGCTTTCTGGTGGCTTTCGACGGCGAACTTGTCCTGTTCTTCCCGTGTGATCCCGTATTTTTCGGCGACGAGTTCGCCGGTCATGCCCATATGAAAATTCTCATAAGCGTCCCACAATCCGTCGGCGATCATCGAATCGACAAGTTTCCCATCGCCGATGCGGTAGCCGGTTCTCGCCTGCGGCAGAAGATACGGACAGTTGGACATGGACTCCATGCCGCCCGCGACGACAATTTCCGATTCGCCAAGCTGCACCGCTTGCGCCGCCAGCGCAACGGCTTTCAAACCGGAGCCGCAAACTTTGTTAATGGTCATCGCGGCAACGCGCGCATCGCAGCCGCCCTTGAGCGCCGCTTGCCGCGCCGGGTTTTGGCCGAGTCCCGCCTGCACGACGTTGCCGAGAATGGCTTCGTCAATTTGATTCGAATCCAGGCCGGCACGGCGAATCGCTTCAGCAACCGCTTTGCCGCCAAGCTCCGGCGCTGAAAATCTGGCGAGGCCACCTTGAAATTTTCCGATCGGCGTGCGAACAGCGGAGAGAATGACGGGGATTTCCGTACTCATGGTAAGCCTCCGGAAGAGCAACGCTCTTCATTATATCGCGATGCCAGGAAGGAGGCTGCGGCGGCAAGCCAAACTCCGGGGGCGGAATGCTCCGCCCCCGGAAAGCGATACTAATTCGCAGCCGCTCCGGCCGCACCCGGCTGGCCTTCGTCCGCGCTTGGACCGTAGAGCCCCGGCACAGGGACGCCTACCAAACGGTAATACACCGTGAGTTGCGCGCGATGATGAATGATATGGTTCAGCACCATCCCCCGAATGCACGCCACGCGCGGCATCGTAAGAATCTCTTTGCCGCCTTCCAGCAGCTTCCACCCCTTCATCATTTCCGCGTCGCTCACACTCGCAAGTGCAGCGCGAGCCTCTGCTGCGTTTTTGTCAAACTCGGCGAGCAGCTGTTTTCGGTTGTCGATCTTCGGCGGCTGAAAACCCGGACCATCCACCGGAGCATAATCGAGTTCCTCGGTATTGATCGTCATTGCCAGCCAGCCAGGCATCGTCGCGATGTGGCCGGCGAGCCATCCGACGGTCCCGGACTTCTCATGAGGTTTCCAATTCCACTTATCGTCCGGACATCGTTCGAGGGTCTTACGCGTGTTCTGCATTTCTTGGTCGAATTCACCAAGCATCATCTGTCCAATGGTCATGACTTCCTCCCTTGCGGAATTCGAGATTCGGGCGCAGCGATATTAGGCGAACAAAAAGCGAATTGTCAAGCAAAACTTTCACCCACTCCGGCTCCCCGTCTCCAAGCTCGTTGGCTCTGCCCTTCTTGGTTGCGCGAACACCGCAATCGGTCTCCCGGAATTTGTCTCTCACCGGAACGGAACTTCGCTGCTGCGCTTGACAGCTCGCGAGGATGGGACAGAATGACGGTATGGCGCACCAATTTACCACGTCTTACTTGAAAGATTCCATTGATGTCTTTCGCTATTACAAGAAACTTGGCGAGCGGGCGATCGCCCAATGTCCTGACGAGGCGCTGTTCGCGACGCTCGACACCGAATCCAATTCGATCGCCATCATCGTAAAACACATGGCGGGGAACATGCGTTCGCGTTGGACCGATTTTCTAACTAGCGATGGAGAAAAGCCCGACCGCAATCGCGACACGGAATTTGAAGCGCCGCCAAAAGACCGAACGGAAGTGATGGAGATGTGGGAACGCGGGTGGAAACTCCTCTTCGGCGCTCTGGAGCCACTGAGCGATGCGGATCTAACGCGGACAATTACCATCCGCACCGAACCGCATTCCGTCATGCAGGCCATCAACCGGCAGGTCGCTCACTATTCCTATCATGTGGGGCAAATTGTTTTTCTTGCACGGCACGCCGCTGCCGACAAATGGCAAACACTCAGCGTCCCGAAGAAAAAGTCCACCGAGTTCAACAGGAAGGTAGCATCCGGCGAGCTCTCGCAGCGGTAGCAGGAGCAGACAATGGACGACAGCACGGAATTAGTATTTCGCGCGACACCGGAATCAGATGGCGGTGATTGGGATGCAGTGGACGGCTAGTCATTCGATAATCCAAGACCCTGATCCATTCGCATAGAATTACAAAAAATAGCATCCGTTTCCCCTTCCACGAAAAATCCGCTACCCTTCTTGAATCATGGCGACGCTGTTCGAGATGGAACCGCTTGGTGAAAGCGGGCTAATACTCAATGACGGGCAGCGGCGCGCGATCAACCACGGCAAAGGACCACTGCTGGTGATTGCCGGCGCCGGCACTGGAAAGACGCGTGTGATCACGGAGCGCATCCGGCACCTCCTGCAATCGGATGAAAGCCTCGCCGGCGAAAACATTCTCGGGCTGACATTCACAAAGAAAGCCGCAGGTGAGATGAAAGCCCGCGTGGTGAAGGCCACGGGGAAGCGCGGCAAAGCGGTGACGCTGGCGACGTTTCATTCCTTCTGCGAAACGCTCCTAAAAGAAGTTGAACCAAACCGCATGGCGCTGGAGCAAGTGGACCACTGGATCCTCCTCCGCCGGAACATGGCGCGGCTGAAGCTGGACAAATACCGCCGTCTCGCAGAGCCCGGACAATTCCTGAGCGACTTCATCTCATTTTTTTCGCGCTGCCAGGATGAGCTGGTGTCGAGCGAGGACTACCAGCGATATGTGGACCGCCTTGCGGCGAAACTCGAGGCCGAGCGCGCCTTGCTGGATGAAGACACATTCAAGGAACGTGCGGAGCAGGTGGCGCAACAGCAGGAGATTTCGCGGGTTTATCGTGCAAGCGAAGAACTGCTGCGCGCGAAGAATGCCGTGGCCCTGAACGAGTTAATCGCCGAAGCGGTCGCGCTGCTGAAAAAAGATGCAGGCTTGCGAAGAAATCTGCAGAAACGTTTCAAACATATCCTCGTGGATGAATTTCAAGATACCAACATCGCTCAATTGGAATTGCTGCATCTGCTCTCGGCCGAGCCGCGCAACATCCTCGTCGTGGGCGACAACGATCAGGCCATCTACCGTTTCCGCGGTGCGTCGTTCGGCAGCTTCCAACTCTTTCTGGAAAGATTCGCCGGGTGGGAGACCGGCGCGGATTCAACTCCCTATCGCGTGACGCTGACGGAGAACTACCGTTCGACGCCGAATATTCTCCGCGTAGCCACGCAGGTGATCGCGCAGAATGAAGCCAGCGCGGATTTCCCCAAAAAGGTCTTGCAGGCGACGAAGGCGGAGGGCGAGCGGATTCGCATCGCGGAGCTGGCCACCGCGGATGACGAAGCGCGCTGGGTTACTGACGAACTCGATCGTCTTCATGCATCAGGTCATCGCTGGAAGGATTTTGCGGTGCTGTACCGGCAACATGCGCACCGCGACAAAATTGTCGAAGAATTGTCGCGCCGGAAAATCCCTTTTGTCATTTCGAAACTGTCGATCCTCGAACATCCCCTCGTGCGGGATGTGCTGGCCTATCTGCGGCTCATCGCTGCTCCCTTCGATGACATCGCGTGCGCGCGCGTCCTGTCGGCGCCGGCCTGGCATCTCCAAGCCGCCGATCTGGTGCGGCTGGCGGAGCGCGCCGCAAAGAAGCGCGGCACGGCGCTTTACGACGTGCTGCAGGCGCCGCAATCGGAATTGCCCTTCGACGCCTCGCATAGCGCGCTCGCCGAACTGCTCGAGTTCCTTTCGAATCACCGCAGGACGCTGAAGCGCCGGACAGCCGGCGAAATCCTTTCCGATATCATCGAATGGCTGGAAGTGCCGGCGCGCGTGGGAACGCAGGACCGCAAGTATGTCAATCAGCTTGCGCAGTTTGTGAAGGAGTGGGAGCCGAAAAGCGAAACGCGCGGACTGCCGGAGTTCCTCGAATACCTCGATTATTTCGAACAAGCCGGTGGTACGCTAAGCCTCGAAGACGACGCACCCGGCGACGCCGTCCAGCTAATGACGGTACACGGCGCCAAGGGACTGGAGTTTTCCCACGTCTTTCTGTTGCGCGTGAATCAGGGCGCCTTCCCGGCGAAAAACCGGTCCCCGCTTTTTGAATTTCCAACCGCACTGATGAAAGAAGCCCTGCCGCAAGGAGACTTTCACATCCAGGAAGAGCGGCGGCTTTTTTACGTGGCGTTGACACGCGCGGAACAGCGTTTGACGATTACGACGCTCACCGAGAAAAAAGGTAAGGTCCCCACCTTTATCGAAGACATCGTGATGGAGACCGCGGTGAAACGCCGCGACGTAATCCAGACTGCCCCAAAGGTTCGGCCCGCAGAGGATGGATCTGCCGGTGCTCCAGCAGCAGGGACGTCAGATGCGTCGCTTTTTCCCGCTTCGCGCAACCCGCCAAAGATTTTCTCGAGAATCGCGCAATGGGCCAAAGTATTCCATCCGCCGACGCCGGAACCGCTGCAGCTCAGTCCCTCCGCGGTGGACAATTACCGCAAATGCCCCCAACGGTATTTGTTCGGATACTTGTGGTCGCTGAAGGAAGGCCCCAAGGCCACGCTAAGTTTCGGCAGCATCATGCATAGCACGATCAAGCGCTTCGTCGCCGAATTGCGCAAGGGAAACAAGTTGCAGTTCGAAGACGTGCAGAGGCTTTTTGAAATGGAATGGCGGTCCGCCGGCTTTGAGGACGAATATCAGGAAGCGGAATACAGGAGAGATGGAATCGAACAACTTCGCGCATTTCACGCCTCAATTATTGAAGCGCCACCGCGAGTCCGGGAACAGGAGAAGAGCTTCGAACTGCCATTGGAGAACAACGTAATGATCACCGGGCGGATGGACCAAGTGAATTCTCTCGGCCGGAACGACGTGGAGATCGTCGATTACAAAACGGGCAAGCCAAAGAAGGACGCAGATGCCAAGAAGGATCTGCAACTCAGTCTTTATGCGCTTGCGGCAAAAGAGATATTCGAATGGAACCCCGTGCGGTTGGTGTTCCGCTATTTACAGAACAACCAGATCCAGGTGACCACCCGCGATTCGAAGCAGTTGGACGAGGCCCAGAAAGTTGTGCAGGAAGCCGCAGCGGACATTCGAGCCGGGGAATTTCCAGCGAAGCCGGGTTTCATCTGCCGGAATTGCGCGTACAAGCCGATCTGCCCAGCGCATGAAGAAGCCCTGAGTGCCTGAACGAACGCGCGCTGGAAGGATGCGAGGAACAGTTGAAGCAGCACCGCCGGCCAAGCCCTGATGGAATCACGTTATCCGCAGTTGCCCGGTACAAGAAAAAGGCGCCCGGACTAGGTCGAGGCGCCTTGAATTAGCGAATCTTGCCGTCGAGGTCCTACTTCCCTTTTTTCGGCCCCTTTTTCTCGTCCTTCTTGCCCTTTTTCTTCATTCGAATTTCCTCCTCAGGTTCAGCGGATGACGGGCGTCACGGCCTGCCACTCGCCTTGACTCCATATACGGGTGGCCCGCCAAAGAGTCAAGACAAATTGCAGTGAAAGAGAAAAATCGGCTATCTCGGGGTGGCCCCGGCATAGTAACCCTCGCGGGTCAGGATGGTCAGCCCTTCGCGCTTTACACGAACCTCGATGGAATGGTATTCTACGCCGCGGTCCGTGCCGCTAGGCGCGTAGGCCAGCGTATACTGGTTGCGAGCCTCTTCCGTGACCCTGGAATACAGCTCCTCCATCGCCCGGCTCTTCAAACCATAGTAGACGTCTCCGCCCGTGTCATGAGCGTATTTGGAAAGCCGTTCGAATCGCCGCTCGAAAAAAGCGCTGCCCACGCCAATACCGTAGACCGCGATGTTGTAGCGCAACAGTTCCTTCAGCACCGTATCGTAGTTATTCACATTGAATTTCGGCCCGTTCACGCCATCCGAAATCAAGAAAATAATCTTCCGGCGTTCGCGGTCGCGATCCTTCAACAACTGAGCCGCGGCATACACCGCGTCGTCCAGCGCTTTGGTCGGCTGGCCCTTGATGTTCGCAAGCCCTCCCGCGATGTTCGGCGCGTCCCCGGCTGCGGAGTGACCATTGATCGAGGGCCCATTATTGATGGCCGGACTTGAAGGCCCGGCGGAAGTTTCCTCGTCCAGATGCGTGCGCTTCAGTTCGGTGAGGAGTTTGTCCTGGTCGCTGATGAAACCCTTGCCCGGGTGGAAGAACTGGTCAAAGCGGCATACCCAGGCTTCATCGGTGAGACTCAGGCCGGCAACAATGGCCCGAAGGCTATCCCCAACCTGCTTGGCATCCCTGGATTTCAGATCGTTGTCGATGAGCACGACCATGGAAATGGGAACCACATCCGCTCGGAAGGAGGCAATTCTCTGTTCGATGTTGTCTTCAAAAATGCGAAATTCATCTCGCCGCAAGTCTGGGACGAGTCTCCCCCCCACGTCCTTCACCGTCACGGGGACGATAACTTGATCCACGGGAATCCTGATCCTCGTCTGCACGCCGCTCTGTTGCGGGGAAGATGGCGTATCCTGCGCAGGGGAAGCGCTGCCGGCGCTGTCCTGAGGCGGCTGCGCCTTCAGCTCAGCGAGAGACGCGGCCAGGAGCAGGGTAGCCGCCAGCAAAACCGTTTTTCGTAGACTTTTCATAGCCCTCAAGCCAAACTTCGTATTGAAATTATCCCCGCGAACGATTTCGGCCACGCATCCATCGCACCGCTTCGCGGCAT
>Ga0209118_1000703_pt1 | contig 17166 bp, 16 predicted proteins | sample BlaSpr_A8_Ref_M1_FD_187988 | JGI IMG/M metagenome (GOLD analysis project Ga0209118, IMG submission 187988) | Forest soil microbial communities from Thunder Bay, Ontario, Canada - Black Spruce, Ontario site 2_A8_Ref_M1 (SPAdes) (version 2) | ecosystem: Environmental > Terrestrial > Soil > Boreal...
GGCATCGGCTTGCAGATCGCCCAGGACTTCGCCCGCGAAGGGGCGCGGATCTGCGTCGCCGACCTGAACGAGCCTGCCGCCCAGGCGGCGGCCACCGCGATCCGGGATGCCGGCGGGGAGGCGATCGGAGTGCGCTGCGACGTGACCCGTGAGCCGGACCTCGACGCCGCCCTCGACCAGGCGGTCGCCGCCTGGGGGCGGATCGACATCCTGGTCAACAACGCCGGGCTGCAGTTCGTGTCACCGCTGGAAGAGTTCCCTGCCGAGAAGTTCGAGCTCCTGCTCCGCGTGATGCTGATCGCGCCGTTCCTCTCGACCAAGAAGGTCTTTCCGCTGATGAAGCGCGAGCGCTATGGCCGCATCCTCAACATGGCCTCGATCAACGGCCTGGTCGGATTCGCCGGCAAGGCTGCCTACAACAGTGCCAAGCACGGCCTGATCGGGCTCACCCGGGTCGCCGCTCTCGAAGGCGCGGCCCACGGGATCACCGTCAACGCGCTCTGCCCGGGTTACGTCGACACCCCGCTGGTGAGCAATCAGCTCGGAGACCTTGCCAGGACCAGGGGCGTCCCGCTGGACCGCGTGCTCGAGGAGGTCATCTATCCGCTGGTGCCGATCCGCCGCCTCCTCACGCCGCAGGAAATCACCGCCTACGCGGTCTTCCTGGTCGGAGAGCAGGCCGGCGGGGTGACGGGGCAGGCGGTGGTGATCGACGGCGGCTACACGGCCCAGTGATCAGAAGGGCGCTTTGACGACCGCGCCGCCCTTCATCACGAAGTCGACGCGGCGGAGGCTCGCGAGGTCGGCCAGGGCGTCACCGTGGACCGCGATCAGATCGGCGTACTTGCCGGGGGCGAGCGAGCCGACGCGGTCCTGCCATCCCATCAGCTCGGCGGCGCGCAGGGTCGCCGACTGCAGCGCCTGCATCGGCGTCATGCCATAGCGCACCATGAAGGGGAGCTGCGCGGCGTTCAAGCCGTGCGGGTAGACACCGCTGTCGGTGCCGTAGGCGATCCGTACGCCGGCGGCCACCGCTTTGCGGAACGCGGTGCGCTGAGTCTCGGTGGTCTCGTCGTTCTTGCGCAGCACTTCCTCCGGCCAGCCTTGCTTGCGGCCTTCGCTGGCGATGTAGTCGCCGTTCCAGATGTCGGCGACCAGCCAGGTGCCGCGCTGCTTCATCAGCGCCACGCCCTCGTCGTCCATCAGCGAGCCATGCTCGATCGAGCGCACCCCGGCTCGCACCGCGGCCTTGACGCCCTCCGCGCCATGAGCGTGCGCCGCGACGAACGTGCCGAACTTGGCGGCTTCCTCGACCGCGGCGCGCAGCTCCTCCTCGCTGAATTCCATGACCCCGGGCTTGGTTCCCGCGGTGAGCACCGCCCCGGTGGCGATGACCTTGATGAAATCGGCGCCGCCGTTGAGGATCTCGCGCACCCGCTGCCGCACCTCGCCAGGAGAGTTGGCGACGCCGGCGCGCATGCCGGGCGGCAACACGACGTCGTGAGCGATGCCGGTCACCTCGCCGCCGCCGGACGACACGGTGACGTAGGCGCCGGCGACCTGCATGCGCGGCCCGCTGACCGTCCCCTCGGCGATCGCGTCACGCAGCGCCACGTCGACGAACGCCCGGTAGGTGCCGACGTCACGGACGGTGGTGAAGCCGGCCAGCAGGGTCGCCCGCGCGTTGCGCGCGCCGCTGAACGCCTCCTGGGCCTCCGAGTGCAGCAGCGGCGCCGCGTCGTTCGCCGATTGGATCTCGCCCACCAGGTGGGTGTGGCAGTCGATCAGCCCGGGCAGCACCGTGTAGCCGCCGAGGTCGATCACCCGCGCGCCCGCCGGCGGTCCGGCGGCCGCCGCGAGCACCGCCTCGATCCGCTCGCCCCGAATCACCACCCAGCGGTCCCGCAGCACCTCGCCCCGTTCGATGTCCACCAGCCGGCCGGCATGGATGGCGGTGAGCGCGCCGCGCGAGGCGGCCGCGGGTCCCGCTGGGGCCGGCTGCATCGGCAGGGTAGCGACAAGAGCGGCGGCGGACAGCCGGCGGGCGAGGCCCGGCAGGGTGGAGGAGTGCATCGGCGGGCATCATATCGTCGTGTCATCCGTGAGCCCATCGTGCCGCGTATGGAAGCTGAAGCCAAGTTCTGACCCGCCGACCATCTCGTTGCACGAACCGGAAAGGAGTTGGGTATGAAGCGCATGCGCACGTCTGTGGGAGTGGTCACCGCCCTCCTGGCCCTATGCTTGGTGGGGCGCCCCGCCGCGGCCAAGGACAAGACGCTGTACGACCGCCTGGGAGGCAAGAAGGCGATCACCGCCGTGGTCGACGATTTCGTCGGCCGGTGTGCCGCCGACTCCCGCATCAACGGCTTCTTTGCCGCCACGGCCGCGGACCCGAAGCGCCTTGCCAAGTTCAAAGGCAACCTCGTCGATCAGATCTGCGAGGCGGCCGGCGGCCCCTGCAAGTACAAGGGCAAGGACATGAAGACCGCGCACCAGGGCATGGGCATCTCGACCGCCGACTTCAATGCCCTGGTCGAAGACCTCTCGGCTTCCCTGGACAAGTTCAAGGTTGCCGAGGCCGACAAGAACACGCTGCTCGGCGTGCTGGGCCCGATGAAGGCAGACATCGTCGAAAAGCCGTAGCCGCGTCACACGCTTTCAGCGAGAATCGGGCGGGGCGATCCGCGGTGGCGCCGCACCTCGGCGCCTCGTGGCCGCCCCGCCCGCCCGCGCCGTCCTCGGCCCTGGCTCAAACGGCCAAAGGGCCTCTGGGCGTCTCGGAGAGGAGCTCCCGGCATGAAGACTCTCTTGCAGTGGAGTGGCACACCGGCGGCGAACTGGAATCTCCTGCTGCAGCTGGTGATGGGCGGGGCGCTGCTGGCCGGAATGTGGCTCGCGCGCCGGCGGCGTTTCGGCTGGCACCAGGCCTGCCAGACCACGGTCGTCGCGCTCAACCTGGTGCTGATCGCGGTGGTCATGGTGCCGTCCTTCCGCGCCCGGCGCATCGCCTCCCACGCCCTGGCGCATCCTGGCAACGGCTATTACTCGATCGCACTGATCCATGCTGTGGTCGGCACCGTGGGCATCGCGTTCGCCGTCTGGGTCGTGATCGGCGCCAGCACCAGCCTGCTGCCCGAGGCGCTGCGCCTGCGCCGCTACAAGCACTGGATGCGCATGACCTTGGCGGTCTGGCTCGCCGCCCTGGGGCTCGGTCTCCTCACCTACAGGACCTGGTACGGCGTCGAGGCCGCCGCGTCCCCGACTCCGGCTCCGAGCGCTGCGACCCCGGCCCCGAGCGTGGCGGCCGAGCAGCCTGCCCAGCAGCCGGCCGAGACGGTCGTCCGGCTGACCAACTTCAAGTTCACCCCGTCCGCCGCGACCGTCCCCGCCGGCGCCACGGTGACCTGGCTCGGCGATACCGGCACGCACTCGGTCCGCTGCGACGAGGAGCAGTTCGAGTCCGAGCAGCTCGCCAGCGGCAAACGCTTCCAGCACCGCTTCGACCACCCGGGCACCTACAGGATTTACTGCGGCGTGCACGGCAAGAACATCATGTCCTCCACGATCACCGTGACCGCGAAGTGACCGGAGCAGGTCCTCGGATTCGCACGCCTGGCCGCGGCGCATGAAGATGCTCTTCCCCCGCTCGGCGCGGGCGTTGAAGCATCGCGGAGCGGGGCGGTGGTGCTGCTTCGCGGTAGACTCGGGCCACGCAAGCGTCCACGGGAGGCACGGTGTCGCGGATCTGGATTCCGACCCTGGCGGCGGGCGCGCTCGCCCTGAGGCTGGCCGCGGCGGCCGAGCCGCCCGCAGGGTCCGACCTGCGCCCGCCTCCGGAGCGGCTTCCGGTTCGGGTCTATACCATCGCCGACGGCCTGGCCGGCGACGAGATCCACGCCGTCCTGCAGGACTCTCGCGGGTTCCTCTGGATCGCCACCGACAGCGGGCTGAGCCGCTTCGACGGCACCCGCTTCGTCGAGTACGACCCGCGTCAGGGATTGCCGAGCCCCAATATCACCGCACTCCTCGAGGATGCGAGCGGCGCCCTGCTGGCGGGCACGACCGGCGGCCTGGCGCGTCTCGACCCCAGTCTCGCGACGGCGGCGGGGCGGGCCTTCGCGCCGGTCCCCGAGGCGAGGGGCCGCCTCAGTCATCGCATCGCGGCGCTGCTGGCCGAGGGCGGCACGGTGTGGGCGGCGGACCCGGCGCCGGACGGCGGGCTGTTCCGGCTGCGTCCGCCGGCTGGCCCCCCAGGCAATGGTCCTGGCGCAGGCGGTGACCGCCGCGGCGGCCGCGGTCTGGTGCTCGACGAGGTGAAGCTCGCGTCGGGCGTCCCGGTGTCGGCGGTGACGTCGCTGGCGCCCGACGGCACGGGCGGCCTCTGGGTGGGGGAGAGGAGCGGCCTGCTGCACCGCCTGGCAGACGGCCGCTGGATCGCCTGCCCGGTGCGGCCGCTCCCGGCCTGGGAGGGGGTCGGAGCGCTGTTCGTCGACGCGCAGCGGCGCCTCTGGATCGTGACCGGCGGGGCCCTGTACGTGCTCAAGCCCGGTCCCGCCGAGGCCGGGTGGCCGGAGGCGAGCCGCCAGGTTGGAGGGTCGCTGCTCGAGCGCGCGGCGGCGGGGCGCTGCCGGCAGGCGGGCTCGCCAAACCTCCGCCTGCCGGAAGCGCCAGGCGAGGTGTGCCGCTTCGACGGCGGCTCGGGATTGGCGGGCCTGCCCGTCTCCGGTCGAGCGGGTCGAGCGCCGGCAGCCGCCGCTCCCGCGGCGCCGGGCACCGCTCCAGACACCCCCGGCGCTCCTGCCGCCCGACGCAGCAGCCCGGAGGCGCTCTCCATCCCGGCACGCCGCGACCGGCCGTGGGGCGGGGTGCTGCAGACCCGCGACGGCAAGATCTGGATCGCCATCGGTGGCGCATTGAACGAGTTCGATGGCCGCCGGTTCCGCGGTTACACCAGCCGCAACGGCCTGTTGCAGGACGAGCTCGTCGGCCTGGCCGAGGACCGCGACGGCAACCTGTGGGTGGGCAGCCGCGCGCACGGCCTGATGCGCATCGCGCAGCACGGCTTCGTCACCTATACCGCCCCGGCCGCCCCGGGCGGCATCGCCGTGGTCGCGATCTTCGAAGACAGAAGCTCGAATCTCTATCTCTGGGGCAGCGTGCGCGGGCAGCCGGAGCTGTTCCATTTCGATGGCGAGCAGCTGATCGACGTCACGCCCGAGGTGGTCGTTCGCGCGGGATACCTGGGACGGGGGCGGCACCAGGTGCTGACGCCGGACGCGAGCGGCGGCTTCTGGCTGGGGAGCGCCGCCGGCATCTGGCGCCTGCCCAGGGTCGCGCAGCCTGGCGGCTTGCTGCAAGCGCCGAAGCAGTTCTGGCAGGCCCCGGCGGAGATGGGCGAGCTCGTCCGCCTCTTTCAGGACTCGCACGGCGAGATCTGGGTCTCCTCGCTCGGCAACCAGGCTCCGGGCACCGGCGCGCTGGAGAGGTCCTACGTGGCGCGCTGGGACCGCGTCACCGGGCGGTTCCGTCCCGTGCCGGCGGTGGAGCGCCTGGGTCGGGGCGCGCCGTCGGCCTTTGCCGATGATCCCTACGGCAACCTCTGGATCGGCTTTTCGAGCGGCGGGCTGGCGCGGCTGCGCGGTGACGCCGTGGATTTCTTCGCGCCCGGAGCCGGCGCGCCGGCGGGCGTCATCAACGACCTCTTCGTCGACAGCCGCCAGCAGCTGTGGGTGGCCTCGTCCTACGGTGGGGTGATGCGGCTGGAGGAGCTGAACGCCGCCCGGCCGCGGGCGGTCGCCTACACCACCGCCCAGGGGCTGTCGAGCGACCGCGTCCTGTGCGTGACCGAGGACCGCCGCGGCACCATCTATCTCGGCCATGGCAAGGGCATCGACCGGCTCGACCCGCAGACCGGCCGCATCCGCACGCTCACCACCGCCGACGGGCTCCCGTCGAGCGTCGTCGACGTGGCGTACCGCGCCCGCGACGGCAGTCTCTGGTTCGGTACCCCGGCGGGGCCGGCGCGCTACCTGCCGGAGGTCCCCCACGCCGAAGCGCCGCCCCCCGTCTTCCTGAGCGGCCTGCGCATTGGCGGAGTGCCTGTGCCGCTACCGGCGCTGGGTCTGCGCAGCATGGCCGGCCTCGAGCTCCCCGCCGGCCGCGACGAGGTGGAGGTGCGCTTCACCGGCATCAGCTTCGCCTACGGCGCGGGCCTCCGGTACCAGTACCGCCTGGAAGGGTCGGCGGCGGATTGGAGCGAGCCGCAGACGGAGCGCTCGGTGCTGCTGGGCAACCTCGCCCCTGGCGACTATCGCTTCCTCGTCCGCGCCGTGACGCCCGACAACGTGGTGAGCCCGGTCCCCGCCAGCCTCTCTTTCATCCTGCCGCGGCCGCTCTGGCAGCGGTGGTGGTTCTTCGCGCTGGCCGGTGCGGCCGCGGCGCTGCTCGCCTGGAGCCTCCATCACGCCCGGCTGTCGCGCATGGTGGAGCTCGAGCGCGTGCGCGCCCGCATCGCCGCCGATCTGCACGACGACCTGAGCTCGAGCTTGTCGCGCATCTCGATCCTCTCCGAGCTGGGGCGGCGCCGGATCGCCAACCCCGAGGCGGTGGAAGCCACGATGCTCGATCAGATCGGCGAGACGGCGCGCGAGCTGATGGAGACCACCGGCGACATCGTCTGGGCGATCGACGCCCGCCGCGACGACCTCGAGAGCCTGCTGGCTCGTATCCGGCGTTTCGCCGGCGATCTGCTCGAGGCCCGCGGGGTGAGCGTCCTGTTCGCCGCTCCGGCCGGGGCGGCCGGCATCTCGCTGCGCCCCGAGGTCAAGCGCGAGCTCTACCTGGTCCTCAAGGAGGCCATCCACAACGCCGCCCGGCACGCCGGCGCCAGAGAGGTCCGGATCGACGTGGCCGCGGCGCGCGGCGAGCTGGTGGCCGAGGTGCGCGACGACGGCGTCGGGTTCGCGCCCGGGATGCCCGGCGCGGCAAGCGCGCACAATGGGCACGGCCTGCGCAACATCCGGGCGCGCGCGGTGAAGCTGGGCGCCGAGCTCTCGGTCGATTCGGCGCCGGGCGCCGGCACCAGGGTGCGCCTGAGCCTGCGGCTCTGAGGCTGGCATCTCGGCCCACCAGGGCGCATGATCATGCCTGGCGGGCCGACCTCGGGCGGCGCTAATGTTTCGGGCGAGCGGCGGCCGGCGTGGCCGACGCAGAAGGACGGCGGCCGGAGAATGACGGCCGGAGATTGCCGGCCGGATCACGCCGGACAACACCGGCCGGCGGTGAGTCGTGGCAAGAAACGTGACTGACGAAAGGAGCGCGATGACCGACCAGGACCCCATCCGCGTGATGATCGTGGAAGACGATCGCGTCACGCGCGACGGCTTGCGGCAGCTGGTGGACGGCACCCCGGGCTACCGCTGCCTCTCGGTGTTCGGCTCGGTCGAGCAGGTCCTGGCCGGCAGGACCGGCGAGCTGCAGCCCAACGTGGTCCTGCTCGACATCCAGCTCCCGGGAATTCCGGGCTCGCGCGGCGTCGGCTCGTTGCGGGAGCGCTGGCCGGGCGCGGCGATCCTGATGCTCACCGCCTTCGACGACGAGGACAAGATCTTCGAGTCGCTGTGCAACGGCGCCACCGGCTACCTGCTCAAGCGCACCCCGCCGGCGCGGCTGCTCGAGGCGGTGCGCGAGGCTCGCGACGGCGGCGCGCCGATGTCGCCCGAGATCGCACGCAAGGTGGTGGAGCTGTTCCGCCGCACCGCGCCGCCGGTCGCGCTCGAGGAGGCGCTCACGCCCCAGGAGATCCAGCTGCTCCGTCTGCTCGCCGAGGGATGCAGCTACCAGACGGCCGGCGGCCACCTCGGCGTCAGCATCAACACGGTGCGCAACTACATCCGCAACGTCTACGAGAAGCTGCAGGTCCACACCAAGTCCGCGGCGGTCAGCAAGGCGATGCGCGCCGGCCTGCTCTAGGCGCGGCCGGGGAGCGGCTCGACGGCTGGAGAGCGGCGGCAGGCTGCCGGAGCAGGGGAGAGCAGACACCGAGATGGCGGCACTGGTGCTGGATGGCAGGGCGCCCGCGCGGGAGCTCGAGGCAAAGCTGGCCGAGCGGGTGCGGGCGCTCGCGGCGCGCCGGGCGGGCCCGCCGCCGACCCTGGCCATCCTCCTGGCCGGGACCGACCCTTCCTACCTGCGGTATGCCCACATGAAGGGCGACGCCTGCCGGCGGGTGGGCATGAAGTCAATCGAGATCGCGCGTCCGCCGGACACCACGACCGCGGAGATGCTGGCCGAGATCGACCGTCTCAACGAGGACCCGGCGGTGCATGGGATCTTCGTGCAACACCCCCTGCCGGAAGCGATCGACGAGCGCCACTGCTTCGACCGACTCGCGGTGGAGAAGGACGTCGGCGGCGACGGCAGCCTCAGCTTCGGGCGGACGGCGCTCGGCGAGAGCGCTTTCGGCGCGGCCACGGCGGTGGCCGTCATGCGCCTGCTGTCCCACTATGGGATCTCCGCTGCGGGAAAACGGGCGGTGGTCGTCGGGCGCAGCCCGATGGTCGGCAAGCCGATGGCGATCCTCCTGCTGGCCGCCAACGCCACGGTCACGATCTGCCACTCGCGAACCCGCCGGCTGGCGGAGATCGTGCGCCGCGCCGAGGTCGTGGTGGGGGCGGTGGACAGCCCGGAGCTCATCAAGGGGCGCTGGATCCGCGACGGCGCCGTGGTGATCGATGCCGGCAGCCATCCCGGCGGCGCCGGGGACGTGGAGCTTGCGGCGGCGGTCGCGGACCGCTGCGCCGCGTACACGCCGATCAAGGGGGGGATCGGCCCGATGACCATCGCCACGCTGCTCGACCATACGGTGACGGCGGCGGAGCGCGCCGATGATCTCCGGTAGCGCCGATAGCTCCGGCAGCGCCGAGAGCTCGGGCAGAGCGGGGAGCGCCAGCGGTGGCAACGGCGCAGGCAGCACCGGCGGCGCCGTCAGAACAGGCCGACCACGGTACCGTCGTCCTTGATGTCGATCACCTTGGCCGCCGGCGCCTTGGGCAAGCCCGGCATGGTCATCATGTCGCCGCAGATCATCACCACGAACTCGGCGCCGGCGGACAGGCGCACCTCGCGCACGTCGATGGCGTGACCGCTGGGCGCTCCTCGCAGGTGCGCGTCGGTCGAGAAGGAGTACTGCGTCTTCGCCACGCAGACGGGGAACTTGCCGTAGCCCTCGCCTTGCAGCTGGGAGATCTGCTCGCGCACCTTCGCGCCGGCGGTGACCTGGGACGCGCGGTAGATCTTGCGGGAGATTTTCTCGATCTTCTCCCAGAGCGTGTCGTCGTCCTCGTAGACGAAGCTGACGTTCGACTCCCGCTCGGCCAGCTCGATGACCGCGCCGGCGAGGTCCACGGCGCCCTTGCCGCCGTCGGCCCAGTGCGAGGCCAGGACCGAGCGCACCCCCAGCGTCGCCATCCGCGAGTCGATCAACCCGAGCTCGGCGGCGGTGTCGGAGTCGAAACGATTGACCGCGACCACGCAAGGGATGCCGAATTGTTGCCGCACGTTCTCGACGTGGCGCTCGAGGTTGGCCAGGCCTCGCTCCAAGGCCGCGGTATCTTCCCTGGTGATGGTCTTCAGGTCCGCGCCGCCGTGGTACTTGAGCGCGCGGACGGTGGCGACGACGACCGCCGCGGCCGGCCGCAGCCCCGCCTTGCGGCACTTGATGTCGACGAACTTCTCGGCGCCCAGATCGGCCCCGAAGCCGGCCTCGGTGACCACGTAGTCGGCGAGCTTGAGCGCGGTCTGCGTGGCGATGACCGAGTTGCAGCCGTGCGCGATGTTGGCGAAGGGCCCGCCATGGACGAAGGCGGGATTGTTCTCGAGCGTCTGCACGAGGTTCGGCTTGATGGCGTCCTTGAGCAGCACGGTCATCGCGCCGTGGACCTCGAGATCGCGGGCGCGGACCGGCTTGCGATCGTGGGTAGAGGCGACGACGATGCTGCCCAGGCGTTGCTTGAGGTCGGCGAGCGAAGTCGCGAGGCAGAGAATCGCCATCACCTCGGAGGCCGCGACGATGTCGAAGCCGTTCTCGCGCGGATAGCCGTTGCCGGCGCCACCCAGGCCGACGACGATCTCGCGCAGCGCCCGGTCGTTCATGTCCATCACCCGCCGCCAGGGGATCCGGCGCAGATCGATGCCGAGCTCGTTGCCGTGATAGAGATGATTGTCGAGCATCGCCGCCAGCAGATTGTTGGCGAGCGCGATGGCGTTGAAATCGCCGGTAAAGTGGAGGTTGATGTCCTCCATGGGCACGACCTGCGCGAAGCCGCCGCCGGCCGCGCCCCCCTTCATGCCGAAGACCGGCCCCAGCGACGGCTCGCGGATGCAGATCGCCGCCCGCTTGCCGACCAGGTTCAGCGCGTCGCCCAGCCCGACGGTGGTCGTGGTCTTGCCCTCTCCTGCCGGCGTCGGCGTCATCGCCGTGACCAGGATCAACTTGCCGTCGGGCCGGCCGCGCAGGCCGGCGATCGCCTCGAGGGACAGCTTCGCCTTGTACGGTCCATAAGCTTCGAGATGCTCCTCGGCGATGCCCAGCTTCTCGCTCGCCACCTTCGAGATGCGCTCGAGCTTGGCCTGCTGCGCGATTGCGATGTCAGACGCCATCCTGCTTCCCCTCCTCGATGAGGACCGTCGGTGGGCCGTTGCGCGAGCCGGCGCCCGCCGCCCCCTGGTGCCCGGGGAGGGCAGGGGCGCGCCAACGCGACCGCGAAATGCGGCGCAATGATAGCCTGCGCCGCAGTTTCTGGCGAGCGCCGGGCTCAGCGGGCGCTTGCGGCTTCCCCGGTAGTGGTGCATTAGTGTGGTCCCCCGCCCAGGAGCACCCGCCGAGGGCGCGGCCAGCCGCCCTCCCGGCCCTACTCCGCCTCAGCGGGGCGCCAGGCGAGCGCGCGGTCAGCGCCGATCCGGGCGCCGCTCTTGGGGAGCCAGCCCACCGGGTCGTAGGCGGCCCAGACCTCCTCGATCAGGTCGTTGCCAAGGTCCAAGCTCACCCGCACCCGCAGGTAGCAGCGGGTCCCGGGCGCCGGGAGCGCCATGTGGCACATGGTCCAGCCGGTCCAGGCCAGGGAGCGGAACGGCTGGGCCGGATCGGTCGGGCTGTCCATGAGCAAGAGGGTAGCACTTGCGCAGGCGTAGAATCCCCCCCAGGCGCGGCCAGGCTCGGCCAGCCGCACCCGGGAACCGCCCCCGGTCGCCGCGCCACCAGCCGGCGGGAGCAGCAGCGGGGGGCGGCATGCGTCAACTCGAATCGCCAAATTGGAGTCTGTTCAACGTCGGATGGGGCGCCGCCTTCGTCGGTCGGACGATCAGCGCCATGACCGAGGAAGTGCTCACCGGATACGTGCTAGGTCTTTGCGGTCTGCTCGCAATGGTAGTGAGCTTGCGGCCGGTCCTTGGATCAGTGCCGTTCATCAAGCGCCTGCGGCACAGATGGGAAGAACGAAGACTAGCCGCTGGGCGGCGGGCCGCTCAAGAGGAATTGCGGCAGCAGGTAGAGCCGTGGTTAAAGGGATGGGATGTGTTCAATGCTGCGGCGGGGAAGGTCGTGACGCTCTTCTATGCATTGCGGGACGCGGAGCCTCAACCTGCTGCGGATTGGAATAGTTTCAGGGATGCCACCCGATTAGCGATCGGTTTGGCTGGCGAGCTTGACTCAACCTTCAGTGGACTTGCATATCTACTATTGAAACCCTTCTCTGAGGTTGAGCACGGCGCTTTGGAGCAGTGCTCCGTAGCCGCTTGCGAGCTGAGCGACTGGCTTTCGAGGTGGAATCGCGAACTCACCACATTCAGGCGGCAAGCGGGTTTGCCGCCGCCAGCAAGTCGGCCATCGTCCACGGCTTCCGGCTGATCCCGGCCGCCATCGCCGGAGTCATCCTGATGCTCTTGTGCATCCGGCAGAAGTTGTAATAGGCGAAGTAGAGCGCCAGCGCCGCCCGCAGGTTGGCCCGCTTGCGGCTGAACCCGTTCGACAGCCGCGTCATCCGCCGCAAGTGCCCGCGAAGCGTCCAGTTGGCGCGCTCGATATGCGAGGTGCAGATCCGTGACTCCTCCGGCTGCCCCGAGATGCTGATCTTCTCGGCGCCTATGAGGCGCGGAGGAGCGTACCGCCGCTGCTCGGCGCCGCCCTCCGCGCCAAACTCCTTGACCAGCTGCGCGTAGTCCACGCGCGCGCCCAGGTTGTAATCGACCGCATCAGGGTAGGCGTTCAGGCCGTCCGTGGTCAGCTGGAAGCGTCCGGCGCTCGTAGCCGCCGCTAGCTTCTCCATAAAGTCGTGCGCGTCCCACTTGTTGCGCCTGCCGAGATGCCAGGCCAAGATGAGCTTGCTGTGTCGCTCAAGCCCGATCCAGCAGTATGCGTCCCCCGCCTCCGGGTCCGTGATACCGCGCCGCTCCTTCGTCCCCTCCTTGCAGCGTACATAGCCCCAAACCTCATCGGCCTGCACGTCCTGGACGGGCACGCCCTTGACGCGCTCGGCGAGCATCCGCTCGCACCCCTCGCCCACCTGGACGAGCAGCCGGAGGATGGTGCGCTTCTCAACCCCGGTGACTCTCTCGATGGCGCGGACGGCGCACCCCTCGGTCAGCAGGTGCAGGACCAGCTCGGCCTTCTCGACCGGCAGGCGCATCACACCGAGAGGGCGAGCGGGCCGCTCAGCGAACCGCTTGCTGCACGTCAGGCATCGGTAACGCTGGTTCCCGCGGCGGTCGCGGCCGTTCTTCTTGGCGGGGGACTGGCAGGCTTGGCACTGCATGGTCGGGCTCCTTGCGGGATGCCCGGCCGGAAGCCATAATCAGAGTGGCGCTCCGTTCGGCTTCGGTCGGGCGGGTCCAGGCCCCGGCGGTCGTTGACGCGACTTCCGGGGCCGTTTTCATGCTCAGAGCATATCACATGGAAACTCAATGTCAATACCATGGGTTGACTTTGAGGCGCCTTATGGTATTCTTGGGGCATGCCAAGGACTGCCAAAGCAACGCCCGCCAAGGCCCCGCCCAAGCGCCGCCAGTCCGAGCCGCTTCTGCTCCGGCTGGAACCGGAGCACCTTCGCCTGATCTCGGAAGCTGCGGAGTACCTCGGACTCCCCCGCGCCTCATGGATGCGCTCGACGCTGCTACAGGCCGCGCGCGCGGTTCTAAGCGCGAGGGGCGGCCAGGGGTAGGGATCGGACCTCCCCGACCGCCAGGCCGGTATGCGGGAGCGGGGCCAACAGGGCCGCAAAGGCTCCCGCTGTCCACCGCTCCCGGTTGGCCGGTGCCTGAGCATCGGCGCACCCCCTTTCGGGTTACGACGGGGGGCGCCGGTTGAGAGGGGTGGTAGACTTCCCTTGCTTGAGATCCCGGACGCCCCACGTCTGGTTTCTCGGATGGCCCGGCGGTGGCACGTCGGGCCATCGGCATATTAGGGCACAGAGTTTTCCGCCGGTCAATCGCCAAACTGCTGGAAACAAAGACTTTAATTCGTTGCAGATTACGGCTGAAGGGTGCCGCAATTGGCGGCTATTTCGGACAGATGCGCCCGTAATTGAGGCATATTTACGGGACACCCAGCCCGCAATTCAAGGCTCTTTGCGGCCATGCCGCCCGGAATGAAGCCGAATTGTGGGCGCGCCGCCTGGCTGCTACGCCTTCTTCATCCGCATCTGCTCTAGCCGAGCCAGATCCTCAGCAGATAAGCCGCCCTGGCGGGGAGGGGCGCCGCTGCCGCTCGCCAGGTTCTGGCGCGGCACGGGCGCGGGCACGCGCTGGCTCTCTTCCTCAATCGCCCCTGCCCTGCGGTAGAGCCTTTTCTTCGTCGCACTGCGGACTGAGCCTGGAAGGTCGCGCGTGACGCGATTGCACGCAGCGTGCGCCTTGAGGCCGCCGGCCATCAGAGTCTCGACCTCGGCGAACAAAGCGTCATCGCCCTCTTGTGGGTTCGGTTTGCGCCCCCTCCTCGGCTTGCCGCGCTCCATGACCGTATCGAAGCGTGCTCGTTGGGCGGCGCTCAGACCAGCCGCCTCGACCGCAGCCATGACCAGCGACAAGGGGACCTGCGGAGGTTTCGGGGGTTTCTTCGGCAAGCGCACCTCCCATCAGGTGCCGCCCGTAAAGAGAGGAAAGGCGGCGCGGCGGGCCGGGCTACGGGGCACCCGGCTTTCGGCGGCCAAACCTAGCCGCGCCTGTACTGCGGGGGATTCTATCGCGGAGGGGGCAGGGTGTTGATGCTAAAGTACCAGTCATGCCCCCTAAACGTCGCCTGACCTGCCCTCCCGCAGTCGTCCTGGCCCTGACCCTGTTTACCGCAACGGCCTGCACCTCCCTCAGTCCCGGTGCCGAGAAGATCAGGGTTACCCGGAACCCCAAGGACGTGGCGGGCTGCAAGGCTGTGGGCGAAGTATCCGGCCTTACGGCGAACCAGGCGCTGCCGGGCGCCAAAAAGAAGATGATGAACGCCGCCCTCGCTCTCGGGGCAGACACGGTGTTCGTGACCTCAACGGTTGGCAGCTATGACGGCGTGGCCTACCTCTGCGGATCAAGCGGTTCACACTGACGCGGCGTGGCGCGGAAGCCGCTACGAGTCGGGGATCTACTTGCAGCGTAAAGAGCATCCTTCACAAGCCGGATTTACTTGCTGGCTGCTCGGTTGTCGCCTGTTGTTGCGTAGTCTTCTTCGTCTCCTCCTCTAGCTCGGCCAAATATTGCTCGATTCCTCGGCGCGATTTCTCAATCGCTTTTTCGGCCTTTCTTTGCGTTTCTTGATACAGGGTTTCCAGGCGGCCCAGCAAATGGCTGGGAATAGAAAAGATCGAGTCAATGCCCGGCCCAATAGCAAACATATCAGTCGTTCTGCCTACACCGGGAGCAGCTTCTGCACGCTTCTTCGCTGAGTACACCAGAAGCAAGGTGTCAGATAAACCGCTCCATTTCGAATGTCCACGGAACATCATCTGTGAGTTGGCATGTGGAGATCCCGCACCGATCGCAGCGAATCCTATGCCATCACGCCATGCTAAGCTACCGTTATCAGAGGAATAGATGTGTGTCCCCTTAAGATCTGTGCCGGTAAATATGACCTCAACATCGGGAAGCCTGAAGTTCCATAATTCGGTGGCTATCTGAAGAGCGAGCGAGTCGCTCATTTCTTTCTGCTGACTTCTAAATGAGTTCATGGTAAGGCCGAGCGGCGCGAGTATTTTGGCTTCGGCGCGGGCCGCCGCCGCTCGCTTGTATTCGGCTTGATATAATCTAGCCACCTCCTCAAGTTCCCAATGTGTACCGGGACGGCGCTGCTCACGTTTGCGAACCACCTGGATTATATGTTCTAATAGTTCCGTGAGTAACTCGGTGTCACCTGATCCCACCGCGACAATTGATTTTGTAATACTCCAGATCTTGCTCTGGCTCGGTTCGTATTCAGTGTCGGGCGCCGATAGCATCCTGTCGGCGGCTCCCACAACTAAATGGCCACTCATCCTTGAATCCCAACACAGGGCGGCTATGCAGACCGTCATTTGCACCCCCCTTTTCTGTTTGCTGCTGGAAGACTCCCTGCTGCGCTCAAGACGTGAGGGTGGCAATGGCTTGGTGAAACGCATCTGGCACCTTTCCGGCCGTAGTGGTGTACACTACGCCTAGCCGCAGCCGCCCGGGTTCTACGGTGCGCCAACACCGGACCAATGGGCTACGCGGAAAGGTTCCTGCTGTATGGACGCGGCCCGCGTCCTTCTCGCCTGTTGAGTTTACGCCCCTGCTGGAATGAATGCGAGCTTCGCCCACGAGGACAAACGGGGCGGCCAGGCCGGCCGCCCCGGGACTGCTATTCGCTGCGCAGCCGGATCAACTCGTCGACCCGCTGTGCCTGCTCGTCCCCAAGCTCGTGCAGCCACCTGCTGACCGACCGATAGCCGAGATAGCGGGCGACCCGCGCCCACCGCCGGGCCTGCTCGGCGCTGGCCCGGACGGTGTACGTGGTCGACTTCATCACGGAGATGCGGGAGAGGCGGCAGGTGCGCACTACAGCGCTCCCCGACGCCGGATGGACTCGACTTCCCCGAAGGGGCCGAAGTGGCGCGAGAAGCGGTCCTCCGTGCAGTCGAGCGCCGCGAGCAGGCTTGCCAGGACCGGGGCCGAGGGAAGCCGCTGGCCGCGCTCCACGGCCGATAGCGTGGACCTGGGGATGCCAGCCAGGCGAGCGACCTGCCGCTGCGCCTGGCCCCGCTGAGAACGCAGGCGCCGGACCGTGGCGCCGACCTGGCGGGAGATGCGCTGGCTACTCACCATGGCGCGCGTCCTCCCACCCGCCGGCTTGCAGCTCCATGAAGGCGAGGCAGCAGTGCGCTACGGCCTTGCCGGCTTCCTGGGCCAGCCGCAGGGCATCCTTGCGGGACACCAGCGGCGCCCTGGTGTCCGGGGGTAGGGTGCCGTCCTCTTCGCTCACCTCCCCGCCTGGCAGGTGCGCTGTGGACTGCTGCGCGCGGTACAAGTCGGCCATGGTCAGGTCCAGGCCCGCGACGATGCGGTGGAGGGTGTCCACTCGCGGCATCTGGTGGCCCTGCTCGTAGCGGCTGAGGTTGGACGCCGTTGACCCCGACGCAGCGGATAGCTGCGCCAGGGTCAGGCAGGCGTTCCACCGCAGCCGCCGGAGTGCCAGCCCGATGAGGCGCGCATCCTCGGGGTTCTTGCGCCTGCTCACGACAGCCTCCGCTCGATCGCCTCGACCAGGGCGCCCACCTTGCGGGAGAGCTTGCCGGCGAAGCGGGCCAGCTTCTCGTCGTCGGCGTCGAGGGAGCACTCCTCGGCCGAGCGGCGGATCGCGGCACAGTAGCCGCCTGTGTAGCGGAGATCGGCCACCACGGCCCGCAGCTCGGCGCGGGTGATGGACGGGTCGGCGGGGATCGTTCCGACCTCGCGCGTCCCCTCGACCGCCAGGTCGTAGAGCACCCGGCCGGCGTGGCGGAACGCCTCTCTGTCGGCCGGGTCGTCGATGAGGTGCAGCGTGGTCTCCCTGAACGATTCGCCTTCAGTCCAGGGCGGCGGGGTACCATTGGCATAGCTCGTGCGCCAGGCAAAGCCTGGGAGGGGGGAAAGGTCCAGGAACCGGAAACCCCTCAAAGGGACCCGGCTGGTACTCAC
>Ga0209118_1000704_pt1 | contig 17165 bp, 15 predicted proteins | sample BlaSpr_A8_Ref_M1_FD_187988 | JGI IMG/M metagenome (GOLD analysis project Ga0209118, IMG submission 187988) | Forest soil microbial communities from Thunder Bay, Ontario, Canada - Black Spruce, Ontario site 2_A8_Ref_M1 (SPAdes) (version 2) | ecosystem: Environmental > Terrestrial > Soil > Boreal...
CGGCCGTCGGCGCCGAAGCGGTGGATGGTGCCGTCCGGGAACTGGATCTCCGAGTAGCCGCTGTAGAGGTTGAGCCGCAGGTAGGTGCCGTCGCGCGTGAACAGCACGTTGGTGTTGACCGGCTCGTTCGGGTGCAGGGTCGGGTAGAAGGTGTGCTGCGAGCCGTCGGGAGCCTCGTAGATCGAGGAGGCCGCGGTGTTGGCGTCGGTGGGCGCGCAGGTCGGCGGCGACGGGTTGCTGGACAGCCCCAGCGCCCCGAACGACACCCGCCAGCCCAGGCCGGCGTTCGAGCAGTGACTCGGCGCGGAGTCGTGCCACACCGTGACGCCATCGTCGCGCGTCGAGAAGTCCCAGGGGTTCGAGTTGGCGACCAGGGTGAGCTGATAGGAGAAGTTGCCGTTGACCGGAAAGCGGCTGGAGACCGGCAGCGCGACGGTCAGGGCGCCGTTGAACAGGTTGATGTTGTCGACGTCGCCGAGCTGAAAGGCCTGGGCGACGTCCACGCCGCCCTGGGTGTTCGGGTGCGGATCGGCGGCGGCGGGGCGGGCGGCGACGACGAGGCACGCCAGGGCGGCCGCGGACCAGGCGGTGACGGCGGCGGCGGCGGACCGGGCTGCGGCGGCGCGGAGGGCCTTCATGGCCGGCCTCCGAAGCTCACCACCGCCAGCGCCATCGCCTGCGGGTGCAGCACGAAGATGACGTCTTTGACGCTGAGCTTGCCGGGCGCCGGAGCGGTGGTGCCAGGGAGCGGCTCGAGCTTGTCGAAGGCGAGCCGGAAGGCGGCATCGCCGGGGTTGCTCTCGTCGTCGGCGCCGCCGCGCCCGACGGCCTTGCCCCACGCTCCTTTGCCCGGCCGCACCAGCAGCACCTCGGCGTAGTCGGCGACGTCGGCCAGGCGATCGGCGAGCCCGGTGCCGCGCAGCTCGAACGCCTCGGGCCCCAGGGTCAACATCAGCGGCGTGAAACCGGCCGGCGAGGCGGTGGCATAGGCGCCGCTCGCGAGGTCGATCGCCGCCCAGATGGACTGCGGCGGCACCGCCTCGCTCAGCGGGATCTGCGCCTGGCCCCGGGCGTCGGCCAGGAGCGTGCCCCGGCGGCGGACGAAGGCTGCCTCGTACTCCACCGCCTTGCGGCCCATGCCCAGCCAGACGACCGTGCCGCCCGGCGTCATCCCGGTCGCCGTCACCGCCTGGTCCGAGACCAGAAGCGTCGGGCCGCCGGGCAGCGTCTGCGCCCGGAGGGGGCGGCTGAGCCCCGGCATTGTGGCGGCGGCAACGAGGCCAACGAGGCCGATCGCGAGCATCATGGTCACCTTGGCCCAAACCATACGCGCTCCTACGGACGATGTCCGATGCGGAAGCCCTGCCCGGCTGGCGGTGCGAGGACTGCAGACCTACGACTGCGGCGTGGTGCAGTGTGGCAGCGGCAGCACCGTAGCAAGCGTAAGGCTTGCTTGTCAACTGAGGATTCCTGAACACCTATCTACGAGTCTTCGCGCCAAACCGTCTAACCGCGACTAAGACCGCGGGCCATCGCGGGCATCGGTGCGATCGTCCGGCGCGATCGAGGCGGCGTGACCGGCGCATGGCACTTGGAAGGGGCGCCGCTGACCTGGCCGAGGTCCAAAGAGACTCCAGGTAGGGATGGATCGCCCACGAGGCTGGCGGCCGGAGGTGTCCTGCTATCCTCGGCCGGTGCTGCTGCGGCTTTACATGATCGCGACCGCGCTCTTCCTGCTGGCGTGCGGGGGACGGCGCCGGCGGTTGATCGACGGGGACGTCTCGCTGGTCTACTACGTCCTCGAGCCGCCGCGCTGGGGCGGACTGAGGGCACGGGCGCGGGGGCGGCGCCCGCCCGGCCCCGCCGAGCCCTGGATCCTGCTGCACGGGTTGGGCTCGGTTGCCGCCAGCTGGGGCCGCACGCTGTATGCGCTGCGGCGGGACTGCCGGCTGGTCGTGCCCGAGCTGTCGGCGCTTGGCGGCACCCGGGCACCGGGAGGGGCTCTCGGCTTGGAGCAGGGAGCGCGGCTGACGGCGCTGCTGATCGAGGAGGAGCTCGGCGGCGGGCCGGTGACCGTCGCCGGGCTGAGCATGGGAGCCTGGATGGCCATGCGCCTCGCCCAGGCGCGCCCGGAGCTGGTCGCCAGGTTGGTGCTGATCGACGCCGCCGGCTACCGCGAGCAGGACTGGGAGCGCATCGGCAAGCTGGTGAAAGTGCAAGACCTGGCCGGCGTCGACCGGCTCTACGGCGCGATGTTCGGCACGCCGCCTTGGGTCATGCGCCGCTCACGCCGCACCTTCCTGCGCGCCTACACCTCGCCGGGGGTGCGCAACCTCCTGGAATCGCTCGGCGAGAGCGACACCTACCGCGATCGGGACCTGGCGCGGCTGGCGATGCCGGTGGCGTTGATCTGGGGGGAGCGCGACGGCCTGTTCGAGCTGCAGGCCGCGCGTGCCATGGCGGCGGCGCTCCCCCGCTCCCAGCTCTACGTGCTGCGCGACTGCGGCCACGCGGTCCATCTCGAGTGTCCGCGCGCCCTGGCGGGGGCGCTGCGGCAGGTCCGCCGGGACCTGCCGCTGGCGTCCGCCCGGGACACCGGCGCGACGCGCCCCGCCGCGGCGGAGCCGGCACCGCACCCTTCGGCCGGGGCGAGCTGAGGACGAGCCCAGCGGGAGTCAAAGGGGAGCTCGCGGAGCGGCTCAGTACTCCTCGAGATCCTCCGGCTGGAGGAACTGCTCGGGGTCCTCGTTGCCGCAGGCGAGGCACATCACCTCCGAGATCTTGCCGTCCTCCCACTCGAATTGGTAGCAAGGGGTCTCGCATTCGAGGCAGACCAGGTACTCCGGGCTCGCCATGGCTGCACCTCCAGGCCTTCGGGTCGCCGACGAGTCTATTCCCCCTCTCCCTCTCGTGGCCCCTGCCCTGCCGCAGCCTATCAATCTGATGATCTTAGACTAATATTTTTCCACACGAGGACCCCAGGGACTTGACAAGATTTGAGCAAGGCTGTATGATACCTCTGAAGATGAGCGATGGGTGCTAAGACCATCGCTCCCGAACTACAGCCCAAGGAGGACTGAATCATGAGCAACCACGTGACCCGCTGGACCCCCTCGCAGCAGCAGGCGGTCGTCGCCCAGCCGCTCTTCCGTCTTTTCGACACGTTCTTCAACGATGGTGGCGAGGATCTCGCCACCCGCACCTGGACGCCGGCGGTGGACATCCAGGAGACCGACGACTCGTATCGCATCCATGCGGAGCTGCCGGGTCTGACCAAGGACGACATCCAGATCACCCTGGAGAACAACGTCCTGCGCCTGTCGGGCGAACGCAAGTTCGAGAAGGACGTCAAGCAGGAGAACTACCACCGCATCGAGCGCACCTACGGCACCTTCTCGCGCTCCTTCGCGCTGCCGACCCAGGTGACCCCTGACAAGGTCGAGGCCAAGTTCGAGAACGGCGTACTGACGATCGTGGTGCCGAAGGCCGAGCAGGCCAAGCCGCGCCGCATCTCCATCGGCTGAGCGCCCGCCGGCTGAGCGCGCCCGCGCCTTCCGCGTGCGGGCGTGCCAGCGGTCGCCGGTCCAGGCCGCCTGCCGCTGAGCCACAGCCGTTCAACCCGGGGGAAGAGCCCCGTTAGCCCCGTGACCCGCCGCTTCGACGGCGGGGGCGGGGCTTTGTCTTTGTGGATGCGATCTAGTCCGACGATGCTTCAGGAGATGGGCGACGGCTTGAGCGCCGGCCGCGGTGCCGGCTCGGGCACCGGCACGGCCGGCAGCTCGACGCTCACCGCCGTGCCGACGCCGCGAGCGCTCTTGACGCTCACCGTGCCGCCGTGGGCCCGGGCAATGCGTTGCACGATCGCCAGCCCCAGGCCGGTGCCGCCTTTGCGCGTCGAATAAAACAGGTCGAAGATCTTCGACTCCTGGCCCGGGGGGATGCCGATGCCGTTGTCCATCAGCTCGAGCACCACCGCGGAGCCGCGGCGGTAGGCGGTGAGCGTCAGCGCCGGCGGCCGCCCCGCCTCCTCGGCGGCGGCCAGCGCGTTCTGAGCCAGGTTCATCAACAGCTGGCCGATCTGGCCCGGGTCGATCCGCACCCGCGCGCCGTTGCTGCGGTCCTCCACCAGCACCTGCGCTCGCCGCTTCTCGATCTCGCCGGCGAGGACCTCGCGCAGCCTTTCGAGCGGCCGCACCGCCGGCATCTCCTCGAGCTCCAAGGGGCGGGGCTTGGCGTAGGCCAGGAAGTCGGTCGCCAGGCGTTCGAGCCGATCGATCTCGGAGCGGGTGATCGACAGCAGGCGCCGGCCGGTGGGCATGGTCCCTGACGCCTGCTCGGCGATCTCTTCCTCGAGCATCTGCATGTTCAAGTTGAGCGAGTTGAGCGGACTGCGGATCTCGTGCGCCAGCCCGGAGGCGAGAGTACCGACGTAGGCCATGCGCTCGGCCTCGGCGGCCTGCAGCTCGAGCCTTCGGGCTCGCCGCAGCAGCATCCAGACCGCGGTGTAAGCGCCGGCCAGCAATGCCAGCGAGGCCACCCCGACCAGCGTCGCCTGCCGGATCAGGTCGCCGCGCAGCACCTCGACGCGCTTCGCCAGCTCGCCAGCGCTGATGCCGATCTGCAGCGATCCCAGATCGCCGATCGGCACCTCGATGTTCGGGATGCTCATCGCCGAGGACTTCTCGTACGTCTTCTTCTCGATGCGCGGCGGCGGCAGCTCTGTCGAGTGCGGCGGCAACTCCAACGCACGCCCCGCGAGCGGCGGCCGTGACCCTACCGGGAAGCTGCCGCGGAGGCGGTTCTCGAAGACCAGCACCCCGTTGCGGTCGCGGATCTCGATGGTGCGCACGAAATCGCGGTGACGCAGGATCGAATCGATATAGGTCTGGGTCTCCTGCTCGACCGCCACGGCGGTGAACAGGTCCTTGCCTTGGCGCTCCGCTTGGCGGGCGATCTGCTTGGCGAGGCTCTCGGCCTCGTTGCGAGTCTCGAGCAGGACGCGCTCGACCTCGCGTTGCGAGAGCGAGCGGAAGATCAGCCAGCCGAACAGCGCGATGACCGCGAGGAACAGCACCACGAAGACCAGCGAGGCGGCGAGCAGCTGGCGCGAGAGATCGGTCTTGGCGACCCTGAACATGGCGCTTCGAGGATAACATTCGCCGGTTTGACCCCTACCTCTCCCAGCGGGTAGCATGCCGCGGGAATCCCGTCATGCGCCTCCCCTTCGCCCGTCCGAGCCGGTTCCCCTCCCGGCTCCTGCTCCTGTTGTCGCTATGGATGGCGGCCGCGCTGGCCGGCGGCGGCTGCGACGGCGGCCACCAGGCCGGCGCTTCACATGCTGCGCAGGGCCCGCGCGCTGGCGATGCACACGCCGGCGCCGCCGGCACGCCCGCGCCCCGCCGCGGCGGTACCATCGTGACCGGCTGGAACGCCGAACCTCAGGGCGTCAATGAGTTCCTCGTGGCGGCGACCAACGCGGGGCAGGAGATGCTGTTCCAGCTCTTCCCCCGGCTGCTGCGGGAGGAGCCCGACTTCGAGCGGCATCCGCCGACCTTCTCCCCTGCGCTGGCACGCTCGTACGAGTGGTCGGCCGACCACAAGACGCTGACCTTCCACCTGCGCGAGGACGCGCGCTGGAGCGACGGCGTACCGGTGACCGCCGACGACGTGCGCTGGACCTGGCAGGCGCAGGTGAGCCCCGAGGTCGCCTGGGAATCCTCCTACATGAAGGATGAGATCGCCGACGTCGAGGCGGTCGACGCCCACACCGTCCGCGTGCGCTGGAAGCGTGTCTACGCCAAGCAGCTGCTCGACGTCAACGAGGGCGGCATCCTGCCGCGCCACGCCTGGGGACAGATCCCGTTCTCGCGCTGGCGCCAGAGCGGCGAGTGGTTCAAGCAGCACCTGGTGGTGGACGGACCGTTCACCATCGGGTCGTGGAAACCGCAGCAGGAGGTGGTGCTGGTCCGCAACCCGAGCTTCTACGAGGCGGACCGTCCCCGCCTCGACCGAGTGGTGATGCGGATCATCCCGGACCAGGCCAGCATCCTCACCCAGCTCGACAGCGGCGAGCTCGATTTCACCCCGGCCATCTCGCCTCATGACGCGCCGCAGGTGACCGCCAACCCGCGGCTGCGCCTCCTCGCCTTTCCGTACCGCAGCTGGATCGCGTTGGCGTGGAACGGCTCGCGTCAGCCCTTCGGAGATCCCGAGGTGCGGCGCGCCCTGGGCATGGCGCTCGACCGCCGGGCGATCGTCGAGACCATCTGGGGCAAGTTCGCCCGCGTGTCGGAGTCGCCGATCCTGTCGGTGATCTGGGCGTACGACCGGGCGTTGCGGCCGCTGCCCTACGACCCCAGCGAGGCGCGGCGCATCCTGGCTGCCAAGGGCTTCGCCGCCGGCGCCGACGGCGTGCTGCGCCGCGGCGGCAAGCCCTTCGCGTTCGAGCTCTCGACCAATGCGGGCAACCAGCAGCGCGTCGATTCCCTGGTGATGATCCAGGAGCAGCTGCGGCGCATCGGCGTGCGCGCGGAGCCGCGGCAGGTGGAGTTCAACTCACTGATGGCGCGGGTGTCAGCCGGCGACTTCGACGGCTGCGTGGTGGGGAATTCCATGGACACCAGCCTCGACCTCACGGCCTTCTTTCACAGCCGAGCCATTGCCAAGGGCACCAACGTCACGCGCTACTCCAACCCGGAGGTGGACCGGCTCATCGATCATGCGATGAGCCTGCCGGAGATCGCGCTCGCCAGGCCGGACCTCGACCGCATCCAGGAGATCCTGCATCGCGATCAGCCCTACACGTACCTGTGGGAGTCGCAGCGGGTCAGCGCCTTCAACCGGCGGCTCCACGGCGTCGAGCCCAGCATGCTGTTCAGCACTTACAATCTCAAGGATTGGTGGGTCGAGCCTCAGAGGCACTGACCCGCTCCGGCCCGGCCCGACCTTGCCCGGCTACCTGCTCCGGCGCCTTGCCGCCGCCGCGCTGCTCCTCTGGCTGGTCCTCACGGCCACCTTCGTGCTGCTGCGCCTGGTGCCCGGCGATCCCGCCAGCAGCATAGCGGAGCTGCCGATCCCGAAGGCGGCAAAGGAGAAGCTCATCCATGCCCAGGGCCTGGACCGCCCCCTGCCCGAGCAGTACGCCCGCTGGCTGGGAGCCGTGGCGCTGCATGGCGACTGGGGGTTCTCGTTCGCCCAGCTGCGGCCGGTCCGCACGATCGTGGCGGAAGCGCTGCCGGCCACCCTGCTCCTCGCCGGCGCCGCGCTGCTGATCGAGTATGGCCTTGGCACGGCGCTGGGTGTCGCGGCGGCCCGCCGCAGCGCCTCGGCCCTCGACAAGTCGATCCGCGTGGTGACCCTGCTGCTCTACTCCCAGCCGGTGTTCTGGCTCGGGCTGATGGCGATCCTGCTTTTCTCCGGCCGGCTGGGCTGGCTGCCGGCGTCGCACATGCACTCGGTGGGCGCGGACGAGATGGGCCGCGGCGCCTGGCTGGCCGACCTCGGCAAGCACCTGCTCCTGCCGGCCATGACTCTCGGGCTGGCGCAGGCCGGGGGCGCCGCCCGCTTCGTGCGCGCCGGCCTGCTCGACGTGATGGGCCGCGACTACATCCGCACCGCCCGCGCCAAGGGCCTGTCGGAGCGGCGGGTGATCTGGGTGCACGGCATGCGCGCCGCACTGGTGCCGATCATTCAGCTGCTCGCGCTCTCGGTGCCCAGCCTGCTCTCCGGCGCCTTGATCACCGAGGTGGTCTTCGCCTGGCCCGGCCTCGGCCGCATCACCTGGGAAGCGATCCTGGCCCGCGACTCGCCGGTGCTGCTCGCCACCACCGGCGTCTCCGCCGTCCTGGTCGTCGGCAGCTACCTGGTCGCCGACCTGCTGCACGCCGCCGCCGACCCGCGGGTGCGCGATGCCTAGCCCGGCGCCGGACGGACCGGCGCTCATGGCGCGGACAGAACCGAGGATCCCGCGGTCGCTGCGGTGGAGCCTCGGCCTGGTCGCGGTCCTGGTGCTGGCGGCGGCGGCCGCGCCGCTGGCCGCTCCTTACGACGCCTTCGCCCAACTCGACCCGGAGGTCTCGGCCTTGCGGCCGCCCGGCACGGTGCTGGCGGCAGTCCACCTCGCCGATGGCGAGTGGCGGCTCGCCGAGCGTGTCACCCGCACCGCGGGCGGGCTCGAGATCGTACGCCTGGGCAGCCGCGAGCTGTTGCCCGCCTCGCGGGTGGCGAACCTCACCGCCACCGGGGTCGCCGACCGGCGCGTCTTCCTGCTCGGCAGCGACCAGTACGGGCGCGACCTCGCCAGCCGCATGCTCTACGGCGCCCGGATCTCGCTCGCCGTGGGGTTGCTCTCGGTGCTGCTGGCGCTGACGCTCGGGGTGGCCGTGGGCTCGCTCGCGGCGCTCGGCGGGCCGCTGCTGGACACGTTGCTGATGCGCGCCGTCGAGGCGCTGCTCGCCTTTCCCTATCTCTTCCTGGTGATCGCGCTCTCGGCGCTGCTGCGCCCGGGCACCGCGGCGACGATCGGCATCCTCGGGGCGACCAGCTGGATGACGATCAGCCGGTTGACGAGGGCCGAGCTGCGCGGCTTGCAGCAGCGCGACTTCGTGGTCGCCGCCCGCGCCATGGGCCAGCCCCCGGTCGCCGTGCTCTGGCGCCACCTGCTGCCCAATGCGATGACGCCGGTGCTGGTGCAATCGACGCTGCAGATCGGCAACCTCATCCTGCTCGAGTCGACGCTCTCTTTCCTCGGCCTCGGCATCCAGCCGCCGGTGCCGAGTTGGGGCAGCATGATCGCCGACGCCCGGCAGGTGCCGCTCGGCTCCTGGTGGGTGGCGGCGTTCCCGGGCGCGGCGCTGGCGCTGACCGTGATCGCCTGGAACCTGCTTGGCGACCAGCTGCGCGACGCCCTCGACCCGCGCTGGCGAGGTCCGGAGCTTGCGGCGGCCCCGGGAGCGCTGGCGCCGGGGCCTCCCACGGCGGGCGCCGCCGCGAGCACCGCCGGCGGCGACCGCGGCCACGGCGGCGGCGGTCCGATGCCGCCCGCGGCTGCTAGACTCCCGTCCCCGTGAACGACAGCGCCGCCACCGGTCCGCCGCCAGCCCCGCGCGGCGCCCGCCTCACGGTCTTCCTGGCGATCCTGCTTGACCTGATCGGCTTCGGCATGATCCTGCCGCTGCTGCCGCTCTACGGCGAGGCGTTTCACGCCAGCCGCGTCACGATCGGCCTGATCTTCGCCTCCTACAGCCTGGCGCAACTGCTGTTCGCGCCCTGGCTCGGCAGGCTGTCCGACCGCTTCGGGCGGCGGCCGCTGATGCTGGCCTCGATCGCCGGTGGCGCCGCCGCCCACCTGCTGTTCGCCACCGCCGGCAGCGTCGCGATGCTGCTCGTGGCGCGCAGCCTGTCGGGGATCGCCGCCGCCAATTACGGCATCGCCCAGGCCTACCTCGCCGACGTGACGCCGCCGGCGCAGCGGTCGCGAGCAATGGGCCTGGTGGGCGCCGCCTTCGGGCTCGGTTTCGTCATCGGGCCGGCGCTGGGCGGTGTGCTGAGCCGCTTCGGCATGGCGGCGGTGCCCTATGGCGCGGCGGCGCTGTCGGCGGTAAACCTGGTGATCGCCTGGCTCGCCCTTCCGGAGTCGCTGCCGCGGGAGGCGCGCGGGCTGGCGCGCGCCAAGCCGCTGTTCGGGCTCGCGGACCTGCGCCAGCTGTGGCGCGACCTCCGCATGCGCAACCTGATGCTGCTCTTCTTCCTGGTCATGTTCTGCTTCTCGATCATGGAGTCCACCCTGGCCTTGTTCTGCCAGGCGCGCTTCGGCTTCGGGCCAGGGGCGATCGCGGGCCTCTTCACCTTCGTCGGAGTGCTCCTGGTGTTGGTGCAAGGCGGCCTGCTGGGACTGCTGGTAAAGCGCTTCGGCGACCGCCGGCTGATCGTCGCCGGCATCGCGCTGATGGCGCTCGGCCTGCTGCTGCTGCCGCTGCCGGCGCAGGCCGGCTGGTTGCTGCTGACGACCGGCCTGCTGGCCCTGGGCAACGGCGTGCACAACCCTTCGCTGCTGGCGCTGCTCACGCGGCTGAGCGGCGAGGGCTCCCAGGGCGAGACGATCGGCGTCTCGCGCTCGTGCGGCGCCCTGGCGCGGGTCGTCGGCCCGCTCGCCGGCACCTGGATCTTCGAGCTCGCGGGCGGGTCCTGGCCTTTCTGGAGCGCCGGCGGCCTGATGATGGCCGCGTTGCTGGTCGCCCAGGATCTGCTGCGGCGGGTCCCCGATGCCTGAGGCGACCTGGTTGGAGAACCTGCATGCCTGCCTTGCTGATCCCGGCGTGCGAACCTGCATGCCTGCCGTGCTGAATCTGGCGTGCTGATCCTGCCTTGCTGACCCGCGACTTCGACTACTCGTTGCCGGCGGAGGCGATCGCGCAGCAGCCGGCGCCCCGCGGCGCGAGCCGGCTGCTGGTGCTGGACCGTGAAGGCGAGGCCAGGCATCGCCGGATTGCCGAACTGCCGGCGCTGCTCCGCCCCGGCGACCTGCTGGTGGTCAACGACACCCGCGTGCTGCAGGCAAGGCTCTTCGGCCGGATCGCCGGCGGCGGCCCGGTCGGAACCGGCGGCATCCCGGCGGCGCCGCGCGAGGTGGAGCTGCTGCTGGTCGAACGGCTGAGCGAGCGCGAATGGGAGGTGCTCGCCCGGCCAGGGCGCCGCGCCAGACCCGGCGCGGTGATCGAGATCAGCGATCCGCGCGGCGGCGCGAGCGCCGGCGGCGGCGGCGAACGTGCCGGGATCGGTGCCGGCATCGGCGGCGCGGTCGGCGGCAGCTCCGGCGGCGGCGAGGATTCAGCGGTTGGTGCCGGCGGTCCGGTTGCCCGTGCCAGCAGCGTCGCAAGCGGCGTCTTCGCCGAGGTGGTGGCGCTCTCGGGCGATGGCCGGCGGCGGGTGCGCTTCTCCGAGCCGATCGAGCCGCATCTCGAGCGGCTCGGCCACGTGCCGCTGCCGCCTTACATCCGGCGCCCCGACCAGCCTGCCGACCGCGAGCGCTACCAGACCGTGTACGCGCGCCGGCCGGGAGCCATTGCCGCGCCCACCGCGGGGCTGCACTTCTCCAACGAGTTGCTGGAGGCGCTTGCCGCCGCCGGCGTCGAGAGGGCGGCGTTGACGCTGCACGTCGGCATCGGCACCTTCAAACCGGTCACCGCGCCGCTGGTCTCCGACCACCGCATGGACCGCGAGCGTTATGAGATCCCGGCGGAGACCGCGGCCGCCGTGTCGCGCGCCCGCACCGGTGGTAGGCGGGTGGTGGCGGTGGGGACCACGGTGGTGCGGGCGCTCGAGGCGGCGGCCACCGCCGCGGACGGCGGCGAGGTGCCCGCGGGAGCGGGCGCCACCGACCTGTTCATCACCCCCGGCTTCCGCTTCCAGATCGTGGAGGCGCTGCTCACCAACTTCCACCTGCCACGCTCGACCCTGCTGATGCTGGTCTCCGCCTTCGCCGGCCGCGAGCGGGTGCTCGCCGCCTACCAGGAAGCCCTGAGCCTGGGCTACCGCTTCTTCTCCTACGGCGACGCCATGCTGGTGGAGCGGGCTCCGGACCGGTAGGAGCGGCAGCCCCTGCCTCGGCAATCTACGCGAATCTGGCGGCCGGCGACGGCCGGTGAGGGAAAAACCGCCCTGAGGTCGTCAATGATCCTTAGATGCCACAGACATTGGGAGGGGGAGAAATGCTCTGTACACGATCATCCAGATCTTGGATCACCGCCGGAGCCCTGTTCATGGGGGCCCTCGGGTCGCCCGGCCTCGCCACGGCCATGGAACCCTCACCTCTTGCCGTCGCTTACAGCTCGGGCTCGCAGTCCGTGAGCAAGGCCCAGGTCAAGGCACTCCACGCCACCGTCAACTTCAGCGCCGTCCGGCCGAAGACGCGGCCCGCAGAGCTGCCTGAACAGGAGATCTTGACGGTTCCCGGCTTCGATTTCGTGCGGGCTCCTGGTCCGGCTGCGCGCTCTCCCCTGAGCCCGCCGACCACGATCAGCCAGGTGACGGCGCAGCCCGACCCGCTGCCCACCGCGTCCACCGACTTTCGCGTTTTCCTCGAGACCGGAGTGTCCAACCTGCCGGCGTTCTATTCGTCCGCGGCTCCGGAACCGAGCGTCGCCACGCACGACCAGACCGTCTTCGTCACCGGCAACTGGTATGCGGCGCTCTCGACCAACGGCGGCGTCAGCTTCAACTACGTCGATCCCTCCACGACGTTCCCGTCGGTCAACAACGGGTTCTGCTGTGACCAGGTCACCTTGCACGAGCCTTCTCGCGATCTCATCGTCTGGGGCTTGCAGTACATCAAGGATGCCAACGGCGACACGTTCCGGCTGGCGGTGGCCCAGGGTCCGGTCAACCAAGCGCACGGCAGCTTCTTCTACTACGATTTCACGGCCCAGCTCTTCGGCTTTCCAACCGGCGACTGGCTCGATTTCCCTGCACTTGCCTACGGCACGAACAAGCTGTATCTCTCCGCCAACGTCTTCACCGCCGGCGGCAGCTACGCCGGGACAGTCGTGGCCCGCCTGCCGCTCGACCCGCTCGCTGCAGGAGCGGCGTTCAGTTTTGACTACTTCATACAGTCCGTCCTCTCCTACAAGATCGCGCAGGGCATCGGCACCACTGCCTACTTCCTCACGCACACCGCCAGCAACAACGTCAGGATCGCGCGCTGGACGGAGGGCGACAGCACCTACTACTGGGACGACGTCGGGGTCAGCGCATTCCAGAGCGGCGGCGGGAGTTGCCCGGATCCGTCGGCAACGAACTGGTGCGGCTATGCCTACGCCAACGTCTCCGCTGCCTGGAGGACCAACTACAACGGCGGTGAGATCGGCGTCATGTGGAGCGCTGCCCAGGGCGGTGCGTTCTCTCGGCCATACCCTTATGTGCAGGTCGCCTTCTTCCGCGAATCGGACCGGGCGCTGCTCGCGGAGTCGGAGGTCTGGAACCCGAGCCTTGCATGGCAGTACGCCTCGGCCGGAGTCAACAACCGCGGCGACGTAGGTGGCAGCGTCGCCTATGGAGGTGGCTCCTATTACGTATCGTCAGCCATCTGGATCTCCGACGACGTCAACAGCCATACGATGGCGCCGCTGGAGAACCAGGTCGTCGTCCAGGGCGCTCATTCGAACGGCAGCAATCGCTGGGGCGACTTTTTCACCACCTGGGCCCACTCACACTTCAACGACTCATGGGTCACGGTTGGGGTTGCGCCGGCAGCCAACGGTGCGTCGAACGAGATCTACACCTGGTTTGGGCGGTCGCGCGACCTGCCGCCGGCGGCCAGCAGCAGCTTCTACACGCTTCAGCCGTGTCGCGTGATCGATACGCGAAATGCGAACGGGCCCTTCGGCGGACCTTCCTTGCAAGGGAACGTGCAGCGCAACTTCACCGTGTTCGGTCAGTGCGGCATCCCGGTCGATGCCGCGGCGATCGCCGTCAACGTCACCATCGTAAATCCCACCGCGTCCGGCGACCTGCGGTTCTTCCCGGCAGGCATCCCCGCGCCTCTCGTCTCGGTCATCAACTTCCAGCCCGGCCAGGTGCGCGCCAACAACGCCGTGGTGTCGCTCATCAGCAACCCGGTCGGCACCTTCGTCGTCAGGACGGACTTGGCAACGTCGGGGACCGTCGACCTGATCGTCGACGTGACGGGCTACTTCCGCTGACCGGTAAGAGGAAGGGACAGGCAAGATCAGGACCCAGAGGCTCTCCTCGCTGCAGCGCGGCGCACCCCGGCGTCGGACGTCACGGGCTCTTCGTTGGCAGCGAGATACGATTTCACCAGTGAAAGGAGACACAGCACCATGAACAGCAACCTTGCCAGGCCGTCGCTGGTCCTCCCGGTGGCCGTCGTCCTCGCCGCGGTCATCGCGCTCGGCGCGACCGCCGCTCAGGCGGCCGGCGGGCCGTACCAGTATTTCCCGGTGACACCCTGCCGCGTCTTCGACACCCGCTCGCCAAGCGGTCCGACCGGCGGCGCGGCCCTCACCAACCCGGGCCCGCACGACTTCCGGATCCAGGGCAGCTGCGGGGTCCCGAACGGCGCCCAGGCGGTCACCATCAACGCCACCGTCGTCACGCCCACGGCGCAGGGTGACCTGCGCCTGTACCCGGTCGGCGCCCCCATCGTCGACGTCGCCACGCTCGCCTATCCCCCGAACGATCCCGCCCTGGCGAACGGCGCCATCGTGCCCCTGGGCCCGGTCTCGCTCCCGGCCGACAAGGATCTGAGGACCGTGATCGGGATGGTGCAGAGCGGCACGATCCACCTCGTCGTGGATGTCACCGGCTACTTCCAGTAGCCGGCGGCACGGTGCTGATCGGGAATCAGTCCTGGCGCGCGGCAGGCACCGCTTCGCTCCCGTCGGCCTGAGTTGCGGGCTCGGCGCGCTGGGCCCCGCGGGCGATGCGGCTGGCCAGGACGGCGGCGCCGTAGCCGTTGTCGATGTTGACGACACCGACACCGGGGGCGCAGCCGTTGAGCATGGTGAGGAGCGCCGCCAGGCCGCCGAAGCTGGCGCCGTAGCCGACGCTGGTGGGCACCGCAACCACCGGCGCGGGCACCAGGCTGGCCACCACCGTCGGCAGGGCCCCATCCATGCCGGCGACCGCGATCACCACTCCGGCACCGCGGATCTCCGGCAGGCGGCCGAGCAAGCGGTGAATGCCGGCGACGCCGACGTCGTAGGCGCGGTTCACCGGGTGGCCGAACGACTCGGCGCAGACCGCCGCCTCTTCGGCCACCGGCAGGTCGGAGGTGCCGGCGGCGAGCACCGCGATCGGCGGGCCGCTCGGCGTCGGGGCGGTGCCGCAGGTGAGCACGCGGGCACGCTCGTGGTAGATGGCGCCCTCGATGCCCCCGGCCTGCAGCTCCGCCGCAGCGGCGGGCGCCAGACGGGTCACCAGCACACGGCCGTGCGCCGCCAGCAGGCGCTCGACGATCCGTCTCAGGTCGGCGCTGGTCTTGCCCTCGGCATAGACGGCCTCGGGCAGGCCCAGGCGCAGCTCGCGATGGAGGTCCAGCTTGGCGAAGCCGAGGTCCGCGAACGGCAGCTCCGCCAGCCGTTCCAGCGCCTGCCTTGGCGCCACCTCGCCTGCCGCCACCGCCTCGAGGAGCTGCTGCAGGTCGCGGGGATTCACGGCCGGGGCGAGGCTTGTCGAGCGAGGTCGGCGCCGCCGCGGCGGTAGCCCCGGGGATCGAAAGCGGCGCGCTCGAAGCCGAGCGCCCGCAGGCGCGGCGCCAGGTCCGGCCACCGCGCGGCCAGCCGCTCCACCTCGCCGGCAGCCACCTCGACCCGCGCCCCGCCCTGGTCGTCGCGGACGCGCACGATCTGGAAGCCCGCGCCGGCGAGCAGCGCCTCGGCCGCCTCGATGCGCCGCAGCTTGCCCAGCGTCACGACCTGGCCGTGCGGGATGCGGGAGGACAGGCAGGCATTGGCCGGGCGGTCCCACGCCGACAGCCCGAGCCATCGCGCCACGGCGCGCGCCGCCGGCTTGTCGATGCCGTGAGCGAGCAGCGGCGAATAGACCCCGCGCTCGCGGACGGCGCGCAGGCCGGGCCGATCGGGGCCGGGGTCGGAGGCATTGGTGCCGTCGCACACCGCCGCCAGGCCGCGCCGCAGCGCCTCGCGCCGCATGGCGTCCATGCGCATCCCCTGGCAGACGTAGCAACGGTGGGCGGGGTTGGCGACGAACTCCGGATCGTCGAGCTCGCTGTAGGTGATCACCTCGTGACGGATGCCGATCTCGGCGGCGAGGCGCCGCGCGTGGTCGAGCTCGGCCCCGGCCAGGGTCTCCGCGGCGGCGGTCACCGCCAGCGCCCGCTCGCCGACGGCGCGAACCGCCAGCGCCGCCACCAGCGCCGAGTCGACGCCACCGGAGTAGGCCACCAGGACCGAGCCCCGGGCGGCCAGGTCGGCGACCACCGCCGCGGCCCGCGCCGCCGGCTCGTGCTCTGCGTTCGGGTCCGTCATGCCGACGAGAGAAGCACGGGGAATGCCAGGGTCATGCCGCGAGCGCCGGCGATCCTACGACCGCGGCCCGCGCCCGGCGGAACGGAACGACACCGGCACCAGGTAGAAGATGCCGAAGACGCAGAGCGACCAGAGCAGCACGAGCGGCGCCTGCAGTTGCAGCCGCGCCATGGCGATGAGCAGGTAGACCAGACTCGGCGGCCCGCAAAACGACAACAGGAAGAGGCGCCGCCGCAGCGGCGGCGCCAGGTGCCGGGTGCGCTGCACGTAGATCATCCCGGCCACCCAGCCGAGGGCGGAGGCGGTGCTGTACAGCTGGCTCAGGGTCAGGTGCGGCAGGTCAGGCAGACGGGCCAGGCCGACCAGTTGCAGCAAGAAAACCACCCAGCAGGCGAGGAAGAGGCCGGCCGCGGCCGCCCCGAGCGACTCGAGCATCCTCCCCGACGACTCCCGAGGCTTGAAACCCGGCCCGTCGACGAGCTTCGTCCGCCGCGGCGCGCTATTCATAGCTGGCCACCGGCGGACAGCTGCAGAACAGGTTGCGATCGCCCCAGACGTTGTCGATACGGCCGACCGCGGGCCAGAACTTGTGCTCACGCACCCAGGGCGCCGGGAAGACCGCCTGCTCGCGCCCGTAAGCGTGGCTCCAGCTGTCCGCGGCCGCCTCGAGGGCGGTGTGCGGCGCGCCGTGAAGGGGATTGTCCCGCCGGTCCGCTCTGCCCTCCTCGACCGCCCGGATCTCGTCGCGGATGGCGATCAAGGCGTCGCAGAAGCGGTCGAGCTCGGCCTTGGACTCGCTCTCGGTCGGCTCGATCATCAGCGTTCCGGCCACCGGAAACGACATCGTCGGGGCGTGGAAGCCATAATCCATCAGCCGCTTGGCGACGTCCTCGGCCTCCACGCCGGCGCTCGCCTTCCAGGGGCGCAGGTCGAGGATGAACTCGTGCGCCACGCGGCCTCCCGCGCCGCTGAAGAGCACCGGGTAGTGCGGCCGCAGGCGCGCCGCCATGTAGTTGGCGTTGAGGATGGCGATCGCGGTCGCCCGGGTGAGCCCGAGCGCGCCCATCAGCGCGATGTAGACCCAGGAGATCGGCAGGATGCCGGCGCTGCCCCAGGGCGCCGCCGACACCGGACCGACCGCACCTAAGTGCCCGCCGCCGC
>Ga0209118_1000705_pt1 | contig 17154 bp, 16 predicted proteins | sample BlaSpr_A8_Ref_M1_FD_187988 | JGI IMG/M metagenome (GOLD analysis project Ga0209118, IMG submission 187988) | Forest soil microbial communities from Thunder Bay, Ontario, Canada - Black Spruce, Ontario site 2_A8_Ref_M1 (SPAdes) (version 2) | ecosystem: Environmental > Terrestrial > Soil > Boreal...
TGGTGGTCAAAACCAAGTATTCAACGATCAACTACAAGGATGCGCTTTCCTACAAGGGCGCCGGCAAGATCATGCGCAAGTATCCGACCGTTGCCGGCATTGACATGGCAGGAACCGTCGACACATCCTCCGACCCGCGATTCAAGCATGGCGACAAGGTGATTGTGCACGCCTACGATCTGGGCGTCGCGCACGACGGCGGCTATGCGGAGTATGTGCGCGTTCCAGGCGACTGGGTGGTAAGGCGCTCACCCAACATGACCGCTTTCGAGGCGATGACCTTGGGGACCGCGGGATTCACCGCGGCACAAGCCATCGAGCTCATGCAGCACAACGGTTTGACCCCGCGCAGCGGCCCGGTGATCGTCAACGGCGCGACCGGTGGAGTGGGCAGCGTCGCCATCGATATCCTGGCCAAGCTGGGCTATCACGTCGTTGCGCTGACCGGCAAGGAAAAGGAAAGCGATTACCTGCGGTCGCTCGGCGCGGCCGAAATCGTATTGCGCCAGAGTCTCGACCTGACCAAAATTCGGCCGCTCGAAAAAGCGACCTGGGCCGGCGCCGTCGACAACCTCGGTGGCGACGTTCTGGCGTGGATGCTGGCCAATATGAAGCAGGCTGGAACCGTTGCCAGCATCGGCCTTGCTGCTGACGCGCGATTGAACACTACCGTGCTGCCGTTCATTCTTCGCGGCGTACAACTTCTGGGCGTGAACAGCTCGGAGTGCCCGATGCCGCTGCGGCAAAAATTATGGGACCGGCTGGCCAACGAGTGGCGGCCGACGCGAGCGCAGGCCAAGGTGGTGACCATCGATTTTGCCGACCTGCCGACGCATTTCGACGCGTTTCTCAAAGGTATGGTGCGGGGCAGAACCGTGGTCCGCGTCGGCGCCGACATCGCGGGCCTATGACACAACACTGATCGTGGACAGGGCTTCCTCCTACGCGGCAACGCATCGCCGCTCGCTTGTCGACCCCGACGCGTTCTGGCGCACGCGTGCGGCCTTGATCGACTGGCAGACGCCGTTTTCGCAGGTACTCGACTACAGCAACCCGCCGTTCGCCCGCTGGTTCGTGGGTGGCCGCACCAATCTCTGCCACAACGCTATCGACCGGCACCTCTCGACGCGCGCCAGCCAGGCGGCGCTGGTGTTCGTCTCGACCGAGACCAACGTGCGCAAGACCTATACCTACGGCGAGCTTCACGCCGAGGTCAATACCTTCGCCGCGATCCTGAAAGCGCAGGGCGTCGGCAAGGGTGATCGGGTATTGATCTATATGCCGATGATTCCCGAGGCGGTGTTCGCCATGCTGGCGACGGTACGCATCGGTGCCATCCACTCGGTCGTTTTCGGCGGTTTTGCCGCCTCGAGCCTGGCGACGCGCATCGACGACGCGAAACCGAAAGTCATGATCACGGCCGACGCGGGCATGCGCGGCGGAAAAACGGTGGCCTATCGCCACCTGGTCGACGAAGCCTTGCATCTTGCGAAGCATCCACCGGCGGCCGTCATTATCGTCGATCGCAAGCTGGAGCCTGCGACAGCCGAAGGCGCCGGGCCACACCAGGATTACGCGACCCTGGCGAAGCAGTATGCCGGTGCGAACGTCGAGTGCGAGTGGCTGGAATCCTCGGAGCCTTCGTACATTTTGTATACGTCGGGAACCACCGGCAATCCCAAGGGCATCCAGCGCGACACCGGCGGCTACGCAGTCGCGTTGACGGCTTCGATGCGCGACATTTTCTGCGTCGCTCCCGGCGAGACCATGTTCACGACCAGCGACATCGGCTGGGTGGTCGGCCATTCTTATATCGTCTACGCGCCGCTGCTCAATGGCTCGACCACGGTGATGTACGAAGGGCTTCCGATCCGCCCCGATCCCGGAATCTGGTGGCAGATCGTCGCCGAGTATGGGGTCCGAACCATGTTTACGTCGCCGACCGCGATTCGGGTGCTGAAAAAGCAGGACACGGCGTTCATGAAAAAACACGACCTCTCGTCGCTGCGCTACCTGTTTCTCGCCGGTGAGCCGCTCGACGAGCCTACGGCGCACTGGGCCGCGGACGCATTGGGAGTGCCCATCGTCGACAATTACTGGCAAACCGAGAGCGGGTGGCCGATCCTGTCTGCGCAACCCGGAATCGAAGACACGCCACGCAAATTCGGAAGTCCGTCCTTTCCCGCCTGCGGCTACGACGTGAGGCTGCTGCACGAAGTGACCGGCGCGGAAGTTGGCGGCGACGAAAAGGGAGTGTTGGCGATCCTGCCTCCGCTGCCGCCCGGATGCATGACCACCGTCTGGGGCGACGACCGGCGCTTTGTCGAAACCTATTTCTCGACCTTTCCCCAGCGCCTCGCCTATTCGACGTTCGACTGGGCGACGCGGGATGAAGACGGTTATTACTTCGTGCTTGGCCGCACCGACGATGTGATTAACGTCGCAGGCCACCGTCTTGGAACGCGGGAGATCGAGGAAGCCGTGCAGGCACACCCCGGCATTGCGGAAGTCGCGGTGGTCGGCGTCGCCGATTCCGTGAAGGGTCAGGTGCCGGTCGCATTCGCGGTGGTCAAGGATCCAGCATCGATCGCAACCCCGGAGAGCCTTGCGCGCATGTGTAAGGAGGTCATGGAAACGGTCAATCGTCAGCTGGGCGCGATCGCGCGTCCGGATAAGGTTCACTTCGTCTCGGCGCTGCCGAAAACGCGCTCCGGCAAGCTCCTGCGCCGCTCGATACAGGCCATCGCCGAGGGACGCTCTCCCGGCGACATCACGACCATCGAAGACCCCGCAGCACTGGAGCAGATCCGGCAAGCGTTGGCTTCATAGGACACGATCCAGGCTGTGTCCAAGGTCTCACCGTCCGGATCACCCCACGCGCCGCTTGCGATTGTCAGCCGCGGCGACACGACCGAAAGCGTGCACTACGGATCGGTGGCGGTGGTCGACGCCGAGGGCCGGCTGCTTTTTTCCGCCGGCGACCCCGAGTTCCTGACCACTACCCGCAGCGCGCTCAAGCCGTTGCAGGCGCTACCGCTCGTTGCCGGTGGAGGTATCGAGCGCTTCGGATTTTCGATGCCGCAGGTCGCGCTCCTCTGCGCCAGTCACTCCGGCGAGCCGCGGCACGTCGAGGCGGTGTCCGATATGCTCAGTCGCATCGGCTGCGTGCCCGAACAGCTGCTGTGCGGTGTCCATCCGCCACTGCACTATGCGGCGAACGACGAGCTGCCGCCCACCGGCGCCAAGTTCTCGACCCTCCATCACAACTGTTCCGGCAAGCACACCGGGATGCTGGCCTATTGCCGGCAATGCAGTCTGCCGCTCGAGGTCTATGTCGCGGTCGACCATCCGCTGCAGCAGGCCATTCGCACCGCTGTCGCGCATCTCACCGGCGTTGCCGAGCGCGAGCTGGTGTGCGTGGTGGACGGATGCTCGGCGCCCAATTATGCGGTGCCGCTTTCGCGTCTGGCGTACGCCTACGCGCGGCTCGCGGGCGAGCGCGAAGATGCGTGCTACGGCACGGCGCCGGCCACACTCGCCCAGGCGATGCGCACACACCCGGAAATGGTCTCGGGCGAAAGGCGCAACGATCTGACTTTGATGCGTGCCGGACGCGGCGGGTGGGTCACCAAGGTCGGGGCCGAAGGCGTTCAGGCGCTCGGAGTAAGAGACAAAGGCTGGGGCATAGCCATCAAAGTCGTCGACGGCAACGCGCGCGGCTTGCATCCGGCGACGGTCGCGGTGCTCGATCAGTTGGGGCTCCTCGGCGAGGCGCAGCGAACGGAGCTCTCGGCTTGGCGGGAGCCGACGCTGCGCAACTATCGCGGCATCGTCACCGGGAAGGTCTCGCCGGTGGTCGATCTCCGGGCGAGTGGCTGAATTCCTCCGCATACGAGCCTTCCGGCGGAGTGAACTTACCGAGGCCGCGGCGGTCTAGGAAGCAGGCTGCCTGCCACGTCGTCCTTAAGGCACCGGACGGCTCGGCTATACTGCCGGCGGGTGTCGCGCCCACCATCTGCGGTGAGGCGATAATAACGAATGACTCAGGGACCGCCCGCGGATGGCTGACCGCGAAGTAGATCAGCAGCTGGTCGAGCGTGCGCAGCGGGGTGACAAGCGTGCCTTCGAGCTGCTGGTATTGAAATACCAGCGCAAGCTGGGACGGCTGCTGTCGCGGCTGGTGCGCGACCCCGGCGAGGTCGAGGACGTGACGCAGGAGGCGTTTATCAAAGCCTACCGCGCGCTTCCGAGCTTTCGCGGAGATAGTGCGTTTTATACGTGGTTGTACAGAATCGCGATCAACACCGCCAAGAACTACCTGGTCGCGATGGGAAGACGGGCGCCAACGTCGACCGGATTCGATCATGAGGAGGCGGAGAATTTTGAAGATGCCGAGCAGCTGCGCGATTCGGCGACGCCGGAAGACGAGCTGCACGGAAAGCAGATAGCCAACACCGTCAACAAGGCGATGGAGGCGTTGCCCGAGGATCTTCGCACGGCGATAACCCTGCGCGAAATCGAGGGCTTGAGTTACGACGAGATTGCCAACGTGATGAACTGTCCGATTGGCACAGTGCGCTCCCGGATCTTTCGGGCGCGCGAAGCGATCGCGGCCGAGCTGCGGCCGCTTTTGGGGACCGACAAGGACCGGAGATGGTGATGGGCAAATTGCAGGTTGCGCCGGGCGACGAAGTCGCTGCCGGCGCGATGGTGAAGGCGGAGGAGATCTCGCTGCTGGTGGATGGCGAGCTCGATGTTGAACGTATCGAGGGCGTGTGTACCCGCCTTCGAGATGCGGATTCGATGACGACGTGGGTCTGCTACCACGTGATCGGCGACGCGCTTCGCGGTTCGAGCGCGATCATGCCGGGTTTTGCGGCAGGGTTCGCAACGCGACTGGCGGCAGAGCCCACGGTGCTGTCGCCGCCGCGACGAGGGCCGGCTCCGGCGGCGGTCGCGTGGGCCGCTGCCGCGACTGTGGCCGCGATCAGCGTCGTGGGCTGGGTGGCGATGACCACCCTGCCGATGGGCGACACAAGCCTGCCGGCGGCGCTGGCAACGGCGCGGCAGGCGGCGAGCGTGCGCGCTGCCGATACCCGGCCGGCGGTCGACAACGAGTATCTGCTTGTGCATCAGGAATACTCGCCGACTACGGCCATCCAGGGCGCAAGGCCCTACCTTCGCGCAGTCGCGGCCACCGACCCGAATGCGCGCCCGTAGCACGCCGGCGGCTTCGCGCCGCCGGTTGGGCGGATGGAGCCGGCCCCTCCGTGTTGGCTGTCGCGCCGGGCTTGTCGTGGTGGTGCTGGCGGCGATTCCGGCCGCCTATGGTCAGGATGCTGCCGCCTGGCTGCAGCGCGCGGCGGGTGCCGCGCGCGGGCTCAACTACGTCGGCACCATCGTTTATGAGCACGGGGGCAGGGTCGAGACCTCGCGTCTGGTCCACCTGCTCGAATCAGGCAGCGAGTTCGAAAAGCTGACCAACCTGGACGGTCCGGCGCGCGAGGTCATTCGTAACAATGACCTGGTCCGCTGTTACTACCCCGATGCCAAGATCATCCGCGTCGAGCCCAGATCTTTCCGCAACGCGTTCCCGTCGCTGCTTCCGCAGCAGTTGAATGCGCTGGCCGCGCATTACTTTTTCCGCAAGGGAGAGCTGGCGCGCATCGCAGGTCTCGAAACGCAGGCTTTCGTTTTCGAGCCCAAGGACGGGCTGCGATATGGCCACAAGTTCTGGGCCGACATTGCCAGCGGCTTGCTGCTCAAGGCACGCCTGCTTAACGAAAAGAACGAGCCGATCGAGCAATTCGCGTTCATCGACATCCAGATCGGCGTCAAGCTCGACCGCGAGCAGGTCAAGCCGCCGTTCGCGTCGCTGCCGATCGACTGGCAGGTGCGGGAGTCGCCTCCCGGAGAAGTGCAGCCACAGGAAACCGGATGGGTGGTAAAGGATCTCCCGGCGGGCTTCGCCAAGGTCGTCGAAGGCTTTCGTATGTTGCGCGGCAAAAGCGCCCCGGTCGCGCACCTGGTGTTTTCGGACGGACTGGTCGCGGTTTCGGTGTTTGTCGAGCCTGTGCCGCCAACGCCGCAGCCGGTCGGCTTGTCGCAGCAAGGCGGGATCAACGTTTACAGCCGGCAGCTCGACGACTACCTTGTTACGGTCCTGGGCGAGGCGCCCGGTGCCACCGTCCGACAGATCGCATACTCGGTCGCACACCGGTAGCGCGGCGACATCTTTGGCTTTTCGTTAGGGACATGGAAATGAAATTACGCATCTGGACAACGCTCGGCGCGCTGGTCGGCGTCCTCTGGTTCTCTCCCGCCGTACCCGCGCAAGTGGGAAAAGGCTTGCCCGACTTCACCGAGCTTTACGAGCAGCAGGGCCCGGCAGTGGTCAGCATCGACGTCACCCAAAAATCCCGCCGCTCGGTCATGCCGGAGCTTTCCGAGGACGATCCGTTTTACGAATTCTTCCGCCGCTTCGGGCAGATACCGCGAAACACTCCTCGGCCCCGTGACTTCGAGCAGCAATCGACCGGGTCCGGATTCATCCTGTCCGCAGACGGGTATGTATTGACCAATGCCCACGTCGTCGATGATGCAAGCGAAGTCTCGGTCAAGCTGACCGATAAGCGCGAATTCAAGGCCAAGGTTATCGGGACCGACAAACGCACCGACGTTGCGCTGCTCAAGATCGAGGCCACCGGTTTGCCCAAGGTAACCATCGGCGATCCTGAAAAGCTCAAGGTCGGCGAATGGGTGGCCGCGATAGGCAAGCCGTTCGGACTCGAAAACACCATCACCGCGGGCATTGTCAGCGCCAAGGGTCGCGAGCTGCCGAACGAGAACCTGGTGTCCTACATTCAGACCGATGTTCCGATCAATCCCGGCAACTCTGGCGGCCCCTTGTTCAACCTGAAGGGCGAAGTTGTCGGTGTCAACTCGATGATCTACAGCAGGACCGGGGGGTCCATGGGTCTCGCATTCGCGATTCCGATCGACGTGGCGATCAACGTCACCAAGCAAATCCAGGAGAAAGGGCGTGTGACGCGGAGCCGGATCGGCGTTCAGATCCAGGAAGTCAGCCGCGAAACCGCCGATGCATTCGGTCTTGCCAAGGCCTCCGGGGCCCTCGTCAACTCGGTTGAAAAGGGCGGCCCAGCCGACAAGGCGGGCGTCGAGCAGGGCGACATCATCGTCAAGGCGGATGGACGCAACGTGAGCTCTTCCGCCGAGCTGCCGCGCATTATTACTGCGGTCAAGCCGGGCACCCGTATCGTATTGCAGGTCTGGCACAAAGGTGCAATCAAGGACCTCAACGTCACTGTTGCGGAACTGAAGGAAGACGAGGGCGCCAGGCCCGTACGGAAGCCACCCCCCGGCAAGGACAAGGAAAAGGCCAAGCCCAACCGTATGGGATTGGTGCTATCCGATTTGAGCGAAGAGCAGAAAAAAGAGCTCGAGATCAAGAACGGCGTCGGTGTCGAGGAAATCAGCGGAACGGCGCGCGGCGACATTCAGCCGGGCGACATTATCCTCGCCCTTATCAACCGTGGCACCACCGTCGAGGCAAAAAGCGCCGAGCAACTCAACGCCCAGATCGCCAAGGCGGAAAAAGGCAGCTCGGTGACCTTGCTGCTCAAGCGCGGCGAGCGCCAGTTTTACTCGACGATCAAGCTGGGCAACGGCGGCGAGTGAGACGGAGTTAATCCGATCGAATCGGCGGCGCCCGAGGCAATAGAACGACGGCGCCTCACGCTGCTCGTTCGGGCCTATTGCCACCTGTGCGATGACATGCGCGACGCGCTGGCACCCCTTGCGGCGAGGTTTGGATGGGCGATCGATGAGCTCGACATCGACGCCGACGCTATGCTCGAAAAGCAGTGGAGCGAAAGCGTCCCGGTCTTGCTGGTCGGGAAAAGTGAGCTCTGTCGTCACCGGATCGACCCCGCCGTGGTCACCGCATTTCTTTCCGATCGCGGCGCAAATTCGCGCTGATGTCCGAAATCGGCTAAAATTCAAGCTGTTCCGGCGCAAAAAGCCAGCAAAAGGGGCACTTCGCGGTGCCCCTTTGTTTTGATGGGCCGGAACCCAAGCCCAATGACTTCCATGCAGCACATCCGCAATTTCTCGATCATCGCGCACATCGATCACGGCAAGTCGACGCTTGCCGACCGGTTCATTCAGCGCTGCGGCGGGCTCGCCGATCGCGAGATGGAAGCGCAGGTTCTGGACACCATGGACCTCGAGCGCGAGCGGGGCATTACCATCAAGGCTCAGACCGCGGCTCTGGTCTACGTCGCGCGCGATGGCTCGAGCTATAACCTCAACCTGATCGACACGCCCGGCCATGTCGACTTCGCGTACGAGGTGTCGCGCTCGCTCGCCGCCTGCGAAGGTGCGCTGCTGGTCGTCGACGCATCGCAGGGTGTGGAAGCGCAGACAGTCGCCAATTGCTATACGGCGACCGAGCAAGGCGTCACGGTGGTCCCGGTGCTGAACAAGATCGACTTGCCCTCGGCCGACCCCGACCGGGTCATCACCGAGATCGAGGACATCATCGGCATTCCGGCCCACGATGCGATTCTCGCCAGCGCCAAGACCGGCGAGGGCGTCGACGATATCCTGGAGGCGGTGATCGCGCGCATCCCTCCGCCCGTGGGCGATCCTCTCTCGCCGCTGCAGGCCTTGATCATCGATTCGTGGTTCGACAACTACGTCGGCGTCGTCATGCTGGTCCGGGTAATGCAGGGAACGCTCAAGCCGCGCGACAAGATTCTGCTGATGGCGACGGGTGCGCTTTACAACTGCGAGCAGGTCGGCGTTTTCACGCCCAAAGCGGTCGCCCGTGACGAGCTTTCGGCGGGAGGCGTCGGTTTTATTGTCGCAGGCATCAAGGAGATTCACGCGGCCAAGGTCGGCGACACGGTGACGCTGGCCGTGCGGCCCGCGGCTGGAGCGCTGCCGGGCTTCAAGAACGTGAAGCCTCAGGTGTTTGCCGGCCTCTACCCGGTCGAGTCCAATCAGTACGAAGCACTGCGCAACGCGCTGGACAAGCTCAAGCTCAACGACGCATCGCTTTACTACGAACCGGAGGTATCGCAGGCGCTGGGATTCGGTTTCCGCTGCGGCTTCCTGGGCCTCCTGCATATGGACATCGTGCAGGAGCGGCTCGAGCGCGAATACGACATGAACCTGATAACGACCGCGCCGACGGTCATCTATCAGGTGCTGCTTCGCGACGGAACACTGCTGGAAATCGAGAACCCATCGAAGCTGCCGGATCTCTCCCGGGTAGAGGAGATCCGCGAGCCGATCATCACCACCACGATCCTTACGCCGCAGGAATACGTGGGCCCGGTGATAACGCTATGCACCGAGCGCCGTGGAGCACAGAAGAACATGCAGTATCTCGGGCGCCAGGTCATGCTGACTTACGAGCTGCCGCTGGCCGAGGTGGTGATGGATTTCTTCGACCGGCTCAAGTCGGTTTCACGCGGCTACGCGTCGCTCGACTACGAGTTCAAGGAGTTCAGCGCCGCCGACGTGGTCAAGCTCGACATCCTGATCAACGGCGAGCGCGTCGACGCGCTGTCGGTGATGGTCCATCGTTCGGTCGCCCAGCACCGCGGCCGCGAAGTGGTTTCCAAGATGCGCTCGCTGATTCCGCGCCAGATGTTCGACGTGGCGATCCAGTCGGCCATCGGCGCGCAGATCGTCGCCCGCGAATCGGTCAAGGCGATGCGCAAGAACGTGCTCGCCAAATGCTACGGCGGGGATATCACGCGCAAGAAAAAGCTGCTCGAAAAGCAGAAGGCCGGCAAGAAGCGGATGAAGGCGGTGGGCAGCGTCGAGATTCCTCAGGAAGCCTTCCTCGCCATTCTCCAGGTCGGCGATAAATGAGACCGGACGCCGACCTCGCACTATGGGTGACCGGAATTCGGGCATACGGCGGCTCGCACCTATGGGAACATCGCCCCTTTGCCGGTAGCGCCGATTCCGGGCGCCGGCGGATCTTCACCGATCAACGACAGACGAGACGCATCGATCCATGAACTTCGCCCTGATACTGTTCTTGCTCACGGTCGTGACCGGAGTGATCGCGCTGGCCGACCGCGTGCTATGGGCGCGAAACCGCCCCGCCGGCCAACCGGAGCCATGGTGGATCGAGTACCCGAAGAGTTTTTTCCCGGTGCTGCTGATCGTCTTTCTGCTGCGCTCGTTTATAGCCGAGCCATTCAAGATCCCGAGCTCCTCGATGCGGCCAACGCTCGAGGTCGGCGATTTCATCCTGGTGAACAAATTCGCCTACGGCATTCGGCTGCCGATCATCGAAAAGAAGATCGTCTCACTCGGCGAGCCGCAACGCGGCGATGTCATCGTGTTTCGATATCCCGTCGTCCCTTCGCAGGATTTCATCAAGCGCCTGGTCGGACTTCCCGGAGACGAGGTCGTTTACCGCGACAAGAAGATTACCGTCAACGGCACGCCCTGGCCGCAGATGCCCGACGGCACATATGGCTATCTCGAGGGCTTGAGCTACGCGACAACGGAGCGGTTTCTGGAGCGCGTGGGCGTGAGCACGCGCGACCACACGATCGCCCAGAATCCCGCGATGCAGCCGGTCTATCCGCACAATGTGCGCCAATTCCCCGGCCGGGAGAACTGTGTTTACAATGACCGAGGATTTACCTGCAAGGTGCCCGCCGGAAGTTATTTCATGATGGGCGACAACCGGGACAATAGCGACGACAGCCGCTATTGGGGCTTCGTGCCCGACGATCACATCCGCGGCAAGGCGTTTTTCATCTGGTTCAACTGGGACGACATCAGCAGCCTGGCGTTCAAGCGCGTTGGCAACAGCATTCGTTGAGGGGATAGAAAATGCGCAATCGACAACGGCAGCGGGGCTTCACCATAACCGGGTTCATCTTCACCGCCATTGTCGTGGTGGCAGTGCTGATGATCGGGTTTCGCACCGTGCCCTCGTATATCGAATATTTCACGGTAAAAAAGATACTCGTGCAAATCCTGGATCAGGCGCAAGGCGGGCCGATCACCCTGCCGGACGTGCGCCGCGCTTTTGACCGCCGCTCAAGTGCCGATTACATCGAGTCGGTAAGCCCCAACGACATAGAGCTCCAGAAAAACGGCAATCAGATTACCTTAAGCGCCAGCTGGACCAAGACGCTACACCTCGTCGGCAATGTGAGCTTGCTGCTCGAATTCGAGGCCACGGCAACCAGGTAGACGCGTTTATCTCGATGTCCAGCGACCGGCTCCCTGCGCTCGGTCACGATTTCCGGCAACCGGAGCTGCTCCGCCAGGCTTTGACCCACCGCAGCTTCGGCGCGGAACACAACGAGCGTCTAGAATTCATCGGCGACAGCGTGCTCAATTGCGCTATCGCCCTCTGCCTATACCGTCGCTTCCCGCAGATCCCGGAGGGAGACTTGTCCCGGGTGCGCGCGAATCTGGTCAACAAGGAGACGCTGCATCGGTTGGCACTTTCGCTCGATCTTGGAAAATCGGTTCGATTGGGTGAGGGCGAGCTGAAAAGCGGCGGCGCGAGCAGGCCGTCGATCCTCGCCGACACGCTGGAAGCGTTGTTCGGTGCGATCTTGCTCGACGCAGGATTCGACGCCGCGCAAGAGGCGGTGCTTCGCGTGTACGAGCCTGAGCTGGACTGCCTCGACCCGGCCGAGCTCGCCAAAGACCCGAAGACGCGATTGCAGGAGTTGCTGCAGGGAAAGCATCTACCGGTGCCGGAATACGCGATCGTGAACGTGAAAGGGGAGGCGCACCTGCAGACGTTCGAAGTCGTATGCCGCATCCCGGCCCTCGGTATCGAAGCGACCGGTGCCGGCGCCAGCCGGCGCTCCGCCGAACAAGCCGCTGCCGCTGTCGCCTATGAGCAAGCGGCCCGCGGCTGATCGTCTGTCGAACCGTGTGTCCGGCGATGCGGCTTCCGGACGCGCATTTCGCTGCGGTCAGGTGGCGATCGTCGGCCGTCCCAACGTCGGCAAGTCGACGCTGCTCAATGCGCTGGTAGGCGCACGAATCAGCATCACCTCGAAAAAGCCGCAGACGACCCGGCACCGCGTGCTGGGCATTCTGACCACGCCGGAAGAACAATGCATCTTTGTCGATACGCCCGGATATCAGACGCTGCACGGGTCGCTGCTGAACGATCGAATGAATCGCGCGGTCCGCGAAAGCCTGCGCGAGATCGATGTCATCGTCGTGGTGCTGGAAGCCGGACGGCTGACCGACGCCGATCGGGCGGTGCTGGCGCTGCTGCCGAGCGCGGTACCGGTCATCGCCGCGGTCAACAAGGTCGATCGCTTGAAGGACAAATCGTCGCTGCTGCCCTATTTCGCGCAGCTCTCCTCGACCCGCGACTTTGCCGCGATCGTCCCGATCAGCGCCGACAAGCATTGGCAGCTCGACGACTTGCGCTCAGAGATCTTCGCGCGGTTGCCTGCTGGAGACGCGCGCTATGCCGAAGACGAGATCACCGATCGCGACGAACGTTTTTTGGCCTCGGAGTACATCCGCGAGAAAATCTTCCGCGCGCTCGGAGAGGAAGTCCCGTACTCGACCAGCGTCGGCATCGACTCGTTCGAGCATGCGGGCGATCTTCGCCGTATTCACGCCACCGTCTACGTCGACAAGGCGAGCCACCGTGCAATGCTGGTCGGCGAGGGCGGCCTGCGCATGAAAGCGATGGCCAGTGCCGCGCGCCGCGACATGGAGCGCCTGTTCGGCGGCAGGGTTTTTCTCGAAGTCTGGGTCCGCGTCAAAAGCGGCTGGGCCGACGACAAGCGCATGCTCGACCAGCTCGGGTATTGACGAAGAAGCATTGACGATGAAGCATTCACGATGAAACAGGCGCGCGAACGGCGCGAAGATCAGCCGGCTTTCGTGCTGCATGCGCATCCCTACCGCGAAACGAGTCTCATCGTCGAGGCGCTCACCGCGGATTACGGCCGCGTTGCCTTGGTGGCGCGCGGCGCAAAACGTCCGCGCTCCGAGTTGCGCGGAGTCTTGCAGGCATTCCAGCCGCTGACCCTTTCGTGGGCGGGTGCGGGCGAGATCAAGACGCTGACCCGGGCCGAATGGCGCGGCGGCCTGCCTCTGGTCGCGGGCTCGGCCTTGCTCTGCGGTTTCTATCTCAATGAGCTGCTGCTCAAGATGCTGCCGCGCGAAGATGCGCATCCGCAGCTCTTTCGCGACTACCAGAGTACGCTCTCCAAGCTCGCCGCCGGCGCCGAGCAGGCCCCGGCGCTGCGCCAGTTCGAGGTTCAGCTCCTCGCCCAGCTCGGCTACGCGCTGCCGCTCACGCACGAGGTCGACAGCGGCCTGCCGGTCGATCCTGGCGCACGGTACTATTACGCCTTCGATCGCGGACCGCGCACGCTCGCATCGGAGCCGGAGCGGCGCTATCCGCTGGTTCGCGGCACCACGTTGCTGGCGCTGGCGCAGCAGGATTTCAGCGCGCCGGACGCCGCCGTCGAAGCGAAACGCTTGATGCGCGAGGTGCTCGACCACTATCTCGAGCGCCGGGCTATATTCAGCCGACGCGTCGTACGCGATCTTCAGGCGCTCGACGAGATGGCCGACGAGGACGATGATTCATGATCGAGCTTGGCGTCAATATCGACCACGTTGCCACGCTGCGTCAGGCGCGGCGCACCTACGAGCCCGACCCGGTCTGGGCCGCGGTGGAGGCACACCTAGGCGGCGCGGATGGCATCACGGTTCATCTGCGCGAGGACAGGCGCCACATCCAGGACCAGGACGTGCGCCGTTTGCGCGAGCTGGTGCACATCAAGCTCAACCTTGAAATGGCGGCGACAGACGAAATGGTCGAGATCGCGTGCGCGCTCAAGCCGGAAATGGCGATGCTGGTGCCCGAGGGGCGGGAGGAAATCACGACCGAAGGCGGTCTCGACGTAGCAGGGAAGGAGGCACGCCTGAAATCGGTGGTGGCAAAGCTCGCCGACGCAGGCATCATGACCAGTGTCTTCATCGATGCATTGCCTGAGCAGGTCGATGCCGCCGCGCGGATCGGCGCCAAGGTCTGCGAGATTCATACTGGCCCGTATGCGCATGCGTTTCACGCCAAGGGGCGGGATCGCGAAAGCGCCGCGGTGGTCGCCGAGATGACCAAGATCCGTGACGCCGGCGCGGCCGTTCGCGCGCTCGGCATGCGCTTCAACGCCGGACACGCGCTCAACTACTTCAACGTTCAACCTGTTGCCTCGCTTCCCGGCGTGGGCGAGCTGCATATCGGCCACGCCATCGTCAGCCGCTCGCTATTTGTCGGCTTGCGCGAGGCCGTACGGCAGATGAAGGCGTTGATTCGCGAAGCCGCGGTGCCCTTCGACTGACGCCCCGCGAAAAACGCCTTCAGGGCCGATCTCGATCGCCTCGCATTCGATGACCCCGCTTCCACGCGGCCCGGTGATGCTCGACATTGCCGGCATCGAGCTCACCGCCGAAGATCGCGAACGTCTTCTCCATCCATCGGTGGGCGGCATCATCCTGTTCGCGCGCAACTATGCGTCGCCGCGGCAGCTCGGTCTTCTTACCGGTGCGATCCTCGCCCTGCGCGATCCGCCGCTGCTGATCGCGGTCGATCATGAAGGTGGCCGCGTTCAGCGTTTTCACGACGGATTCACCGAAATCCCGCCGATGCGCACGCTTGGCCAGCGTTGGGATCACCATGCTCTCGGAGCGGTCGACGAAGCCGAGCGCTTGGGGCGGACCATTGCCTCCGAGCTCGCGGCACATGGCGTCGATTTCAGCTTTACGCCGGTCCTGGACCTCGATCACGGCCAAAGCTCGGTGATCGGAGATCGCGCCTTCCATCGCAATCCCGTCGCGGTGGCGGAGCTCGCCGGTGCACTTTGTCGGGGGCTTCGCGCCGGCGGCATGTCAGCGGTGGGGAAGCACTTTCCCGGCCACGGTTTCGTTACCGCCGACTCGCACGCCGAGACGCCGGTCGACGACCGCGCGCTCGCGCTGCTGGAAAACGACGACCTGTTGCCGTTTCGCGCGCTCATCGGCGACGGGCTCGAAGGGATCATGCCGGCGCACGTCGTTTATCCGGAGATCGATCCGCGGGCCGCGGGATTCTCGGACGTGTGGCTGCGCACAATCCTGCGGGAGCGGATGGGTTTCGACGGAATGATTTTCAGCGACGATCTGTCGATGGCCGGGGCTGGCTTTGCTGGAGACATCGTAGCGCGCGCCAATGCCGCCCTGACGGCGGGCTGCGATATGGTGCTGGTCTGCAACGACGCACCGGCCGCCAATATGCTCCTGTCGCGTTGGCGGCCGGCGCCGAACCGTGATCTGGCGCGTCGGGGCACACGTATGGAAAGGCGTCGCTAACCACTCGATCCGTCATTCCCGCGAAGGCGGAAATCTAGCGTCTTTTTTGACCAACGCCGCTGGGTCCCCGCTTGGCCGTTCCTCGAAACTTCGCCTTCGGGCTCGTTTTCGCGGGGACGACGGAATATGAATCCGGGGCATCAGACACTTTCGCAATAGTCAACAAATCAATACGGATGCGGCCACTTGCCGCCCAATTTCTGCGTCAGCTCTTCCGCCGTGTGCGCGACGATCGGCCCCAATTGGCGGATGCGTTCGTCCGAAAGGCGCGACGAGGGCCCCGCGAGCGAAATCGCGCCGAGCGGTTCGGCGTGCTCGTCATAGACCGTCGCCGCGACACAGCGCGTCGCGAGCGCGTGTTCCTCATCGTCGAATGAATACCCGCGCTGGCGGATGACGCGAAGCGCGGCCCACATGGTTTCCGGCACCACAATCGTATTCTCGGTGATGCGCGGCAATCCGATGACCTTGAGAATCGCATCGATCTGCTCATCGGGCAGCGAGGCGAATATCGCCTTGCCGACGCCCGACGCGTGCAGCGGAACGCGGCTGCCGAGCTTGACCAGCGTTCGCATCATCTCGTGACATTGCACCTGCGAGATGAAAACCGCTTCGGTGCCGTCGAGGATCGCCAGGTTGGCCGTTTCGCCGGATTGTTCCATCAATCGGCGCATATAACCGTGGCTTTGCGCGACAAAGTCGCGGTTGGCCAGAAATGTGCTGCCGACCACGAATGCCTGCAAGCCGATGTACCACAGCCCGAGATCGCCGGCCTGATAGACGTAGCGCATTTTCTGGAGCGTCGAGAGCAGGCGGTGTGTCGTCGACGCTGGCAGCAGCACCCGACGGGCGAGGTCTGTCAAGGTGAGACCCGCCTCCGCGTTGGAGAGCGCTTCTAGGATGGAGAGGCCGCGGGTCAGGCTCTGGACCTGCCCGGTCGTGCCCGCGGGTTTGGTTGCTGTTCGGCCGCGATTCGGCGGCGTCGTGTAGCGGTGCGGCATTCAGGAGTCAGGAATCAGAAGTCGGGTATCAGAATAACGCATTGCCACGATCCAGGCTGGCGCGAGCAATCGTCAGCTTAGCTTGACGTGTGGTGTCGCGGCAAACAGTTCGCCGGCTATGTCGATTTGATAATGGGCGGCGAGTAGCGTGTCGTCGGTGAGTAGGTGATCGCTGCGTGCATAGCCCATCGCCACCGCACGCCCGTGCAGGCGGCTGTAGCCTGCCGAAGTGAGCTCGCCCACGTTGCTGCCGTTCATTACGATCGGCTCGCCGCCCCATGGAAACGCCGCAGGATCGTCAAGAGTGAAGATCAGCAGCCGCTTCCGCACGCCCTCCGATCGCTGCCTGACGAGTGCGCTCCTGCCAATGAACTCCATTCGCTTGTCCAGAGCGACCGCGTAGCCGAGTCCTGCCTCCCAGGGTGTTTCGTCGGGCCCGAGCTCCGCACCCCACGCTCGCCTGCCGGCTTCGATGCGTAGCGCGTCAATGGTGTAATACCCGGCGTCGCGTAATCCGAGGTCGGCGCCTGCGGCGTGAAGCGCGTCGTACAGTGTCACGCATTGGTCGGTGGGAACGCAGAGCTCGTATCCGGCACCGCCGATGTAGCTCATCCGCGCCGCTCTCGCCCGCGCGTAGCCGACGTCGATTTCCCGCGTGGCGGAGAAGGGAAGGCTGTCGCGGGAAAGGTCGTCCGCGGAAACGCGCTCGAGGAGCTCGCGCGATTTCGGTCCCATGACCGAGATCACCGAGAAC
>Ga0209118_1000706_pt1 | contig 17142 bp, 15 predicted proteins | sample BlaSpr_A8_Ref_M1_FD_187988 | JGI IMG/M metagenome (GOLD analysis project Ga0209118, IMG submission 187988) | Forest soil microbial communities from Thunder Bay, Ontario, Canada - Black Spruce, Ontario site 2_A8_Ref_M1 (SPAdes) (version 2) | ecosystem: Environmental > Terrestrial > Soil > Boreal...
GCAGCCATGCGGATGCGATGGCGCGCGTTGGGGAACTTTTCACCATTCACAAGTTCTCCGATCCTATCGCTGTCGGGCATCGCGTCGTGCATGGCGGTGCGCAGCTTAACCGCCACTGTCTAATCGACGCGGAGGTATTGAAGCAACTCGAAGCAGCCACAACCTTTGCCCCGCTGCATATTCCCCCGGCGGTCGATGTCATCCACGAGGCGCAAGAGCGCTTTCCGCGAGTTGCACAAGTGGCCTGTTTCGATACGGCGTTTCATGCGCAGCTTCCTGACGTGGCGCGCATCCTTCCTGTCCCTAGTGAGCTGCGCTCCGCGGGCGTCCGCCGTTACGGCTTCCACGGCTTGTCCTGCGAATCGGTGGTGCGCCAATTAGGCGATGATGTGCCGGACCGCATGGTGATCGCGCATCTCGGCAGTGGTGCGAGCGTTACCGCGCTCAAAGCCGGTCAGTCGATCGACACGAGCATGGGTATGACACCTACCGGCGGAGTGATCATGGCAACCCGTTGTGGCGATCTCGATCCCGGCGTGATGATCTATCTGTTGCGTGAAAGGCAGTTCGACGCTGCTCAGCTGCAAGACCTGGTCGATCACCGTTCCGGGCTACTTGGGATTTCCGGGATCAGCGGCGACATGCGCCGTCTTCGCGGAGAGGCTTCCCTCGACGCTCGGTTGGCGATCGACATGTTCTGCTACTCGGTGCGCAAGCAAATCGCGGCCATGTCCGCGGCGTTGGATGGCATCGACTTGCTGGTATTTACTGGCGGCATAGGAGAGCATGACGCGGAGGCACGGGCGGCAATTTGCGGCAGCCTGTCAGCGCTCGGTATCATGCTCGACGCCAGGCGCAACCGTTCCGTGGACAATCCCATCGGCGCCGCTAATTCGCGCTGCCAGGTGCGCGTGATGCCTTCGCTTGAAGACGAGCAGATTGCGGGACACGCGTGGCGGCTCGCCACGCGGAGTGCATAGGAGGTGAGAGCGGCACATCCACCAGCGGAGCTCGTTGGGGGCAAGAAAGTCTGTTTCGTCCAACGCAATTCTTGATGCGAGAGGAGCAACACATGCAACTCGGTATGGTCGGTTTGGGAAGAATGGGTGCAAACATGGTTCGCCGCTTGATGCAGGCCGGGCACGAGTGCGTGGTCTACACCCGGAACGCCGATACGGTTAAGGCGATGGCGGCCGAAGGCGCGATTGGCGCGGAATCACTCGAGGATTTCATCGCCAAGCTGACACTCCCTCGAGCGGTTTGGTTGATGGTCCCTGCGGCAGCTGTGGACGGGATGCTCGACAACCTTACGCCGCACATGCGCAGCGGTGATGTCATCGTCGACGGCGGCAATTCGCACTATATCGATGACATTCGCCGTGCCGAAGGATTGATCGCCAAGGGCATCCAATACCTCGATGTCGGAACCAGCGGCGGGGTGTGGGGAGCGCAGCGAGGCTACTGCTTGATGATCGGCGGGGCGCACGAGGCGGTGCAACGGCTCGACCCGATATTCCACACGCTTGCACCACATCGCGGGGCCGTGCCGAGAACTCCGGGAAGAGAGAAACTTGAGGGCACCGCTGAGGAAGGTTATCTCCATTGCGGGCCAAGTGGCGCCGGCCACTTTGTCAAAATGGTCCATAACGGCATCGAGTATGGAATCATGGCCGCTTACGCTGAGGGGCTGAATGTCTTGCGTCACGCGAACGTAGGCAAACGCGCCGGCGCGATCGACGCGGAAACGACTCCGCTGCGTAATCCCGCGCACTTTCAGTACGATTTCAATCTGACGGATGTAAGCGAGTTGTGGCGCCGTGGTAGCGTTGTAGCATCGTGGTTGCTTGATCTCACCGCGAGCGCGCTACTGAAGGAGCCCGACTTGTCGCGATTCGCCGGCCAGGTATCCGACTCCGGGGAAGGGCGATGGACGCTTACTGCGGCAATCGAAGAAGGCACTCCGGTGCCAGTGTTGAGTGCTGCGCTGTACCAGCGTTTCAGCTCGCGCGGAGAGGATGATTTTGCCAACAAACTGCTCTCGGCCATGCGATTTGAGTTTGGAGGACATGACGAACGATCGCATAAAAAATGAGATCGACTTGGCCGTCAAAATTCAAGATCCGGAGTAACCCAGCGTAAAAGGAGCCAGCCGACCTTGCTAGTGTAGTCTAACGAAGTGAAACTGCTCGCTAGACAGTGGGTGGCACAATACTGCTGTCCACCCTTGTTATGTACGTGTCTTGGTTAGAGGGATAAACGCGCCCGGATGTGGTCGGTTGCGCGGCTGACCGAAGCTAAGAGGTCGCTCTAGACCTAACGTCTTCGCTCCTGTCCTGAGATTGCGGCGAGCTTGCATACCCGCCGAGAAATCGTGGGCCTGTGGCGCAAGCGCTTCTTTGAGGAGACTGCAGGGGTTGACAGACCAGCACCGCGGTAAGCGCCGTTTTGACGTCGTTCGCGACGGTGCTGCCGGTAACCCTAACAACGCCTATGCCAGGATGCTTGCTTTTCAATTGGAGCAATGTGTACAAGCCACCTGGTTGGTTCCAGCATCCCCATGTCCAAGCACACCTTGTCGGGTTCTAGGCTGCCACCGCTTCGAGCGCCTTACTGGCTTTTCGCTTCTCCCGCCACGATGCAATCGTATCAATTGATGATGCGCCACAGCAATGCGCGCATTACTCCGCTCTCGTCCACATCGGCACCTTGACGGATCTTTTGGCATAGCTCGTCCTTCTATCCTTCTATATTGGCGGGCCGCGACATGCATTACCGGTGAGCTGCGATCCAAGGAGACCATAGCCGCCCGGGCGTGGCGGTCCGACCTGCCGAATTTGCAACGGCGGCGGCCGAACCTGCGTGGCTGGGGTACTGCAGCTATTATAAAATCGTCCTGCGTCATACAAATTGAGTGGCCATTCAGGTTTGATCCGTGCCTGCCGATACGTTGTCGGGTGCGATACAACCGAGAATAAGGCAAAAGCAGGTAAAACATGAAGTTATGTACAACGAAGGGGATGGCGAAACTATTCGCCGGGCTGAGCGTGGCGTGTGCCGCGATTTTTGGCTGGGCGGCGGAGCTGCCCAGCGAGGCGCAAAAGATTCGCATTGAAAACTTTTCTGGCCTCCGCGGCGTTCAGGAATACATCTACAAGAATGCGCCCGCCGAGGTGCGCAACACGCTGATTCTCGGGCAACACGCCGTATTCTTATCGGTCACGACGTTTGAAGGCAGCAAAACTGCGCCAACCTGTTTGGCCATGGTCGGCCTTACGCATCCGGAATCGGGCGGCCGAAATCCGCGAATTCCTGCCGTACGCTACCTCGGCATACTGGAAAGCAGCAAGAAGCGGTTGACGCCCGCCGAACGAGATGGCTGTAGGTTAAGCGCTGTCCATTCTGCCCTCCAGGCGATGTGGAAAGACCCCATCCAGACGGTGCTTCAGGGCTATGAGAAAACAGCGGCCGAAGAGCTTGTCAGCGCTGATCCGACGACTCAGTCACCCCTGCAGTTCTGGTCGGACACGAACAAGACCCAAGCGCTCATCCGAAGCGGGGCCGCTGTCGTTCCGGATTATGTTGCGCAAATTTTCGATTATCGCAAACTGCAGCTTGCCGTCTTTTCTGGTGTCATCGATCTAAAAGACCGGCTGGTATGCTACGCCATCGTTGGCCTCACGGGCCGTACACCGAACGACAGTCAACCTCGATACCCCGAAAATACCTATTCGCGCCTGGAGGCCTTGGGCAAGTCGAAGTCCGAAATGGATCCGCGCACGCCAGGCGAATGTGCTGCCAGCATGGTTCGTTCAGCGCTACGGCACATGATTGCGGACTACACGGCAATACAAGTAACGAGCGCTGCACCTTCGACTCGCGACACCGCTAACGCTAAGGGCCCGGGCGCCGGTTGAGCGGTTGCACAGCTTGGCCGTTGCCGGGATGCCAGCGATAGCCCGCCGGCCGCCAACGTAAATGTCATCTGGCCAATTGAGCACCTTCAATCACTGCCACCAAGCGTTCAGGATCCGCAGGTTTGATGAGGTAGTGATGGAATCCCGCTTCCGCGGCGCGACGGCGGACATCGCTGCTGCTGTAGCCACTGACAGCAATCAGCAGGACGTCCTTTGTCTCCGGGAACTGGCGAAGTTGCTCGGCGACGAGATATCCGTCGGCCCCGGGTAGTCCGATATCGAGCACCGCCACCTCAGGATGGAATTCACGCGCTGCATTCATCCCGGCCGTGCCATCGTGAGCAGTCCGAACGGCATGTCCGCGCAGTCTTAGCCAAGCGGCCAGACTTTCCGCTGCATCGACGTTGTCCTCAACTATCAGAATTCTGCGAGGTGAGGAAGCCGCGCTCGTACGCACCTCGTGCTCGTCATTCTCCGCCCCTTGCACCAGGGGCAAGCGAACGACAAACCTGCTTCCCCGTCCCGGTCCCTCGCTTTCCGCTTGCACGGTTCCACCGTGCAGTTCCACGAGGTTACGCACGACCGCCAGCCCGACGCCTAGGCCCCCATCCGGTCGGTGCAGCGGCTGCTCTTCTTGCATAAACAAATTGAATATTTGCGGTAACAGTTCGGCAGCGATGCCCTTGCCGGTATCGCTCACCTCTATGATTAGTTCACTGGCCGCGGACCGGATTCCCAGAGCGATTCGTCCGCCCGGCGGGGTGTAGCGAGACGCGTTGTCGAGCAAATTTTCCAGAACCTGTATCAATCGCACTGGATCACAGACCAAAAAGACCGGCTCGGAAGGAAGTGTCACTTCGACATGCTGCTGGCGCGCATCGCTGAGCGGATGGGTCGTCTCCAAAGCCTGTTCGACGACCGCGGAAACATCGACCGACTGCTTCTCCAGCGTGACAAGCCCGCGGCGAAACCTCGCTACGTCGACCAGTTCATCGACGAGCCGGGTTAACTGGGTAAGTTGCCTGTCCACGATATCCAGCGCATGCTTTTGCAAAGGATCGGCGCAGATCAGACGTAGGACCTCGGTGGCGCTGCGCAGGGGGGCGATGGGGTTCCTAAGCTCATGCGCCAAAACGGAGAGAAATTCCACGCTGGGTTCGAAAGCAGTCTCAAACCTGCGCGGTTTCGGTCCTGCTTGCTTAACCACTGCGGCTCTCCAGAGTTGCCCCGTTGCTTGGACGCGCGTCTAGTTCTTGTTCTACCTTTTTTACAAAGGCTTGTAACTTCTACATACACCGTATTCCGGCCCTCGAGGGAAACCGAAGGGTGGACCCGTCTGATTTTCAAAACAAGCACTTACCATGCCTATACTTCCGCTGGTGGCGAAAACAGGCCCATGCCGCGCCTGGGTATGGGTGTCAGTGCAAGTGAAAATTTCCGGCGCCGAAAAGTCCGACCAAACCAATGATGATTAAATACAGGGCGACGATGAAATTAAGCAAGCGTGGCATCACCAGAATCAGAATGCCGGCGAGCAATGAGAGGAGCGGTCCGAGGGTCAAGGTAATGTTCATGGAGAAATCCTTTTTTGTTAATAATATTCAATGCCACTATTTGGCAGCAGTCCGGTGAAGACGCGGCTACGCAACCGCTAAGCAGTCTTTGGTCCAGGTCGGAGTAACAGTTACGGATGCAGGCGACGCGTTTTCGAGATATCGGTCCGGAGCGTGCCCTCCCATCGGCATACACCGGAGCGACAGCGGTAGCGGTATCTTGGTGACAGCCAGCTCGCGAGTCGGTCAATCCAGCGTCGTCTAATTCGATCTGCGGGACGGTGACAGACGGGGCAAACCGGATCAGTGGTAGAGTACATCGCTGAAACTCTGGCTCACACTTCCTCCTGCTACGTAGCGAATCACGGGGGTCAACACCGCACAAACCATGCCACTCTGCTTTTCCACAAATCTATCGATCTTCAAGTTTATGAAATATCCATTTGGCGGACCGATTTAGTGCACTTGTCACTTGCGGCCTATCCCGCCACGCATCAGCCGCGGCGTCCCGATTACAGGTAAGATCGCCGAAAGGAACGCGGCTAGTTTTGGAGTGTCCATATTTTGGCATGGGCACCCGTTTCCCACACTAGCATTTTGCCAGTTGGCCAGACTCAATGAAATGTCCATTCTGCGCAGCAGAGAGCGCCGCTCAAGCAAATTTTTGTAGCGACTGCGGCTCGCCCCTCCATCTGAAAGTTTGTCCGGAGTGCGAGAGCGTCAACGAAAAGACGGCGCAGGCGTGCATGAAGTGCGGTGAGCCATTGGCAGTTCAGGATGAATCCACGGCCCTGCCGGTGCGCGACGCTGCCGCTGCGCCCTCGCCGGAATCGGCATTGGTCGCTGACATTGGCGCAATCTCCCCCGAGTCAACCTCAGCCAGTGAAGTCGCCACCCCTGTGGATAGCGAGAACAAGGAATGGCACGTGCTACTGCAGGAAGTTAAAGAGGAAGTCGATCGCCAATGGCATGCAGAAGCGCAGCTGGCGAGCGACACTGGTTCCGAGCCGACGGTGGGAGCTATAAGCTCGACTTTAAATTCAGTCCCGAAGGCCGGCGATACCGGCGGGTCGACCATTGCTAGCGAAGTGAAGCGCTCCAGCTTCGCCCGATCTACAGTGATTTTGCTTGTCGTTGTGGTTGTGTTCGGGGGTGCGCTCTCCGCTCAATATTTCCGTCCCTTGTCGCTCGGCTCAGCTAAGCCGTTAAACCGGGAAGCAAATCACAGGCCACCGGTCGGGTCCAGTGCAAACCCGGCGGCGAACTCCGACCGCTTACGCGACGAAGTCAAGAATTCTGGAGCGGCGACGGATAGCACCCCACGGGAAAGCACTCCTCCCGTCGCACGTCCGCCGTTTCCACCATTAGAAAAGTCCGCGACGCATGAACCTGCCGTCGCGGGAGCTACGGCACCGGCGACGGATAGCACCCCACGGCAAAGCACTCCTCCCGTCGCACGTCCGCCGTCGCCACCATTAGAGAAGTCCACGACGCATGAACCTGCGGTCGCGCCAGCCTCGGGTGAAGAAACGACTGAAGCGCATCGATCGATCGAATCCAAAAGCGAAGCCGCGGCTCCGTCCTCTTCACCTGCCGCACCAGCGGAGTCGCGTGATACGCGGCAGTCGGAGCCGGCAGCTACGAAAGCCAGGCCCGTTCCAAGAACCACCCAGCGTGCAGATGACATCGCGGAGGACTTGTCTGCCGAGCGCCGCGCGGTAATCGAAACACTGGCCCCGAGTGCAGTGGAGCCGGTCGTGCCGGAGCACAGGGCGTGTTCCGAAGCGATGCAAGCCCTCGCCCTATGCAGCGCAGCAACGCCAGAACGGGAAGCGCCATGAGAGTAGCGATCGCGATTCTCTGCCTCTGCGCATGTGCGCCTTTACTCGCGTTGGCCAGGGTCGACTACAAGATCGTGACGGCGCCGGAGCGGGGTACCGACATACAGATAGGCCGCGATCTCCAAAAATGGGTTGCCGATGCTGCCGGCATCCAGTTGGAAGTCTTGCCCTCGAAGGGGTCGGTGGAAAACGTGCAGAGGCTGCGCTACGAGCCGGATGTCAAGTTCGCACTGGTACAATCCGACGTTTATCAGGCGTTTGTCGATCAAGCCGCGGCGGGGAATCAAGACGCGCAACAGATCACCCGCAGGCTCCGGGTCATTCTCCCTCTATATGACGAGGAGATTTATTTTGTCGCCCGCGCTGACTCGCCGCTCCGCTACATACACGAGATCAAAGAAAAAAGGATCAACGTCGGTCCGCTAGGCAGTGGCACCGGTCTTTCGGCGACCATATTGTATCGGCTCATGTTCGGCCAGCGTATTCCCGATGCAAACGTGCGCTACCTATCCAATGAGGAGGCTTTGGTGAAACTCACCAGTGACACTTCACTGGATGTGGTCGTTATCACGGCTGGCCAGCCCGCCAGGCTGTTTGCTGACATGAAGCCGGAAGCCCGGAAATACATCAAGTTGTTGCGTCTCGACCCTAGTGCACCCGAATCGGTCGAGGCCATGCGCAGTTATTTTCCGGCCATCATCCACCCTGCAAGTTATCCCAATTGGCTTAGCGAGAACATCCCGACGTTCACCGTCAAGGCGTATCTGGTGACCTACGATCGCGAGTCGGAAGAGACGAAAACGTATCTGAACCTGTTCGCCCAATCGTTCTGCATCAATTTCAACGCGCTAAGAAACCAAGGCCATCCAAAATGGAAAGAAGTGAAAATGGAACTGCCCGCGCTCGGCAAAGGATGGTCCTACTATGGACCTACAGAACAGGAATTGCGCTCCTGCCTGGCGCGCCAAGCTGCGACCCAGCCCCGACCCGCAGCACCCGCGAGCACCGCGCCACCTCCTGCCGTGACCGCCAAGCAATGCACTCAACAGCAAAGAGTGTTGGGACTCTGTGGGACTTGAAGGCCTGTAGCGCGCGGCAGCGATCGCAGCTCTTCTCATGAGCCGAGATGCCTTCCCAAGGAGGACCCGCAGCCAAGGGGCCGCCGGTGCGGTTCTACGCATGCATTGTCAGCTTGCCTGGCAACTCCTACACTGCACATCAAAACCAATGAGGAGGAAACCATGCGAACAATTATCCGCAACTGCTCCATTTGGGATGGGACAGGCAGCGCGGCCTACACGGGGGATGTTCTTATTGTGGGCAATCGGATTGAGAAGATATTCCGCTCTCGAGGAGATTTGCCCGTCGCCGGTGCGCAAGTCATAGACGCCGGGCGACGGACTCTCATGCCCGGCTTGGTAGAAGGTCATGCTCACTTGTCGTTTGGGGGCGCCGCACGCAACACGGATCTGGGTGATTTACCGCCTGAAGAGCATTTGCTTCTCACCATGCGTAACGCCAAGACAGTGCTCGATCACGGCTTCACCAGCGCCTACAGCGCGGCTTCAGCGAAGCTACGCCTCGACGTGGTCATTCGCAACGAAATTAATGCCGGTCGCTTGCCCGGTCCGCGGCTGCGCGCTGCCAGTCCGGAGATTACAGTGACCGCGGGGCTTGGCGATGAAAACCGCCTGCACATGGCACGCAGCAGCTTTGGTCTCGTTGCCGACGGCACGGCAGAAATTGCCAAGACGGTGCGATTGTGCATACGCGAGGGAGTGGACAACGTCAAAATCAATATCTCAGGTGACGATTTCGTGCCCGCAGCAAAGGGCGGGATGACGGTGATGGGCGAGGATGAAGTGCGTACCGCCGTCGACGTGGCGCACAGTTTCGGCAAGCGCGTGGCATGCCATGCGCGCGCCGCGGAAGCGGTGAAGCGGGCGGTGCGCTGCGGTGTCGACGTGATCTACCACTGCGAGTTTGCCGATGAAGAAGCGCTCGATTTGCTCGAGGCCAACAAAGACCGGGTGTTCGTCGGTCCCGCCATTGGACTCATCTACAATACGCTGCACGAAGCCGCCGCATGGGGCATTAGCCACGAGGCCGCATGCGCCATGGGTATGGACCGTGTCATGGAAAATAGCCAGCGTACCTATGAGCAAATGCGCAATCGCGGTATCCGCGTCGTGGTCGGCGGGGATTACGGTTTCGCCTGGGTGCCTCAAGGGACCAATGCTCGCGATATCGAACATTTTGTAAAGCTATTTGGCTATAGCGCGAATGAAGCGTTGCAATGTGCGACTCGCATCGGCGGACAAATCATGGGCCAGGGCAACGAACTGGGCTTGGTTAAGGAAGGCTATCTGGCCGATTTGCTGCTCGTCGACGGTGATCCCACGAAGGACGTCACGATGCTACAGGACGCCAGCAAGCTGACCATGATCATGAAGGATGGCGCAGTCTACAAAAGCGCACTCGATCCGACGCGCGATGTGGCCGACGCCGCGTGAAGAGGCGTTTCGCCACTGGATTTGTTTTGCCCGTGTTGTAGACCTTGGCCCGATTGACACTGGGCGGAGCGCCCCTTGATAATGACCGCTACTGGTCAGACCACTTTACCAACGTCCCAATGAGTTCTGACCCTTGGTTCAGGGGGCGGTTGGTTATCCGCTACAAGTTTGTCGTCTGCATTCTTCCTGCTGTACATGTCGGGCGATGGGCGACAGGCGTTTACGAATAAAAGCCAGCCGGAGCATCGGCCGCATAGGCTCGTTTCTCAGGAGAAGAAATCGATGAAGCGATTCTCGACCGCAATGATCGCCGTCGCCTCGCTGCTCGCGGCAGCGCGCGCCTTTGCGCAGCCATACCACAAATGGGCAGCCGCGGGCGCCCCAGAGATCGAGAAAAGCTGCTGGCCAATGTGCTGACTTTCGTCGGCTGCTTTCTCGAAACCAGTGCAGCGATGACCATCCTGGTTCCGATTTTGCTGCCCATCGTGCTCAAGCTGGGGATCAGCCCGTTCATTTTGGCCTCATCATGACGCTCAATTTGATGATCGGTTCGTTGCGTCCGCTGCTCGGCAGGGCGTTGTCCGTGCCAGTCGCGAAACCGTCGTTCGAGCGTACCACCCAGGGCGACACTGCCCAGGCTGGTCCCGCTATTCGCCGCATTGACGCAAGCACGGTATGTACCGCAGATTGCGCCTGGGTTGCCGCAGACCCTCGGGTCAATACCAAATAGGCTAGCTGGAGCAGAGTGATGCGCTTGTTCGAACTGCAAGGTATCTCAAAGAATTTCGGCGCTATTCAGGCGCTCAACGGCGTCAATTTGAAGATCGACTCGGGTGAGGTGCTGGGTCTGATGGGCGACAATGGAGCTGGGAAATCGACCATGATCAAAATCATGGCAGGCAATTTCCCACCGTCCAGCGGCGAGATTTGGCTCAAAGGCGAGAAAGTGGCGTTTCAGAACCCGCTCGATGCGCGCAAGAAAGGCATCGAGGTGGTGTATCAGGATCTGGCGCTGTGCGACAACCTAACCGCGGCGGAGAACGTGTTTTTGGGCCGAGAAGCCAAAATCAAGTTCGGGCCGTTCAAGTTCATCCACTACGCCGCCATGTTTCGAGAAGCTGCCCGCCATTTCGCGGAATTGAAGTCAGAGACCCGCCCACGGGACCTGGTCAAGCAAATGTCGGGCGGCCAGCGCCAGGCAGTGGCGATCGCCCGCACCCGCCTCTCGAAGCCCGACATCGTGCTTATGGACGAACCGACCGCGGCCATCAGCGTGCGCCAGGTGGCCGAGGTGCTCGACCTCATCCGGCGCTTGCGCGATCGGGGCGTTGCCGTCATCCTGATCAGTCATCGCATGCCGGACGTATTCGCGGTTTGCGACCATGTTTCAGTGATGCGCCGAGGTAAGGTTGTAGCCGACAAGCCGATTGGCACCACTTCGCCGGAAGAGGTGACCGGACTCATAACCGGGGCGATAGAAAAGGCATAGCAGCGCCCGTTGAACCAGAACAAGGTCAAACCATGAGCATCGCCATCGATGACGTCTCACGCCAGCGCGAATGGGGGCCGTTACGGCAATTGTTGCGTAGTCAGCCGTTCTGGGTAACGGTCGCCTTGGGGTTGATGTGTCTGGTGATGGCGCATGTATCGAACGTGTTTTTCACTGATGACAATTTCTTCAACGTGACCCGGAATTTCGCGTTCATCGGCATCATCGCTCTGGGAATGACCGCGGTCATCATTACCGGCGGCATCGACCTATCGGTCGGATCGGTGGTCGGCATATCCGGCATCGCCACAGGCATGGTACTTAACGCCGGTTACCACTGGTGGTTGGGAATCCTGGCGGGTATTCTGACCGCATTGGCATGTGGGCTGGTCAATGGCCTGTTGATCGCCTATCTCAAGCTCTCTTCCTTCATTGTCACGCTAGGGATGTTCGGTATTGCCCGCAGCCTCGCGCAGGTGCTCTCCCAGAATCATATGATTTACCAGCTCGGGCCAGACGAGAAAATCTTCAATGACGTCGGCGGCGGCGTCCTGTTCGGCGTCGCCCATACTTTCATCGTCTTGCTTGTGCTGATGTTCGTCCTTATTATCGCGTTCCGCTATACGACTTGGGGGCGCTGGGTGTATGCCATTGGTGGAAACGAGCAGGCGGCCCGTTTGACCGGCGTGCCGGTCAATCGAATTAAAGTGTCGGTATACGTGTTGTCCGGGCTGATGTCGGGGATCTCGGCCGTGATGCTGGTGGGTTGGCAGGGCGCGGCAATCAACGCCATGGGTACCGGCTACGAGTTACGCGCGATCGCCTCTTCGGTCATTGGCGGGGCCGATCTGATGGGCGGAGCGGGAGGCGCCTACGGAGCGTTCATCGGCGCCGCTCTTATCGAAGTGATTCGCAACAGTCTGCTGCTGGCCGGGGTGGATGCCAATTGGGAAGGTACGTTTATCGGTCTGTTTATAGTTTTCGCGGTGCTGTTGAGCAAGTTCCGCGGAATGCGATCGGGGTGAATCGACCCCATAACTGGAGGAGGAAGAAGCATGAAGAAGACCGTAATTGCGGCAACGGCCGCGGCAATCTTGGGACTGCCCACGCTCGCCAGCGCGGAGGGCAAACTGGTTTTTGCTCTTGTGCCGAAGAATATGAACAACCCGTTTTTTGACCAGGCGCGGGATGGTTGTAAGAAGGCCGAAAAGGAAAGCGCTGGCAAGATCGAGTGCTTGTATATTGGTCCGGGTGAGCACGGTGGTGGAGACGAGCAGGTGCAGGTGGTGCAGGATCTGATTACCAAAAAGGTCAACGGCATCGCAGTCTCGCCGTCCAATGCTCCGGCGATGGCGAAGGCGCTGGAACGGGCCAAGGCCGCTGGCATCCCGGTGACGACCTGGGACTCCGATTTGCTGGACAAAGACAAGGGCCTGCGCGCCACCTATGTCGGCACCAAGAACTATGACATCGGAGTCAACCTGGCGAAGATCACGATGAAGCTGAAGCCTCAGGGCGGAACGATCTGCATCCAATCGGGCGGCGCGGCGGCGGCCAACCACAATGAACGCATGCAAGGCATCCGCGACACGATCTCGGGCAAGAAGTCCAAGGAACCGCCGGGCGACCGTCTGACTGGCGATAAAGGCTGGACGGAAGTCGAGGGTTGCCCACTGTATACAAACGACGATTTCCCCTTGTCGGTAAAGCAAATGGGTGAAATCCTGGCCAAGTATCCCGACCTCACCGCTTTCGTGCCGACCGGTGGATTCCCGCAGTTCGTGCCTAATGCTTACAAGCAGGTGGTCGATAAGAACATGGAGCGGGTCAAGAGCAAGAAGACAATACTGGTTGTCGCGGATACCTTGCCGATGCAGATGGATCTGCTGAGCGCCGGGTACAGCCATGGCCAAGTCGGCCAGCGCCCGTTCGATATGGGCTACAAGTCAATGTTCATTCTTCAAGACTTGGTCAATAAAAAGAAGGTTGACGATCCAATCTATACCGGCTTGGACGTTTGCGAGCCGGAAACGGCAAAAACCTGCCTGGCGAAGTAACTCCGACGCTGGCGAGGAGACGGCCACCGCGCGTGGCCGTTTTTTTCGGGTGGATGCGCCAACTGCGCCTATCTTCCGCGTTTTGCCGTTATTTCTTCCCCTACCGCTTAAACAATAGCTTCTTCCCGAGCGATCGACTGGCTCACGCGCCTCGGGGATTGAGGCCGCGCTCACTCAGAGTTGACAGAGACTCTGGGCCGTGATATTTCTCAACTCATGCAATCAAACCTCCGTAAGGTGTTTGAAAGCTGTTGACCCGGTTCGAACGCGCTTTCGCGATTTGAACTCGAGCCATCTGAAAAAGGGCAAACCCGTTGAAAAATGGGGGCGCAAAGTTTCCGGTCTAAGGGACAAGGGTCCTATGACAGCGGGATTGCCAGATCGGTGCCTTTGTCGCCCGTGGGTTTTGTGCCACGCGAGTGCGACCCGCCAGATTCCGCAACCCTCCCTTTGACCGGTTAGTACTCTTCCGAGCTTGAAGTGCTCTTGTGCGCAAAGAAGGCGCCGGGCTTGACGCGGAAGCCATTGACCCCAATGCCCGATCGCTGAGCTGACTATCGGGCCAGCCTTTATGGCGAGGTGGAATTATGACGGACCCGGCAGGCAAGAATGTAGTGCGAATGAGCCCGTACGACGCGACGCGGAGGAACCTAAGCCTCGTCTCGGCCGTCAATACGCTCAATGATTGCCGCGATACCGCGGTCTCCCGATTCTCGGCGTGTCTTGCAAAGGCATTGGAGAGTGCTCCGCAACGTCTTTCCGAACTGGGCGAGGACCAACCCATCGGAGAGGCGCGCAACCATTACCTCTTCGCCGCTCGTCAGATAAGTCAAAAAGCACAAGCGCTGGAGGCGGCATTTCGCGCGCAGTTTCTTTCCTCCTATAACGTCAAGGCCAAGCGTGGTCAGGAATCAAAGTCACCGTCCAAGCTGCTCGATTCATTGTCCCTGGAATTGGCACTGGTCGAAGATGAAGAGCTCGAGCAGGGGATTGCCTACAGCGAGGTAGCCGGCAAAATCAAGGAGTGTTCGGTGGTCGAGTTGCGTCACCTCACTCCGCGCTTGGGGCTGCTGCTCGGACAGACCGATATGGACGATGATTCGAACCCCATCGGGCCGAAGGTAATCAGCGGGGCTCTGAAAAGTACCTGCGATGAAGTAATGACCGGCTGGAAAGCCAGGAAGGCGCTGCTAAAGGTGTGCGAGGAGGCTTTTGCTATCGAAGTGCCGGCGGTTTATAAGGATATTAACGCCCACTTGACCGCGAAGCACATCGTTGCGGACACCCGTCCGCGCTATAAGACCACCAAGGCAGCGCACATGGCACCGGGCGGCGCGTCAGCTGCGAGCTATGGGGTAGCAGGCGCAGACGGTCCCGCGCTCGATCCGCAACAGTTCTTCGCCAATTTGCAGCAGCTATTCATGCTGAACAACCGGGGCGGCCCGCAACTATCGATGCAAGCTGCCGACTCGTCTGCGGCAGCGGTCCTTGCCGCAGCACCCTTGGTGCAGCGGGCGCTCGAATCATTGACCCGCTTGCAGCATGGCGATGTCGGCCTCGTGACGGGCGACGGGCGGTCGTTCGCTCCCGGTACCTTGACCGCCGGCGAAGGCAACGTGTTGCGCGAAATTCGCGCAAGCAACATCGGAGCGCATCTCGGTCAGGTCGATGCAATCACCATCGATATTGTTGCGATGCTGTTCGATTACATGTTCGAGGATGCAAAGATCCCGGACGCGATCAAGGCTCTGATGGGCCGGCTGCAAATTCCGGTCCTCAAAGTCGCGATTCTGGATAAGACCTTCTTTTCCTCCAGGTCACATCCGGCGCGGAAGCTTGTCGACCTGCTGGCCTCGGCGTCGATTGGCTGGCAGGGTGGGATGGAGCATGGCGATCGTTTCTACACCAAGGTAGAAGGGATTGTCGAACGTGTGCTGACCGAGTTCGAAAACGACATCAGTGTCTTCCAGGTCCTGATCGAAGATTTGCAGGCGTTTCTTGCAGACGAGGATGTGAAGGCTGCGGAGGGTGAGGCGAGGGTTGCGCAGCTTATCGGACAGCGCGAGCAGGAGGAGATCGGTCGAGTCATCGTACGTGATGAAATCAAGCGCCGGAAAGAGAAGACTACCGTGCCGGCAGTGCGCGGATTCCTCAGCAAGTATTGGCAGCAAGTACTCAATAAGGCCTATGTCGAAGCGGGTGAAGAAGGACCGGCGTGGGCCCAGGCCTTCGTGACCATGGATGAGTTGCTATGGAGTATCGAGCCTAAGCATAGTGCGGAAGAGCGCAAGCTGCTGGTGACGCTACTGCCGACTTTGCTGAAGCGCTTACAAAGCGGCATAGCAACCACTTCCATGAACGACAGCCAGAAGAGCAGCTTCTTTTCTGCGCTAGTGAAATGTCACGCGGCTGCGGTTAAGGCTGGACTGCAGCCCAGAAACCCAGGAGCGCTGGAGGCGTCCGCCGAGCGCACGGCCGCTCCTGTGCTGAATCCCGTGATCGGGCCTGAGGACGATTTGGGTGACGAAGAGAGCGGAGAAGAAACGGAGATGCTTCTCGATCCAAGAGAGATAGCCGATGAACTGGCGAAGACCAGGCTATCCGATGGCATCAGCGATATCGAAGAGATAAAGCTTCGTCACGAATCCTCTGGCTTCTCGGAAGCGCTGAGCGTGGAAGTCGCGCAGGAACTGGCTGAGACGCTACGGCGCGGCACTTGGGTCGAGTTCCATGAGACCGATGGTGTCAGTTTCCGCGCCAAGTTATCGTGGGTTAGTCCTCGGAAGCACATTTATTTGTTCACGAATGTCAGCCTTAGCAAGGCGATTTCCATATCCCCTCAGGCTATGGCGATGAAGCTGGTACGGGGAACGGCCGTCGTCATGGACGATATACCATTGCTCGATCGTGCGGTCGACCACATGCTGGACTCGCTGCAGACCCAGCAATCGTAATCGGGGTGACGCATAGTTGATGGTGCCTCAGCGCTTCAACGCAGGTGGTCGAAACAATCCTTGGCCCCGGCCGACGTAGTGAGCCGCGCCGCGGGGCCTCACTGCGGCGCGCCCGGTGACTCGGTTGATCCGCCTATCGCGCGCCCATTCCGCTTCCGGTACATAAAATTCTTCAAGCCTTGCTCAAGCTCTGCAATAATGCGACCAAAGTCGTGGGAGGATTGTATAGAGGCTCGGAGGCTGTCGTAGGCATCGCTCTACATGCTGATCGCGGGCGTTTATTTTCCTGCCATTGCGGTGAGGAGCATTTTTATTGGCACGGGCTACGCGATCTGGACCCGAATTGGCGCGGTGGGAACCGCCATCCTTGGCATCGTGCTGTTTGCTGAACCGGCGACCCGGCCGCGCCTGGCGTGCATCACGTTAATCTTTGTCGGAATCACCGGCCTCCAGTTGACCCCTCGCAATGGTGGAAGAACTCGCTGATGCGATGCAGATAGATTGATCGACAACGGGGAAAAAAGGAAAAAACCATGAGTCACGCAATTCGTGTCAAGCAGCCCGGCGGGCCGGAGGCAATGCATTGGGAGGCGGTTCAAGTGGGCAAGCCCGAGGCGGGCGAGGTACGCCTGCGCCACACCGCCGTTGGCCTTAACTACATCGACGTCTACCATCGCACCGGCCAGTACCCATTGCCGAGTCCGTTCACTCCCGGCATGGAAGGCGCGGGATTGGTCGAGGAGCTGGGAGCCGGAGTGACCGACTTGAAGCCCGGCGATCGCGTGGCGTATGCCTCTCCCGTTGGAGGTTATGCGGAAGAG
>Ga0209118_1000707_pt1 | contig 17126 bp, 11 predicted proteins | sample BlaSpr_A8_Ref_M1_FD_187988 | JGI IMG/M metagenome (GOLD analysis project Ga0209118, IMG submission 187988) | Forest soil microbial communities from Thunder Bay, Ontario, Canada - Black Spruce, Ontario site 2_A8_Ref_M1 (SPAdes) (version 2) | ecosystem: Environmental > Terrestrial > Soil > Boreal...
AGGTCAACAACGGCGCGATCGTCATCGAGATCAATCCCAACGCGACCGCGCTTTCTCCAACAGCAGATTACGCGCTGCGCGGGCCGGCAGGCCGCGTGTTGCCGGCATTGGTCCAAGAGGCCTGGCCAGATACGCCGCCCAGCCCGATCATGCCGGGCGATCGTTCCGGTCCGTCTCGGCCTTGAGCGATGGCGACGATGCGTTCAGCTGACGCGAAAGTTGCCACGCCATCCACGCCAACACGACGACACCGAGAATCAGCACCGCCCAGAGGGTGGCGCGCCGATATTCCCGCGGCCGTTTCGCCTGCTCGATGTCGCCGAGCGGCGCCGCGGCTCCCATATGAGCAACCGCGATCGCGGCAAGCGGCTCGGCGCAGCTCGCATATCCCGGCACCAGCGTGGTTACCGGCAGCGCGCTCGACGCTGCTGCAACGTTGCCGTAGGCGATGAGAAACGGCCCGGTTCCGCGCGCGGCAAACACTATTTCCTGGGCTACCCACCCCGCGCGCATGCGCGGCTGGCCGCGACCCAGTCCGCCGGATTTCGGATCGACGCGAAGCAGCCAGTAGCGATATGCGGCCGGCGCGATAGCAAGCGGCGGCGCCGTGACTTCGCCGGCGTCCTGACGAAGACGGTAGGTCACCAGCGAGGTGACCGGACGCCACGGCTCTTCCGGGGCCGTTCGTGCGAGAAGCTGCGCCGGTACCACGGAATTGACCTCAGGCAGCTCGATCGCGACACGATCGACCGGCAACACCCCTCCCAGATCGAATTGGTATTCGTTCTCCTTGTCAGCGACCGCAGCGCCCAGTGCTTCGGTCCATTGGCGGGGAGTCTCGAGCACGCGATCGCCGAACTCGGCGCGCGCCGCATTGAGTTGCAGCGGCGCCTGCGCCGCGGGCCATGAAATGCGCAGATATTTCGCCGGCAGTTGCCGGAATTCGACACGGTCGCGCAGCAGGTGCCGGCCGTCATATTCGAGATCGAGCAGCGGAGCATCGCCGACGAGCGTTCGCCATTGATTCAGGTCGTCGCTTGCCTCGACACGAATGCGGGTATTCATCCCGCCCGATTTCGGGGCCCACGCCAGGACGATCGCGGAAATCGGCTCGCGGGCATCGGTCGCGTCCAGCAGATAACCGGCGAGACGTTGCGCCGGCACCGGCTGGCCCTCCTTGGTGGTCAAGTTCACAAACGTCTTGCCCGCGCTCTGGGTGACGCTGAGCGAGAGGCCGCTCAAATCACCGCCCTGCTCATCGACGCGCAGCGGAAAAATCGGCAACGCCGCAGTCGCCTTTTTTTCGCGCGCGGCCGCCGGTGAATCGAGACGGGCGTAGGGAACCACGGCCTCGTCGCCGTTGAACACGCGCAGATCGCCTTGATCGGCGCGTGCCGAGCCCGCGTAAAAAGCTGCCGGTAATGCAGCCCGGTAAAAAGCGCTATCCGCCTCGACTGTAAGCGGTATGCCGAACGCGAAGTCCTTGGGCTTTTCCGCAGCGCTTGCGGTGGCGGCCGACGCTACCGCGACGGCGACGACCAGCGGTCGAATGATCGCGAGTAGATTCATTTTGCTTCCTCAGAGATTCGCGGCGGCACTGGTGCGAGATAGCCGATCAGCAGCAGTAGCAGACCGACGCCGATAAAGGACACGATGCGTTCCACGCCACCGGCCTGGCCCAGGTCGACCAGAAAAAGCTTGACTACGACCGCGCCTAGCAGCGCGGCACCGGCAACCCATGCAATACGCCAACGCTCGCGATGGGCAAGGAGCATCGTTGCCAGCGCCATGATCGACCACAGCAGCGACAACGTTGCCTGCACCAGCATCGAGTGCCAGAGCGACTGAAAGTCGTACGGCACGTCGAACCAGAAATGTATCGTGCGCAACACCAGCGCGTTGACCCAGATGAACAATAAGACCGTGAGGGCGATGCCTGCGACCGGTTGCGCTTTAGGGAGCAATGCGTGGTCAAAACGCCTGAGCGCAGCCAGCCAGATTGCCGCCGCAACGAAACCCAGCGCTTGCGTGAGGTCGAGCGGATTGAACAGCGGTATATAAGTCAGCGGCAGCGGGTCGCCGTCACCGCCGAAGTTGGCCCTCAAGGTCCACAGCGCGAGCGCGACCGCGAGCGGTGTGGCAGCGATGAGGAGATACGCGCGGCGATGCGCCGCGATTGGCCAGAACGAGCCTTCTGCGCAGCGCCCGAGGGCGAGCAAGCCCAACGCGGGCAGGAGACCCCAGGGTGCGAGCATCCAGATACCGTTTCCGTCGCCGATGGCACGCCCTGACCACGCAAGCTCGTGCGCAGCGATTAGCAACAGCAGCCACAAGGTCCCGGCGTGCCAGAGCCCGATGGGTACGTTCAACGCACCCGCGATCGGTGCAGCACGATCGAATCGCCGCAGCAGGGCAATGACGACGATGAGCGCAAGCGGCCAGGCCAGATATCCGCCGTTGGCGAAGAGGTGCGTCAACAGGCCGCGCGATGTCGCCGCGGTTCCGAGCGCAAGTGCCAGCAGCAGCGGCAAGAGCGCGAGCGCGGGGATGCGCGCCACCGGCCAGGAAAGGCGCCGCTCGGCGAACGCGAATGCCACGGCGGAGAGCGCCAGAAACGCCACCAATGCCGCGAGCTGCATTTCCGCCGGTACCCAGCGGTCGATTTCCCGCCATCCTGCCGCGAGCCACCAGGCGCAGCCCAACGCGAACAGGAGCGGCGGCGCAATTCGCTCCGACGGACTCACCAGCGCGCGCTCGCGCCACAGCAGCCATGCGCTGTACAGGCCCGCGAGGCCGAGCAGCGTCGCTCCGACGAAATTGCTGTTGAGCAGAGGAACCGCCGCGATCGTTCCGGTCTCGGCCCAGAGCATGATGCCGCGTCCGAATGCCACACCGGCGCCAAGTTGCAACAGGATACCGAACGCGCGCACCTGCCAGCGGCGCTGACGGACGCCGGCCCATACCATCGCGGCGCCTTCGAGTGCCCAGGAGGCCGACGTCCAGCGCGCGTCGAGCGCCAGCGCGATCGCCAGCGTTGCGAAGATCACGCCAAGACCCATGAATGATTCGACGAGCAGGCGCATGCCCTCGCCTTGGCGCGAGTACAGTGCGCGCGCCAGGAGCAGATACACCGCGGAGACTGCAAGCGCGCTCAAGGCCATGCCGAAAGGCATGTCGCGCACCATCGCGCTTTGCAGCGCGGCGGCGATCAGCGGCGTGCCGAACACCAGCGTGGCGTCGACGGGACTGCGCACTTCCACCGTTCGGCGCAGCGCGTAGAGAACGGCAATGCCGACGTAGAACAGGAAAAACAGGATCAGGAAAGGCTCGGTGGTCGCGAAATCTTCCGGCCGATACCTGGTCACTCCCCAGAGCGTGCCGACGATGAACGTAAAGGCGAAGCCCAGCAGATTGAGACTGCGCCAGGCCTTGAACCAAGCCATTCCAAAAACCGCGGCGTTGAGCACCGCGTAACAGGAGAACAGCAGGACATGGTCGCCGGAATGGGTAGAGGTGAGTATCGGTGCGAGGAAGCCGCCGACGATGCCCAGCACCGCAAGGGCAATGGCATCCTGCATGATGGCAAGCGAGCCCGACAGCGCAGCAATCAACAAGAGCAAAATGATCGTCGCCCACGGCGGCAAGACCGCGTAGAGCTTGAGCGCGGCAAAGACCGTCAGATAAAGCACTCCCACGGCGCCGCCCTGCAGGATCATCGCATACGCGCCACGTCGCACGCGCAACCGCCAGCCGACGATCAGCAATGCGATCGCGCCGGCGGCGACCGCGCTCAAACGCAGCTCGATCGGAACATGCACGTGTTCCGACGCGTACTTGAGGAGGAACCCGACGCCGATGAACAACAGCAGAACGCCGATCCGGGCCAGCGTGTTGCCACCCATGATCCGTGCGAGCCACGCCGGCGGAGGAGACGGCGGGGATGGTGGACCGGGTGGCGACATTCCAGGCGGGACCTCGGCGGCACGCGGTGCGGCCGCGGAGTGGCCGCCTTGGCGTACCGGCAACGTCGCCGCAGCCAATGCTTGAGTGGGGACGACGTCGTCGACCGCGTTTGGGCCCGACTGTGTCGACTGCGTCGAGACAAACGCGGCCGCGGGCATCGCTGCGGCGACAACTTCGGCGTGCGCAGGCGACGGAGCTTCGGAGACAGCGCCAGCCGCTGCGGATGCCGAGGCCGATGCGGTCGACGTGGCGGCCGGTGCCGCGGAGATACCACGCGCCACCGCAGAGCGTTCGTCCACTGCTCTGATCCGCGCCTCCAGATTCAGCATCTGCGACTCGAGGGCATCGATGCGACGCTTGATGCCCTTGCGCTGCGACCCGACAATGATGCCGGCGACGACACCGATGATCGCTCCGACGAACGCGCCGGCGCCCTGCGCCACGATCGCGCCGACCAACGTTCCAACGATCAAGCCTAACGCCCACATGGTGGTTCTCCCCGTGTGCTCGGCAGTCTGGGCCGCGAACGGCTCCATAGCCATCCGACGGATGGCCTCGTGTCCTGTGTCAGAAATTCGCTCGATAGTTCGCGGCGAAAATCCGCTCCTTTATCTTCGGAACTTCTGACTCAGAACACTTGCCTCGCTATTCGAATCTTCGCTCTATCGCCAATCTCCACGCAGCCCGAGAACGCTTTTCTGCAGGGCTTCCGGCGTCGCCAACTCCGGCGAGAACGGCGTTCCGGCGACCAGCGCGATGCGCGAGAACATTCCACGCCACTGGCGCATCGCCTTGCCCCGATGCGACCGGCTGAAAAAACTTCCCCAAAGACCACGCAGGGCCATCGGTACCACTGGCACCGGCGCCTGTTCGAGAATGCGCTGAAGGCCCGGCCGGAATACGTCGAGGTCACCCGTCTCGGTCAGCCGTCCTTCGGGAAAGATACCGACGATCTCGCCCGCCCTGAGCGCCTTGGCGGCTTCCTCGAAAGCGCGCTCCTTCATGCCGGGATCCTCCTTCGCCGGAGCGATGGGAATGGCGCGCATGGTGCGGAAAAGGAAATTCAACAGCGGAATCTGAAAGATCCTGTGATCCATGACAAACCGAACCGGCCGCGGCACGCACGCTGCAATGACGATCGCGTCGACAAAGCTGACATGATTGCAGACGATGACGCAGCCTCCCTTCGCGGGAATGCGATCGAGCCCCTCCTTGTGAACGCGATAGATGGTATGCACCAGGAGCCAGGCCAGAAACCGCATCGTAAATTCCGGCACCAGCAAATAGATGTAGAGCGCGACCAGCGCATTCATCAGGCCGGTCGCCAGAAACAGTTGCGGTATGGTGCAGCCAGCCTTTAGAAGGCCGAGCGCGATCGCCGCCGATGCAACCATGAACAACGCGTTCAGAATATTGTTGGCGGCGATGATGCGTGACCGAAACGCGGCGTCCGAGCGCTCCTGTATCAGCGCATAGAGCGGCACGATGTAGAAGCCCCCGAACATTCCGAGCAGCACCAGATCGGCGACGATGCGCCAATGCGCCGCGACCCGCAGAAATCCGTCGACTCCAGTGAGGCTATTGGGCGCCAGACCGCGGCTGGCGAAATAGAGGTCGATGGCGAATACCGACAGCCCGATCGAGCCGAACGGAACCAGTCCGACCTCGACCTTGTGCCCGGAAAGCCGCTCGCATAACAGTGAGCCGGCGCCGATGCCGACCGAGAAGATCGCGAGCATCATGGTCGCGACGTGCTCATCGCCGCCTAGAACGTCGCGCGTGAAATTGGCAAACTGCGTCAGGTACGTCGCGCCGTAGAACCAGAACCAGGAAATGCCCAGCATCGAAAGCCAGACGACGCGGTTGCCCTGCGCAAAACGCAGGTTGCGCCAGGTCTCTGTGAACGGGTTCCAGTTGATGCGAAGGTCGGGTGCGACCGAAGGGGTTTTGGGAATGCCCCGGCTGACCACGTAGCCTGCGACGGCGATCGCGATCGCGGTCGCGCCTGCGTACAGCGGCCCGTCGGGCTTGATCGCTATCACCAGTCCGCCGACGATCTCGCCGAGAAGAATCGCGACAAAGGTGCCCATTTCGATCAGCCCGTTACCGCCGACCAGTTCGTCGCTGCGCAACGTCTGCGGCAGGATCGCGTATTTCACGGGCCCGAATATCGTCGAGTGCACGCCCATCAGCCCCAGCGCCAGAAAGAGCAGCACCAGATCGCGGCGGTAAAACCCAATGGCGCCGATGACCATGATCGCAATCTCGAACAGCTTGACGAATCGGATCAGCCGCGATTTCTCGTACTTGTCCGCGAGCTGGCCGGCAGTCGCGGAGAAGAGCACGAAAGGAGCGATAAAAACGGCGGCCGCGATGTTGACCAGATCGTTGGACGAAACTGCGGTAAGCGTCGCGGCCTGGAACGCCACGAAAATGACCAGCGCATTCTTATAGACGTTATCGTTTCCGGCGCCGAGAAATTGGGTCCAGAAAAACGGCGCAAAGCGGCGCTCCCGCAAGAGCTGAAATTGACTGTGTTCGGCCATTGATCGCTCCGGGGTCAAAAGAATGCGGCATTCGATTCCCTGCCCCTCGCCGGCGTGTCACGGTCCGCCGCGACACATTCGACAAGGAACCCGCAAACATCCAATGGAGCCACAATCTGGACCAACATACTGCCTCCCTCGATGCCCGCGGCAATGCTCACAGCGGTCGTATTCGTTGCCGGCTTAGCGCTCTAATGCTCCCTTACGTATTCCTTTACTGCTTCCAGCGCTTGACGAACGGTATCCGCGTCAGGCCAGAAATACACTTCCCGCCCAATCTTCTCGCTTCTAAGCACCCCGGCCTCGCGCAATACCCTCAGATGGTGCGTCACTGCCGTCCGCGAGAGCGTGGACGCCGCAACGATCTGACCAATGTTAAGGCGCTCTCCTGGCTCGAACATCAACACCATGCGCTGTCGATGCGGGTCACCCAACGCCACAAAAATGCGGGCGATGCGCCGCCAAGCCTTTGGAATTGCCTTGCCGTAAGCCTTTAGCACAACTATATGACTAGTTATTTAGTTGCGTTACTTTACGCGTAGACTGACCGTTGTCAAGTGGTCGCCGAAGGGGTCCGACGAACGGTCGGACGTTTGAGTAGGGTCGGAAAAGCGAGCACGCGGCGCCGTCGGCAGCATCGGATACAATGTCAGCGCGCCTTCGCGCACCCCCATGCGTCCCTATCTCGATTTCATGCGCTATGTGCGCGATCACGGATTGCGCAAGGACGATCGCACCGGGACCGGCACCCTGTCCGTGTTCGGCTATCAAATGCGCTTCGACCTCGGCGCCGGGTTTCCACTTCTGACGACGAAAAAGGTGCACACCCGCTCCATCGTCCATGAGCTCCTCTGGTTTCTCGCCGGGGACACCAACGTGCGCTACCTGCGCGAAAAAGGGGTGACGATTTGGGATGAATGGGCGGACGAGAATGGCGACCTGGGGCCGATCTACGGACGCCAGTGGCGCTCATGGCCCGCGCCGGACGGAAGGCAAATCGACCAGCTCTCCGACGTTGTCGCGCAAATCGTCAAGAACCCGGACTCAAGGCGCCTGATCGTCTCGGCCTGGAACGTCGGCGAGATCCCCCGCATGAAGCTGCCGCCATGCCACGCGTTTTTCCAGTTCTATGTGGCCGAGGGTAAGCTCTCCTGCCAGCTCTACCAGCGCAGCGCCGATATCTTTCTGGGCGTCCCGTTCAACATCGCGTCGTACGCTTTGTTGACGCACCTGGTCGCGCAGCAGACCAATCTTGATGTCGGAGACTTCGTATGGACCGGCGGCGATTGCCATCTGTACTTGAATCACCTTGAACAGGTCGATACGCAGTTATCCCGCGAGCCATACCCATTGCCGAAGCTGGCCATAAAGCGCCGTCCCGCGTCGCTTTACGATTACCGTTTCGATGACTTCGAGTTCGTCGACTACCGATATCATCCGGCGATCAGGGCTCCGGTCGCCGTCTGAGCGCCGTCTTTAGGGAGGCACTAAAGCGCCCGGCAGGCGGTCAATACCGGACCCACCGGGCGCGGCGCGCCGGGGCCCTCGAGGAGCAGCGATGATTCGAAAACTCGCGTCGGGACAATTCCGCCTTTATTCGCGCAAGACCGATCCCAAGACCGGCAAGAGGAAAAACCTGGGGACCTTCAAGAGCCGCGCGGCCGCAGAGGCTCACGAACGTGCGGTGCAGTATTTCAAACGGCACTAAAGGCGAGCCGGCCGAGCTATCGCCGCAAGGCGACGCCGGTTCGACGAACGCCCTTCTCCGTTTGCATAAGGCGGCGGTCGCTGCGCCCACGCTGCGTCCGGACCCAAAAAAAAGCCCGCCGGAGGAGTGTGGCGGGCAAGGGGGAGTCGATGCTGGGATCGGTCAGGACGGATCGGTCTGACTCGATAAAATAGGGGTCAAAGAAGAACAGGAACCTCGCGAGCTCAGACGATGCTGCGCGCCGCGCTTACCCGCTCGGCAAGTTCCTCGAGGGCAAGCTCTTGCGAAGCCGACAAACTCTGCTTGGAGGACGCTTCGACATTTTCGCGGCCGGGAGCAGGCGACGCTTCGCTTTCCCAATACGCTGACATTTCTGGCCAGTAGGTGTCCATGTGCCTCTCCCGGGGCGTGCCGCCGCGCGCGGTCGCGCGAATCAGTGCCGTCCCGAACATGGAGTAGCAAGCGGTGTGCCAGAATTATAGAAATACTTCGATTCAAGGAGTTGCAATTCTTTGGTCCGTTTTGCCTCGGCAGAAACTACCACGGGCTCTAGTTAGTGCTCGCTTCTTGCCATAAAGTGTCGCGCCCACACGACAGCCGTACGGCACGCATATCCAACTCTTTGAATATCAGTTGTTTTCCTTGTCGCTGGACGGCGACAAGGTGTGTGCAAATGCAACATCGAGCAAAAATCGACCTTGATCAGACGCACGGGCAAGCGTCCGCCACCGTCGATGGTCAGGTCTTCGCCTCCTTGAACATTCCGGGCTCGAGGCGATGGCGCTGCAAGAGTTTGTAGAACTCGGTCCGGTTTCGTTTGGCCAGGGTTGCGGCCTGGGTCACATTGCCTCCGGTGATCTTCAGCAGCCGGACAAGATAGTCCCGCTCGAACTGCTTGCGGGCCTCCTCAAACGGGGCGAGCACCCCGGCGTCCTCGCGCAGCGCCCCTTGCACTAAGGTCGCAGGAATCACGCTAGTGGTCGCGAGCGCGACCGACTGCTCGAGCAGATTGAGTAGCTGCCGTACGTTGCCGGGCCACGGCGCGCCGATCAGCAGCGCCATCGCGTCGGGCGCCAAAGTCGGCACTGGCTTCTTGTAGCGCTCGGCAAGCTTGCGCAGGAAATGCGTAGCGAGCAGCGGGATATCCTCGCGGCGCTCGGCGAGCGGCGGCAATTTCATCGACACGACGTTGAGCCGGTAATACAGGTCTTCGCGGAATTCGCCCGCCGCCTTCTGCGCGTCCAGATCGCGATGGGTGGCGGAAATCACGCGCACGTCGATAGGTATCGATAGCGTCGCCCCGACCGGCCGGACTTCTGCTTCCTGTAACACCCGCAGCAACTTCACCTGCAAGGCAAGCGGCATGTCGCCGATCTCGTCCAAGAAAATCGTTCCGCCGTCGGCCGCCTGAAACAAGCCCTTGTGCGCCTGCACCGCACCGCTGAACGCGCCGCGCGCGTGGCCGAACAATTCGGACTCGAGCAGCGGCTCGGGGATTGCACCGCAGTTGACCGCGACGAACGGCTTGCCGGTACGGCGGCTGGCGCGGTGAATCGCTCTTGCCAGAAGCTCCTTGCCGGTGCCTGATTCACCGAAGATCAGCACGCTTGCGTCGGAATCCGCCACCAGTCGTGCCTGCCGCAGTAAATCTTCCATGCGCGGACTGCGGGTAATGATTCCGGAGCGCCATTCGGCCGTCGTTTGCGAAGCTGGCTCCGACTCGCCGCCACTCAGACGCACGGCAGCGGCGACCTTCTGCAGCAGCTCCTGGCTGTCGAAAGGCTTGGTCAGAAAACCGAACACCCCGCGCTGCGTCGCGAACACCGCCTCGGGAATGGTGCCGTGCGCGGTCAGGATGATCACCGGCAATGCCGGATGTTGACGATGAATGGCATCGAACAGCGCGAGGCCGTCGATGCCCGGCATCTTGAGATCGGTTATCACCGCCGCCGGGCGCGCGACGGCCAGCGCGGCGAGCGCAGTCTCGCCGCTGTCTGCGGTGCGCACTCGATAGCCCGCGGATGTAAGGCGCAAACTAATCAGCTTCAGCAGATCCGGATCGTCGTCGACCAGCAACACGTCGCCGGAATGGGGCATATTGATCTTCATCTTCCTGTACCTCCGCCACCACCGCCGCCGCCGGCGCCGCCTGCATTGCGATTGCGTTCCAGCAGCAGACTACGTTCAACCGCGCGCAGTTGATCCAGTTTCTCCTGCGCCGCGGCGCTTTTCCTTCGTTCCTCGCCCGTTGCGCGCATCCGTTCCGCAATTTGCGCCAGCAGCACCGCGGCGAGCTGTTTCACAGGTGACGCTCCCGGGGTTTTGCCGCTGACGCTTTCCAGGAGGGCCATCGCCCGCGCATCGTCAGGCGGTCCGGCGCCAGGCAGCGTTAGCAAGACTGCGGCGCGAATCCGGTTCGGCTCGGTCCGGGCCCGATTGAGCGCTTGCATCGCCGCCGCGAGATCGCGCCGCAGCTCCTCGTTGGATTCACCGGTGTAGTGCTGAAGGTCGAAGAGGAGCGCGATGGTCTGTTGCTCCTCCTCATTGATCGGCGCGGGCGACGCGGCGGACGGCTCGACCCCGACAGGCGTCGCTGGCGCCGGCAGCACGGGCTGGGGCACTGGCGGGGAAGGCACGGCGCCGGGCGCCGCCGTTTGCACAATCCGGATCGGACGCATTGGCTCCGCACCCAAGGGCGCCATGCTCGAGGCACAGGCGAGCACCATCGCGAGCATGACACCGCCGCGGTTCAGACAGGCGCCGCCCTCGCGCATGGCTACGCTTCGCCCTCGAGGGTGACGGTGTTGGTCGAGCTTCTCGCGGCCCCAGGCCCGAAACCGGCCGCCAGTGGCAACCACAGACGAAAGCGCGCGCCTCGCGCGCCATCGGCCCGATCGAGCACTTCGATTCTGCCGCCGTGCGCGAGTGCGTATTCGCGCGCGATGGCCAGGCCCAGACCCGACCCTTTGATCCTGCCTCCCGGCGCAATCTTGCCCTGGTAGAACGACTCGAATATTCGCGGCCGCTCGTCCGGATCGATGCCCGGACCCTGGTCGATGACATCCAGCACCGCAAAATCGCCTTCAATCGCAAGGTCGAGCTTGATCGGCGAAGAGCGCGGCGCGTACTTGATGGCGTTCGAAACCAGATTGTCGATGATGGCCCGGATTTTCTCGCCGTCGCCGACGACGATCGCCGGCGAAAGGGTGGCCTCGAAAGTGAGCAGGCGCGCGAACGCGGCCAGCTTGTGCTCGCGCATCACTCGCCGCAGCACGTCGACCAATGCAACCGGACCCAGCGTCTGCGGCTCCATGCTGCGCGTTTGATGATAGGTCAGCAGATCTTCGATCAGCTTTTGCAGCGACAAGGTGTTTTCGCGCACGATGCGCACAATCTCCTGTTGCTCCGACGAAAGTTCGCCCCCGACCCGGTCGCGCAGCAGCTCGGCGCCTTCACGGACCGCGGTCAGCGGCGTTTTGAGCTCGTGTGAAACGTGCCGCAAAAAACGATTCTGCTGCTCCTCGAGCTCGCGCAGCCGCGAGCGCAGCCATTCGAGCCGCTGCCCGAGGTAGCGCATGTCCTGCGGACCATTGACCTCGATGGCATGAGTAAAGTCCGCGCTTCCCATTTGCCGGATCGCCTGATCGAGCTGACGGATCGGCCGCGCAATCAATACCGCAAACAGGATGGCGAGCGCCAGCGCGATCAATCCCGCGGCAAGTGCAAGGTAGCCCCATCGCTTGCTCCCTTCGGCCGCCGTTTCCTGAATGTGCTCGATCTCGCGCTCGGTCAGGCGCGTGGTCGCGGTCACCATCGCTTGCGCGCCCTCGGCGATGTTGGCGTAGCCTTCGGCCAGGGTCGTCGTGGCATTGGGTGGTCGATGCGGGGCCTTCAGCAGCGTGAACAGACGGCTTTCGCTGTCGGTGAGTCTTTCGAGCTGCTCCAGTTGCGCGCGGTCGAGCGGCAACTGCGAGAGCTGCTGCGAGGTCTGTCGAAAATCGAGCCGCAGGCGCGCGTAGTCGTCGATCAGTTGTGGATCTTCGAGAATCAGATGCTGACGCACCAGGCGTTCGAGTGTTGTCGCCTGTTCGTAGAGCTGTCTGCTGGCGTGACCGGCTTGCGCCGCCTGCAATACCGCTTGCTGGCTCTGCGTTCCCAGACGATCGAGACTGACGATCAACTCCACCAGCGCGTAGAGCAGGGGCAGGCTGACCAGCAGGAAGCCGAGCAGGATGAACTTGAGGAATGAACGCGGGTAGTACACGAAAGGCGGGTATCAGCAGCGGCCCGCTATAATCGAGTTGGATGGCGCGAGAGGCGCCACAACCTGCGAGTCACGCGTGCACGATACACCAGCCCTCGGCGCATCGCCAAGCTCGGCCACCGGCGGGCGCCGTGTGGCGCTGATCGCAGCGGTGGCGAGAAACAGCGTGATCGGTGCCCGTAACAGCCTGCCGTGGCACCTGCCGGAAGACCTGAAACATTTTCGGACGCTTACTTCCGGTCACACGGTGATCATGGGTCGCAAAACCTGGGAGTCGATCGGCAAACCGTTGCCAAACCGACAGAACATCGTCGTAAGCCGCCAGGCCGGACTTTTGATCGACGGCGCATCGGTGGCGCATTCGCTCGAAGAAGCGCTCTCGCTTGCGGTCCGGGAGGACCCGGTATTCGTGATCGGCGGCGAAGCGCTCTACCGTTCGGCGCTGCCTCTCGCCGGCCTTCTGTATCTTACTGAGATCGAGCGCGATTTCCACGGTGACGCCAGATTTCCGGCCTTCGAGCGCGCGGCATGGCGCGAGGTCGCGCGTGAGGTGCGTGAGCCGGCGAGCGATGCCGGTTTCGCGTACCATTTCGCCACTTATGAGCGCGTGCCCGATTGAGTGGCCGCCGCTCATCCGCACCTTAAGCATCCAGAGACCCGGGAGAGTCGCATGTCCGAAGATCATTTTCACGTCCATGGCCCGCACGAGCACGAAGCCGAGCACCGCGCACTGCATGACCCCTTCGCCAGCCGAATTGCCGTCATGACTGCGATCTTCGCCACCATCGGTGCGCTGTTCGGATATATGGGTGGTGCGACCCAAAACGATGCGCTGCTTTTCAAGAACGAAGCGGTGATGCGAAGGACCGAAGCTTCCGACCAGTGGAATTTCTATCAGGCGAAGAGTAGCAAGCAGAACCTCGCCGAGTTGGGAGCGACGCTGACCACCGGCGACCAGCAGGCGAGATATCTCAAGGAAGTCGACCGTTACAAGGGCGAGAAGGAAGCGATCATGCCCGAGGCCAGAAAGCTGGAGGAGCAATCGAAGGCAGCCGAGCTGCAGAGCGAGGCGTCGATGCACGTGCATCACCGCTGGGCGCAGGCGACGACACTGATCCAGATCGCGATCGCGCTGGCGGCTATTACGATCCTCACGCGCAACAAGGGCTTACAGGCGGTCGCTTATTTCACTGCCGGCGGCGCAATCATTATCGGTGCGCTCGCGTTCGCTCATATCTAGTGCTTCAGCCCAGGCTTCGCAGCTCGCGCAGAGCAACCGACAGCATCGCGGCGTCGACCGGCGCGGCGGTTCGCAATTCTCCCAACAACTTCGCGGCGCGCTCGATACCGCGCCGGTTGCGATCCTGCCAGGCGGCGATCAGCCCGTCCGGTGCGGCGATGTCGCCGCCGCCGGCAATCACTTCACCGGTAATCGTTCTCTGAAGGCCGGAGAGGTCGTCGAGCATCGCGCCTTTGGCAAGCATCTGCCAGTGCGCCTGGCCCGGCAAAGCGACGATCATCTCCCGCAGCCACGCCAAACCGAGGCGTGTTGCGAGATCGAAGTAGATCTCGGCCACTATCTCGACCGGACGCTGCGTGCTGTCGGCCACTTCGACGATATCGAGCGTCGCGTAAAGCGTGTCGAACGTGACCACGCGTTCCGCCAAGTCGCGCGATACGCCTTGCGCAACATAATGCGCTACCGCCACTTCGATGCGCGCACGGTCCGCTTCGTCGAGAAGCTCTCGCAACCGCGTCGCCAGCGCGTCGACCCGCGCCGCGAAATGGGCGATGGTCGCGGCCATGTCCTCGCTCAACCTGCGCGAGCGCAGAAACCAGGTCGTACCGCGATCGATCAATCGAGCGGTGTCGATGAGCATCGCCGATTGCACTGCGTCGTCCACCTTGTTGTCGAGAGCCTCGATCTGCTGCCAAAGGGTGACGAACCCGAAGATTTCGCGATTGAGCAGGTAGGCACGGACGACCTCGTGCGGTTTGCCGCCAGTCGTCTCCAGCAGTCGATGGACGAATGTGCTGCCGACGCGGTTGATCATGCTATTGGTCACGTGCGTAGCGATGATCTCGCGCTTGAGCGGATGGCGGCCCATGTACGCGGCGTAACGCTCGCGCAGCGGCTTCGGGAAATAGCGTGCCAGTGCGGTCTCGACCCACGGGTCGTCGGGCAGCGTCGACGCCAGCAGCTCATCGTAGAGCCAGATCTTGCTGTACGCGAGCATCACGGCGCGCTCGGGGCTGGTGAGCCCGATGCCCTTGGCGCGCCGTTCGGCAATCTCTTCGTCGGATGGCAGAAACTCGAGCGCACGATTCAGCTTGTCGCCTTTCTCAAGGTACCGAATGAATCGTTGCTGGGCGTCGAGTAGCTGCGGCGCGATGCGGCCGGTGACCGACAACGCCTGCGTCTGGAAATAGTTGTCGCGCAGAACGAGTGCGGCAACGTCGTCGGTCATTTCCGCAAGCAGCGTATTGCGCTGCTTTTCGGTCAGCTCGCCCTCGGTGATGGCGAGCCCGAGCAGGATCTTGATGTTGACTTCGTGGTCGGAGGTGTCCACGCCAGCGGAGTTGTCGATTGCATCGGTATTGATACGGCCGCCCGCCAGGGCATACTCGATGCGCCCGAGCTGCGTGCAGCCGAGGTTGCCCCCCTCCGCGAACACCTTGCACTTGAGCTCCCGTCCGTTGACGCGCAGCGCGTCATTGGCGCGGTCGCCGACATCCGCGTGCGATTCGCGTTGCGCCTTGACGTAGGTCCCGATGCCGCCGTTGTAGAGAAGATCCACCGGTGCCTTGAGGATCGCGTTCACCAGCTCGATCGGCGCCAGAGCGTCGACTGCGATTCCCAGCGCCGCTTTCACCTGCGGCGTAATAGCGATCGACTTGGCGCCGCGCGGATAAATGCCGCCGCCGGCGGAGATGAGCTTGGCGTTGTAATCGGCCCACGAGGATCGCGGCAGCGTGAACATGCGCGCGCGCTCGTGGAAGCTCGCCTCGGTATCCGGGTTGGGATCGAGAAAGATGTGCCGGTGATCGAAGGCGGCAAGCAGCTTGATATGCCGCGAAAGCAACATTCCGTTGCCAAAAACATCGCCCGACATGTCGCCGATGCCCGCAACGGTGAAATCGGTCGTCTGGGTATCGACGCCCATCTCGCGGAAGTGGCGCTTGACCGACTCCCACGCGCCGCGCGCGGTGATGCCCATCACCTTGTGGTCATAGCCGGCCGACCCGCCCGAGGCGAACGCGTCGCCGAGCCAGAAGCCATACTCCTTGCTGATGCCGTTGGCGTAGTCCGAAAACGTCGCCGTACCCTTGTCGGCAGCGACCACGAGATACGGATCGTCAGGGTCGTGTCGCTTGACCCGGGGCGGCGGCACGATCTTTTCGCCGACGCGGTTGTCGGTGATGTCGAGCAGGCCGCGCAGGTAATCCTGGTAGCAGGCGACTCCTTCCTTCAGATAGCCCTCGCGGTCGGAGGGAGGCGGCGCGCGCTTGAGAACGAAACCGCCCTTCGATCCGACCGGAACGATGACCGTGTTCTTGACCATCTGCGCCTTGACCAGTCCCAACACCTCGGTACGGAAATCTTCCGGCCGGTCCGACCAGCGCAATCCGCCCCGCGCCACTTTTCCGCCGCGCAGGTGCACGCCCTCGAAGCGCGGCGAGTACACAAAAATCTCGAACATGGGCTTCGGCTCTGGGAGGCCGGGCACTTTGAACGGATCGAACTTGAATGACACGAAGCTCTTGCGCCGGCCGGCCGCATCCCGAAGCCAGAAGTTGGTGCGGGTCGTCGCGAGAATCATGGCGAGGTACTGCCGCAGCACCCGGTCCTCGGATAGATTCTCGACCTGCTCGAGCGCGGCCTCGATCTCGCGCACCTTGTCCGCCGTCTTGGCGCCCGCGCCTGCGGTGCCGTCAGGATCGAACCTGATCTTGAACAACTCGACCAGAGCGCGCGCGACATCCGCATGCGCCGCCAGCGTCGCCTCGATGAACGCCTGCGACAATGGAAATCCGATCTGGCGCAGATATTTTGCGTATGAGCGCAAGACCACGATCTCGTGCGCCGGCAATCGGGCCGCGAGTACCAGCCGGTTGAAATCGTCATTCTCGACTTCGCCGACGAAGACGCGCCCGAATGCCTCCTCGAATATCGAATGCAGCGCATCGATCTCGACCTCGGTATCGGCAATCCCGGATTGCATTCCCAGATCGTGCATCCAAATCGGTGGCGAGCTTTCCGGTGTCACGCGATACGGGCGCTCGTCGAGCACCTTCAGTCCCATGTGTTCCAGCATCGGCAGGCTGTCGGAGAGAGTCACCGGCGCGCCAAGACGGTAGAGCTTGAAGCGCAGCGTTCCGGGTGCCGCCTCGAGCGGCCGATAGAGCGACATCCCCAGCGGCTCGGCCTCGGAGAGTTTCGCTACCATCTGAATGTCGGGGACCGCGGCGCGCGCGCTGAAATCCTCGCGGTACGCCGCAGGAAAGGCTGCGCCGAATTGCCGCGCGAGATCGTTGCCACGGGCTTCGCCCACAGCCTCGATCAGCGCCTGTTTCAGATCGTCGGTCCAGCGTCGCGCGACGGTGGCGAGCGTTGCTTCGAGATCGCGGACGTCGAAGCTCGGGA
>Ga0209118_1000709_pt1 | contig 17067 bp, 15 predicted proteins | sample BlaSpr_A8_Ref_M1_FD_187988 | JGI IMG/M metagenome (GOLD analysis project Ga0209118, IMG submission 187988) | Forest soil microbial communities from Thunder Bay, Ontario, Canada - Black Spruce, Ontario site 2_A8_Ref_M1 (SPAdes) (version 2) | ecosystem: Environmental > Terrestrial > Soil > Boreal...
CGACCGGTGCGGCCCCGGTCCCCGTACCTCCGCCCATGCCGGCGGTGATGAACAGCATATCGGCGCCTTCGATCATCTCCGCGATGCGGTCCTTGTCTTCCATCGCCGCGTCGCGCCCGATCTCCGGGCGGGCTCCGGCGCCGAGTCCGCGCGTCAGGCTGCTGCCGAGCTGCAACTGAACGGGCGCGGTCGAGCGCTTGAGCGCTTGCGCGTCGGTATTCGCGGCGATGAATTCCACGCCCGGCAGCCCTTTTCCGATCATGTGCTCCACGGCATTGCCGCCGCACCCGCCCACGCCTATCACTTTGATAACCGCTTCCTGCGGGCTCTGGTCGATGATTTCGAACATGATGTGCTCCTTTTCCTGTCTGATTGCTAAAGTGAACTCCAACGTTTACGCGCGAGCCGGCTGCCTTGTTGGGTGCTCGTCATGCACGACATCAACCTCGAGGGAAGACGTCTTGCACCGCCGACTGCGCGCGATTTCAAAAATTCGCCTTGAACCATTGCCTCATCCTTTCCGCGACATTGCCCAAGCCCTTGCCCTGTGCGCGCGCCAGTTCCGCGCGCAGGAATTGTTCTCGCCCGTCGAGCAGCAAGCCGACCGCAGTGGCGTAGCGCGGACTGCGCACCACGTCCGCCAATCCGCCGACATACGCCGGGACGCCGATGCGCACGGGAAGGTGAAACACTTCCTCGCCCAGCTCGACCATCCCTTGCAGCAGTGCCGAACCGCCGGTAAGGACGATGCCCGACGAGAGCAGCTCCTCGAGGCCGCTGCGGCGCAGTTCCGCCTGCGCGAGCGTGTAGAGCTCCTCGATCCGCGGCTCGATCACCTCCGCCAGCATCTGGCGCGATAGCTTGCGCGGACCGCGCTCGCCGACGCCCGGCACTTCGATGACGTCGTTGGGATCGGCGAGCTGCCGCAACGCGCAGCCGTGGCGCAGCTTCAGCTCCTCGGCTTCCTTGGTCGGCGTGCGCAAGGTCATCGCGATGTCGTTGGTCACCTGATCGCCGGCGATGGGAATCACCGCCGTGTGACGGATTGCGCCGCCGGTGAAGACCGCGAGATCGGTCGTTCCGCCGCCGATGTCCATGACGCAGACGCCGAGATCCTTCTCGTCCTCGTTCAGCACCGCGAGCGCGGAGGCCAGCGGTTGCAGCATGACGTCCTTGACCACCAGCCCGCAGCGGCGTACGCATTTGGTGATGTTCTCGACCGCGGAAACCGCTCCGGTGACGATGTGCACCTTCACCTCGAGCCGGACGCCGCTCATGCCCAAGGGCTCGCGCACGTCCTCCTGCCCGTCGACGATGAATTCCTGCGGCAGGATGTGCAGCACCTGCTGATCGTTGGGAATCGCGATTGCCTTGGCCGTTTCCACGACGCGGTCGATGTCGGCCTGGGTGACTTCCTTTTCCTTGATCGCTACCATCCCGCTGGAATTGAGGCTTCTGATGTGGCTTCCCGCAATGCCGGTAAACACTTCGGTGATCGCGCAATCGGCCATCAGCTCTGCCTCTTCCAGCACGCGCTGGATCGACGCCATCGTGGCCTCGATGTTGACGACGACGCCCTTTTTCAGGCCCCGCGAGGGCTGCGTTCCCAGGCCGATGATGTTCAGCTTCTTCTCAGGCGTGATCTCGGCGACGATGGCAACGATCTTCGAGGTGCCGATGTCGAGTCCGACGATCAGATTTTTCGCGTCTCTCACCATGCGTCTTTCACCACGCGTTTTTCACTATCTCTGTCCCGCAGGACCACGGCTTATGCCGCCTTCTTCACGGCGCGTTCCTTGAAACCCGGAACGCGTGCGGCAAAACCGTTGCGATATCGCAGATCGGCGTACTCGACGCGAGTACCGGCCCGGGCGAGCGCACCGACGGTCCTTGCGTAGTAGGCGATGAAGCGGCTCAATCGTTCTTCTGAGTCGCTGCGCCCGAGCGCGATCGTCAACGCGGGAACCGCGGCGGTCTTGAGCTCCCAGCCGCCGCGCGCGGACAGCCGGATCTCGCCGATGGTCAACCCGGCGCGCTCGAGGGCATCGCCGAAGACCGCGAAGCGCGCGCTCATTTCTCCGGCGCTGCCCTCGGGTCCGGTGAACTGCGGCAGCTCGCCATCGTAGTCAGCGACAAAAACTTCGCCCTCTTTGTTGACGAGCGCGTTATCGTTCCATCGCGCAAGCGGCGTGTGTTCGGTGACGAATACCTCCAGCCGGTTTGGCCATTGCCGTCGCAGCGCAATGCCGCGCACCCATGGCACGCGTTGCAGCGAGCTGCGCGCCTCGGCAAGTTGCATGGTGAAGAAAGTGCCTCGAAGCTCCTCGCGAACGACCGCCTCGAGGTGCGCTGGGTTGACCCGTGACAATGGGCCGGCGATCGCGATCTGTCGCAATTCGAAGACAGGCTGGCGCACCGCCCATGCCGCCGCTCCCCAGCAAAGCAATATCAGCGCAAGGAGCGCGATCGCGAGCGCCAGCGCGTTCAATTGGCGCGGGCTATCCCACATGCGCGCCCCGCAAGATTTCCACGCACAGGTCCGGAAACTCCAAGCCTTCGCGGCGCGCCGCCATCGGCACCAGGCTGTGCGCGGTCATGCCGGGAGAGGTATTCACTTCAAGAAACTTCCAGGCCCCGCCGTTTTCCAGAATGAGATCGAGCCTTCCCCAGCCGCGGCAGCCGACCCTGCGAAACGCCTCCAGGGACTGCGCCAGGATCGCGTTCTCGACATCGCCGTCGATTCCCGACGGGCAGAAATACTTGGTTTCGTCGGAAAAATATTTGTGGTGATAGTCATAGTTGCCTTCCGGCGCCTCGATCCTTATCAGCGGCAGTGCGCGTTCGCCGAGAATCGATGCGGTCAATTCGATGCCGGCGACGAGCTCCTCCACCAGCACCAGATCGTCGTGCTCGGCCGCCGTCCGGTAGGCGATGGCCAGCTCGTCGTGATCGACGCCCGCGACGCGGGTGATGCCTATGGACGAGCCCACGCGCGCTGGCTTGACGATCAGCGGCAGTCCGAGTCTGGCCACGACTGCCCACCAATCCGTTCTTTCATCCACCACTTCGTATTGCGGCGTCGGAATGCTGCTGGCGATCCAGACCAGCTTGGTGCGCCATTTGTCCATCGCCAGCGCGGATGCCATCACGCCGCTGCCTGTATACGGAATTCCAAGCACTTCCAGCGCGCCCTGAACGGTGCCGTCCTCGCCGAAGCGGCCATGGAGCGCGATAAAGACTCTTTCGAAGCCGTCGGGTTTGAGCTCGCACAGCGCGTGCTCGGCCGGATCGAAGGCGTGGGCGTCGACGCCTCTGCTTTTCAGCGCGGCAAGCACGGCGTTGCCTGACAGAAACGAAATCTCTCTTTCCGACGACGGGCCGCCCATAAGCACGGCGACTTTTCCGAACTCGCTCATGCCGCCACCCCGATGATTCGCACTTCGGACTCCAGGACGACGCCGGTCCTTTCGGCGACCACCGTGCGCACGTGCGCGATCAGCGCTTCGATATCGGCCGCTCTTGCGGCGCCGTTCGGATTGACGATGAAGTTGGCGTGCTTCTGCGAAACCGAAGCTCCGCCGATGGCATGTCCCTTAAGGCCGCAGGCTTCGATCAATCGCGCCGCGTGGTCGCCTTCGGGATTGCGGAACACCGAGCCAGCGTTCGGCAGGTTGAGCGGCTGGGTCGCGATGCGCTTCGCCAGCAGCTCCTTGATGCGCTCGCGCGCGCGAGTCGAATCGCCGTGCGGAAAGCGGAACCACGCGGCGGTGAATACCCCGTCAATGGAGCCGCCGTCGGCGAAGAGGACGCTGCGATAGGCGATGGCGAAGTCGCGGGGCTCGAGCACCGCGAAGGTGCCGTCGCGCCTGGCGAGCTCGACCTTCGCCACATTCCGCCAGGTCTCGCCGCCATAACAGCCAGCGTTCATCGCCAGCGCGCCACCGACGGTGCCCGGCACACCTGCTAGAAACTCCGCCTCGGCGCAATCGTGCATCGCGGCGAAACGAGCGAGCTTCGGGCTTGCGACGCCGGCTTCCGCGTAGACAAAACCGTCGGCAACCGCGAGCACTCCTCCCGGTGCATGCATCAGCACTACCGCGCCGCGGACGCCTCCATCGCGAACCAGCAGATTGCTGCCGAGTCCGATGACGGTCAACGAGTCGTTCTCCGGCAATTGTCGCAGGAACACTGCAAGGTCATCGCGATCCGCCGGGGCGAAGGCTAAGTCCGCCTCGCCACCGCAGCGCCAGGCGGTGTGCCTCGCCAGCGGCTCGTCACGGCTGAGCTTGCCGCGCATGCCGGTGAATTGAAGTGGCTCGCTCATGATCATGTGCTGGCAGCCACGAGCGGCGAAACCTGCCCGATGGATCCCGCGCCCATCGTCAGCACCACGTCGCCATCGCGGGCAATGGCGCGAATCGCCGCCGGCATGTCGGAGACGTCTTCGACGAATACCGGCTCGATCCTGCCGCCGATGCGCAATGCGCGGGTCAGCGCGCGTCCATCGGCGGCGACGATCGGAGCCTCGCCGGCGGGATAGACATCGGCCACCAGCAGCGCGTCTGCGGTCGACAGCACCTTGACGAAATCCTCGAACAGATCGCGCGTTCGCGTATAACGATGCGGCTGGAACGCGAGCACCAGGCGTCGCCCGGGAAAACTGCGGCGCACGGCGTCGAGCGTCGCCGCCATTTCGGTGGGGTGGTGGCCGTAGTCGTCGATCAGGGTGAACGAGCCGCCGCGCGGAATCGCGATTTCGCCAAAGCGCTGAAACCGGCGACCTACGCCTTTGAACTCAGACAGCGCCTTGGCGATGGCTCCGTCCGCAACACCCACCTCGCGTCCCACGGCGATGGCGGCAAGCGCATTTTGTACATTGTGTACGCCGGCGAGATTGAGCTCGACCGACAGCGGCTGCATCTTCGCTCGTGACGCCACGAAGCGCATCCGCCCCTGCGCATGATCGACGTCTTGCGCCCGAAGCTGCGCGTCCTCGGCGAGCCCGTAGGTGACAATGGACTTGGTGATCGCCGGAACGATGTCGCGAACATTGGCGTCGTCGATGCACAGCACCGCGGTCCCGTAGAAGGGCAGTCGTTGCGCGAAATTGACGAACGCTTCCTTGAGCTTCGCGAAATCGTGTTCGTAGGTTTCCATGTGATCGGCGTCGATATTGGTGATCACTGCCAGGACCGGTTGCAGCACCAGAAACGACGCGTCCGATTCATCGGCTTCGGCGACCAGAAACTCACCCTTGCCCAATCTCGCGTTGGCATCCGCGGAGACCAGCCGGCCGCCGATGACGAACGTCGGATCGAGCCCGCCCTCCGCCAGTACGCTGGCGATAAGGCTGGTGGTCGTCGTCTTGCCGTGCGTCCCGGCCACCGCGATCCCCTGCTTGAGCCGCATCAATTCCGCCAGCATCAATGCGCGCGGCACTACCGGAACGCCTTTTTCCCGCGCGGCGGCGATCTCGGGATTATCGTGAGCCACGGCGGTCGACACGACCACGACATCCGCGCCGGCGATATTGTCGGCAGCGTGACCCTTCGCGATGCGGGCACCCAGTGCGGTCAGGCGGCGCGTCACGGTTGTCGCCGCAACGTCCGATCCGCTGACCTGATAACCCTGGGTCATCAGCACTTCCGCAATGCCGCTCATACCGGCGCCACCGATGCCGACAAAGTGAACGCGTTTGACTTTGTGCTTCATCGCGATCGCGCCAGTTCCATGCACGCGTCGGCAACCCGCTCGGTCGCGTCGGTGCGCGCTACGCTGCGCGCCAAGATGGCCATCGCCAGCAAGCGCTCGCGGTCATAACCGGCGAGCATGTCTGCGAGGAACTGTGGCGTCAGCTCGGATTGAGGGACCAGGCTTGCGGCGCCGGCGTCGACCAGGAAACGCGCGTTATGCGTCTGCTCGTCGGCAATCGCTCCTGGAAGAGGCACGATCACGCTGCCCACGCCCACCGCGGCGATTTCGGCGACGGTGAGCGCGCCGCCGCGACAAATGACCAGATCGGCCTCGGCGTAGCGGCTCGCCATGTCGGCGATGAACGCAACGCACTCGGCGGCGGCACCCGCTTCCGCGTACGCGCGACGAAGCGCCTCGAGGTGCGCATCGCCGGCCTGATGCGTCACTTGCGGACGCTGCGAGGGGGCCAGCAGCGCCAGCGCTGACGGAACACGCTGGTTCAACGCCACCGCGCCCAGGCTGCCGCCCAGAACCAGCAGCTTGAGCGGACCCTTACGTCCGGCGAAGCGCTGCTCGGGTCGCGCAACGGCGACGATGTCGTCGCGCAGCGGATTGCCGACCCACTGCACTTTCGCCGCGTGCTTGCCGCGCAGCGCATCCGGAAAGCCGAGCAGGATACGATCGGCGCCAAAGGCAAGAATGCGATTGGCAAGACCTGCGACCGCGTTGGCATCGTGAATCGCCAGCGGCCGTCCCCAGGCGACGCCCATCAGCGCGCCCGGGAACGACGCGAATCCGCCGAGACCGAGCACCACGTCCGGCGCACGGCGGCGAATCACGCGCAGGCTCTGCCAGAACGCGAGCAACAGCGAGAATGGACCGAGCAACAAGCGCTTGAGTCCCTTGCCGCGCACACCGCCAAAGCGTATCGCTTCGAAGTCCACGCCATGCTGCGGCACCAGCCGTGCCTCGATGCCGTCGCGCGTGCCGAGCCAGAACACTTCACATCCCTTGGCGACCAGCCGCGACGCGACCGCGAGACCGGGGAAAATATGGCCTCCCGTGCCGCCCGTCGTGATCATGACCGTGTCGGTCATACGGTGAAGCCCCGCAGCAATCTTCGGTTCTCGAAATCGACGCGCATCAGGATCGCGAGCGCGAGGCAGTTGGCGACAATCCCGCTGCCTCCAAACGACAACAGCGGAAGCGTCAACCCCTTGGTGGGCAGCACGCCCATGTTCACGCCGATGTTGATAAAGGTTTGCACGCCGATCCAGATGCCTATTCCGTGGGCCACCAGCGCCGAAAAAGGCCGCTCCAGTCGCGCCGCCTGACGCCCGATCGCGTAAGCACGCACCAGCAACCACGCAAAGAGAACGACGACCAGCGTCACGCCGGCGAAGCCGAGCTCCTCTGCCACGACTGCCAGCAGGAAATCGGTGTGGGCCTCGGGAAGGTAGAGCAGCTTTTCGACGCTGGCGCCCAAGCCCACGCCCAGCCATTCGCCTCGACCAAAGGCGATCAGCGAATGTGTGAGCTGATAGCCCTTGCCTAGCGGGTCGGACCACGGATCGAGAAAACCGGTAAAGCGTTGCAGCCGATACGGCGCGAAACGGATCATCAGCCACAGCGCGACTGGCAGCAGAAAGCCGAGCCCGATCAGGAGACGCCAGTCGAGCCCGCCGAGAAACAGGATGCCGAACGCGATCGCGACGATGACCACGCAGGCGCCGAAATCCGGTTCGTGCAGGAGCAGCGCACCGGTCGCGATCATCACCGCCAGCAGCGGCAGAAAGCCCTTGAGCAAGGTTTGCCGAAGCGGCTGCTCGGCGTGCAGAAACGACGCCTTGCGCACGGCGTAGCTCGCCGCATACAGCACCACGAAGAGCTTCATCAGTTCCGACGGCTGGAGATTGACGACGTAAAGCGACAGCCAGCGCTTGCTCCCGTTCACCTGCTTGCCAAGAGCGGGCACGAGGACCGCAACCAGCAGCACCGCACCGAGCATGAAGAGATACGGCGCCGCGCGCTGCCAGCCTTTAAGCGGGACCTGGAACGCGACGAGCGCGGCCAACAGCCCGGCGACCACGAATACCGCGTGCCGGACAAGAAAATACCAAGGCCGATACCCCGTATACGCCGACGCCTCGGCCATCGCGATCGACGCCGAATACACCATCACCAGCCCGATCGCGAGCAGCAGCAAGCTGGCCCAAGCCAGGGTGACGTCGTAGTTGAGCATGGTGCGGCCCTCGCGCGGAAGCACCGCAAGCGCAGAGAACCGCGGCAACGTCGACAAGAGGCCGGCGTCTCTAGGCATGCGCAATCTCTACCGCGTGCGCCGCCACGGCAGCCTTGAACCGATCGCCGCGCTCGCGATAGTCGCGGAACATGTCGAGGCTCGCGCATGCCGGGGACAACAGGACCGCATCGCCGGGCCGCGCATGCGCGATCGCCCGAGCCACGGCGACTTCGAGCGCCGGCGCAAACTCGATCGCCGGGGTCACCCCCGACAATGCGGCGGCGATCGTCGGTGCGTCGCGTCCCAGCAGCATCACCGCCCGGCAGCGGCTTTCGACGCTCGATCGGAGCGGCAGAAAATCCTGTCCCTTGCCGTCGCCGCCGGCGATCAGCACCGAGGGGCGGCCGATGCCTTCCAATGCCGCGAGGGTCGCCGCCACGGTCGTTCCTTTGGAGTCGTTGACGAACAGGACTCCGCCGATGTCGGCAACGCGTTCCATCCGATGCGGCAGCCCTTGAAACGCGGCGAGCGCTGTCAGCACCGCAGCATCGATCGCGCCGACGGTGGAGGTGAGCGCAAGCGCCGCCAGCGCATTCAACGCGTTGTGTTTTCCCACAAGCGCGAGCTCGTCGGCCGCGAGCAGGATCGCGTCGCCACGCGAGAGCCAGGAAGCATCGGAGCCGCTGCGTTGGACCAGGCCCCAGTCGCGCTCGGTTGCGGGCGCATCGGCACCGAAGGTCTGCACCGTGCGACCGGGAAGGCACATCGCGAGCGACCGTGCATCGTCGCGGTTGAGCACTTGCTCTCCGCCGCCGATGAAAATGCGCTCCTTCGCCGCTGCGTAATCGTCGATACCGGAATAGCGATCGAGATGATTCTCGGTGACGTTGAGCACGGTCGCCGCGGTGGGCCGCAGGCTCTTCGTGGTTTCCAGCTGGAAGCTCGACAGTTCGATCACGAACACGTCCGGCCACGGCGCGCCGTCCTCATGCTCCGCGAGCGCATCGAGAACCGGCTCGCCGATGTTGCCAATGACCGCGGCGCTGAGACCGGCGGTCCGGACAAGCTCGCCGGTCAGCGCCGACACCGTGCTCTTTCCGTTCGAGCCGGTGACTGCCAGCACCCGCTGGCCCGGCGGCAGCGCGCGGGCGAAGAGCTCGATGTCGCCGACCAGTTCGACACCACGCGCGACCGCCGCCTGGATCGCGGGAAGCGCCTTCGTGATGCCCGGACTGATCACCACCAGATCGGCGCCGGCAAAGGTGTCGTCGGAGAATGGTCCCTTGAGAATCGGCACCCGGGCGAGCTCGGTTGAGAGCTCTCCCGCGCACGGCGGATCGGCGCGCGTGTCGGCGACCGTGACATAGGCGCCGCGACGCGCGGCCCAGCGCGCCGCCGAGAGGCCCGTGAGCCCAAGGCCGAGAACGACCACGTTCCGGTTGCGCAAGCTCGTCGTCATCTGAGCTTCAAGGTCGTAAGCCCGAACAACACCAGGAGCATGGTGACGATCCAGAACCTCACCACCACCTGATTCTCTTTCCACCCCTTGAGCTCATAGTGGTGATGGAGAGGCGCCATGCGAAAAACGCGTCTGCCGGTAAGCTTGAATGAAATGACCTGAATGACTACCGACAGGGTCTCGATGACAAATACGCCACCCATAACGAACAGGACGATTTCCTGGCGCACGATGACGGCGATCGCGCCCAGTGCCGCGCCCAGCCCAAGCGCGCCGACGTCACCCATGAACACTTCGGCCGGGTAGGCGTTAAACCACAGGAATCCCAGGCCCGCGCCGGCGATCGCCGCGCAGAACACCGTCAGCTCGCCCGCGCCGGGAATATGCGGCAGGAAGAGATACGACGAAAAATCGGCGCGCCCGGTGACGTAGGCGAAGATACCCAACGCTGCTCCGACCATCACCGTTGGCATGATCGCCAGCCCATCGAGCCCGTCGGTGAGATTGACGGCGTTGCTCGAGCCGACGATGACGCAGTAGGACAGAACGATGAAGCCCCAGACGCCAAGCGGATACGACACGGTCTTGAAGAACGGGACGATCAGATCGGCCTTAGGCGGCAGGTCCAGATTAAAGCCGCTCGAGAGCCACGCAAAAAAGAGCTGCAGGAATTGCGCCGTCGATGGCGACGACACCGAAAAAGCGAGATACACGGCCGCAATGAGCCCGATCACCGACTGCCAGAAAAATTTCGCCCGCGCCGAAAGGCCCTTTGGATTACGGTGCACGACCTTGCGATAATCGTCGATCCATCCGATCGTGCCGAAGCCGAGCGTTACCAGCAGCACCACCCAAACGAACCGGTTGCGAAGATCCGCCCAGAGTAGCGTCGTGATCACGATCGACACCAGAATCAGCGCGCCACCCATGGTCGGCGTTCCAGCCTTGGTCAGGTGCGTCTGCGGACCATCGTCGCGAACGGATTGTCCGATCTTGTATTGCGCGAGCTTCCTGATCATCCTCGGCCCGACCACAAAGGAGATCATCAGCGCGGTCATGGTCGCAAGCACCGCGCGCAACGTGATGTAGCCGAACACGTTAAACGTTCGGACATCCGATGCTACCCAGTTGGCGAGCGCGAGTAGCATCAGCGGCCACCTGCCGTCAATTCCCTCGGTTCTCCGAGTCCCTCGACGACGCGCTCCATTGCCATGAAGCGCGAACCCTTGACCAGCACGGTCGTCCCGCGCTCCAACACCGCGTTCAGCTCGTGGACGAGCGAAACCTGGTCGGCATAGTGTTTTCCGCCCGGGCCAAATGCCGCCACTGCGTGCGTCGCCAGCTCTCCGACCGCAAGCAGGCGATCGACACCGGCGGCGCGCGCGTACTCGCCGATTTCGCGATGAAATGCCGGACCCTGATCGCCGAGCTCTCCCATATCCCCGAGGACCAGCCATTTCGCGCCCGCCGCGTTGGCGAGCACCGCGATCGCGGCTTTGACCGAATCGGGATTGGCGTTGTAGGTGTCGTCGATGAGCGTAGACCCGTTGATACCGATACGCGTGTGCAATCGACCTGAGATCGGCCGAAACGCGGTCAGCGCGCTCGCCGCGGCGCCGAGCCTCGCGCCCGCCGCCGTGGCTGCGGCGATCGCCGCCAGCGCATTGGAGACGTTGTGTCGCCCGGGAACCTTGAGCTCGAATGTCGCCACGCCCTCGGGAGTCGTCACCTCTACGCTGCTTCCCCATGCCTGGGTCTCACAGCGCGCGCCGATCGCGGCCGGTGCGCGCAATCCGAAATCGCGCACGACCAGCGAGGCGCCGTCGGCGTTGCGGCGTGCCACGACTTCGCGCCAGAACACCGCGAAGTCGTCGTCGGCATTGACCACCGCGCAGCCGTCATCGGGCAATGCGCCGAGCACGGACGCGTGCTCCGCGGCAACGTCGGCGACGCTCTTCATGAATTCCTGGTGCTCGCGCTGGGCGTTGTTGATCACTCCGATGGTGGGCTGGGCAATCGCGCACAATGTCGCGGTTTCGCCGTGGTGATTCATGCCGATCTCGATTGCCGCGGCGGCGTGCATGGGGCGCAGGCGGAGGACGGTCAGCGGCAAGCCGATCTCGTTGTTCAGATTGCCGGCCGTCGCGAGCACCTTGTCGGCGCCAAATTCGATCCGCAGGATGGCTGCGGTCATTTCCTTGACGGTGGTCTTGCCATTGCTGCCCACGATTCCCGCAACGGGCAGCGAGAATCGGCGCCGCCAGAACTTCGCCAGCGCGCCGAGCGCCTTGATCGGGTCGGCGACACAGAGCATCGTCTCGGCCGCTGCATTGCGCACTGCGGCGCTAAGCTCCGCCGCACGGTCGACGGCGACGATCGCCGCCGCTGCCCCGCGGTCGAACGCCTGCGATAGGAAGTCATGACCGTCGAAGTTGTCGCCTTTGATCGCGACAAACAAGTCGCCGGGCGCGAGCGAGCGCGAGTCGGTCGAAACGCCGCTGAACCACGCGTTCGGGCCGCGCAGCGCGCCGTCGATCGCCCGCGCCGCTGTCGCAGCGTCCATCATCGCCCGCTCCATGCGGCGAGTGCCCGCGTCGCGTGGTCCCAGTCGAGAAATGGCGCTCGCTCGCCCGCGGTTTCCTGATAGGGCTCGTGTCCTTTACCGGCAAGCAATACTACGTCGCCGACATGGGCGTGACTGATCGCGCCGGCGATCGCAGCGGCGCGATCCAGTTGTACGCCGTACCGACGGTTTCCAGTTTCGCGAATGCCGTGAACGATTTCGCTGGCGATGGCCTCCGGATCCTCGCTGCGCGGGTTATCGCTGGTGATGATCACGCGATCGGCGAGCTCGCCCGCGATGCGTCCCATTGCCGGCCGCTTGCCGCGATCACGCTCACCACCGCAGCCGAAAAGGCACACCAGTTCGCCGCCGCTGGCGACTGCCGGACGCAGCGCCGTCAATACCTTTTCCAACGCATCGGGCGTATGGGCATAGTCGACGACAACCAGCGGCGCACGACCTCCGCCGATGCGCTGCATGCGTCCCGGAGGTGCCTCAACGCGTGAAACGAAACCGAGCGCTTGCTCGAATTCGACACCGCTGACCAGCAGAACCCCGAGTACACCGAGCAGATTGGAGGCGTTGAACGCGCCAATCAATCCGGTCTCGACCTCGCCTTTGCCCCACGGGGTCTCGACGTGGAATGCAAGTCCCGAGGACGATGGCGTCAGCCGCGCACCCCCGATGTCCGCCGCGCCAAAACCATAGGTGAGCACTTTGCGCCCCTTGGCGCGTGCGGACTCGATCAGGCTTTGGCCGAACGGGTCGTCGGCATTGATCACCGCCACGCGTAATCCAGGCCATGCCAGAAGCTTCGCCTTGGCGGCGCCATAGGCGCCCATCGTGCCGTGGTAATCGAGATGATCGCGTGAAAGATTGGTGAACAGCGCGATATCGAAAGCGACCCCGTTCACGCGGCCCTGGTCGAGACCGTGCGAGGAAACTTCCATCGCCACCGCCTCGGCGCCGGCAGTCTTCAAGGCGGCCAGCGATTCATGCAGCAAGGCTGCGTCGGGGGTGGTGTTGCTGGCCGGCGAGAGCGAGCCGAGCAATCCGTTGCCGAGCGTGCCCAGCACAGCGCTCTTTCGGCCGGCGGCGTCGAGTCCGATAGCGATCCAGTGCGCGCACGAGGTCTTGCCGTTGGTGCCGGTGACACCGACCATCCACAGGTCACGCGAGGGATGGCCATAGACGAAATCGGCGATCGTCCCCAGCTTCGCCTTGAGGTCCTGGAGAGGCAAATGGGGAAGCTTCCAGGCGTGATTCCAATGGAACCGGTGGGTCTCCCAGAGAACGGCGCCGGCGTCGCGCGCGATCGCGTCGTCGATGAACGCGCGACCGTCGTGACGCGTCCCGGGGTACGCCGCAAAAGCGTCGCCCTCGCGGACGTCACGGCTGTCCGACGTAATGCGCCGCACCTCGGTGCCAAGCCGCGCCAGCAGTGCGGCAACATCGGCATCGATTGCGATGGCGTTGCTCATGTCTCTTCACGCACATCGGCGCCATCGGGTGGCAAGACGACGTTGTCGATGGGTGCGTCCGGCGGCACGCCGAGCAGTCGCAGTGCGGCGCCCATGATGCTGCTGAAGACAGGCGCGGCGACCGCGCCTCCGTAATACTGTCCACCGGCGGGCTCGTCGATCATGACCGCGATCACCAGGCGCGGATTCGACGCCGGCGCGAATCCGACAAACGACGAGACGTATTTGTCGACGTAGACGCGCCCCTCGAGCTTGTGCGCGGTGCCGGTCTTGCCGGCGACGCGATAGCCCGCGACCTGGGCTTTGGGCGCCGTCCCGCCGGGCAAAACGACCATTTCCAGCATCCGGCGAACCGCGCGCGCGGTGTCCGCGCTGATCACCGGACGGCCGGCAATCGCACCATCGACCTTGAGCAGCGACACGGGCTTCAGCTCGCCGTCGGTCGCGAACACCGTGTACGCGCGCGCCAGCTGCACCAGGTTTACCGAAATGCCGTGTCCGAAGGCCATGGTCGCCTGCTCGATCGGACGCCAGCTCTTGGCCGGCCGCAATCGGCCCGAGACTTCGCCCGGAAAACCGGTCATGGGCGTGGCGCCGAAACCGGTTGCGGAAAGCGTCTGCCACATCGTCTCGGCCGGCAGCGACAGCGCAATTTTCGCGGCACCGACGTTAGACGATTTCTGGATGACCTGCTCGACGGTCAGCGCTCCTTCGCGGTGTGCATCGTGGATGGTCGCGCGACCGATGGTGAGGGTTCCCGGCGCGGTGTCGATGATCGAGCCCGGACGAACCTTGCCGGCGTCGAGCGCGGCGGCGATCGTGAATGGCTTCAGCGTCGATCCCGGCTCGAAGGTATCTATCAGCGCGCGATTGCGCATCTTGTCGCGCGTGACGCGAATACGATTGTTCGGGTTGTAGCTCGGCCAATTGACCAGCGCCAGAACCTCGCCGGTCTTGACGTCGAGCATGACCGCCGCGCCGGCGTGTGCCTTGTTGGCATCCACCGCCGCCTTGATTTCGCGGAACGCAAGATACTGAAGGCGGCTGTCGATCGACAGCGCCAGATCGCGTCCTTCCTGCGGTGCGCGAATGCTCTTCACGTCCTCGACGATCTCGCCGCGGCGGTTGATAATCACACGCCGGCTTCCGTGCTTGCCGCCGAGCCAGGATTGCTGCGCCAGCTCCAGTCCTTCCTGGCCCACGTCATGGTCGCCGGTAAAACCGACGATGTGACTCATTACCTCCCCGCCGGGGTAATAGCGCCAGTATTCGTTCTCGTCATGAACGCCCTTGATCTTGAGCGCGGCCGCACGGTCGGCAACTTCAGGTGCGACCGGTTTTTTCACGTAGACGAAGTCACCGCCCTGCGCCAGTTTCTGATTGAGCGCCGCAGGCGTCATCTCCAGCGCAGCCGCGAGCGCGCGCAATTGATCGGGCGTTGCCACGACCTGATCCGGCCACGCCCAAACCGCCTTCACCGGCGTGCTGATCGCGAGCGGATCACCGAAACGGTCAACGATGCGGCCCCGATGCGCGGGGACGTCGATCTCGCGGCTATAGCGCGAGCTGCCCTGCTCCTGCAGAAAGTCGTTATCGATGCGCTGCAAGTAGAGCGAGCGGCCAAGCAATCCGAGCAGAAGGACAAGCAAGCCGCCAAAAACCAGAGGCGCGCGAAGCCGCGGAAGCTTCGGCGTCGCATTTGTGCCGGAGTGTGTCGTGCGCATCGACTTCATCGGCGGTCCCGATCGAGGACTTGGATCCGTCCGGTTCCCGGAAGCTGCATATGCAACTGCTCGCGGCCGATCTTCTCTATTCGGGCCGGCATCGCCCACGTCGACTGCTCGATCTGAAGCTGACCGAATTCGACTTCATAGGCCCTGCTTAGTGCTTGCTCGCGCTCGAGATCGACAAAAAATTTGCGCGCCTGATGCCTGGACGTGACCAGCGACAACGCGCAGACCACGAGCGCCGCCAGCAGGAGAAGGTTGATGCGCGTGATCATGTCAGCGCGGCTTGCGTGCGCTCGGCGACGCGCATTGTCGCGCTGCGCGCGCGTGGATTGGCAGCGACCTCGGTCTCGCCTGCGCGGACCGCGCGCCCGACGAGCTTCAGCGGCGGCTGCGGCAGCGCATCGCTGGCGATGGCCAGTCTCGCCAATCGCGCGTCGCCCTCGAATGGCAGGCTATGACGGCGAAAAAATTGCTTCACCAGCCGGTCCTCGAGTGAGTGGAAGCTGACTACAGCCAAGCGGCCCCCGGCAGCAAGGCATGGCAGCACGGCTTCGAGCACTAGCGACAATTCTTGTAGCTCCTGATTGACGTAAATCCGTACAGCCTGGAAGGTCCGCGTAGCCGGATCCTGACCCCGATCACCCCGCGCCCGCGCGCCGAGGGCTTTTGCCACGATCGTGGCCAGTTGCCGCGTGCGTGTGATGGGTTCGTGCGCGCGAGCCGCAACAATCGCTCTTGCAATCTGTTGAGCAAACCGTTCTTCGCCATAATCCGCGATCACTCCCTTCAGTTCGGCTTCGCTTGCAGAAGCGATCCACTGCGCCGCGCTGTTCCCGCGCGATGGGTCCATGCGCATGTCGAGCGGGCCGTCGGCGCGAAACGAGAATCCGCGTTCCGCTTGGTCGATCTGCGGTGAGGCGATGCCCAGATCCAGGAGCGCGCCGTCGATGCGATCGACATGCTCGTGTGCGAGCATGTCGGGCAGGCTTGAAAACCAGGCGCGATGAAAGTGAAAGCGGGGGTCGGCCCACTGGCGCGCCACTGCTTCCGCGGATGGATCCCGGTCGAGGGCGACGAGCCGGCCATGCGGCCCCAGTGCGTCCAGAATGCGCAGGGCGTGTCCTCCGCGCCCGAAGGTCCCGTCGACGTAGATACCGTCGGATTTGATCGCCAGCGCGGCCACGGCTTCTTGGAGCAGAACCGGGACGTGATCGCCATGCGGCATCAGAGCGAAAAGCCGTCGAGCTCGGGTGGCAGGCCGCCGGCCGGAAACGCGACCGCCTGCGCGGTTCGGCCCTGCCACTGTTCCTCATCCCAGAGCTCGAACTTGTTGCCTTGTCCGACTAGCACCACGCGCTTGTCGAGCGCCGCGAATTGACGCAGCGCCGGTGGAACCAGAATTCGCCCGGCGCCGTCGAGCTCCACGTCGTCGGCATGACCAACGAGTAGGCGTTGCAGGCCGCGAATCTTGTCGTTGAAGCTAGATAGCGCCATCAAGCGCTTCTGAATCGGCTCCCAATCGGGAGACGGATAGAGCAGCAAGCAGCGGCTCGGATCCGCGGTCAACACCATATGCCCGTCGGCGCGCGCCAACAGCGCTTCGCGATGTTTGGCAGGAATTGCCAAGCGCCCCTTATTGTCGAGCGCTAGATGCGTGACGCCTCGAAACACCGCCCTCTCCTCCGGGCGCTTCCCTCTTGGCAAGCGCCCACTTTGACCCACTTTTTACCACCATTCATCACTATAAGGATTCGAGGCTGGGGCGTCAATACACTTTTGTTTTGCTTACAAAGACTTAGCTCCTTTGTTGTACGTATGATGAAATGACATGCGAAATAAGTACTTAGCGGGCCTATCGCAAGTAACCTCGCAGTAGGTAGCAGGAACCTGCTGAAACT
>Ga0209118_1000710_pt1 | contig 17056 bp, 13 predicted proteins | sample BlaSpr_A8_Ref_M1_FD_187988 | JGI IMG/M metagenome (GOLD analysis project Ga0209118, IMG submission 187988) | Forest soil microbial communities from Thunder Bay, Ontario, Canada - Black Spruce, Ontario site 2_A8_Ref_M1 (SPAdes) (version 2) | ecosystem: Environmental > Terrestrial > Soil > Boreal...
TCCGGGCTCCCTTCGGAGCCGCCGCCCCGCCGAGTCGGGATTACCCATAGACCGACCAAATGCCTTCCTCGACTTCTTCCAAGCCCACTCGCTCGCCAACCAGAGCCTCGCTGACGAACAGATCGGTACCCCTCCAACGGATCCCGCCTTTGGGATGCACCGAACTCCGATGCATCCGTTCGTGGCTCCCGTTCTGCTCCGGATGCCCGGGAGCGATCCGCTCCAGCTGGATTCCCAGCTTCAGCCAACGGACCAACAAGCGCGACGATCGACCCATCGAGGTCGAGGCAAACGGGCTCCCGTTGTCGGTTCGAATCGCTACGGGAAGCCCGTACTCCCGGAAGAGACGCTCGAACACCTTCCAGGTCTGCGCTTACTTCACCGAGTCCAGCCCTACAGCCCCCAACACAAACCGGCTGTAGGCATCTACCACCGTCAGCGGGTAGGATAGCCGATGATCGCCGGTCAGGAACTGGCCCTTGAAATCTCCAGTCCAGACCGCATTGGGCTGGGTGGCCTGGCTCAACGGCGTCAGGGGAGGCCGCCGCGGACGCGAACGAGGTCCGCCCAGAGATCACCGATCCCTGGCGCTTCAGTGCGTCACCAATCATGCTCGCCGCCAGCCAGCAGACTTCAGGATGGCTGCGCTGCAAAAAGGCCAGCAGCTTACGAGGACCCCAACTCGGACGCTGTCGACGCAACTCCAGACGCTCTTCCACTTCCGGCTGGCGAGGGCAGCTCTTCGGGCGCCGAGATCGATCCTCAAGCTCCACAGCCTCCTCCTCACTCCAACGACCGGCCCGCTTGTACCCGGTCTTGCGGCTGATCCAATAGCGGGCACACAGCTCGCTCATAGCGTACAGACAGCTGCTGAACTCCACCAAGAAGCGCGCTCTTTGCATCATCCGGGTCGTCTCATCCTAGGCCAGCGAGAGCCCTCCTGAGCTCTCGATACTCTCCCAACTGCCTGTTACCCATGTACCCGATCTGTACCGAGTCGGCCCCCCACAGGTCGATGCCCTAAACCCCGCTTCGGTGCCTTCACTCGAAGTTTGGGCCTAGTTGGTCTATACTACCACAATGCGAGACTTGAAAGCCACCAACGACTTGCTCGGCGATGACTTATTCAGGAGCTGCATGACGCTCGACCACCTGCTGCAAGCCAACGGATACTTGTTCTTCCGCGGTGTTCTTGATCCTGCGGTCATCCAGGCAGTGCGGGCCGAATACTTGATCGCCCTCCAAGAGGCAGGCGTCGTCGATCCGGAGTCGGTGGAACCGGTCTGGAACGGCGCGGGCGCTCGCCGCGTCGCAGCCGCCGTGGAGGGCCTCAAGGCCCGGAACCCTTGGAGAATTCTATGCGCTGATCCCACGCTCGCGCGAATTCTCCGTGTGATCATGGGTGGAGAATATACTTGGCTTCCACTTATCACCTATCGAGTCTCGCCCCCGCTTGAGCGTCCGGCGCTTTGTCGCGACGCGATGTGTCGGTTCGTACGTGTGCACCAGGACGGCTATAACAATCCCAGCCTGACGTTCGTCATTTTCTGGCTGCCACTGATGCTCATCGACGAGGACGTGGGCGGGCTAGCAATTGCGGAGGGGTTCCACAAAGCGGTCCTCCCCCACGACACCTCAGGGCCGACGAAGTTCGGGATCAGGAAAGGGGTGATACCGGACGAGGCGTGGGCGACAACGACTTTTCGATCGGGAGACATGGTCGTTATGGACGCATTGACGCCGCACACCGGCACTACGAATCACTCCGATCGCTTCCGACTGTCGATTGACTTTCGTCTATCGCCGCAGTGCCGCCGCCCCATACTTGGTAGGCTTCTCGCGATCGACAGCAACGAGCTCTCGATTCGTACGGACGAAGGCGAAACGATCGACTTGAGAATCAACGACTCAACAGCCTTTCCCTATCGGCGCGGCAGCGCGCTTGACAACGGTGGGCGAATCCCACGCGCGGAGGTCGCGGACTACCTAACCGTAGGCCAACGAATCCTCGCCACCCACGAGGCGGGCCACGCACAACTAGTCCGAGGCTTCGACGCCGGGCCCCGCGGGTAGGGGCTCCGCCAAGCAGGAGCCACTCGTGGACGAACAAACCCCCGGAGCGTGACCTTGAGTTTGAACGTCAGCCTGAGCCATCACTTGCCGCCGGACTGGGATACGCTCAGTGGCTCAACAGACGAGGCGCGGCAGTTTCGCACCTTGTCCCTCGCCGTTCGCCTCAAGGAGATGGACGAGCCCCGCTGGATCTTGTCCCCGGCGACTCCCGCCCAGGCTCCTCCCCTACCGTCCCACTATGTTGCTCGTTCCGCCGAGACAAAAGCATCTCCTACGGCGACTCTGCGCCGCCGACGGAAGTCACAGTGTTGGCGGTCGGCGCCCTCCACCGACATGGCGGAATTGGTAAAACGACGCTTGCCACTCGGCGATCCGGAGCAGGGCGCGGGGCTTACCATAGAGGATCGACGCCGGTCGCTCGCGTACCTGGCGAACGGTGGTACGGTCCTCCGCGTCGCCGCGGCCGAGTGGGAGGCGCCGCATCAACGCGCCGCCCAACGCGACCATGCAGACCGTGAAGCGGAGCTGCTCCGGGTCGTCGCTGATGAGATAGATCGCGAGGCCCTCGGGCGCGAGCGCGTCCCAGAGCGCCGGGCGCGTGTCGAGGATCCTCGAGAACGCGAAGTGGTTGACATCGAAATACGCGGCCAGGTCGAACGCGACCGGAGCTGCGTCGAAAGCGTGCCGTTGGTCTTGACAAACAGGGTCTCGCCGATCTCGCGATACGGCGCGGAGAGGAACCGGCTCCTCTTCGCCTGCATCACCGAGCGGTCGATGGTTTCAAGGGCCTGCAGAGAAGGTGGGTATTCCTGATAGTAGGGCACTGTCGAGGTGACGTGGGCGAGCAAGCGCTCAAGCGGCCGGCCACCAAGCGCGGCGAGCCGTTCGCGGAAGGCCTCCCGCCCTTTCAGCGCGACCGCGAGGTTCCAGGCAAACGAGCCCTGGGGGGTCTCGTCCTCCAGCCCTTGCTCGTCCAAGTGCCGGGTCACAGCAACAGCAGGGTGTGAATGCCGCCGCGGGCGGCAGTGTGAATGGCGCCGCGGACGGCAGTGAGGTGCGCGTCCGAGATCTCGGAGATCGTCTTACGGAGTTCGCCTAACTCGGCCGGCATAGCTGCTCCGCCGACTTTGGCTTTGGGCACCAGTGGCTTTGGTGCCTCTCGTCTTCTTGGCCGTTCCGCCGGTGATCGTTGCCATTGCGTCAACCTCCTCGTGCTCGTGAAGTTTGTAGAATTTAGCGATCCTTGACCTATGAAATCTTAGGTAATTCTCTTTCGAGAGTCACGGCTTTTCGGTGCTGCCCGATTGAAATTCGGAGGGCTTCCCCCGGTGGCGCCCACGGTCTAGGCTCTTCGTGAGGCGGGGACGCTCCCCGCCAGAGATGCAAACGGCCCCGACCCGCCAGAGGCACCGCCGCCACCCCCTCCTGGCGCCGCCCCGGCCGCCGCGAAGTGGGAGCCTTACGAGGGATTCCGGTTCACGTTCCTGTTGCACTTCACCCTGGAGGAGCAGGCCGCCCTCCAGAAGGTGGCGCAAATGCTCTTCGACGCCACCCTCGAACACCCCCGGCCGGCCGACTGCCCCAACAGGACCCCCCGTGGATGCTCTGGGCGATGCGCACCGCTCTCTCCGAACTGCACTACCTGGAAGGGTATCTCGGGACGATCTTCGATGCCCGGCGACCAACCTGGCGGCCGAGACCTTGTCGGGTAGTGCTCTATGATAGAGCACTACCCCTTGTCCCCTTGTCGGTCCGGCTTCCTGAGCGGCAGCCAATACTGTAGAATCAGAGCGAAACAGAAGCTTCGACGCCAGTGAACGCATCAAAGCAGGAGTCGCGACAGCCGATGTCGGTAACCGAACGGCTCAGCGTCTTCCGGCACAACAAAGTACGCTATTTGTTTGGTTCCAGCCAGTTAGGGAGTGGCCGCTCGTACATGTGGGGCGACGAGGCTTTCGCGCGATTCGCCGGACGCGGGTGCAAGAGCCCGCAGGTACTTGAATAGGCGCCGTGCGTCTTGGGATCAACGTCATGAAACTTGAGGACAGCACAGGTTATCGAGCCGGACTGGACAGAATCCAAGAGTCGGTCATCAGCTCTCATTTCATGCATGAGCTGTGCAGGGACTACCGCCTCGAGCTTTACGATGACAAACAGTTTTCAGCGAAATTGGTGACCATCTCGGCAAATGCCGTGAGTGGCAGTCTCCTTCCAGGGCTGCTGCGCACCTCGAAGGCCTTCGCCCGGAACCGGGCGAACGCCGCCAGACGCCGAGCTGTGGGAAATTCAGCAAGATACGGGCTCGATTCGCCGCGCAACCTTGGGCTGGCGGAGCTCATCACCGAGGTAATGTTTGACCGGCAATTCCGCCGAGGCCCGAGGCAGACCTGTTCCCGGCGAGCCCTATGCGACAAGGTGGCGCGGCAGATCGCGACGGGCTCCCCGATCGAGATGGTGATCCCGGCACTGCCATACAAATTTTCCTGCCCGCTCAAGACCCGCGGCCAGCTTCCGGATTTGGCCGAAGTGAACTTCATACTCGGACTGTACGAGATCGTGGCAGCCATCGCAGTACTTTACGGCGAGGCACGACCAGACCTACAGGGGCCTATGGCGAAGTTCACGGTGATTTCCGACGGCAGCCGCTTCAACCGTCTCGTGAACGAACCTGACGCGGTGGTCGAGGCCTACAGAGGAGAGCTGGCCCGCTGGGTCAGACGGCTGCAACTGGACGGATATATCGAACTGCTCGACTATCAAGCTCTCTTGCGCAGTCGCTTGCCAAAGGTTGTCCGCGATGCCAAGGAGACGGTCCGGCAACGGGCGCTTCATCAATATAACCAAGCCATGTGGCCAATCTTCGACCCCTGCAACATGCCCGAGACCCTCAGGGCCGCCGCTCAGATCGACCCCGATCCGGAGCAGGACAATCCTGAGGGGCGGTTTGTCTCGCTGCTGAAGTCGTTGGTGTTCACCGCCAGCTACCTGAGCCTTGAGCGCTTCAGATCACTGTCGGCGGAACGGTTTTGCGCTCTTTATCGGGAGCTGACCGGACACATCTTCGAGCCTTTCGTCATGCTTTCTGCCCCAGAGTTGCGGCGCCTTGCCGAGGAAGCGATGCGAGGCGGCGGTTTCCCCTGCACCCCCGGGGCGAAGGAGCATCTACGGCAGGCAATGCTCAGGGAGGTGTGGAGCGCCACGATCGACTACATTGCAGAGATCAAGAGCGACCGGGAGCTCGACAGCGACCCCATCACCACCTGCCTGCCGGATCACGTGCGCTGGACCATCCATGCGAAGCCCGGGCAACTGGGTTTGCTAACGCCCGCCGCTTTGGGGAAACCCGTTCAGGCCTGGGCCGGTGCAGCGGTGTTCAAGCGCGCAGGGAAGGGCGGGATCAGGCTGTGCACCCTTCCCGTGCTGGCGCTGGAAGGGGCAGGCGCAATACCGGTCCAGAGCGACGACAGCAGCGGTGCGCCAAGGCTGGCCGGACAGCCGCTGTTCTACATCTATCCGGATATCGCCTTCACTGACGTCGACGATTTCCTGGCCAACCTCGAGAGCCGGCTTGTACGCAAGCGGGCAAGCTAGCAACCTAGGAACCTGGTACGGCCGCCTCCGGGCTGCCCGGGTATTGTCAATCTCCCGCTATGTTTGACTGGGCAAAACCATTCTGCCCCCAGCGATCGGCTTCGGTGGAGCCGTGGTCGGCTACTACTTTGGTATAATGACTGAGGCCTTTAGGACGAGCAACGGGAGGACGGCCGCCTAACGCGTGAGTGCATCACAATTATATCAGCCGACGCTATCTGCTGCTCATACACCGGGAACGAGCTGCGGGATGTCTCGCCCGGCAAAAGGAGCATCGTATGAAGTTTGCCCGTCCCGGCCGCCTTTCCGGCCCCTGCGTGATCCTCGAGCCTCTGCGCCCGCAGCACCGCGAGCCCTTGCGCGCCGCCGCAGCCGAGGACCAGAGCATCTGGACCTACTTCCCGATCAACTTCAATGGCGCGGGCGAGGACTTCGATCCGTGGTTCGACTACACGATGGAGCGCTACGCGAAGGACGAGCATTTCCCCTTCGCCGTGCGACGGCGGGCGGACGACCGGATCATAGGCACCACCCGGTTCTACGACATGGTGCCGGACCACCTGCGCCTCGCCATCGGCTCGACCTGGTATACGCCGGACGCTCAGGGGACCCTGATCAACCCGGAGGTCAGACTGCTGTCGCTGGCCTATGCCTTCACCCGGCTGGGAGTGAATCGCGTCGAGCTGATCACCGATCCCCTCAACCTGAATTCGCGGGCGGCGATGAAGATCCTCGGCGCCGTCGAGGAAGGTGTGATCCGCAACCACATGATCTACAAGGACGGGCGGATCAGGAATTCGGTCCTGTTCAGCATCATCAGGAGTGAGTGGCCCGCCATCCAGCACCGGCTGCTGACGAGGCTGGGATATACACAAGAAATGGTGTTCGTCGATTAGCGTTTCACCCCGAGATTCGGCGAATTTGTCACGCGCCAAACCCTAGGTCTTCTGCCACGATCCGCTCGATGTTGACCGCACCGGCGAGATTGAGCTCCGCGCGCCGGTCGCCGCGCCGACACAGCCCCAGCCCACCGATCGCCCGCTCGAATAGCACGGGCAGGTCGCGAAGGTCAGTAGAAACGTCGATGTTCACGAATTTCTTTAATCGCATGGCGTGCTGATATTGCTCATCACGTTGATCCTTGCGCAGCGGGAAACAGAGGATTTCGGCCCTGCCCTGCAGCGCTTCGACCAGTGTGTTGTAGCCGCCCGACGAGATAACTAGGTCCGCGCTGGCGTTGAGATATGGCATATGCGGGACCTCCTTGTGGAGGCGTAGCCGGTTGTGGGCGATGACTGTCTGGTACCGGTCCTCCCAGGCTAAGCTCGAGCGTGGGCCCATGACGATGTCGAAGGCGACGTTCGGATATTTGCCGGCCAGCTCCAGGCAGCGCTCGATGAGCCGCTCGCCCCATTGCCCGCCCCCCGCAGACGCAACGACCCAGATGTCCTCTTGTGCCAGGCCCCTGCTGGCGCGGGTGCGGGAGATCGCCTCGGGCGGGATATGCTGCGCGACATAGCCTGTGTGGAGCGTCTTCTCGCGAATCTCGGGAGCAATGTTATATTGCCGGGGAAAGTCGAACACCTTCCGGTCCGAAGCCACGAAGATTCTGTCGTAGTGGGTCCTGAGGTAGTCGCGCGCCTTCCCGCCGAGGATCAGCTGGCGAAGGTCCTCCGTCTCGTTGAGCACACCCCGAGTTACGAGGTACTTGTTGCAACGTGCTTCTTCCAAGATCGTCGCAAGCTCCTCTTCAGCGCCCATGGGGAGATGGTCGACGAAGATCGCATCGGGCTGGAAACCTCGGACGATCCCATTGAGGATCTCCATACGCAGGCGAACCGCGTCCCGCTTGTCGACTGCGATGAAGGGCTTGCGGCCCCAGTAGTGGGCCTTGGCCGCGAGCAGGCTGTCCCAACTCGGCAGGTGGATGTACTCGCATTCTTCGGGAATGAACCAATGCGCGGCCGCGCGGTGGCCGGTGACGATCAGACAGGCGAACCGACCCTGCATCTGCCGGGCGATGCAGGCGAGACGCCGCAAGTGGCCCACGCCGGTGCCGCCGTCGAACACGTAGAACAGCGCCCTTTTCTGCAAGGCCTCAGATTTGTCGCTGGTCATCGGGTTGGTCCCAGAAGCGGAGGACGCAGGCCGGCTGGGGACTCCAGACCGGAGGGGCCTCGGCACCTCCGGCGGCTTTCGTGACCGGCTGTACAGCCCTCTTAGGAGTCTAACCACAAAAGCAGGCGGAACCGCAAGGTCCCGATCGACCTGCCGCATCGCGACGGTCGGCTTTGCTCGGTAAACAGCGCTCCCCCCTCATGTCGGAAGACCGACCTTTTGTCGATATGCTTGCATGGGTGCCGAGGCGGCGCTACCATCGGCCGCATCGTGCTGGTCCCATTGGATGATGTCCCTGTGTTGGTTCCCGGAGGCGTCGGGCTCATCGGCGCGCACCTCGTCGTCCACGACCGGCAGGCACGGGGGTTGAGCCATGCCGATTAACGAGCAGGCGTCTGCGGGTATGGTCGGCGAGGAGCCGCATCGCCGACTCTCCCGCCTTCTCGAAGAGGGTACCGCCACGGTGGCGGTGATGGGCCTCGGCTACGTCGGATTGCCGCTGGCGCTCACCGCTGCTGAGCGCGGCTTTCAAGTGCTCGGCTTCGATACCGACGAGAACAAGGTCGAGGCCCTCAACGCTGGTCGCCCCTACCTCCGCCACGTCGCCGCGCAGCGCCTATGCGGGCTGCTTGCGGAACGGCGATTCAGCGCCAGCGCTGACCTCGGTCGTCTCGCCGAGGCCGACCTAATAGCCATTTGCGTGCCCACGCCTCTGACGCCGCAACGCGAGCCCGACCTCCGCTATGTGGCGAGCACCGCCCAGGCCATCAGCGATCGACTATGCCGCGGGCAGCTGGTGGTTCTCGAGTCGACCACTTATCCCGGCACCACTAAGGAGCTGGTACAGCCCATCCTCGAACGCTCCGGTCTCGTCTGTGGCGCTGATTTCTTTCTCGCTTACTCGCCAGAGCGCGAGAACCCGGGCGACCCCACCGGCAGCATCGGCTACACCCCAAGGGTGGTCGGTGCCGACGACGCCAGATCATCTGAGCTCGCTGAGGTCTTCTACAAGCGGGTAGCCCCTTCCGTGGTGCGCCTCTCCACCTCGCGCGCGGCGGAGGCGACCAAGCTGCTCGAGAACATCTTTCGCGGGGTGAATATCGCACTGGTTAACGAGCTCAAGATCATCTACGAACGGATGGGTATCGACATCTGGGAAGTGCTCGACGCCGCGGCCACCAAGCCATTTGGCTTTATGCGCTTCGATCCCGGTCCCGGGTGGGGCGGGCATTGCATCCCCATTGACCCCTTCTACCTCGCCTGGAAGGCCCGCGAGTATGGCCTCACGGCGCAATTTGTCGAACTCGCCGGTGAGGTCAACGCGCGCATGCCAGAGTACGTCGTCGAACGTCTCAGCCGCGCCCTAAATGCGCGCGGCAAGCCGGTAAACGGCGCCCGCATTCTCCTTCTCGGTATGGCATACAAAGACAACGTCGATGATGTGCGAGAGAGCCCGGGGTTCGTTATTCTCGATCTCCTCACCCGCCTCGGAGCCAAAGTCTCCTACCATGACCCTCTGGTTCCCCGCACGCCAAAGATGCGCCACTTCGCGGCTTTCGCCGGGATGGTCAGCGTGACTCTCGAGCGCGCGACCCTGGAGGCCCAAGACGCGGTGATTGTTGTCACTGCTCACACCGATGTCGATTACGACCTGGTCCGCCGTCACTCCGCGCTCATCATCGACACCCGCGGGGTCTATCGCGGCGACACCTCCAATGTTGTACGTGCTTGAGCTGGCGGCTGGAGGCGCCGAACGCTGATGACGACTCTGCCTCGCCGGGTGACCTGTTGCGTTTTCCCATCCACTGCTCTAGGTTCGGATACGGGAGGATGGAGGCAAGGTCGCGGTCCGTCGGGATCGATCTCCGAAGCGGGGGCCCGGACCGGGAATAGTACGCGGCACCAGCAGCACGTGCGGGGCTCCCGCCTCTCGATCCTCCATACTGGATTTGTCGGAATGGCCAGCGATACCTGGATAGTGACCGCATACTTCAATCCCTGCCGCTACTTCACCAAGAAGCACAACTTCGACATGTTCGTGGCGCGGCTGACGTCGATCGGAGCAAGGCTGCTCGTCGTCGAAATGGCGCTCGATGACAGCGAGTTCGAGTTGGGCGACGATCACGAGGTGATCCGGGTGAGGGGAAACGGGGTGATGTGGCAGAAAGAGCGACTGCTCAACGTCGCCATCGCCAACCTGCCCGCCTCCTGCACTAAAGTCGTCTGGCTCGACTGCGACATCTTGTTCGAGGACGACGAGTGGCTGCATAAGACCTCCGACGCGCTCGAGCGTTTCATGGTCGTCCAGCCCTTTAGCAGCTGCGTCCTCCTGCCACGCGGCAACCTTGATTTCCGCGGCCACGGGGAAGAGCAGATCACCGAATCCTTTGCGGCCGCCTTCGCGCGTGACCGGTCGCTTGCGCATGACGCGATTTACCAGGAGCATGGCCGCACCGGCTTCGCTTGGGCGACACGACGCGAGCTGCTCGATGCCGTCAGCCTTTACGACGCTTGCCTGACCGGCAGCGGCGACCATTTGATGGCACATGTCTTCGCCGGGGCGCTGGACTCGCCCTGCATCCCGGCGATGATCGGCTGCGGTCACAAATACGCGGAGCATTTCGCGCGTTGGGCGGCCGAGCTCGATCGCATCGTCAGGGGCCGTCTTGGTCATGTGGAAGGCCGCATCCTCCATCTGTGGCATGGAGAGAGGGTAGACCGCCGTTATCGTCAACGTAACCAGGAGTTTAAGACCTTCGCCTTCGACCCGGACCGCCACATTCGCCGGGGCGAAAATGGTCCGTGGGAGTGGGCCGAAGCTCCGGCGGTGATGAGGGCTTGGGCGAACGAGATGCTCGTCTCGCGCAACGAGGACGGTGACCGCGGCCTGCACGGGCAGGGTGGCTGAGAGCAGCAATGGCCTACCTCCTTCTCCCGCTCAATGGGACTGGCCGAGGGCACCTGACTCGTGCCCTCATCTTCGCGGAGTGGCTCCGGGAGGCGGGGCGGCAGCCGATGATCGCCTTGCAGGGGTCCTCGCGCTATTCGGCCGCGCCCTCGGTCCCCACCACCAATGTCCCGACGCTCCATGGCATGGCGGAGGAGAAGTGCCAGCGCGTCGCCGACGACTTGGCAGGGACCGCGCTGCTGTCCGGGCCCTCAGTAATCATCGAGGACACCCATCCTCGGAGGGTGCGCTGGCCGGAGGGAATCCGGCACGTCATCGTCGTGCGGCCTACGATCATCGACCATATGCGCCTGCTCAACCGGCTGCACGGGGAAAAGGCTGCCAGGCTGCTGATCTGCGACCACCCGGCCTCCCCCACCTGGTTGTATGACGCGGCAGAGACCGCAGAGATCCTGTCTTGGCCGAGTTGGGACTTCCTCGGCCCAATATTCCGTACCGCGACTGCCGAAGGTGTCGACCGTGTACGCGAAAAATACCGGCTGCGGACAGACGAGGAGCTCTTCGTCTTCTCAATGGGTGGCGGCGGAGAGGTGGAGGGCAGCGGCGATCGGCTCGCTTTCATCGAGACGGCCAGCGCCATGGCCGGGCAGCTGCGCAAGCTGGTCTCCAAGCCACGCTTTGTCTTTGTCCGCGGCCCGCTGTTTCCGGCGCAGATCGCGCTGCCCGGAATCTTCGAGGAGGTGCCCGATGAGCCGGACCTGCCCTCGCTATTCGCGCTCGCAAAAGGAGCGGTGGTCAGACCCGGCTACAACGTGACCTGGGAGTGCATCGCCGCGGGCACGCCTTTCATCTCGCTCCGTGGCACCACGTACAGTGAGCCGGTCCAGGCCCGCCTCGATGCGCTGACCGAGCGCGGAATCGAGACCTCGCCGGACCCCAGCCGACTGGTGGACCCAACCGCCCGCGCGCGCTTCTCCGCCGTGTGCGCCGAGGTGCTGGGACGCTTTAGTGGCTCGCCGCGCGAGCTGTTCCTCGCCTACACGGATCTGCCGCGGATGCCAGTGGAGCAGGCCGTACCGGCGCCCTCATCGCCGCGGAGAGGCTTGGCCGCCGGGCAGCTGGACCGTCTGACGCGTGCGATTCGCGAAGCGGGCGCGCCCGTGTCGCTGCGTATTCGACTCGACGACGTGACGCGGCTCGACGGCGAGGTGCGCTGGCTGATGTCCCTGTGCCTTGAGCTTGGGGCGAAGCTCTCGCTCGAGGTCGTGCCCTACCACAATACCGTCACCGGAGTCGAGCTCGATGACCTCGAACCGGACGGCGATGTCGATGTCGGACAGCACGGTTATGCGCACCTCCCGGAGTATTGCGACGGAGTCGAGGTCCGCGGCGAGTTCATCCAATGTCCCGCGGAAGGCAAGGCCAGCGAACAGCTCCGGATCGGCGCGCGGCTGTTGGAGAGCGCCTTTGGCGGGCGGTTCCGCGGGGGCTATTCCGCCCCCTACGACATGCCGCCACCCTGGCTTGCCGCAGCCTGGCGGGCGGTGGGGGGCCGATACTTGTCATGGATCTGGCATCGCCCGGATGGAGACGGGCCGCCTTGCGTCAGGCTAGGGGTCGATCTCTGGGATTGGAAGGTGGGCAAGCCTCACGGGGCGGAGCATCTGGTCGAGCGGATTCTCTCGAACACGGCACGCGACGCCGGCATTGGCCTTGTGTTCCATCCCCAGTGCCTCCGCGACGCAGGGCACAGACAGATGACGACCGACTTGCTGTGCTGCTTGGTGGAGGCGGGCTGCGTACCAGCCCGGATCGACCCGCAACCGGAGCATTAGGCCCCGGCCTGTCATCCCCGACGGAGTAGATATGGCGCATCCCGCCGCGCTTGGGCGATCCCGGGGCAACCGGCGAGTTGCATCGCCACTCGCAATTCCTCCAGCAGGAGGTTTGCCGCGGCGACCACGCCCGGCTCCCCGCCAGCCGCGAGGGCCCACATAACCGGCCGACCGAGGAAGACGCCGTCCGCGCCCAAGGCGAGCGCCTTCAATACGTCCGTTCCCCTGCGGAAGCCACTGTCTACAAACAGGGGGATGCGGCCTGCAACGGCCTCGGCGATCTCCGGCAGGATGCTGATCGTTGAAGCGGTGGTGTCGAGCTGCCTGCCGCCGTGGTTGGAAACCATGATCGCGGACAGTTGCAGCTCTAAGGCGGGGGCCACGTCGAGGGGGCTCATTAGCCCCTTGGCAATAATTGGCAGCGCCGTGACCCCGCGCAACCAAGCGATGTCCCGCCAAGTCAGGGACGGATCGAGCTCGGCGCCGGCAACCGAGTGGATGGGGTTGTTGAAGTCAATCCGGTCGCTGCGCTCGAAATTCGCCGCTGTGACCTCGTCGGGCAAACGGAAGCCAACGCGGATGTTGCGGTCCCTCTTACCGGGCACCGGGCATCCGAGGCTCACCACGATCGCCTTGAAGCCCGCTCGCTCGGCGCGCTCCACCAACTGCCTGGTCAATTGGCGATTTCGGAAGATGTAGGTCTGCATCCAGAGATTGTCGTTGCCGGATCGTTCGGCGACCTCTTCGAGCGCGATACTGGACATGACGCTGACGATCATCGGGATGTCGAGCGTCTTCGCGGCACGCGCGGTCGCAACCTCCCCCTCCGGATGGACCAGCCGGTGAAAAGCCGTTGGGCTGAACCCGATCGGGAAACGGAACGACCAGCCTAGCACGTCCATTGCCAGCTTCGGCTCGGATACGTCCCGCAGGCACAGGGGTAGCACCGCAAGGCTGTCCAAGTCCCGCCGGTTAGCTTGAGATGTGATCTCGTCGCCGGCGCCACTGTCGATGTAGGTGAACACCTCGGACGGGATCGAAGCGCGCGCCAGGGTACGGTAATCCTCGAGCACCACGGGCGTAATGCAGCCACCGCTGGATTCTGACTCGCAGCATTCCATTGTTAGCTCCTCTCGCATGCTTCTCCCCCGGCCAGGCAGTGCTCGATCGAGCCAAGCTTAAGCATAGCGCAGCATACTGCAGAAGTCGAGGATTTCCACCCTAAAAACGCGCTAAGCCGAAGTTCCCGGTAGGCAACGGCGTAAGTGTCTGATTATTCGAGCTGAGGCAGTGCGGGGGAATCGGGTTTCTGGCTACATTGAGTAAGAAACGCCGAGCAGCTCGAAGGCCCGTTGCTGAAGGGGTGTAGGGAGGCTGTACTGGTCGAAGATCGCGCCGCCGGCAGCGCGGGCCACGATGTGGTTCTTGCTCAGCGTGGCGAGATGGTCGAGCAGGCCAGGGAAGCTGTGGACAGGGAGGGTGCCGTCGGAGGTGGTGCGCGTCCGGGCCTTGGCCTCGGCCGCGACCGAGCGCTGGGCGGGCGCGACGACCGACGAACGGCGCGCCTTGCCGGCTGCGGGTTGCTCGTCATCGAACAGCAGCGGCGCGAGCCGGCGCCGCATGTGCCACTCGACGTAGTAGGCCAGCATGCAGAGGAAGACATGGGCCCGCACCCGCGACGCGAGGCGGTGGTAGATGGGCCTGACTCGGAGGTCGACGGTCTTGAGGCTACGGAAGGCGCGTTCGACAGCGGCGAGGCTCTTGTACGCCTCGACGGTCTGCTCGGTGGAGAGCAGCTCGGCGGGCACCGGGGTGCGGAGCACGTAGAGGCCGTCGAGGGCCGCCTCCTGGGCAATCGCCTGGTGACAGCGCTCGTAACGGAAGCCGTCGTCGCGCAGGTCGAGCCGGAAGTGTTTGGCGACTTTGAAGCGGCCGAGCACGGCACCGACGCGCAGGCCGATGCGATCCTTGCCGCGCAGTGGATTGCGGGGACGCTGGGTGGCCTTGACGATCTTGTCGAGCTCGCGTTCGGTGGCTTTGAGGAGGTCCTCTCGTTTGCGGCCGCGTTCTGCGGCGAGGAGGGGATTCTTACAGACGATCAGGCGCTCGCCCGGGTAGCGAGGATCGGTGATCTCGGCCAAGTTGCGTTGATCGAAGAGGGAAAGCTGCAAGGAGCCTTCCGCCACCAGTCGGGCAATGGCCGGAGCCCTCAGCGCGGTGATCCACCACAACTCCTTCGGTCGCAGGTCCTCGCGCAACCGAGCTTCGGTGATCAGCCCGCGGTCGCCGACCACCACGATGCGCCGCAATCCGAACTGGTGGCGGAGCTTGTCGACTTGGGCAGCCAATGTGGTGGGATCCCCGGTATCGCCGGCGAAGACTTCCACGGCCACCGGACAGCCCTGCGCGTCGGTGAGCAGTCCGAAGACGACCTGCAGGCATTCATGGCGGCCATCGCGGGAGTGACCAAGCCGGGCCAAGGGGCAAGAGCGTCCCTCGAAGTAGGTCGAGGTGACGTCGTAGAGCACCAAGCAGCCCTCCTGGAGATGGCGTCGGGCGAGCGCCGCTTGCACCGCCGCCTGTCGCTCGAGCAGCCAGTCCAGAGCCTGGTAGAGCTCCTCCTCGTCGGTCGTCCCGAGATTGAGGATCTCGGCGAGCGAGCTGGTCGGCGCATCGAGCCCGCGGGACGTGGCGAGCTTCGAGCAGGGGCGGACCAGGCGCGCGATGATCATCGCCACGACCAGTTCTCGGTGGCGGCTGGGCGAGGTCGCAAGCAGGCGGTCGAGACCGAGCAGGCGCAGCACGCCGAGCCCTGCGGCGACGTGGCCATGGGGCAGGGAGCGCTGGATCTCAAACGCTTCCGCGGCGGGGACGATGGTCTCGCCGCGCAGCGCACGACGGATCAGCTCGACGACCTGCGGCGGGAGGTGCGAAAGATTCCCGAGCGTCTGATGCTTGACCTTGCCGCCCTCGCGATAGGTGCGGCGCAGGAGGTGGGTCTGGTAGGTCTTGCCCTTGTAAGAGCGAGAGGTAGTGGCTACGTGAACGGCTTCGCCTCGTCGCGCCATAGCATGATTATAGCGCCTAATGGCAGGAAATCAAGTCTAATCTTGATTTTTTAGTGGCTACAACTTAGATACACAAACAAAGCCTAAGCCTCAATTTCTCATAGACTTACCTCAAAACTGCCCTGGGAACTTCGGGCTAAGCGAGAAGGCCCGACGTACTGTTGGCGGCGCCGCAAAGCGGCGGCAGGCTGGCGGTTATGAGCAGCTGACCGCCATTTGACCTGGCGACGAATCCGCCAGGTGGGAGTGCATCATCCCGCCGGCAAGGGTGGGTGGCCGCGGTGGGCCGGCGGCGGGTGGGTGGCGTTGCCGATCTCCAGATCGAGAAGCAGGAGTCATCCCGCGCGGAGCGCGGCGGGCAGAGGGCGTGCGCGTGGGCAGCACGGACAACAGCCCGGAGTCGACCCGGGATGACTCTTCCGCCAGCTTCGGCTACAGAGTGGTGTTCGCTGCCGCCAGGAAACGGCAAGACCCAGGGGGGTGAAGACTTTAGCCGGTCGATCCCCCCTGGGTCCCCGAACACGGCGTCACCACCGCGTTCTGTCCGCAGTATCGCCGCGATGCTGATCGCCGTCTAGTCCCTGGGCAGCCGGGGCTTACGCGCGTCCGGACTACCGGCTGTTCCTCTGTGTCCGATGTCACGCTCAGGTTGCGGTCTGCTCGGTCTGTGACCGCGGGCAATGCTACTGCGGTCATGGCTGTGCGGAGCAGGCGCGCCGGGAGCAGGTGCGTGCGGCGGGCCGACGCAATCAGCAGAGCCGGCAAGGTCGTTTCCGACACGCCGCCCGCCAAGCGCGGTATCGGGAGCGGCGGCGGCGCTTGCAGGTCCAAAAGGGTTCCTCGCAGAAAACAACGAACCAAAGAAGAGTGGCCAGAGCTAATTGCCTCCTCGAGAGCTCTAAGAATATTGCGTTCGCCGGAAGTACTTGCCACTCTCTCTGAGGAGCGCCGAGCTGCGATAAAAACACTCATTGAAAGATATGAACGCGGGCCCCATTGACGAAATTATGCTGGGCACGATGATCAGTGACTGGGCTGTGACGCCGGCCGCTCTCGCAAGCATGTACTGGCGCTTTCTTCTCACAGAAGGGGACTACCTCTACTTGACCTGCGACGATCCTGTCTTCACGTTCGGCACTCTCGGCCTTCACAAGTTTGGGTCTGAGCTGAGCTTTCCAATCACCAGCAGAATTTCTCTGGTCGCCTCTTGGCAACGCGGCGACGAGGGTTACATTCCCGCTCACTCCAGCTTCGTCAAGCAGCTCAACTGTCGAACCGCCTCCACCGGTAGCGTCCGCCTGAACGAACTGTGGCCCCTGCCAAGCGCCGGCACCGGGCACGCGCGCGGCGGTGAGATGGGTGGCGGCGCCGGGGCTCGAGCTCACCGGCGCCGCCGCCGCGGCCAAGTGCCCCGACCGGCTGCGGCGCATCGTCGTCTGGGATGCCGAGCAGCAGCGCCAGAT
>Ga0209118_1000711_pt1 | contig 17042 bp, 14 predicted proteins | sample BlaSpr_A8_Ref_M1_FD_187988 | JGI IMG/M metagenome (GOLD analysis project Ga0209118, IMG submission 187988) | Forest soil microbial communities from Thunder Bay, Ontario, Canada - Black Spruce, Ontario site 2_A8_Ref_M1 (SPAdes) (version 2) | ecosystem: Environmental > Terrestrial > Soil > Boreal...
CCTGCTGGTCCACGAGGAAGGCGAGCGGCAGCCCCCGACGCGCCTCACGCTGCTGTGCAAGTCGCCGCGCGGCTACCGCAACCTGGCGCGGCTGGTCAGCCGTGCGTACCTCGAGGGGCAGGAGCGCGGCACGCCGCGCATCGAGCGCGGCTGGCTGTCGGCCACTCATCTCGAGGGCCTGATCGGCCTGTCCTGCGCAACCGAGGGCGACATCGGCCGCGCGCTGATTCATGCCCGCGAGCCCGACGCCGAGCGTGCACTCGATGCGTGGCTCACGTTGTTTCCCGGACGCTTCTACCTCGAGCTGCAGCGCCTCGGCCGGCCTTTCGAGGAGGCCTACATTGCCGGCGCGATCGCGCTCGCCGGCCGCCGCGGCGCCCCGGTGGTGGCGACCAACGACGTGCGGTTCCTCAAACCCGAGCAGTTCGAATCGCACGAGGCGCGCGTCTGCATTCACGACGGCACGCTGCTCGCGGACTCCGGTCGCGTGCGCCGCTACTCGCGCCAGCAGTACCTGCGCACGCCGCAGGAGATGGCGGCGCTGTTCGCCGATGTGCCGGAGGCGCTGGCCAACTCCGTGGAGATCGCGCGCCGTTGCAGTCTGACGCTGACACTCGGGGAGGTGCGCCTGCCGCAATATCCGCTGCCCGCGGGCGTGAGCACCGAGGAATTCCTGCGCGCTGAAGCCGCGCGCGGACTCGCCGCACGCTTCACGGCGGCGGTGAGCGCGCCGCCGGCTCACAGCGAGCGCCTGGAGCGCGAGCTGGAAGTCATCTGCCAGATGGGCTTCGCGGGCTACTTTCTCATCGTCGCCGATTTCATCCGCTGGGCGCGCGAGCACGGCGTGCCGGTCGGTCCGGGCCGCGGCTCGGGGGCGGGCTCGCTCGTGGCCTACAGCCTGAAGATTACCGACCTCGATCCGCTCAAGTACGACCTGCTGTTCGAGCGCTTCCTGAATCCCGAGCGCGTCTCGATGCCCGATTTCGACATCGACTTCTGCATGGACGGCCGCGACCGGGTGATCGATTACGTCGCGGAAAAGTACGGGCGCGAGCGCGTGTCGCAGATCATCACCTACGGCACCATGGCGGCGAAGGCCGTAGTGCGCGACGTCGGCCGCGTGCTCGGCATGGCCTACGGCTACGTCGATCGCATCGCCAAGCTCATTCCCTTCGAGCTCGGCATCACGCTCGATGGCGCGCTGGAGAAGGAGCCGGAGCTCAAGCGCCTGTACCAGAGCGAGGACGAGGTCAGAAACCTCATCGAGCTGGCGCGCTCGCTCGAAGGCCTGACCCGCAACGCCGGCATGCACGCCGGGGGTGTCGTGATCGCCCCCTCGGTGCTGACCGACTTCGCGCCGCTGTACCGCGATGCGTCCGGCGGCAGCGTCGTCACCCAGTTCGACAAGGACGATGTCGAGGCGGCGGGGCTGGTGAAGTTCGACTTCCTGGGACTGCGCACGCTCACCATCATCGAGCGCGCCGCGGCGCTCATCAACGGCGCGCGGCCGGCGCAGGCGCCAGCGCTCACGGTGAGCACGCTGCCCATGGATGACGCGCCGACCTACACGTTGCTCAAGTCCTGCCGCACCACTGCCGTTTTCCAGCTCGAGTCGCGTGGCATGAAGGATCTCATCCGCCGCCTGCAACCGGATTGCTTCGAGGACATCGTGGCGCTGGTGGCGCTGTTCCGGCCCGGTCCGCTGCAGTCCGGCATGGTGGATGATTTCATCAACCGCAAGCACGGCAGGAGCGACGGCGCGATCGATTACCTGCATCCGAGCCTCGAGCCGATCCTCAAGCCCACCTACGGGGTGATCCTTTACCAGGAGCAGGTGATGCAGATCGCGCAGGTGCTGGCGGGCTATACGCTCGGCGGCGCCGACCTGCTGCGGCGCGCGATGGGCAAGAAGAGCCCCGAAGAGATGGCGCAGCAGCGCTCGGTGTTTGTCAGCGGTGCGGTGGCGCGCGGGGTGCGTGAGCCGCTTGCGGTACACATTTTCGACCTGATGGAGAAGTTCGCCGGCTATGGTTTCAACAAGTCGCATTCGGCCGCCTACGCGCTGCTCGCCTACCAGACGGCGTACCTGAAGGCGCACTACCCGGCGGCTTTTATGGCGGCGGTGCTGTCGGCCGACATGGATCACACCGACAAGGTGGTGACGCTCATCAAGGAATGCACCGATCTGGGCCTGACGGTGCTGCCGCCGGATGTCAACGCCTCGCGCTACGAGTTCGCCGCCTGCGGCGAGCGCAGCATCCGTTATGGGCTGGGCGCGGTGCGCGGCGTGGGCCAGGGAGCGGCCGAGGCGCTGATCGCGGAGCGCACCGCGCGCGGCGCGTACTCGGGACTGGAGGACTTATGCCGCCGCCTCGACCTGCAGAAGGTCAACCGGCGCGTGCTCGAAGCGCTGTTGCGCGCCGGCAGCCTGGATGGCCTGGGCGCCAACCGCGCGACGCTCATGGCGCGCCTGTCCGGGGCCATGCATCTCGGCGACCAGAACACCCGCGCCCACGCCGCCGGGCAGAACGATCTGTTCGGGCTCGCGAGCGAGGAGCGCGCCAGCGCCGCACAGGTCGGCGCGGGTGCGACGTTGCCGGAGTGGAGCGAGGCGGTGCGCCTGGCGGGGGAGCGCGAAACACTCGGCCTGTATCTCACCGGTCATCCGCTCGCGCGCTTCGAGTCGAGTCTGGCGCGCTTCGTGTCCCACCGCATCGGCGACCTGGTCAGTGACCGGCCGGTAGCCGGGCTCGACAGCGCGCGCTTCGGCGCCGGCAAGCCGGTTACCGTGGCGGGGCTCATCGATGAGGTGAAGAAACGCGGGCCGCGCGTGATCCTGACACTCGATGACCGCACCGGGCGCATCGAGGCCATGCTGTTCGAGGAGACCTATCAGAAGCACCGCGATCTGATCGCCAAGGACGCGCTGGTGTTGGTCGAGGGGCTGTTGCGCTTCGACGAGTTCAGCGACGCCTGGCGGCTGTCTGCGCGGCGCATCAGCGAGCTCGACAAAGTGCTTGAGCAGGAAGCGCGGCGCCTGGTGATCCGCTGCACGCACGCCGACGCTGCCGCCGTGTGCGAGCGCCTGGCCGCGATCCTCAGCCCGTGGCGTCCGGGTCCGTGCCCGATCACCATCGAATACGCAGGCCCTGATGCCTGCGGTGCGCTCACGCTCGGTGGCGAGTGGACGGTGCGCGCCAGCCGCGAGCTGCTCGAGCAGCTCGAAGGCCTGCTCGGGCGCGGCGCGCTGCAGGTCGTGTACGGGGCGCCGGCGGCGAGCCCGGGCCCGTCATTCTCCGCCGACGGCCGCTGAGTTAGGATACCGCATGGCCGTTGCGTTCCTCGACTTCGAACAACCGATCGCCGAGCTCGAAGCGAAGATCGAAGAGCTCAGGCACGTGACTTCGGAAACCGAAGTCAACATTCAGGACGAGATCGGCCGGCTGCAGGCGAAGAGCCGGCAGCTCACGATGAGCATCTTCGCCAATCTCACGCCCTGGCAGATCACGCAGCTGGCGCGCCACCCGCACCGCCCCTACACGCTCGACTACGTCAACGCCATCAGCCGCGAGTTCAACGAACTGCACGGTGACCGCATGTACGCGGACGACGGGGCGATCGTCGGCGGGTTGGCGCGCATCGACGAGCGCGCGCTCATGATCATCGGCCATCAGAAGGGCCGCGACACCAAGGAGCGCGTGCGCCGCAACTACGGCATGCCGAAGCCCGAGGGCTATCGCAAGGCGCTGCGGCTGATGCGTCTCGCCGAGCGCTTCGGGCTGCCGCTGGTGACGCTCATCGATACCCAGGGCGCCTATCCGGGCGTCGGCGCCGAAGAGCGTGGCCAGAGCGAAGCCATCGCCCGCAACCTCTTCGAGATGTCGGTGCTGCGGATTCCGATCGTGACCGTCGTGACCGGCGAGGGCGGATCAGGCGGCGCGCTCGGCATCGGCGTGTGCGATCGCCTGATGATGCTCCAGTACAGCACCTACTCGGTCATCTCGCCCGAAGGGTGCGCCTCCATCCTGTGGAAGAGCCAGGACAAGAAGGAAGTGGCCGCCGAATCGCTGAATCTCACCGCCGACCGGCTGCTGAAGCTCGGGCTGGTGGATGAGGTCATCGAGGAGCCCCTGGGGGGCGCGCATCGCGATGCCGCGGCTACCGCCGCGAGTCTCAAGGCCGCGCTGATCCGTCATCTGGACGAGCTCGACGCGGTGCCGCGGGATCAGCTGCGCGCCACGCGCGCTGCCAAGATCGCCGGCTTCGGCGTGTTTGCCGAAACCGCGGCGTAGAGGCCGTGTCACGCGCGCGGCTCCACGGGACCCTCGGGTTTGGCCCGCGCTCCCTCAGCCGGAGCCTGGCACAGCTTCTGCCCGGCTTTCCCGACCTCGCCGTGTGCGTCGCTTTCAGCGGCGGGGCGGACTCCACCGCTCTGCTTGCCGCGCTGGCGCAGCTCAAGCGCCCGCCGCTGCGGCTGCGCGCCCTGCACGTCGATCACCGGCTGCACCCGCACTCCTCAAGCTGGGCTGCGCACTGCCGGCGGGCGGCGCGCATCCTCGGCGTGCCGCTGCGAGTGCGGACCGCGAACGTCACACGCGCGCGCGGCGAGTCGCTCGAAGCCGCCGCGCGCGCCGCGCGCTACGGGCTGCTCGCCACGGCGCTCGCGCCGGACGAAGCGCTGCTGACGGCGCACCACCAGGACGATCAGCTCGAGACCGTGCTGCTGCAGCTGCTGCGCGGCGCGGGTGTCGCCGGCATCGCGGCCATGCCGGCGCTGGCGGCGTTTGCGCGCGGCCGCCTGGTGCGCCCGCTGCTACCCTGGTCGCGCGCCGAACTCAGCGCCTGGGTGCGCTCGCAGGGCCTTGAGTGGATCGAGGACCCGGGCAACTCCGAGCTGCGTCTGGATCGCAACTACCTGCGCGCGCGTGTACTGCCGTTGATCCGGGAGCGTTGGCCCGCGGCCGCGGCCACCGTCACGCGCGCCGCGCGCCATGCCGCGGAAGCGCAGCGGCTGCTCGATGCCGTGGGTGCCGCCGATGCCGCGCGCGCGAGCTTTGGTGCGATGCTGTCGGCGCAGCGGCTGCGCACACTGCCGCCCGAGCGCCGCCGCAATGCGCTGCGGTTCTGGATCACGGCCGCGGGACACCTCGCGCCGCCCGCCAGCCGGCTCGAGGAAATTGCCGGTCCGCTGCTGCAGGCGCGCGCCGATGCGCAGCCCTACGTGAGATGGGAGGGCGCGCTGCTGCAGCGCCAGGCGGACCTGCTGTCGCTGCGCGCCGCCCCCGTGACCACCGGTCGCCTCGAGGAAGTCAGCTGGCCGTGGCGCAGGCGCAGGACCTGCGCGCTGCCCGGCTCCGGCGGCAAGCTCACGCTGAAGCGCGACGCGCGCGGACCGCTGGATCTGGACGCGCTCCCCGCCACGCTGACCATCCGCGCTCGCCGCGGCGGGGAGCGGCTGCGTCCGGTGCGCGCCGGGCCGCGTCGCGCGCTCAAGAGCCTGCTGCAGGAAGCGCGTGTGCCGGTGGCGGAGCGCGCACGACTGCCGCTGATTTTCGCCGCCGAGACGCTGATCGCGGTCGCGGGCCTGTGGCTCGATGAGTCGGTGCAGGCGAGCGCTGCGAGCCGGCGGCGCGCACGCCTGATCTGGAGCGCGGCTTAGCTGATCGAACCCGCCCCACATCAGGGCGGGCAGATGTGCTAACCTGCTCGCCCGTCGTGGTTCCGCCGATTTTGTGGCGGCGACCTCGTGCGACGGGAACTCCCTGACCTACATATGACGCGTTTTGTATTCGTCACCGGTGGCGTCGTGTCCTCGTTGGGCAAGGGCATCGCGTCCGCCTCGCTGGGGGCGATTCTCGAGGCCCGCGGCCTCAAGGTCGCGATGGTCAAGCTCGATCCGTACATCAACGTCGACCCGGGCACCATGAGCCCGTTTCAGCACGGCGAGGTGTTCGTCACCCAGGACGGCACCGAGACCGATCTCGACCTCGGCCATTACGAGCGCTTCGTGCGCACCACGACCGGGCGCAACAGCAATTTCACCACCGGGCGCATCTACGAGCGCGTCATCGCCAAGGAGCGCCGCGGCGATTACCTCGGCGCCACGGTGCAGGTCATCCCGCACATCACCGACGAGATCAAGCGCAGCATCAAGCTGGGCGCCGACGGCTCGGATGTCTGCATGGTCGAGATCGGCGGCACCGTCGGTGACATCGAGTCGCTGCCGTTCCTCGAGGCCATCCGCCAGCTCGGTGTCGAGCTCGGCCGCAACAACTGCGCGTTCATGCACCTGACGCTGGTGCCGATAGTGGGGGGCTCGGGTGAGATCAAGACCAAGCCGACGCAGCACTCGGTGAAGGAGCTGCGCGGCATCGGCATCCAGCCGGACGTGCTGCTGTGCCGCTGCAAGCATCCACTGCCCGAGGAGCAGCGGCGCAAGATTGCCCTGTTCACCAATGTCGAAGAGCGGGCGGTGATTTCCGCGGTCGACGCGGACGACATCTACAGGATCCCGATCCTGCTGCACGAGCAGGCGCTCGATGACATCGTCGTCGACAAGCTGCGCCTGGAGGTGCCGCCCACCGATCTGGCCGAGTGGCGCCAGGTGGTGAGCGCCAGGTCCAATCCCGACGGCCAGGTGGACATCGCCATGGTCGGCAAGTACGTGCAGATCCGCGATTCCTATCTGTCGCTGCACGAGGCGCTGATGCACGGCGGGTTGAAGAGCCGCACGCGCGTCAATATCCACTACGTCGAATCCACCGATATCGAGCAGCGCGGCACCCACGTGCTCAAGGGCGTGGACGCGATCCTCGTGCCCGGGGGTTTCGGCGAGCGCGGCATCGAGGGCAAGATCCAGGCGGTGCGCTACGCGCGTGAGCAGGGCGTGCCGTACCTGGGGATCTGCCTCGGCATGCAGGTGGCGATCGTGGAATTCGGCCGTCACGTGCTGGGGCTTGCGGATGCCAACAGTACCGAGTTCAACCGTGCCGGCCCGCACCCGGTGATCGCGCTCATCTCGGAGTGGCAGGACCAGATGCACGGCGCGCAAACCCGCGACGAGGCCTGCGCCAAGGGCGGCACCATGCGCCTGGGAGCCCAGGAGGTGCTGCTCGGGGCCGGCACGCGGGCGCGCGAGATCTTCGGGCGCGACGCCATCATGGAGCGCCATCGGCACCGCTACGAATTCAACAACAACTACCTCGACCGCTACCGGCAGTCGGGCATGCGTTTCTCGGGGTTCTCGCGCGACGGGCTGGTGGAGGTGATCGAGCTGCCCAACCATCCGTGGTTCATGGCGACGCAGTTCCACCCGGAGTTCACCTCCACCCCACGCGACGGGCACCCGTTGTTCACCGGTTTCGTCCGGGCGGCGCGCGCGCAGCGCGCGTCGCAGCTGCCGCAGGCGGCGGGCGCGTGAGCCCGTGCAGCTGACGGGACATGAGGTCGGAGCGGGGCGGCCACTGTTCCTGATCGCCGGTCCCTGCGTCATCGAGGGCGCAGCCCTCACCCAGGAGATCGCCGGCCGGCTGAAGGAGATCACCACCCGGCTCGGCATCCCCTTTATCTTCAAGGCCTCCTACGACAAGGCCAACCGCTCTTCCCGCGCCAGCTTCCGCGGCCTCGGGCTCGAGGCGGGCCTGAAGGTTCTCGACGACGTGCGCCGCGTGATCGGCGTGCCGGTGCTGACCGATGTGCATGAGGACACCCCGCTTGCGGAGGTGGCCGCGGTCGTGGACGTGCTGCAGACCCCGGCGTTCCTGTGCCGCCAGACGAACTTCATCATCAACGCCGCCTCCCAGGGCAAGCCCGTCAACATCAAGAAAGGACAGTTCCTCTCGCCGTGGGAGATGCAGAACGTCGTCGACAAGGCGCGCTCCACCGGCAACGAGGCGATCCTGGTGTGCGAGCGTGGCTTTTCGTTCGGCTACAACAACCTGGTGTCCGACATGCGCTCGCTGTCGATCCTGCGCGCGACCGGCTGCCCGGTGGTGTTCGACGCCACCCACTCGGTGCAGCTGCCGGGCGGCCAGGGCTCGGTCTCTGGCGGCCAGCGCGAGTTCATTCCGGTGCTGGCGCGTGCGGCGGTCGCCGCAGGGGTGGCGGGGCTGTTCATGGAGACGCACCCGACCCCGGAGAAGGCGCTGTCGGATGGTCCGAACGCCTGGCCGCTGCAGCGCATGGAGCCGCTCCTCAGCACGCTGTGCGAGCTCGACCGGGCGGTGAAGAAAGTGCCCTTCGAGGAATCCCTGCTGTGAGGAAGTGAAGCCGATGAGCCGAATCACCGATATCCGCGGGCGCGAGATCATCGACTCCCGCGGCAACCCCACCGTCGAAGCCGACGTGATCCTGGACACGGGCGTGCTCGGCAGGGCGGCGGTGCCGTCCGGCGCCTCCACTGGCACGCGCGAGGCGGTGGAGCTGCGCGACGGGGACCCGCGGCGCTACGCGGGCAAGGGCGTGCTCAAGGCGGTGGAGCACGTGAACAAGCAGCTGAAGGCGGCGCTCGTGGGCCAGGATCCGCGCGACCAGGCCGGGATCGACGCGCGCATGATCGAGCTCGATGGCACGGAGAACAAGAGCCGACTCGGCGCCAACGCCATTCTGGGCGTGTCGCTCGCCAACGCGCACGCGGCGGCGAACGATGCGCGCCTGCCGCTGTACCGCTATCTCGGGCAGCTGATCGGCGGCGCCCGCGAGCCGGTCATGCCGGTGCCGATGATGAACATCGTCAACGGCGGCGCGCACGCCAACAACAGCCTCGACATCCAGGAGTTCATGATCCTGCCGGTCGGCGCGCCCAGCTTTCGCGAGGCGCTGCGCTACGGCGCAGAAGTGTTCCACACCCTCAAGAGGCTGCTCGCCGAACGGGGACTCTCGACCACCGTGGGGGATGAGGGCGGCTTTGCGCCGAATCTCGAGTCGAACGAGGCGGCGCTCAAGCTCGTCCTGCAGGCCATCGAGAAGGCAGGCTATCGGCCGGGGACGGATATGTACCTGGGGCTCGACGTGGCGAGCTCCGAGTTCTTCAAGAACGGCAGCTATGAGCTCGAGTCCGAGCAGCGGCGCTTTTCAGCCGCCGAATTCACCCGCTACCTGGCGGACCTCGCGGACCGGTACCCGATCATCACCATCGAGGACGGCATGAGCGAGTCCGACTGGGACGGCTGGTCGCAGCTGACACGCGCGCTGGGGCAGAAGATCCAGCTGGTAGGCGATGATGTGTTCGTGACCAACACCAGGATCCTGAAGGAAGCGATCGAGCGGCACATCGCCAACGCCATTCTCATCAAGCCGAATCAGATCGGCACGCTCACCGAAACGCTCGCAGCCATCGACATGGCCGACAAGGCGCGCTACGCCTCGGTGGTCTCGCATCGTTCCGGGGAGACCGAGGACAGCACCATCGCCGACATCGCGGTCGCGTCCGCTGCCTCGCAGATCAAGACCGGCTCGCTGTCACGCTCGGATCGCATCGCCAAGTACAACCAGCTGCTGCGCATCGAAGCGGAGCTCGGCCAGGTGCGTTACGCGGGCCGGCAGGCGTTTCCGGTCAGGATCTGAGCCAGCCGACGACTTTCGCTGCAGCTCTATGGCCCGTCGGCTATCACTTAAGTGGACACTTGAGTGTTGCGCCGAGCGTCTACAATCGGCTCGATCGACGCGACCAGGGCTCTAGACGGCAGCGGCGCGCGCCGCCGCGTGTGGCTCGCCTCGCTCGTGCTGTGCGCGCTTCACGGCGTCCGCCCGCACGGCGCGTTTCATCGCCGAGGGCGGGGCGCCGAACAGCCGCAGGAACGCGCGCCGCATGCGCTCCGGATCGTGGAAGCCACAGTGCTCCGCGACCTCCTGCACGGAGCGCGCGCCGCTCTCCAGCATCGCGCGCGCGGCATCCGCGCGCAGCCGTTCCACCGCCTTGGCCGGGGTGATCCCGGTCTCCTCGCGAAAGGCGCGCGCGAAATGCCGCGGACTCATGCAGGCGCGCGCCGCGAGGCGCTCGACCGTCAGCGGCGCCGCGAGGTGCGTGCGCAGGTGGTCGAACAGCGCCGCGAAGCGTCCCTGCGAGCTCTCCATCTCCAGCAGCGCGGAGAACTGCGACTGGCCGCCCGGGCGGCGGTGATAGACCACCAGGTGTTGCGCGGTGCGTCGCGCGACACCCTCGCCCAGGTCCTCGCCGATCAGGGCGAGCGACAGATCGATGCCGGCGGTGATGCCTGCCGAGGTCCACAAGTGACCTTCGTGCACGAAGATGCGGTCCGGGTCGAGGCGCACGCGCGGGAAGTGCTGCCGGAACTCCTCGGTACAGCTCCAGTGCGTGGTCGCCGTGCGTCCATCGAGGAGTCCCGCGCCGGCCAGCAGGAAGGAGCCCGAGCACACGCTCGTGACACGGCGCGCCCGCAGGGCGCAGGACTGGATGAATTGCCGGGTCTTGCGACAGGCGAGCGCGCTGCGCGTGCCCTCACCGCCGGCGACGATGAGCGTGTCGATCGACCCGGCGGGCCCTAAGGCGCTCGCCTGCAGTATCGCGCCCGAGGAGCTCGCCACCGCTCCGGACACTGCGGCGATCACCCGCAGCTCGTAGGTTCCCGGGCGAATCCGGCCGGCGATCTCGAACGCGGAGATCGGGCCTGCGGCGTCCAGCAGCTGGAAGCGGGGGAAGATCAGGAAGGCAACGCGGCGCGGCATCCAGCTTTCTCCGGCACCGCCGGCAGGGTGGCGGTAAAGGAGGCAAAAACGTCATTTCGGACATCAGGGTACCTGAGGATGATGCGGCCTGACAGTCCCCCTCACGACAAGCCAGGAGCACACATGGCCGGGGAGATTCCCATCGTGTTCGCACTCTATCCGCGCGTCACCCAGCTGGATTTCACCGGTCCCCTGGAGGTCCTTGCGCGACTGCCGGGGGCCGCGATCGTTCTGGCGGCCGTGCGTGGCGGTGAGCTCGCGGTGGACAGCGGTATCACCTTCGCCAACGTGCGGCCGCTGGCCGAGGTGCAGGAGTGCGCGCTGCTGTGCGTCCCGGGCGGTTTCGGCACGGCCGCCGCCATGGAGGATCCGCTGTACCTGGAGGCGCTGCGCCGCCTCGGGTCACGGGCGCGCTACATCACTTCCGTGTGCACCGGATCGCTGCTGCTCGGCGCCGCCGGCCTGCTGCGCGGTAAGCGGGCGGCTTGTCACTGGGCGTTTCGCGAGCTGCTGCCGCTGTTCGGCGCCGTCGCGGATTCGAGGCGCGTAGTGCGCGACGGTAACCTCTTCACGGGCGGCGGAGTGACCGCAGGAATCGACATGGCGCTGACGGTCGTGGCCGAGATTGCGGGCCGGGACCTGGCCGAAGCGGTGCAGCTGGCGATCGAGTACGCACCCGATCCGCCGTTCGACTCGGGCCGCCCGGAGGCCGCGCGGGCGCAGATCGTGGCCGCGGTGCGCGGTCGTTTCGACGCCGTGTGGCCCGAACGGCTCGCCAGCGCGCAACGCGCGAGCGCTGCGCTGCCCCACGCGGTCTGATACGCTGTCGGGCCCATGAAGTGGCTCGCCGCTACGCTCGCTATCGCCGTTCTCCTGCTGCAATACCGGGTGTGGTTTTCCGAGGACGGCGTTCGCGAGGTCGAGCGTCTGAAGCGCGCGGTTGCGACGCAGCGGGCCGACAACGAACAGCTCGGCGAACGCAACCGGCAACTCGCGGCCGAGGTGCGTGACCTCAAGACCGGCATGGATGCGCTCGAAGAACGCGCCCGCAGCGATCTGGGCATGATCGCCCGCAATGAGACCTTCTACCAGGTGGTTCCCGCCCGACCTGCCGACACGAATCACTCCCCGACCCGCACTGCAGCGGTTCACTGAAGTCCGAAGGGTCGTATCCTGCCGATGCGTTACTGGCTCGTCATGCCGGCCGCGGGCTCAGGTAGCCGCTTCGGCACGGATGGACCGAAGCAATACGCGCCGCTCGAAGGACGCACCGTGATCGAATGGGCGCTCGCGCCATTTCTCGCCGATCCGCGCTGTGCGCATATGGTCGTGGCGCTGGCGCGGGACGATGCGGGTTGGGTGCAGGTGGCCGCGCGCCTGCAGGCCGCGGGCATGAGCACCCTCACCGCGGTCGGCGGCGGTGCGCAGCGCAGCCAGTCGGTGCGCCTTGCGCTCGCGGCGCTCGACGGGCGGCCCGGGCCCGATGACTGGGTGCTGGTGCATGACGCCGCGCGGCCGTGCCTCGATGCGCACGACCTCGAGCGCCTGCTCGGGCGGCTCGGCACGCACCCGGTCGGAGGGCTGCTCGCGATTCCAGTGGTGGATACTCTGAAGCGCGCCCAGGGCGGCGAGACGGTGGACCGGTCCGGTCTGTGGCGGGCGCTGACCCCGCAGATGTTCCGCTACGGGCGATTGTGCGCGGCGCTCGATCAGGCGCACGCGGCCGGGCGCTTTCCCAGCGACGAAGCGCAGGCGCTCGAATGGACGGGCGAGCAGCCGGCGCTTATCGAAGGGGCGGCGACGAATCTCAAGATCACCACCGGTGAGGATCTGGTGCTGGCCGCGGCGGTGCTGGCGGCGCGGCGCAGCCAGGCGGGCGGGGGCAGCTCGTGAGAATCGGCTCCGGAATCGATGTGCATGCCTTCGGGCCCGGTGATTTCATCATGCTCGGCGGAGTGCACATCCCGCACTCGCACGGCGTGGTGGCGCATTCGGACGGGGACGTCGTGCTGCACGCGCTGTGCGATGCGCTGCTGGGCGCTGCGGGCCTGGGCGACATCGGGCATCATTTCAGTGACTCCGACCCGCAATGGAGGGGCGCCGACAGCGCTCGCTTCGTCACGAGCGTGCTCGCGCTGTTGCGCGCACGGCGCCTCGCCGTGGCCAACGTGGACCTCACGGTGCTTGCGCAGGCGCCGAAGATCGCCCCACATCGCGAGGCCATGCGACGGCAGATCGCGCAGCTGCTGGAAGTCGGCGTGGAGCGCGTCAACATCAAGGCGACCACCACCGAGGGCCTGGGGTTCCTCGGACGCGCGGAGGGCATCGCCGCGCAGGCCGTCGTGCTGCTGAGCGGCGACTAGGCGTGCAGGGCCGCGAACTCACCGCGCGCGAGGCCGCGCTCACCCCGCCGCGCGCACACGGCGCGCCGCTGGCGGTGGCCTTGCTGCGCGCCACGCCTGAGGACTTCGTGGTCGAGGAGGATCTGGGCTTTGCGCCCGCCGGCTCCGGTCAGCACCTGCTGCTGCGGGTGCGCAAGCGCAATGCCAACACCCAGTGGGTGGCGCGCGAGCTGGCGAGGATGGCGGGTTGCCGGCCGGGCGAGATCGGTTACGCCGGACTGAAGGATCGCCGCGCCATTGCCATCCAGTGGTTTTCGGTGCCACAACCGCGTGCCCTCATCGCCTGGCCCGCGGTGCGCACTGCCGATTTCGAGGTGCTCGAAGCGCATCCGCACACGCGCAAGCTCCCGCGCGGCGCACTGGCCGGCAATCGCTTCGTGGTGCGCCTCGGCGCCACGCACGGTGACGGCGCGCGGCTCGCCGACGGCCTCGCCCTGCGCCTTGCGGACATCGCCGGGCGCGGCGTACCGAATTACTTCGGCCCGCAGCGCTTCGGTCGCGAGGGCGCGAATCTGTCCCGCGCCGGCGAGGACCTGCGCCGCCTCGCGCCGCAGGAGCGGAGTTTTGTTCTTTCGGCTGCGCGCAGCGCGCTGTTCAATGCCGTGCTGGCGGCACGCGTGGCCGATGGCAGCTGGGAGCATCTCGAGGCAGGCGACCTCGCCAATCTCGACGGTCGCGGCAGCTTCTTCCCGGTGGGCGACGCCGATGACACGCTCGGCGGCCGCTGCCAGCGGCTGGAGATTCACCCCACCGGGCCTTTGTGGGGAGCGGGGACGCCCGCCACGCTCGCGCGGGTGCTGCAGCTCGAGTTGCGCCTCGCCGCCCGGTTTCCGCAGGAGACTGGACTGTGCGTGGCCGCCGGCATGGCCCAGGAGCGGCGCAGCCTGCGGCTGGTGGTGCGCGAGCTGGCGTGCGAGCCCGAAGCGCAGGCGGCGGTGCTTAAGTTTCGCCTGGTGCGCGGGGGCTTTGCGACCGCGGTGCTGCGCGAACTGATCGAGGCGCCGCCGCCAGACGGGCCGACGGACTAGGACAACAGCACGTATACCGCGCCGGTTCCGCCGTCCACCGGCCGGGCGGAAACATAGGCGAGCACCGCACCGGTGCGACGCAGAACTGCATTGACGGTGGCCTTGAGCACCGGCCCGCGGTGACCGGAGCGCAGTCCTTTGCCGTGGATGATGCGCACGCAGCGCACCTCATGCTCGAGCGCGTCGATAAGGAACTGCCGCAACGCGTGCTTCGCTTCGGCAACCGTGAGGCCGTGCAGGTCGATCTCGCGCTGCACGCGATACTCGCCGCGGCGCAGCCTGCGCAGCACCCCGATCTGCACCTGCGGGCGATGAAAGATGAGCTCCTCACCGCCTGCCAGCGCCGGGTCGGCGCTTTCCCCAACGAGGCTCTCCTGCAGCACGGCGGCGCGGTCGGCGCGCGTGAACCGCGCGCGCGGCCGAACCTTCGGCGGACCTGGCACCGGGGCACGAGACCCAAGCGGCCTGACACCGCGCACGGCCTCCCGGAACAGACGCGCCTCGTCCGACTCGTCGTCCGGGTTCTCATCGCCTGGTAGGGCAGTCATGTCGGAGGTCTCGGGGACGGGAGCGGCTGCTCGATTTGCGGCGTTGCGCGCAGTGCGTACGGCGCCCGATATTATGCTCTGCGCAATCAAGCAGTATAGTCACGCGCTTTGCGCGCGTATGGTTAAGTCCGGTCGCATGAAGATCCTGGTCAGCAACGATGACGGCTTTCGCGCCGAGGGCATCCGCCGTCTGCGTGAGGCCCTCGCGACGCTCGCCGAGGTGACGGTGGTCGCGCCTGACCGCAACAAGAGCGGCGCGAGCAACTCACTCACTCTCGACGTGCCACTGCGCGTGTTCGAGTCCGAACCGGGGGTGTACTTCGTTCCGGGTACGCCCACCGACTGCGTGCACCTGGCGATCTCCGGCCTGTTTGACTTCGAATACGACATGGTGGTCTCAGGGGTGAACGACGGCCCGAACCTGGGCGACGACGTGCTGTACTCGGGCACGGTGGCGGCGGCGGTCGAGGGCCGCTTCCTCGGGCTGCCGACCATTGCGGTTTCGCTGTGCGCCGGCACCGGCGGAGGTGCCCACTTCGAAACCGGCGCCGAGGTCGCGCGCCGGCTGGTGGCGCAGCTGCTGAAGAGACCGCTGCAGTCCGCGCTCATTCTCAACGTCAACGTGCCCGACGTGCCGTTCGCACAGCTGCGAGGGTTTCGCGCCAGCCGGCTCGGCTATCGCCACCGTTCCGAGCCGGTCATGCGCGCGCAGGACCCGCGCGGGCGTCCGGTGTACTGGATCGGTCCCGCCGGGGCGCAGCAGGACGCGGGTCCCGGTACCGACTTCGATACCGTTGCCCAGGGATATGTCTCGGTGACTCCCTTGCAGGTCGACCTCACCCGTCACGCGGCACTGTCCGCAGTCGGGACCTGGCTGGAAGGCATCAATGACTGATCTGCGCCTGTCGGGTATCGGGATGACCTCCGCGCGCACCCGCGATCGGCTGGTGCAGCGTTTGCGCGAACAGGGCATTGCGAATCTCGCCGTGCTCGATCGTATTCGCAATGTGCCGCGTCATATTTTCGTCGATGAGGCGCTCGGCAGCCGCGCCTACGAGGACACGGCGCTGCCGATCAGTTACGGCCAGACCATCTCACAGCCCTACATCGTGGCGCGCATGACCGAAGCGCTGCTCGAGGCGGGCGCGGCCGAGAACATCCTCGAGGTGGGCACGGGGTGCGGTTACCAGACTGCGGTGCTCGCGCCGCTCGTGGGGCGCCTGTACACCATCGAGCGCATCGAACCGCTGCTGGCGCGCGCGCGCGAGCGCCTCAAGGAACTCGGGATCAGGAACGTGCGCTTTCGTCACGGCGACGGCACGCTCGGCTGGAAAGCGCACGCGCCCTTCGATGGCATCCTGGTGGCGGCCGCGCCGCTCACCGTGCCCGAGGCACTCGTTAAGCAGCTGCGCGTCGGCGGGCGGCTCCTGGTTCCCATCGGTCCCGAAGGAGAGCAGGAACTGGTGCGGTTCACGCGTCGCGAGCAGGGCATGCAGCGCGAGTCACTCGGAGCCGTGGCCTTCGTGCCGTTACTCGGCGGCACCGTCTGACGGTGCGGCGCCGAATCTTAGGTCCTCGGGCCCGTCGGTTGACTAGTATTCACATGATATGTGTGTAGTAACATTTTGATTTGAAATATAAAAAGATCCTGATTGTCTGACTGGATTTGCAACCGGCGCAGCAGAAAAGCCCGGCAAAACAAGGCCTCCGCGCTGCCTTGCGACGCAGCGGCGGGCGCCGAGCTGGCACGAAAAATCTTTATTCCTCAAAGGGCTTGCACGGGCTTCTGCGACATGTTTAACATGCGCTCCCTGTCTCCTAACGACGACAAGCCAGCGCGGAGGGTAACCGGCAGAAGACACAGGGAGGAGGGAGTCGCAACAAGAGCAATAACGTCCGAAATAAGAAGAACAGTGCAATTGTTCGAGTCTGTCAGCTTCGAATGATTGTTTGGTTGGTTGGACCTCCCCCTGTGTCTTCTGCCGATCATCCTCGCGCTTCCGAGCGCTAGCGCAGAAACAGCGCCGCGGCGACCCGCCGCTCCTCCTGAACCAGAACGTTGAATGTGCGGCATGCCGCACCCAGCTGCATGGCCTCGAGTCCCACGCCGCGCTGCGCCAGGACCGCGCGCACCGCAGGCGGCGCAAAGCGCTGCGTCGCGCCGGTGCCGAGCAGCACCACCTCCGGTGTGAGCGCGAGAATCGCTTCGAGGTGAGCGGGCGCCAGGTCGGCGAAGCTCTCGGGCTCCCAATCGGTGATCAGGCGGTCCGCCGTGACGATGCAGCTGCGCTGCACGCTGTGTTCGCCGATGCGGATTTCGGTAGCCGAGTAGCCCCGGATCAGGTTGGCGCGGGTGCCCGGTTCGAGCGTGAACTTCA
>Ga0209118_1000712_pt1 | contig 17013 bp, 11 predicted proteins | sample BlaSpr_A8_Ref_M1_FD_187988 | JGI IMG/M metagenome (GOLD analysis project Ga0209118, IMG submission 187988) | Forest soil microbial communities from Thunder Bay, Ontario, Canada - Black Spruce, Ontario site 2_A8_Ref_M1 (SPAdes) (version 2) | ecosystem: Environmental > Terrestrial > Soil > Boreal...
TTGCAGATCGATCCCACCTACTTCGCCTCCCAGATCGGACTGGGAGACACGCTAACTCTTATGGGCGATTTCAGCAGCGCACGAAAAGAATATGACCGCGCCTTTCAAATCGCGGAGAATCCGCGCGACGAACTCAACGCCAAATATCAGAAGGCGCTTGTTGATTTCTGGGAAGGAAACCCTGCCGAGGGCCGCAAGGAGCTTGCCGCTCTCTCCGAACAGGCCGCTGACAAGAAAGAACCCAACATGCGATTTGCCATCGCCTTGGGACGCGCCATGCTTGCCGGCAATGCCCAGGATGAACTCGAACAGCTCGGCGCCCTTGCTGCTTCCTTGGAACAGCCTCTGGCCGGCATGAGCGAATCAGATCGCGGGATCGCCCGTGCCACGGTTCTCCGCGAACGCGTGCGAGTGGCCGCGCTTAACGGCCTCCCGGACCTTGCGTCCAGCACGATCTCTAAACTCGAAGGCCTTGCGACATCTTCCCGCGATCTTGTCGTCGAAAATGCCTATGAGTCCGCTCGCGGCTTTGCCCTTTTTCAGCAAGGTGATTTTCCAAACGCCGCTGACGAGCTGGCCGCGGATTCGCGCTCGCCGCTGGCGCTCCAGCAACTTGCCATCACCCAGGAAAAACTAGGAAAACCCGATGCAGCGCAATCAACTCGCACTCTCCTGAAGTACCAGCGGGGACCGGCCGTCGAGTGGTTTTTGGTCACGCACCCAGACACCGGCAAATCTCACTAGGGTTTACTCAAAGCAATTGCAATCTGCCACGCCAGGTCTTCCGGCCATACGAACCCGCTCTAATTTCTCTCGATGTTGAGCTACGCCTTTTTCAACAGCCGCGTGATCCACACCAGAATCACCGCGCCGACAAACGCAACGAGGATCGAGCCAATTATGCCTCCGCCAGGCCAAATACCGAGCATCCCAAACAGCCAGCCACCGACGATGCCGCCGAGTATGCCCAGGATGATGTCCACCAGCACGCCGTATCCGCCGCCCTTCATCATTTTTCCGGCGAGCCATCCGGCGATCAGCCCAACCACAATCCAGTAAATCAATCCCATAGTCGCCTGCTCCTTTTCTCTTGCGTTGTTAAGGGTAGAGACCCTGCCTGCATCACTTTTAGGACTTGCCCCTGCCAAATGTCAACCGCACGCCCGTGGTAAGAAGCAAATCATTTTTCTTCAAGCCCGGCAGCGGATCGCTGAGGAAACGGTCGCCGAAGGTGATCTGCCAGCTCAGCCAGTTTTTCAGCTTCGTGGCCGCGCTCGCGTCAAACTGGTAGCGGTAGTTCCCCGCGTCGCTCAGGTTTGGATAAAGCGCAAACCGCTCGCTCAACGTCATGCGGCTATTCAGTTTTGTGTTCAGCTCTTCCCCGGCCACGATTTCTGCGCTCTTGCGAGTCAGGCTGGTGAGCATCGTTGGCGGATTGGGCGAGAAGTATTCCTGTTCAAAGTCACCGCCTCCAAATAGATCGAACGTGGTTTTTGCCGTCTTGACCAGGTGATACCCCAGGCCGCCACCCAGGACGTTGCGCAGATCGAGATGTTCGAAAGCGTCGTACTCGAAATCTGTGAAGCCGAACACAAACCATTTTTCGCCCACGTTCAGATCTCCGCGAACGCCCCCGCGAATCGAATGCGCTGTCGTGCTGCTCACGCCATTCACCCTGCTTTTCGCATAGATGGCGTCGGAATAAACCGTAATTTTGTCGCGTTCCGTATTACGCACGGCTTTGCCGGCCAGCGCGTACGTCAGCGAATCGGAATTTCCTCGTGTCAAACTAAGTCCGGTGTCCAGCATCCCGCTCCAGAAATCCAGCAGGTGAGGATGGCGCAAGCGCTCGATCTGCTGATCGTAGGCTTTCTGCTCGGCGTCGTTGCGCATGGCGGCCACGGCATCCTTGGAAGCCGTAACCGGTCCCGTCTCTTTGGTCGCAACGTCGAATTTATTGTCCGCGGCGGTCACTGTCCCGACGATCGTCTGTCCATCCTTCAAAGCCAGGTGCAACGGCTGGGAAGACACCATGGCGCTCACGGCGTCCCATTGCACGTTCACTTCACCCGCGAATTCCGTTTTGATGAGCAGTGTCTTGGCATCCGATTTGACGATCGTTCCTGTCAGCCGGTCTCCATTCTTGAGCGTTACCTGATCCGCCATCACGCTCCCCGCGAAGAAACACAACATCCCGGTAACACACATGCTTTGGCGCACAAGAGTTCTCCTTCGTTTAAATTTCACTTACGCCATCGGACGGGGCCTTCTCGGGAAGGAGGCAGGATTGCTTTTTCTTGCTAGCTTCCCTGCAAAATCAGTTAATTCTACTGGAACTACCCGGTGAATCCAATCCATCAAGAACCATCGCCGGACGCGGGGATTTGCGCACTTTCCTTTTGCCCTTCCTGTATACTTTTTTCTTCCGAGCTTCAGGGGAGAATAATGAATTCACGCCTTCGTCCGTTCGCCTTGCTGCTGCTCGCACTCGCTCTGATCGGTGCCGCCTGTTCGAAGACTCCGTCACAGAAAGATTCCGCTTCCACGTCCCTCTCCCCATCCGGTGCGCGTCCCACCATCGTCTTCATGACCGACTTCGGCACGGCCAACGACGCCGTAGCCATTTGCAAGGCCGTTATCGTCGGCATCGCACCCGATGCCCGCATTATGGACATCACCCATCAGGTGACGCCCTATTCGATCGAGGAGGGTTCGCGCTTCCTGGAGGCGGTATCCCCCTACTATCCCGCCGGAACGGTATTTGTGGCGGTAGTCGACCCCGGAGTCGGTACCTCGCGCAAAGCGATCATCGTCAAATCAAAGAAGGCTCAGTTTTTTGTTCTTCCGGACAATGGCCTGATCACCCCCGTGATGGATCGCGACGGCCTGGATTCCGCACGCGAGATCACCAATCCAAACTGGATGATTCAGTCCGCCATTTCTTCCACCTTTCATGGCCGCGATATCTTTTCTCCCGCAGCCGCGCACCTCGCCGCCGGATGGGATTACAATCTCGTCGGCCCCGAGGTTGCTCAACTCGTCCGCCTCACTCCAAAAACTTCCACCACCACCGACAAGGGCATCGCCGGCGACATCATCGGCCTCGACGACCCCTTTGGCTCCCTGCTCACCGATATTCCGGGCGACGAATTCAAGAAGCTCGGCTACAACCTCGGCGACAAACTCAGGATCGAGATCAACAAGAAATCGGTGACCCTCCCTTACGTGAAAACTTTCATGGATGTCCCCGTCGGCGATTCGCTTCTGTTCATCGATTCTCGCGGCCGCGTCAGCATTGCCGTCAACCAGGGCAATTACTCGAGGAAGTTCAGTGTCGAGCCTCCCGGCACTATCTTCATTCCGCGAAAAGGCGCCCCTCTAAAGGAAAGGTAAATAGATCGTCATCCTTAGTCGAACCGGCATGATTCACCGAAGGCACTGTCGATATCCGTCGCCGCGCACAAGATTCTAGGGAACTTCTCCCTCTCCCTGTCGTATCCCTTTGTTAGATCGTGCAACGCGTGTGCCTATTGAATAGGCACGATCAGGATAGGGGTAGCCGATGGAATCCTTTAATAGCCAGCTAAGGCAGGTGCTGCGCAGGCTCGGCCGTGCCCCGATGTTCACGGCCATCACCCTAATCACGCTGGCCGCCGGCGTAGGGGGCAACACCGTGGTGTTTAGTGTCCTCGAAGGTGTCCTCCTCAAGCCCCTGCCCTATCCCAAACCCGATGAACTCATCGGCGTCTGGCATACCGCACCCGGCATCCAGCTCAAAGATCTCGACATGTCTCCCTCCGACTACTTTATCTACCGCGAACAAAACCGCACCATGCAGGATATTGGCATGTACTCGGGTGACTCTGTAAGCGTGACGGGTGTTGCCGAGCCTGAACAAGTCGCCGCACTGCGCGTTACCGACGGCACTCTCCCTCTCCTCGGCATTCCTCCCCTGCTGGGTCGCAGCTTCACCAGGCAAGACGATTCGCCGGGCGCTCCCGAAACGGTCATGCTCACCTATGGCTATTGGCGCCGCAAATTTGGCGGCGACGCCTCCGCGATCGGTCGCAACATCATCGTGAATGGCAAAAGCCGGCAAATCATCGGCGTCCTGCCGCAGCGATTTCATTTCCTGGACCGGGATGATCCCGCCCTGATTACCCCGTTCCAGTTTGACCGCAGCAAAGTCAACCTCGGCAACTTCAGCTACGACGGTCTCGCCAGGCTGAATGCCGGCGTCACCCTCGAGCAAGTCAACGCCGACGTTGCTCGCATGCTTCCCATCGTTATGAGGTCCTTTCCTGCCCCGCTGGGCTTCAGCATCAAGCTCTTCGAGGACGCCAAGATTGGCCCCAACGTCCGCCCGCTCAAGCGCGAAGTCGTCGGCGACGTGGGCAGCGTGCTCTGGGTCCTGATGGGCTCGATCGGCATGGTCCTCCTTATCGCCTGCGCCAATGTCGCTAATTTGCTGCTTGTCCGCGTCGAAGGCCGCCGCCAAGAGTTGGCCGTGCGCGCCGCCTTGGGCGCTACCCGTGGCCGCATCGCCGCCGATCTCTTGGTCGAAAGTGTCATTCTCGGATTGCTCGGTAGCGCCGTCGGTTTGGGCCTCGCTTACGCCGCGTTGCGCGTCCTTGCCGCCATGGCCCCCGCGGGACTTCCTCGTGTTCGTGAAATCGGCATCGATGGGCCGGTCTTGCTCTTCACGCTTCTGATTTCACTTCTCGCCAGCATCCTGTTTGGTTCCATTCCCATCTTCAAGTACGCCGGGGCGCGCCTCAGCACCGGTATCCGCGAGGGCGGACGCGCTCTCAGTCAGAGCAAGGAGCAACATCGCGCACGGAGCGTCCTCGTTGTCGTACAAGTCGCCCTCGCGCTCGTCTTATTAATCTGCTCTGGCCTGATGATTCGCACTTTCGGGGCCCTCACCAACGTCAACCCCGGATTCGTCGGGCCTGCCGCATTGCAGACTTTCCGCATTTCGATTGTCAGTGCGCAGGCGAAAGAAGACGAAAAGGTCGTCCGCATGGAAGAGGAGATCTCGCACAGGCTCGCCATGATTCCCGGCGTCTCTGCTGTCGGAATCAACTCCAAGCTCCCCATGACCGGCCAAAGCTGGACCGATCCGGTCTTCCTCGAGGAACGTACCTATGCCGAAGGCCAGCTTCCGCCGCTCCGTCGCTTCAAGTTCGTTTCGCCCGGATATCTCGGCACCATCGGCACTCCGCTGGTGGCCGGCCGTGAGATCACCTGGAACGATACCTACAAGAAAATCCCCGTCGCCATGGTCTCTGAAAACGTGGCTCGCGAACTTTGGCAAGACCCTTCCGCCGCGCTCGGCAAACACATTCGCGTCAGCACCAAAGACGACTGGCGTGAAATCATCGGCGTCGTCGGCGACGATTACGATGACGGCGTCAGCAAGCCGGCCACTACGTCCGTCTATTGGCCTCTCATGATGGATCATTTCGAAAGCGATGACTCCATGTCCATGCGCGACGTGGCGTTCGTCATTCGGAGCTCCCGCACCGGCTCGGAAAGTTTTTTGAACGAGGTCCGGCAAGCGGTCTGGTCCCTGAACCCGAACCTGCCCCTCGCCGACGTTCACACTCTGGACTTTTACTACAAGCGCTCCATGGCCAGGACTTCCTTCACGCTGATCATGCTTGGCGTTGCCGGCAGCATGGCGCTATTGCTCGGCGTCGTCGGCATTTACGGCGTGATCGCCTACTCCGTCTCCCAGCGCACCCGCGAGATCGGCATTCGCATGGCTCTCGGCGCGCAGCAGCGAACGCTCACCGGCATGTTCGTCCGCCACGGCCTGGCGCTGACCGGTATCGGCGTGGCTTGCGGACTCGCCGTGGCCATCGTCGTGATGCGCCTGATGTCTTCGCTGCTTTTCAAAGTGAGCCCCGTCGATCCAGCCGCCTACGTCGCCGCCTCCATCGGCCTCGTAGCCACTGCATGCCTGGCCAGCTACTTGCCCTCTCGTTCTGTCTCCACTGTCGATCCCGTCGAGGCCCTCCGCGCCGAGTAACTTTCGGCCCGCGGCCGTTTCGCCACGCGGCGCCTCCGTCTGGGGCGGGCTCCGCACTTGTCCAAAACGAGCGGGGCTGGCCCCTCGACCGAAAAATTTTAGTAGTGGGTCAGTTTCCGATTACCCCACTAATCGCCCGGTGACACGGTGAGGAGCTAGACGGCGCCCCTTTCCCAAGGCGGAGGAATTTTCACGGAAGCCATGCCCGCAGCTTTGGCTGCCTGAATGCCCATGTCTGTATCTTCAAAGACCAGACAGGTTTGTGGCGCAACTCCGAGTTTGGCGGCCGCGAGCAGAAACGCTTCCGGGTCTGGCTTGCTCTTCTTGTAGTCTCCGGCACATACCAGTGCGTCGAATCTATCGAGGAGCTTGAGCGAGAGTAGAGACGCGGTTACCGATTCACGGGTGCTCCCCGACACGACGGCAAATGGAATCCGCCCGTGCTGGGCCTCAATATGCTCCACGACCTCGGGTATCGCCTTTAGTTGTGGGAGTAGCTCGAGATAAAAGTTGTCCTTTCTAGAGGCCACACCTTCGACCGGCATGCTCAGTCCCTGTCTTTCGTTAAGCAAACAAATGATCTCAGCTACGGGAGTGCCGCCCCAAGCATAGAAAAGCTGCTCGTCAAATGTACAATTCCATTCCGCAAGGGCCTTCTTCCATGCAACGTAATGAAGGGGCATCGAATCGGCAATTGTGCCGTCGCAGTCGAATAAATAGGCTCTAAATGAACCGACTGGCAATCTCAGACTCACGCGATGCGGATCTCCTCTCCATCATCTTAGTCCATGGCGTGATAAACGCGCTCACCGGACCGCGGCCTCGGTCCAGCGTCCCTTCCCCACAGCAAACAGATGAGGGAGTTATACAATTTTGCTGCGACTTAAGCCCCTGTAGAATCAACGCTTATGAAAAACAGGCGGTGTTAAGGTTAATCAGAAACCCGGGCGGGCTTCTTTCCAGTTCCGGGGCGGCACCTCAACAGATTTCTCCTTACTCTCCAACGGGAACGCGGGCAGCCCTCTTTGCCACCAGTCACCGGTCACGAAGCGCCGGTCACCAGACGAGTTGCTTTTTCCCCACTCTCGCCCAACAATGAACACTGAATCTCGACCTGCGAGGCCACCATGTCTGAAGCCGTAATCGTCTCCGCCGTCCGCACTCCCGTCGGCCGTGCCTACAAAGGTTCGCTGCGCGCCACGCGCCCCGACGATCTCGCCGCGCTGGCCATCAAGGAAGCGCTCGCCCGCGTCCCCGGCCTCGACGCCAAAGAGATTGATGACGTGATTCTCGGTTGCGCCATGCCCGAAGGCGAACAGGGCATGAACGTCGCGCGCATCTCCGCGCTCCGCGCCGGACTCCCCGTCGAAACCAGCGCGATGACCATCAACCGCTTCTGCTCCTCCGGTTTGCAGGCCATCGCGCTTGCCGCTGAACGCATCCGCGCCGGCTCCGCCGAAGTCATCGTCGCGGGCGGAACCGAATCCATGTCCATGGTCCCCATGGGCGGCAACAAGATTTCGCCGAATCCCTGGCTCGTCGATCACTACCCGGACGCCTACATCAACATGGGCCTCGGCACCGAAAACATAGCGCGAAAATTCGGCATCACCCGCGAGCAGGCAGACCAGTTCTCCGCCAATTCGCACAAGAAAGCTCTCGCTGCCATCGCTGCCGGTAATTTCAAAGACGAAACGATTCCGGTAGATGTGAAAATCACGTCGCTGCCAAATGGCAACGGCGCTTCCTCCAAGCCAAAGGCGCCAGTCAAACCGGCGATTCAAACTTTCGTCTTCGCCATCGACGAACTCCCCCGCGCGGACACTTCGCTCGACATCCTCGCCAAACTCAAGCCTGCGTTTCATGTGAAAGGAACGGTCACTGCGGGAAACAGCTCCCCGATGAGTGATGGAGCCGCCGCAACAGTCATCATGAGTGAGGCGCGCGCCAAATCGCTGGGCCTCAAGCCGCTCGCGCGCTTCGTCGCCTATGCCACCGCCGGCGTTCTCCCCGAAGAGTTCGGCATCGGCCCGGTTCGGGCCATCCCCAAAGCCCTGAAGCTCGCCGGGCTTTCGCTCAGCGACATCACCGTCATCGAGCTCAACGAAGCCTTCGCCGCGCAATCGCTCGCCGTGATCCAGCAAGCCGGCCTCGACGCCTCGCGCGTCAACCCCAACGGCGGCGCCATCGCCCTCGGCCACCCGCTCGGCTGCACCGGCGCAAAACTCACCGCCACCATCCTCCGCGAACTTCAGCGCAAGAACGCGCGCTACGGCATGGTCACCATGTGCATCGGCGGCGGCATGGGCGCCGCCGGTATCTTCGAGCGCCTCTAGTAGCACAGGCTTCAGCCTGTGCCCGGCTGTCGATAGGCAGGCTTTGATCTTGTACCGGCGAGTCTATCTCGCCATCTTTCTTTTCGCTGTGGGTTGCTTCCGACGGAGGTCACAGATGAAGCCGCTTCTTTGCTCGCTCCTGCTGCTTATCGCATTTTCTCTCAGCGCTCAAGCTCCGGTCGCCGTTCCTATCCCGAAGGAGCCGCATCACCAGCTCGTCCTGGAAAACTCCTACGTCCGCGTATTCCGCGTGAACATCCCCCCACACGAGGCCACCCTTCTTCACCAGCACGACGTGCCCTACATCTACGTGGCGCTGGGTCCCACTGACGTCATCCACGCCGTCGCCGGCAAACCCGAAGCTCATCTCCTAATGACGGACGGACAAGTCGGCTACTCCCGCGGCGGCTTCGCGCACATTGCCCGCACGGATTCCGGGATCTCTCTCAACAATGTAACCATCGAACTGTTGAAGCCTCAGGGCGAACCCCGCAATCTTTGCGCGCAAATCGTCCCAGATGGTCTTGCCGCGCCTTGCAGGACAACGCCTGCGGACAAACAAAAGAGTTATTTTATCGAGCCGCAGTTTGAAACTGCGGAAATTACCCTGGATCAAATCCAAACTAGTCCGAAAGCGGGGAAGCTCGGAACTATTCCGCAAACAGAATCTCTGCTAATCGCGCTGAACGAATCCGAGATTCAAATCGAGGTGGAAGGCAAGCCCGCGAAGACCCTCCGTGGAGGCGAAGTGATTTGGCTTGAGGCAGGCTCGCTCGAAACGCTATCGATCCCAGGGAAAAAGTCTTCCCGCTATCTTCAGCTCAGCTTCAAGGACAGTGGCGCAGGTGCAACACCGTAGGTAGCCGCAACTGCTATCGCTTCTTGGCTTCCACGCGCACAAGCAACGATTCCGGCGCATCTTTCATGGCCATGTACTCTTCGCTCTCGATTTTTCCCGGCGCGGTGAGCCGCGTGACGTTTCGTAATTTCAGCGTTGCGCCTTCCGCGGGAAATTCCGAGCGGAAAACCAAGGCATCTCCTTCAAATGTTCCGGTTTCCACGAGGGCTCCGGGAAAATCATTCCCGAAAGCATACGCTTTGTAAGCTTTTTCCCTGGCGTCCCAGGTCATGACTAACAATCCTTCAAAATCGCCGACCGGGCCTTGCGAACGGAACGTGTTGATCAGCGAATTCCCGCCCGGTCCGAGCTTGCTGGTGTACACACCGGTGTTCTTCCCCCCGTTCGGAGAGAACGCCGACTTTGGGTATGTCTCGGTGTACTCCCATTCACCTAGATAAAATTTCAGCCGGTCCATCTCCGCCGCGCCGGGTCTCGCCGCCGCAATCGCCGGCTTCTCAGCCGTTTTTTCCTGCAGAGCCGCCCGCAGCGGAAGACTCAGCACGACCGCGATCGACATGGTCATAATCCGGGCTCTTCGCATGCTTTTCATGACCGCTCCTCTTGTTTTCTCCGTGGTCCTATGTGCGATTTTTCTTTGCCTTCCACTGCCCGACAGCCAATCGAAAAGTTTCTTATAAAATTCCTGTGTCTTCGCGCTGTCCTTGCATCCGATTTCGAAACGCACCACCGTGCGTCCCACACATCCTCCTACAATGGAATATATCAAAATTTAGTCGGCGGCGTAGCGGCGGAAGAAGGAGTCGGGCTTCCAGCGGGGACGCGCGGCGCTGTTGGCGGTGTCGAGGAGCAGCCGGCGCGTGAACTCCTCGTAGCCCGCGGCGGCTTGGAGATCGACAGGCTGATTCACGTCGTCGGATGGAGCATGATAGCGGTTGGTGAGCCAGTCCTTGAAGATTTTTTGCTCGGGCGTGCCGGGCTCGAAGCCAATGTCACATTTGACGGAGGGAACGCCCTTCTTGATGAAGTTATATTGATCGCTGCGGATGAAGAGATTGCGGAGCGGTTCGGGATCGGCGATAGGTTTCAGGCCCATGGACTGAGCGATGGCGGCGGCGCGCGCGCCGAGGTCGGATTCTTCGAGGCCTCCGATCTTAAGGATCTTCAGCGGAACGATGGGAAGAAACATATCCACGTTGACGTCGGCGATGATGGATTTCGGCGCGACGGTGGGATGAGCGGCGAAATATTTTGATCCGAGAAGGCCCTTCTCTTCGGCGGTGACGAGAAGGAAGAGGATGGAACGCTGAAGCTTCTCGGGATGAGCTTTCAGGTTTGCGGCGATATCCATGACCAGGGCGCTGCCGGAGCCATTGTCCATCGCTCCGTTGTAGATGCGATCACCGGCAATGGGAGCGCCGATGCCAACATGGTCGATGTGCGCGGAGAGAACGACGAATTCGTTCTGGAGAGCGGGATCGGAGCCGCTGAGTTTGCCGACGATGTTGGAGGATTCCAGCGTCTTGGTGAGGATGACGGCGTTGGCTTTGAGCGAAGTAGCCAGGGCGAAGTGCGGAAGCGGCTTGCGATCCTTGCCCAAGGCCGCGATTTCCGCGAACGAGTGGCCGGAACCTGCGAAAAGTTTTTCAGCGGAGGTTGGATTGAAAGCCACGCCCAATCGAAGGCCGGGAGTTTCATCGAACTCGGGATCGGCGAGGTCCATGGACGGGTGATTGCGGTTGACGGAAATGCGGGACCAGGGAATATCCATGGAAGCGGGATTGAAAATGGTGATGGTGCCGACGGCGCCGGCGGCGCGCAGAGATTTCCAACGCTCGCCGGCGGTTTGATAATGCGAGGCGAGGGCGGTGGGGATGTCCGAAGGAGAGCCGGCGAGATAGACGACAATTTTCCCTTTCAAGTCGAGGCCAGCGAGCTCATCGAGATTTTTTTCCGGGATTTGTAGACCGTAGCCGACAAAAACAAGAGGCGCGGTGAGACTGGCGGAGGCGCGCGTGGCGCGCGTATTGATGTACGCGTCGTCGGCGAAAGAGAGAGATTTGGATTGGCCCCCCGTGACGAGGGCCAATGAGGATTTGGCTTCGTCGACCTGATATTGATTGAAATGCACGGGCTGATAGAAACCATTGCGGCCGGCAGGCTCGAGGCCAGCTTTCTGGAGTTGCTCGACGGCGTAGGCCTGGGCTTTGCGAAGACCTTCGCTGCCGGTGTCGCGGCCTTCGAGGGAGTCGTCAGCAAGGAATTTGACGTGAGACCACCAGGAGTTGCCGTCGAAGTGGGAAGCGGGGGAAGTTTGCCGGGCGGGGGAAGTGACGGCAAAAGCGAGGAAAAGAATCAAGGTCAGAGTGTTGCGCATGAGTTCACCCCCGGAGCGAAATGAAAGGCAAGAGGATAGCAGGGACGGAGAGGAAGTGTCACGCGATGGCGGAGCCGACTTACCGGGCATGGGCACTTGTTAACGACGGATTCATCTGGAATTTCAACTCTCGCCGATATTTCAGTCTGGATGTTCGTTGAATAAGAGAACCAAGAGAAGCAAAAAGCTCCCTAATAGGAAAACGCAGCGATTATCCAAAGTGCTGCCAGGCCAGAGGTGGCCAATGAAGCTGGTGGAAGCGCCGGGCCTTTTCCTGCCAGCCTTAATTAGAAGGAAGGCAAACCCGGAAACCAGGAATCCGATCCTGTAAGAGGCCATCGCAAACGAATACTAAGTTGGATCTTGCGGCAGACCGTTCGCATGAGCCGCTACCAGTAGGACTGACAATCCGGCGATGGAAGCAATTCCTAGGGCCAATAAAGCGGCAACGTGTCGCCACAGCGGAGAACCGAAGCGTGGCTTTGAGCTCCAGAATCGCACCCAACTCCAAGTCAGCGAGGGAGCCGGCAAAAGGTATCCGACTAGGCCTATGAGGGTAACAAGTATGCCGCCCCTGTTCTTTACCTCAGGGTGCGGCGACGATCGGCAGCTCAATGAAAGTTGCCTGGCCTGGTGCATGGTAGATGCGCTGGATGGCTTTGCGAAAGTCGCTCGGCTTGGCCCAAAAGATGTTGGGAACGAAAGTCTGCGGATTGCGGTCGTACAGCGGGAACCAGGCAGACTGGATTTGGACCATGATGCGGTGGCCGGGGAGGAAGACGTGGTTTGCCGTGGGAAGCGCGAAGCGGTAAAGGAGCGCCTTGTCAGACGAGATGGCCTTGGGCATTTCAAAACTCTCGCGATAGCGGCCGCGGAAGATATCAGCCGAAACCATCAATTGATAGCCGCCCATGGCCGGCTGGCCAGCCACCTCGTCGGGATAGACGTCGATCAACTTGACCACCCAGTCGGAGTCCGTGCCGCTGGTGGAGGCAACCAGATTGGCAACAGGTTGTCCGCTAATCTTCACCGGTGCGCCCAAGACATCGGAGGCGAACACCGCCACATCCGGGCGGCCGGACGCTTCCCGCTGGTCGTCCACAAGCCACTGAGACCAGGTCAGGCCATTGGAGTAGCCCATCGGTTGACTAGGGCGGGCGCGGAAGGGCACGGGCTTGGCTGGGTCGGAGACGTATTCTTCGAAGGCAGTATCGCCCGGCGCCGGTGCAGCGTAGCTCAGCTTCAGACCTGCACTGAGATAGAGGGGCGTCGGGTGGACAGTGCAGCCGCTTGCACAGCCTGACGGCCAGGCGGGCAGACGCCTCCACCTGTTCGTCCCGGTCTCATAAGCAGAGACGGGCGGGACGTCTGCCTTGGGAGCGCCGTCCTTGAGGTATTGGTCGAGGAAGGGCCGCAAGATCTCCCGCTGGAAGTAGAGCGAAGTATCGCTGTTGAATTTCAAGGCGCCGAGCGTGCTGCCGTCATCGATCTCCTGGCCGTGATGCCAAGGCCCCATGACCAGGAAGACTTTGTCATTGTCCGTGTCTTTCGGCTTGATCGCTTTGTAGACAGCCATCGCGCCGTAGATGTCCTCCTGATCCCAGAGGCTGTGTACCAGCATCACCGGCACTTTTAGGGGTTGGGTCGCCAGCACACGGTCCACGGCCTGGTCGCGCCAAAAGGCGTCGTAACTGGGATGTTCTAGAATTTTCCGCCAGAAGCCGACCTGTTCGAGGCCGTGACGACGGCCGAGTTCGCCAGCCGAGCCTGCCTGCATGAATTCGTCGTAATCGTCGAAGTGGCTGGTCCACCATTTGGCCTGGTTGTCGCGGCTGGCCTCCTGTTCGTAGATGTAGCCCATATTCTGTTGTCGAAAGGCGCCGTAGTGGAACCAATCGTCACCCATCCAGCCATCGACCATGGGGTTCATCGGCACGGACACTTTGAGGGCCGGATGCGGATTGACAAGGGCCATCAACGGGGTGAAACCGTTGTAAGAGATGCCCAGAATGCCGACCTTGCCGTTGCTCTCCGGAATGTTTTTCACCAGCCAGTCGATGGTGTCGTAGGTGTCCGTGGCGTGGTCGACCGGCGTGGGGTTCAGCGGCCCGCGCAACGGCCGGTTCATCACGTACTCGCCTTCCGAGTCGTACTTGCCACGCACATCCTGGACGACCCGGATGTAACCGCCTTCGACGATCACTTCGGTAGCGTTGTCGTAGCCGCTCAGGATCGGACCAAGGTGAGAGCTGTGCACGTGGGAGGTGAGATTGGTGGCGTCGTAGGGCGTGCGGGTAAGGAGGATCGGCGCGCTCTTGGCGCCTTTGGGCACGAGGATGACGGTGTGCAGCTTTACGCCGTCGCGCATGGAGATCATCACGTCACGCCGGGTGTAATCGAAACTATCGGTGACAGGATTTAACTTGGCCGGCGTTTCGCTCGGCAAGGCGGCAGGAGTAGATGGCGGCGGAGCCTGAGCGGCAATGGGTTCGGCGAACAAAAGGACGCCCAGCACCGGTGCGAGCAAGGTTAGAGTGCGAACGCAGTAGATCGGCTTCATCAGAATCCCTCAGTAATGCATGGAATGAGGGTGGATTATATCCCTGCCTTGACTGTGCACGCCAGTTTCCGCATCCAGGTGGATGCAGAACTTGGAATCCGGAAACTAGTACGGCATCCCCGTATTTAACGGTGTTTACTGCATCGGGGTGCGAGAGTAAAATGAGGTGAACTGATTGCGTTGTGTGCCTCACACGGCCGTTTGACTGAAACCCGGTTACAAAGACTTCCCTCTAGGAGCGACCAAGATGGCCACCGCTACTCTCACCAAACCCGCAGCAAAGGGAGGCAGCTTCCTCCTGGAATCGCCGCAGCCGGAGGACGTTTTCACACCTGCCGATCTGACGGACGATCAGAAGCTGATTGGCCAGACGGCTGAGGAATTCGTCCTTAAGGAAGTTTTCCCTTTCATCAAGGAACTCGAAAACAAGAAGGCTGGGTTGATGGCCGAACTAGTGAAAAAGGGCGGCGAAGTCGGTTTGATGGGCGGCGGAGTGCCGGAGGAATTCGGCGGCGCGGGGCTCGACAAGATTTCCACTACGGTGCTGACCGAGAAACTTTCGATTTACGGCGGCTTCGCGGTAACACACGGAGCGCATGCGGGCATCGGGACACTGCCCATCGTCTATTTCGGCACGGAAGCGCAGAAGAAAAAATACCTGCCCAAGCTGGCTACCGGCGAGTGGATCGGCGCCTACTGTCTCTCCGAGCCGCAAGCGGGGTCCGACGCGCAGAATTCGCTGACGCGCGCGGAATTGAATAAGGAAGGCACGCACTACATTCTCAACGGGCAAAAGATGTGGATCACTAACGGCGGCTTTGCCGATGTTTACATTGTGTTTGCGAAGATTGACGGAGAGAAATTCACGGCCTTCATCGTCGAGCGCACGTTCCCAGGATTCAAGCCTGGCAACGAAGAGCACAAGATGGGCATTCACGGCAGTTCGACGACGCCGATATTCCTGGAGAACTGCAAGGTGCCGAAAGAAAACCTGCTGCACGAGATCGGCCGCGGCCACATCGTGGCGTTCAACATCCTGAATGCCGGACGCTTCACGCTCGGCGCCTCCTGCGTGGGTGGGTCGAAGCATGTGCTGATGACCTCCTCGAAATACGCGAAAGAGCGCAAAGCATTTGGAAAACAGATCGGCGACTTCGGCCTGATGAAAGAAAAACTGGCGGAGATGGCCATGCAGATTTTCGCCGTGGAATCGATGGTGTACCGCTCCGCGGGGAACATCGAGGCGGCGATGGCCGCGGCTTCCGGCTCCGGCGACAAGATTCAGAACACCATGAAAGTTCTCGAGGAATACGCCATCGAGAGCTCCATCGCCAAGGTCTACGGCAGCGAGATGCTTGATTTCGTGGTGGACGAAGCCGTGCAGATCTTCGGCGGCTACGGATTTCACGAGGATTATCCCGTGTGCCGCGCGTATCGCGACTCGCGCATCAACCGCATCTTTGAAGGCACCAACGAAATTAACCGCATGCTCATCATCCAAATGCTGATGAAGCGCGCGATGGGCGGCCAACTACCGCTCATTCCCGCCGCCATGAAGCTGGCGGATGAAATCCTCGCCGGGCCGTCCTTCGAGGAAGCGCCGGAGGGCGTGCTCGCCGGCGAATCCCGCGTCGTCGCCAACGCCAAGAAAATGTTTCTGCAAGCGGCCGGAGGCGCCGTCCAGAAATTCCGCGAAAAGCTGGCCGACGAGCAGGAACTGATCGGCGCGCTCTCGAACATGGTTATGGAAATCTACGCGATGGAGTCCTGCCTGCTGCGCGCGCAAAAAGCTGCTGCGGCAAAGGGTGAACCCGCATCGCAAACGATGATCGATGCCGCGCGCGTTTTTATCAATGACGCCGCCGAGCGCGTCGAGCACGAAGCCAAGCGCGCCATCGCCGCCATCCACGAAGGCGACATGCTGACCACCCAGATGGCCGTCCTGAAGCGTTTCGCGAAGCGCGCCCCGGTGGACACCATCGCGCTGCGCCGCCGCGTTGCAGCGGCAGTACAGTCGCAGGATCGCTACCCCCTCGAAGGACGTTAAGAAGCGACCAGAGGGTCGCTAGCGGGTTTTGCCGCCCTTCCCGTTCTGCAAAAAAGTATCGATTGGCACAGCCGGATGCCACCGGCCGCATGGGGGCCTTTTCCATTTTGGAACTACCGTACCTAAGTCTTTCCTATCCTGTGAATAACTGCCCTAGACTGAACTTTAGAACCATCCAGCCAGTTCATGAAGGAGACCCTTCGGATGTCCCGCAAGTTGCTGGCACTGGGGTCCGTCATCGTCGGTCTTCATATCGTCGAAGCGCTAACGCTTGGCACATCTACGCTCGGGTCCTTTCTCGCAAATGGCCTGCAAATATTTGCTTGCGGTTTTGCCGCGGTCATGGCTTTCGGGGCATCTCGCCGCGGGCGCGGATTGAGCCGCACCTTCTGGCTGATCTTCGGGGCGAGCATCGCGATGTGGGGCGTAGCAAACCTAGGCTGGATGTACTACGAAGTGGTGCTCCACAGCGAACCGCCCACAACCTCGGCGGTACGATTCTTATTCGGTTTGGAAAGCGTGCTGATCGCGATAACCTTATTCCTGGACCAGGACAAGGATTCTCCGCGGATCGACCCAGAATCCGCCCTTGACTTCATCCAGATCGGAATCGTCTTCTTTTTTGTTTACCTCGAATACTACTACCTGCCTGCTCGTCGCCTTGACCACTATTCCGCATTCCTGCGGGAGATGCGCGTCGAGAACGTGGAAGATGCTTTGCTCACCGTCCTGGCTGCTTTCCAGGCACTGCGCACGCGGAAACTGCACACTCGGAAACTTTATGGCGGCCTCGCTCTCTA